>ENA-UOYA01000232-UOYA01000232.1-activated-sludge-metagenome-genome-assembly--contig:-NODE-232-length-78484-cov-49.333423_pt1 | contig 78484 bp, 65 predicted proteins | sample MGYA00238163_ERZ764804 | MGnify/ENA primary metagenome ERZ764804 (study PRJEB28919, sample SAMN05720223) | activated sludge metagenome | isolation source: Anaerobic digester | place: Hong Kong...
GGCCTCAACGCAAAATAAGACTCTCTGAGCCTCCTTGCTAATCAGGAGTCGACTTGCGAATCAATACGGCCTTGAGCCCAATTGGAATGGGCATCTTGGGTCAGAGCCGTTAGTTGCCCAGACGTTCCCCAACGGCTGGATGACCGCCGCCGTGCAGCCAGGCCCCCACCGCCATGCGTTTACCGCCAGCGCGCTGGATTTCTGTGACTGCAAGTACGGATGCGTCACAGGAAATAAGCAAGTGCTCACCTTCAGCGGCGGTCACGGTGCCCGGCTCACTGCCGAGACAGGAAGGCACCGGCACCAGACCGGTCGCCCAGACTTTCAGTTTTTCACCGCGCCAAGTCGTCCATGCACCCGGCGTGGGGTTAAACGCACGCACCTTGCGATCAATTTCGACGGCGCTCGCCGACCAGTCGATCTGCGCTTCCTCGGGCGACACCTTGTTGGCGTAGGTCACGCCATGCGTCGATTGCGTGGCCGCCGCCAGCTCCTCGCCACGGCTGAGACGGCTGAGCACATGCACGATCGCCTCGGCGCCGAGGGTGGCCAGACGGTCGTGCAGCTCACCGGTAGTCTCACGGGCGCCGATCGCCGTAAAGGTCTCCAGCAGCACCGGGCCGGTGTCGAGCCCGGCCTCCATCTGCATGATGGCAACCCCGGTTTTGGCGTCGCCCGCCAGGATCGCGCGGTGGATGGGCGCCGCGCCGCGCCAGCGTGGCAACAGCGACGCGTGGATGTTCAGGCAACCGAGGCGCGGCACGTCAAGAATGGCCTGCGGCAGGATCAAGCCGTACGCCGCCACCACCATCACGTCCGGCTGCAGCGCTGCCAGCTCCGCCACCGCCTCCGGCGTGCGCAGCGTGGCCGGTTGCAGCACTGGCAGGTGATGCGCAAGCGCCACCTCTTTCACGGCCGACGCCGTGAGCTTCATGCCGCGCCCGGCCGGGCGATCAGGCTGGGTGTACGCCGCCACCACTTGCAGGCCGTGATCCGGCCCGGCGTGCAACAGTGCGCGCAGCGCGCGCGCCGCAAATTCAGGGGTGCCGGCAAAAACGACGCGCATGACAACTCGATTCAGGGGCGGTTTGGATTCGGTTGCGAGCCGGGCGAAGAGCAGGCGGCCAGCGCTCAGGCGCGCGCAGCCTCGCGATGGCGCTTGATCATCTTGCTCTTGACGCGCATCTGCTTCAACTGCGACAGATGATCGACGAACACGATGCCTTTCAGATGATCCATCTCGTGCTGGATGCACACCGCGAGCAGCTCGGTCGCCTCCAGTTCGAACGGTGTGCCGCTGGCGTCCTGCGCCCGCACCTTCACATGCGCGGCGCGGCGCACGTTGTCGTAATACTGCGGCACCGACAGGCAACCTTCTTCGCCAACGATCTCGCCATCGGCTTCGATGATTTCGGGGTTGATGAAGACCTTGAGGTCACTCTTGTCCTGCGACACGTCGATCACGATCACTCGCTTGTGGACATCGACCTGCGTGGCCGCGAGGCCAATGCCCGGCGCGGCGTACATGGTCTCGGCCATGTCGTTGACAAGCTTCTTGATCGCCGGGGTGAACTCGGTCACCGGGCTGGCGATGCGTTTTAGCCGCGCATCGGGGTATTCGAGGATGGGTAAAAGCGCCATTTACTTGCCAAATCAGATGGCTGGTTGCACAATCTTCATGTAATTTCTCAAGGTTGGGGCCTTTTCCGGCGTTTCCAGACTCCCCTGCCTGATTCGGCGATGCGCTCTAGCGCGTTTGCGAAGCATTCAGTGGAGTCCGTACGCGCCAAAACAGCCGGCCGAAACCGCTGGATGTGACAGCATATGACAACGTCGTTGTTTTTTTGCCACGCCCGACCCACTCGCCAGGATACGGAATGTTAACGAACCACATGCAATCTTCATCCCGTGAACGGCAGCCCCGCCGTGGCGTTGCCGCGCTGGCAGCCACTGCTACTGGCCTGATCGCCGGTCTGGCGCTCGCGCAGGCAACACCGGAGCCGGCCCCGGCCGCCGGCCCCGTTCAGGTGCAAGCGAATGCGCCCAGCAGTCATACGGTGGTGAAGGGCGATACGCTGTGGGGCATTTCCGGCAAGTTTCTGAAGACGCCGTGGCGCTGGCCTGAAGTCTGGCGCCTGAACAAGGACCAGATCAAGAACCCGCACTGGATTTACCCCGGTCAGGTCATCCTGTTCGATCCCAATGCACCGGGTGGTCCGCGCCTCTACCTCCAGCAGCCGGGCGACGCCGGCCCCGGCGGCGTTGTCCGCCTGTCGCCGCAAATTCGCGCCGAAGCGCGTGCCGAACAGGCCATTCCGACCATTCGGCCGGAAGACATCGAACCGTTCATGCTGCGCAATCGGGTGATTGGGGCGGAAACCTTCGACGACGCGCCGCAAGTGGTGAAGTCGGTGGGTGAGCGCGTCGCCTTTTCGCAATCTGACGCGATCTACGCCGTCGGCGTGAAGCCGGCGATGGGCAAGGTATTCCAGATCTTCCGCAAGGGCCGCGAGTTGCGTGACCCGGCGATCGCCCCGCGTCCGTGGTACCGCTGGCATCACGCCAACCCCGACCCGCAGATCATTGGCTACGAAGCCAGCTATCTCGGCGACGCCCGCCTGTTGCGTGAAGGCGAAGTCGCCCGGCTGGAAATCGTCTCCTCAAAGCAGGAAGTGCAGATCGGTGACTATCTGATCCCGGCGCCGCCCGTCGAGACAATGGCATGGGTGCCGCACGCCCCGGAAGTCAAAGTTGAAGGCTTCGTGATGACGCTGCCGAATGGCGTGTCGGAAGCGGGCAAGACCAACGTGGTCACGCTCAATCTCGGCAAACGGCACGGACTTGAAGTCGGCCATGTGCTGGCTGTGTACAAGTCGGCCGAAACGTTCGCCAACCCGCGTTACAAGGAACATCCGATGAACTGGGTGCCGGGCTGGCCCAAGATTTCCGGCTCTGAACCGGTCACGCTGCAAATCCCTGAGGAACGCATCGCGCTGGTGTTCGTTTTCACCGTGTTCGACGGCGTGTCCTACGGGATGGTGATGAACTCGGGCGTTGACAACGTCCGCGCCGGCTATCCGGTGCGTAACCCCTGACGCAAGCGCGGGGCGAATGCGAAGGCACCTCACGGTGCCTTTGTCGTTTTTGGCTACCGGTCGTCTTCATCCGACATGACGTGCATCCGCTCCTGGCAGAAAATTGACTGATGACCATACACGCAGACGATCCCCTCTTCCTGCGCCTGGCGTTCACCCGCGGCGTCAGCGCCCGCGTTGCGCACAAGCTGCTGAGTGAGCTGGGCGACATCAACACGCTGTTTGCTGCCAGCACCAGCACGATCGCAGGCATCGCCGGTGACGCCGTCGCCCGCGCGTTGACCACAGCGCCGGACGGCACCGCCGCTTCGTTGATTGACGCAGCGCTCGCCTGGCTCAACGAAGCGGAAGACCAGCATCTGCTGACCTGGGCGCATCCGGCTTTTCCGGCGCTGCTGCTTGAAAGTGGCGACGCTCCGGTCATCCTGTTCGCCAAGGGCCGTCTCGACCTGCTCGAGCGGCCAGCGCTGGCAATGGTCGGATCACGCAACTGCTCGCAGGGCGGTACCGACACCGCGGAGGCGTTCGCCGAAGCGTTCTCAGCCAGCGGTGTGACCGTCGTCTCCGGGCTGGCGCAGGGTATCGACGCCGCCGCTCACGCCGGTGCGCTGCGCGCTGCGGCAAAACAATCCGCCACCGCCGGATCAACCATTGCCGTAGTCGGCACCGGCATCGACCGCGTCTATCCGGCCAAAAACAAGGTACTGGCGCACAGCATCGCCGAACAGGGCTTGATACTTTCCGAGTACCCGCTCGGCACGCCACCACTGGCAGAGAACTTCCCGCGCCGCAACCGCATCATCAGCGGCCTCGCGCGAGGTGTGCTGGTGGTTGAGGCATCAATGGCCTCCGGCTCGCTGATCACGGCCCGGCTCGCGGGCGAACAGGGCAGAGAAGTATTCGCGATTCCTGGCTCCATCCACTCCACGTTCCACAAGGGCTGCCACCACCTGATCAAGCAGGGTGCGAAGCTGGTGGAAACGGCGCAGGATGTGATTGAAGAGCTGCAGTTGGGCGCAGCGTCTTCCGCCGCTGCCGGGCAATCGGCGGCTACCGTCAACGAAGCGACCGGCATGTCGCCGTTACTCGAGTACATCGAACATACACCGATCGATGTCGACGCGCTGGTTGCACGTAGCTCGCTGCCAATCGATCAGGTGGTGACGGAACTCACCCTGCTCGAACTGGCAGGCAATGTTGAGTCGCTGCCCGGTGGTCTCTGGCAGCGCCGCGCGAAAAGAGAGCGAGCATGAGGGTTTTGCGTTCGGCGGTAGTCGCGCTCATTAGCGTGTACTGCATTGCGCAGGCTTGCGCTGCCAGCAGCGCGCAGTACGTTGAGTGGGCCGGGATCACCAACGCGGGGGTGGCATCCTCAGCGTCCAGCCAGTACCTGTTGTCCGCCTCGGTCGGCGATGCGGTCTTGCCACTTCGCGCCAACAGCGCCAACTACAGGCTCCGGGGAGGGTTTTGGGGCGCTGTCGTGGGCCTTCGGCAAGGCTGTGTGCTTGATGTGGATGGCGATCAAACGGTCAATGCGCTCACCGACGGGGTAATCATCCTGCGTGCGCTGCTCGGTTTGAGTGGCGACAGCCTCATCGCTGGCGCTGTTGGCGCAGGGGCCGCGCGCACCACAGCCGCACGGATTGAGCCTTTCGTCCATCTTGCCGCACTTGATCTCGACGGTGACGGCAATGCCGCTGCGGCCAGCGATGGCGTGATGCTGTTGCGGGCAATGTTCGGCATGCGTGGGGCCAATGTCACCAGCGGCGCTGCGACAAACAGCGTTGCGTGGTCCAGCGTTCGCGACTACCTGAACAGCGAATGTGGCGTTACGTGGCTACCGTGATGACAGCCACGTGACTACCGCCATTGCCGCCGTTTGAATTCTTCTTTGCAACCATCCTTCTGACCGGTCCCCACCATGCGCATCTGCATCATTAGTCAGCTGCTTCGTCGCAGCACCGTCATCATGGCCAGTTGGGCCTGCGGGTTCCTGTTGCTGGCAGTGGCGATCCTGCCTGCGACCGGTGAAGCGCAAATTCCGCGCAAGATCAACTATCAGGGTTACCTGACGACGGTTAACGGTGCGCCGCTGAACAACGCTGCATTGCCGGTGGTGGTCAAGCTCTATGACGCCGCCAGTGGCGGCAACCTGCTGTTCACCGAAACCCAAAATGTTGCCGTCAGCAACGGCGTGTTCAGCATGCAGATCGGCGCAGTGACCCCGCTCACGCTGAGTTTCGACCGACCTTATTTTCTCGGTGTAGCGATCAACGGGGACAGCGAGATGACGCCACGGCAGGCATTGGCTGCGGCGCCCTATGCACTGCGTGCCGTGCAGGCCGAGCTGTTTGGCACAGTGGCGCAGACCAGCGGCAGCAACACGCTCATTGATGGTGGTCCCTCTTTACCCGACGTCGGGCAATACAACGCCATCTCGATCGGTCTGGATGGCAACCCGGTCATCAGCTACTACGATATGACCAACGGCAACCTGAAGGTCGCCAAATGTGCGAACCCTGCGTGCACGGGCACCGCAGTCGTCACCACGGTGGACAACAGCGCGAACAACGTCGGCCGCTACTCCTCAATCACCGTGCCCGTCGACGGTCTGCCGGTGATCAGCTATGCCGACAGCACCGCCAAGTACCTGAAGGTCGCCAAGTGTGCCAACGCGGACTGCAGCGGCAGCGCGACGGTATCGTCGGTCGATACCAGTCTCAACGCGGGCGTGTACACCTCAGTCGCAATCGCCGGTGACGGCTTGCCGGTGGTGGCCGAACTTGTCAGCAATGGATTGAAGATCGTCAAATGTGTTGACCCGGCCTGCACTGGCACCGGCTCCATCCTACCCAACACCGACGGTCCACCGACGACTGCCATCGGGACTGACGGCGTGCCGCTGGTCGTACAGGCTCAATTCAACGGCAATCTTCGGTTCTCCCGATGCACCACAATGCAGTGCACCGCAACCACCACCGGTACATTGTCCGCAACGGCCTCCCAGGTAGCGCCGCCAGGGCTTGCGGTTTTGCCGTCCGGACTGTCGGTCGCAAGCTATCTGGACTTTACCAACAAGCGCTTCGTCGTGACGGCCTGTGCTGACGCCAATTGCTACAACAGCGGTACGCTGCAACCGGGGGCGGTGAATGTCGTGGCAACCTACGCAGCCTTCAACACTGCCGACACCACAATGGCCATCACACTCGGCGCCGATGGTTTGCCAGTCGTTGCGATCGGCGATCCGGAAATGGGCACCATCAAGGTGATCCGCTGCGCCAGTTTCGATTGCGCGGCAGTCGCGTCAGTGAGCACGCCGGTGACGCTGCCGAGATCCGTCGGGCCGGGCGCCTTGAATGGCTTCCGATTGCACCTGTCACTCACGGTAGGCAACGATGGGCTGCCGGTACTCGCTTATTACGACCCGCTGAACCGGAGCCTGCGTGCGTTGAAATGCACCAACGCCGGCTGCACCGGCGCCGGCTGGCGGCGCTAGCCCATCATTTGTTGCCTTGCTGCCGGGGCGCACATCTCGTTCGCCGTCGTCATTGCGACAAGCAGTACGTGCGTCACTCAACGTTGCAAAGCCGGCCTGGAGGCAGTAGCGCGCCGCAACATGGGCGACGATGGGCCAGGCAACGCAGCTGGTCGCCACCGCTGTCACTGCTGCCTGCGACGCGCTGCTCGCGTCAGACAACCAGTGGTTGAGCGTCGGGCAGGCGACACCAGGTCGCCTGCGGGCGGTCTTTTTTTGGCCGAGATTGCCATGCTCCAGTGACTTTCCATACGCCAATACGGCAACGGCGCTACGGCAATCTGCGTATGTTCAGCGCGCTTCTGCACTCCTAAAGTTCATCCCATGCCGGATGTGCGTCCGGCACCACCGCCACATCACTTGAACTAACTACGGGAGTCAACCACCATGAAACGCTATCTGCTCGCCACCTTCGCTGCCATCGCCCTGTTTGGCAGCGCACAAGCCCGCGAAGTCGCTTACTGCGACCCCGGATTCGATATTCAGAAAGTCTCCGGCGACAAAGCCGTTTGCGCCAAAACCGAAAAGTTCTGGGACGACGTCGGCAGCCGTGCCTGCCCGCCTGGAACCGCCTATGTCGCTGGCAAGACCGAAGCCAGTGACGGCGGCGATCTCTGCTACGAGACCGTCTCCGGCAAACAGATGTCGAGCCTTCCGGCCCTGCCCTGCGGTATTGGCCAGCGTATGGACATCAACCGCGGTGCGCGCGACAAGTGTCAGGCTGAAAAGGAACGTACGGTCTTCGGCAACATCAAGACGCGCAACGAATAAGCCATGCTGAGGGTGCGCCAGTGCGTACCCTCGCGCACATCGCGGAGCAAACCATGCCCACCACCAACACCCGATTTCGCCATGCCGCCGCCTTGCTCGGCGCCCTCACTGCCATCACGCTGTCACACGCTGCTGACACCGAAACCAGCCCGGCCAAAAACGCCGTGTCCACCGACTACGTGGCTGGTCAGCGGGCCGTCGAAGCCAAACAGTGGAAAGCTGCGGTGGACGCCTTCACCCGCGCCACGCTGCAAGACCCGAAGAACGCCGACGCCTGGAACATGCTTGGCTACGCCAGCCGCTGGGCGGGCGACTACAAGGCGGCGTTCGCTGCCTACGAGCGTGCCCTCGCGCTTGACCCACATCATCGCGGCGCGCACAGCTATCGCGGCGTTGCCTATGTGCGGACCAATGACCTTGCCAAAGCGCGCGCCGAACTCGCCACGCTGGATGGTCTCTGCGGCAAGGACTGCGAGGAATACAAGCTGCTGGCCAGGGCAATCGCGGAGTACAAACCGCAGTAGTCCCCTCAACACTGACCGGGATTGGTTCCGGTCGCGTGGCACCTGATCGCCACGCCGGCGCCGTTGGTCTGAAGTGTTTTTTCTTGTCTCAATTGGGACACTTGCGGGCGGGATTTTTCCGATATTCTGCGCCCGCGTAACAGAACAAACACAACAAAAATGACCGGTGTGTCAGCAGGTTCATCCGCTACTTATCTCGATGATGTCACCCTCGCGCGGGCAGCCGCCCGCTGGGGTGCGTTCTTTGCTTCAATCGATGACGACGAGGTCCAGTTGCTGGACCGTTTTGCGCTTGGCGACAACCTCAAGTCGATCTGCTTTGAGCTGGGCCTCAGCTACGACGCCATCCGCAAGAGGCTGGTACGCCGGCAGGATGCACTCGGCTTGCCTTCGACGGCGACCTTTCTGCATTTCTGGATGACGGTGCGCGGCCTGGGGCGCACGGCCGCGGACCCGACGATGCTGCGCTATGCCGAGCTGCTGCGCGCATCGCTCGGCTACTCGCCCAGCATGGTGCTGCCCTCGCCAGAAACCTCCGCCATGGCGCTGCAATTGCGATCGCGCGCGTGGCGTCCGGCCCCGAGCGCGGCTGCCCGCGACCGCGCGGACGCCGAAGCAATGACCATCTCGCTGCTGTCGCCCGCCGCCTGGCACGCGGTGCTGCTGGTGGCCACCAGCGGCTACTGGCCGGCGGACAAATGGCCGCACGTAAACGGTCAACACGAGCTCTTCCAGCGACTGGTGCTGGTCACTTCCGGCGCGGAGCTGTCGGACAAGCTGGTCGCGTCACTGGATCGTGCGCTTGATCTGGGCAATGTGCCGTGGCTGCGGCCGATGCTGGCGTTTGGCGCCGTCGAGTCGCCGTTGCTGGTGCAGGCGCCGTCGCTGCCGTGGCCGCGCGATCGTGCCAAGGCGCCGCCCCTGTTCTCGGACGGCGCGTTCGACGGCGCCCGTGACTTCCGCTTCGCGTCGGAGTTGTCGCTCCTGCTTGAGCAGGGCAACACCGCTGCGATCCAGCGCTTGCTGTGCGCGGTGGATGACAGCATCGACTATGGGCCACTCACCGGATTCTCGGTGGCGCTGGCATTCTTCCGCTCCAACTCGCCGGGTCTGCGCGCGATGATCTCGCCGCTGCTCAACCGCCTGATCAGTTGCCGCGCCCATCTGGCCGAGACGCTGGGCGTGCATCCCACGCGCCTGCTCGATTCCATTGCGCTGATCGATTGCGGCGTGTCGGCGCCGACCGAGCGCTATCTGCTGCCGGGTGGCGACCGGCTGCTGGCGCTGGCCGCCGAGCAGCTATTGCCCGAAGTTCGCGGGCTTTCTACCACCGGCGAAGGCCGGCCGCGCCTTGATCCACGGCGCTGACCGTCGGCGCCGGTGATGGCGTCAACGCGCTCGCCACAATAGCCGCGCAACAACAAGTGCAGCTACCCCTCCTAGCAGTTGTGCGGCGATAAAGTTTGCGACGTCGGCGGGACGAACCCCGGAGAAACTGTCGGTGAACGAGCGTGCGATGGTGATCGCCGGGTTGGCAAACGACGTTGACGAGGTGAACCAGTAGCCCGCTGCGATAGCCGCCGGCACCGTCAGCACCACGGCGACTGGCCTCGTCGCCAGGGTGCCGAGAATGGTGAGCAATAGCCAGAAGGTGGCAACAAACTCACCCAGCGCTTCGCCGAACGAGCCGCGCACCTGGGTGGCTGACTGCATCAGCGGCAAACCAAACATGGCGTGCGCCAGCCATGCACCGGCGATCATGGCAACCACCTGCGCAGGCACATACGCCACTGCGATACGCCACCGCTGCTCGCCATGCAACGCGAGCACCAGCGAGACGACCGGGTTGAACTGCGCGCCGGAGAGCGGGCCGAACAGCACAATCAGCACGCCAAGCGCCGCCACCGTCGCCAGTGTGTTGCCAACCAGCGCAGCCGCTGCATTGCCCGCCGCCAGCCGCTCGGCGAGGATGCCACTGCCAATCACCACGCAGGCGAGCAGCAGCGATCCGATGAATTCGGCAATCAGCGCACGCCGAAGCATCACACCGTCGCCGTCTGCGTTTCGCCGATCTTGCGCACCTCGCGTTGCAGCGACTGCGCGTCGAGCGCCGCCAGCGGCAAACTGGCGAACGCGCGCACGCGCTGCGTGATCTCGTTGAAGATGCGGCGGAACGCTTGCCGCTTTTCTTCGTCACTGCCCTCCACTGCCGCTGGGTCGGCAAAGCCCCAGTGCGCGGTGGCCGGTTTGCCCGGCCAGTACGGGCACACCTCGCCGGCTGCGTTGTCGCAGACGGTGATGATGAAGTCCATTGGCGGCGCGTCCGGCGCCGCAAACTCGTCCCACGATTTGCTGCGCAGCCGGTCGGCCGGATAGCCGATCTGCGTGGTCAACTCCACTGCGAACGGATTGACGCGACCGGTTGGATGGCTGCCCGCGCTGTAGCCGACAAAACTTCCACCGCCGATGACGGAGACCAGCGCCTCCGCCATCACGCTGCGCGCGGAATTGCCGGTGCACAGGAAGAGCACGTTGTACACCTTGCTCATGAAGCGTTCGCCTGCTCAGGCGGGCGCACAGCAACCGCTGCCGCGTTTGGTATTGACCGGCGCGGCATTGGCAGCTTGCGCGGCGGGCACGCAGCAACCACTCGTCTTCGCGGCATCAGCGCTGCCGCAAGCGGGTGCCGCCGCGCCGTTGAAGGTCTCCACCGCGCCCATTGTGTGATAGACCTCCCAAGCCACGCCCTGCGGATCGGTCAGCCAGTGCTTGTTGCTGTGTGCGTAGCAGCAGCTGGTCTCACCCTCGTCAAACAGCGCCAGCGCAGCGGCGTTGTGCTGCGTCTTGAGCGCGGTCAGTTCGTCGTCGCTGTCGACCTGCAGACCGAGGTGATTGACACCCGGCGACTGGCCGCGCGCCGAGATGGCGAAATTGACGCGCGGATCGTCGAGCATCCATTTGACGTAGTCCGCCTTCTCAACCGCGGGGGCGGCGCCGAACAGCGCGCTGTAGAAGCGCGTGCTCTGCGCCAGATCGTCAACCGCAACGTGAACGTGAAATCGTTTCATGATCAACCTTTCAGGGGGTTTTGGGGTCGCGCACCGGTCTGGCCAGATCCGGCACACAGCAGGATGCGTCCTGCGTCGTGCTGCGCGCGCAGCAGTTTTCAGTAAGGAAAGCGAGCAGCGCATTCATGGTGTCGAAGCGTGCCCGGTAAATCACATAACGGCCCTGTGTCTCGGAATCCACTAGCTCGGCAAAGCGCAGCTCTTTCAGGTGGAACGAGAGGACCGGCGGCGCCACGCCCAGTTGCTCGGCGAGCGCGCCGGCAGACAGCCCCGGCGCACCGGCAACGACGAGGGCGCGGAAGATATCCAGCCGCGTCGGCTGGGCAAGGGCGGTGAGTTTTGCGGCGGCGTTGTTTGTTTCCATATTTCTATTTTCGTAGAAATATGGAAACTGTCAAGCGGTTAACAAAAATTGCTGTAATCCAGCGATCAGCTATCTCGTCAAACCCTCATTTGATAAGGGCTTGAATAGTGAAAGTACAAGAAGTCGACTTACTGGATAGTTTGCCAATCAGCCCTTATGGAATGGCACTTTCAGTGAAAAGCTGAACACTCGTCGGAGTGGGCGATTCGTACGGAGCCAGAGTCGCGCAGCGGGTGACTTCTTGACTGTACCCGTCAGCAACGTGACTGCCCCGGTCGCTAGCAGGGGTCAAAGCGTCGGTCGCATGAGCAGAGGCTTTGACTCACAACCCTGGTCGGCTTACCGGACGTCCGCCCAGCACGCAGCAAACCGTATCCCCGTCAACAAAAAAAGCCGCCCGCAGGCGGCCAGTGAGCAAACGGGCGTTGCGGAAAACTAGAACCGCCCCTCGTTGTTGGCTTTGCCGGCGCCGCCTTCGCTGAGCACGTTCCCAGTGTCGACCTTCACCACGTAAACATCCGCGTCGAACGGGCTGGCCGTGAGGCCGACGACATCAAGCTGGCAGCCGGTTGGCCCTGCTGCGGTCACGCGGACCGATTTGGCATCGCGCACCTTGACTGGCATGGCCTGCCCGTTCGGCACAGCGAGTGTGTTGTTGGTCACCAGCTCGCGACCGGTGCCGTCGGTAATTTTGGTGACGGTGGGCGCAGCCGGCGCGTCGCCGATGTTCTTCACCGAAAACGACAATGCCGGGATCGCGACGAAACCCTGTGCCGTGCCGGGCCGGCAATTGACATCACGAACGGTGCCGTCGGTCGAATTGAAGATGCGGTCGCAGACGGATTCAGCCGGTGGCAGGTTGCGGCAGAACGAGGCGTCGACGTTATTGCTGCCAGGTGTGACCGGGCGGAATGGCCTGGAGCCGAACTGGTCAAGCGCCGGGGTGAGATCAGGCTTGGCGTTGGCATCGAAGTTGGCGATGCGCCAGTCCTGCGCGACTTCACAACGCTGGGCAGCAGGCACGTTGTGAAACATTTTCACGGTGACCAGTGTGCCCTGAAAACCGGACTGTACTTCGCAGTTGTATTGCAGCTTGAGGCTGTTGGCGGCGCGCCCGGCGACGGCAACACAGGCGGGCTCAACCTTCATCGAACCGGCATCGAGGTCGCGGCCTGCGAGGGTGACCGTGTCGCCTTTTCGCACGGTGCCAATCTGCGGCATCATGTTGGTGGCGATGCTGTAGCCGGGGTTGATCGACAGATTGATCACCGGGTCCGGGCGGCCGGTGATTTTCAGCACCACGCTCGGGCCGGTGCCAACGGGGGTGGTTTCCGGCACCGTGATGTCCACACGCGCCGTGTCACCAGAACGGCGGATATTGCTGGTGCAGGACGGACAGTTGCTGAGCGCAACGGCGGTGAGCTTGGCGCTGATACCCGGCTCCTGCAGGCGGATGGTGTTGCGACCGCCACGGCGCATCGGCACTGTGATGCCGCTCACCAGGTTGACTTCACGCGACATGCAGGTGACCGGCGCCTGATCGCCACTGACATCGCTGGAGACCAGCAGTTCGGTGGCCGCCTGCGCGCTGCCGACGGCAAGAACAGCAACAGCGGCAAGGCCGGTGGCAGCAACCCGCCAGAGCGGTTTTGGGAGTGATTTCACGGTGACGATCCTTTGTTTCATGAGGTGACGTGGTTGTTGTTGCTGCCGTTTCCGGCAGCGGCAATGTGGTGGAGCTGACGCGGCAGCTGAGGCGCGATGGATTGCAGCGGCTCAGCCTTTGAGTACAAATCGCCGTGTGCTGCTCTGCGCGATCGGTCGCCCGCTGGCGTCGAGCGCCGTGACTCGCCATACCGCCCCGCCCTGCACGCGGGCCGCGAGCCAGCCGGGTGGTGGCGCGTAGCGGGTGCCCTGCACGGTGCTGGTGACAATGAGCTTGTCCGCGCTTTCGACGTCGATGCGATAGCTGGCTGCGCCACTCACTTCGATCCATTCGAAGGTGACGGTGCGACTGGCTTCGACCGTGGTGTCGGTCAGCGGCAGCATCAGATCGACAACATTCACTTGTGCTCTGACGTCAGGTGAGGCATTGCGCGCTGTCGCCACGTCACCAACGAAGTACCTGAGCGTAGGCATCGGAAAGCCGGCAACGCCACCGGTCTTGACCAGCGCGCCGTTGCCGATTTCGGAGTTCGCCTCCTTGTCGTCACTGGCCTCAATGCGCAGCAGCACCTGATACGGTCCTTCGACGCGGGTGTCGAGCAGCGCCGGGTCCGGGCCGTCGATGCGCACACTACTGTTCGGCATTACAAACTGCGAGAAACGGCTCAGCGTGGTGTAACGCCTTTGCAGGGCGCGCAGCTCCAGCGGCAGCGTCGCCTCGGTCAGCAGATCGTTGACCTCCGGGTCGCTGTCACCAGGACGCACCAGTTCCCAGCGGCCTTTCAGCTGGCCCGAGCCGTTGTACTGGATCTCGGCAGAAAAACGGGGCAGGCGCTCGCCACTGCGGAGGACGAACAGTTGGGTCGGATCAGCCTGCCCCGAAAAAACCATCTTCACGTCGATCAGCGACAGCGGCGTGCGGGCGCCGCCGGCGCCGAGGCGGCAGGTGACCACCACCCACTTGTCGCCGGTACTGCCGCCGGTGAAGTGGCGCACGTAGAAGAAATCGCTGTTCTTGCCTTCGATGCCTTCCTGCACGGCGCGGCGCACGACTGACTCCGGGATCACCATGATGTCGCTGAAGTTGCGCTGGCCGATGCCCTGCGTAGCACGCGAGCGGTCGAAGTTGAGCGGCAGGCGGCCGAACAACGTGCCGGGAACACAGGGGTCGCTGCTGCTGACCGAACCGGCACCGATGCCAGGTTGCACGGTGCCGCACCACAGCGCCTCAATCGCTCGCTCGTTGGGCTCCAGCCCCTGAAAGGTGATGAATACCGTGTTTGGCGCATTGCTGCGCACGTTGACACCGGTGGGATTGACGGCGCTGATGGCAAAGCTGAATGTGGCAAACAGTGCTGCCACAACACCTGTAGTAGCACGCAACGACGGTGCGATGAACTTGAGCATGATCATTCCCGATTCAGCTAGAAATTGAGGGAGAGCCCGGTTTGCACCAGCGTTTGCCGCCCGGAGAGCACTTGCGCAACGACGGTGTCGAGCGCTCGGTTGTGGGCGAAGGCAACACGGACGAATATTTGCCCCGGCAGCTTCTTGCCGAACTGCTCAAGCGTGAATTTGCGGGCCAGTTGCAACGCGGTGGTGAGCGTGTTGCTGTATTGCTGGTTGAGCGAATCGAAGGCGAGCGCCTTGGCGTAGTCGCCCTTCACCGACCAGACGTCGGCAAACTGCCACTCGATCCCCGCCGTGCCGCCGTTGTTGTAGGTGGCCTGCGACTTCTCATAGCTGTAGTTGCGGCTGCGGTTGTAGCCAAGGTTCAGGTTGAGCTTGTCATTCACGCGCCAGGCAACAGTGATTCCGTGCGTGTGAATGAGGAAATCTGCCGCCTCGCGACCCGGTTGCCGGTTGTCCTGGTCGCCAATCTCGAACGTGTAGCTCACCGAGTAGGGCTCGTGGTTCCAGTTCAGCGCGGCCTTGTGGCTGTAGTTGATCTGGTCGGGCCAGAACGAGGAGCGCGCGTTGGTGCCGTCCGGAATGCGTAGCGTGTACTGCCGCACGCGGCGCGATTCCAGCTGCATCTGCGGCAACAGCGTGGCGGGCTTGTCCGCAGCGCCGAACACGCTCGGCCACGGTACCGTGAGTTGCGCCAGCTTTTCGTAGGTGCCCGTCTTCAGGATGGTCGGGATGGTCTTGACGTTGTCGTTCTTCTCGCTGCCCACCAGCGTCAGGGCGATCTCGCCCGCTCGTGCCTCGGCGCTGTAGCGGGTGAGCTGCTGGTCAGCAAGGAAGCTGGCGCCCAGGCTCTTGAACAGCGGCTCGGCATATTCGTAGTGGGCAATCGCGCGCAGATTGACCGGGTATTTGTCGCCCAGCCACTTGGCGTCCTTGACAAGAAGATAGGAGGCTTCGGCCTGCCAGGCGTCGCGCGTCTCCGGCTTCACCGCGACCAGCGCGCTGCCCTGCGCGAGATCAGGATGCGTCGGGTTGACGTAGCGCGAGCGCGCCCACATGGCGTCGCCCTTCCAGCGGCCATCCGGGTCGGTGGACAGCAGGCGTACGCCGAGGCCACGGCTCTTCTCGGCATCGGGGATCTGTCCCTGATTGACGTTCGCCTGCGGCTGCGCGTGAGCGTCCATGAACATCAGCTCACCGCGCAGCAGCCCCTTCTTCGCAGGCAGCATTTCAACGCCAACCGTGGTGGCGTAGATGCGATGATCCACCGTCGAGAGACCGAAGAGATCATCGAAACCCACGATGCTGGTGGCGCGGATGGCACTGGCTGATACGTCGAGCCACGGCGTGATCGCGTAGCCAAGCGTGACGCCACGGCTGTCGCGGTTGTTGATCAGTAGCGGGTGGTTGCCGTAGGTCAGATGGCCAATCGCGAATTTCGCGTCACCGCGGGTGAACTCGGCCTTGTAGTCGTTGAGATCGAGCTTCTCTGCGTTGATGCCTTCGGTGCCGAACCGTGGTGCCTCGCTGCGCTTGCTCACACCGGTCAGATTGGCGCTGGTCTTCGCATCCCACCCGAGCGGTTTGCCTTCCCAGTTGAGCGCTCCCGTGGTGGTGAGATCCTGAAACTGTGCGCGTGTGCCGGCTTTGGTCGTGCCCGACACGCGCTCATGCAACTGCCCTTTCATGCCGATGGTGAAGCGGCTTTCGAGCCCTTTGCTGGGGGTTCCGGCATCGCTGCCGGCGGGACCTTCCACGTTCACCGTGAACTTGGCAAGGTCAATCCACTGGTCGCCACGAATGAGATGGACCACCACCTCCTGCTGGCCTGGTGGCAACGTCGCGCCAGCGGGTTCGGCGCGAAAGGTGGTGGCGTTGATGGCGCGGGTCTGCTTTGACAGATCGAGCGGCCCGATGCAGATGGCGATCTGACCGTCTGCCGGAGTCAGCTCGCGCGAAGTTTTCACTTCCAGTGTGTCGCCAGCCTTGATGGTTTGCCCCGCGAACGTCGGTTTTTCGATCGCGATCGGTACGCTGGCAACCTGAGCGGCCGCCGGTGCGCCGGCAACGCTTGCGAACAGTCCAATTGCCAGCGCTGCACGGAGCAGCGGTCTGCGGTGATGATGAGTCTGCATGATGTCCCCTCGGTCCAGTCGTACCAGCGTTATTGCTGGCTCGGATAAATCCAGTCGACGCGGGCTGCCCGGCAGCGGTCGCGCTCATTGGGGCTGGCGTCAATGTCGAGTTGCCACTTGAGTCCTTCGCTGTCGTCGCCGACGCAGACCGCCGGGCGCCGCCGCGCATCGTTGTCGGGGAGCACACTGGCTGGCAGCGCGCCATCGGTCGGGCGAACGCAAAAGTCACGCCCTTTGCTGGCGCGATAGAGAACATGCTCGGGTGCCGCTGGGTCGCACACGGTCGGGCGATAGACGGGGGTGCTGCGCTCGCAACGCATGGTCTTGCGCGCTGCGTCGTAGTGGGTGTCGTAGCCGTTGGGGCAGCGCACACCATCGCTGGCAGCGGCACTGGCCAACGCGGACCACGCCAGCGTCACGCAACCAGCAAGGACCGCAATGGCACCCGGCAGCAGTTTGCCAACGCCTGCCCTCCGATTGCAAATCCCACTGAACGCGAACAAAGAAAACATGACGTACCGTCCGGCTTGATCGATGCCACGCGTCGTGCGTGACGATGATCAAACTTTAGGTAACGGCGGCTTCGGCGACCATACGGCAGTTGCCGTATGGTTCGTGAACAGTCCCTCTAATGCCGCTTGAGCGCCAGCGCGATCAGCTCGGCAACGCTGTGTACGTCGAGCTTCGCCATGATGTTTTCGCGATGCTTGCGGACAGTACCGACGCTGAGATCCAGCTTGCGCGCAATGTGCTTGCTGGAGTCACCTTCGCAGAGCAGGCCCACAACCTCGCGTTCGCGCTCGGTGAGTACCGCCAGCGGCGACGGCGCCGCCTTCGGCCGCGACGCGACGAACGACGCCGCGACCGATTCACTCACGTAGCGACCGCCGTTGCGTAACGTATTGAGCGCAGCGAAAAGCTCATCAGCGTTGTGCTGTTTGTGCACATAGCCATGCGCGCCCACTGCCAGGGCACGTGCGACGGTGTCGCTGCCGAGATCACCCGTCAGAATGAGCACACGCAGGTCGTGACGCTGTTGCAGTAACTCGCCCGCCAGCGCAATGCCGTCGCCGTCGGGCAAGCCGACATCGAGCATCACAATGTCTGGCTGCTGGTTCGCGACAACCCGCCGCGCCTCAGCGAGCGAGCCGGCCTCTCCGATCAGACGGAAATTGCGTTCGAGTGCAAGCAACATGCGCAGGCCATCGCGAATCAGCGAATGATCCTCAACAATCACCACATTGGCGGGCGACACGGCGTCGCCAGTCGCGCTAGTATTCACCGCCATGAGTCACTCCGCACTGCAAGTCCGTCGCTCCGGTGAGTTAATTCTCGCGACGCACTGCCTGTGCAGCGTCGCCACATCGATGCGCAGATTTTGCCATCCTGCCGGTGGCGACCGAAGTACGGCATTTGCCGGAGCATGCGAGTGAGAAGCGGCAGCATCCGCAGCCGCATTTTGCTTGCCGCGCTGGTGCCGCTGGTGCTGGCTGTCATCTCCGTCGGAGCCCTGCTGCTGACGCGGCACGCGATGGAAATCGAGCGCAATCTCGTCGAGCGCACGGTGTCACTGGCGCGACAGGCCGCCATGCTTGCCGAGCTGCCGCTGGCAACCGGCTCGCGAACCAACGTGCAGGCAGTGGCCGATTTTGTCGAGCGCAGCGTGGGCATTGTCGGACTCTCGCTCACTGATCGCGATGGCGCGACCGTCGACAACCGTGGCAACGTCGGCGCCACCGCGTTGCGCATGCTTGACGGCAAGCCGCTGTCGGTGCAGGTAGAACGTGATCCCCATCTGGTCAGTGTGGTGCACCCGGTCGTACTCTTCGCGTTGCCGTCATCTGGCAGCGCACCCGTCAACGCCGGGGCGAGTCCGGGGCAACGCGTTGGCAATGTGGCGCTCAGCGTCTCGCGTGAAGACGAGCGGCGCAGCGTTGCGCGGTTGTGGTGGACGGGGGCTGCCATCCTGCTGGTTGCGGTGCTGCTCTCGCTGGCATTGACAAGAGCCGCGACCAGGGCCGTCGCCGAACCATTGGCCGCGTTGTCTACGGCGATGGGACGAGTGGCGCGGGATGATTTTTCTGCGCAACTGCCGGAGACCGGACGCGGCGAATTTCGGCGACTCGCCGTTGACTTCAACAGCATGACACGGGCACTGCATGCTGCCCGCCGCGGCTTGCGCGACGACGTGGCGCAGGCGACCGCTGCGCTTGACGCGCGCACGCGCGAGGCGGAGGCTGCCAACAACGCCAAGAGCCGCTTTCTCGCGGCGGCAAGTCATGATCTGCGGCAACCAGCGCATGCGTTGTCGCTCTACGTCGCCGCGCTACGTCAGGGGCTGCGCATGAAAGGACCGGATGTCAGTGACGCGCTGATACCGGCGGTTGATGGCATTCAGGCGGCTTCACGATCACTTGATGCCCTGTTGAACGCGGTGCTGGACATCTCGCGATTCGATGCTGGCGTAGTTTCAGCTGAGGCCGCCGAAGTCGGTGCCCGGGCACTGATCGACGAAGCCTTGACGGTGTTGCGCTCAGGTGCAAGTGAACGGGGGTTGCGCCTGCGTTCGCGAGTTCCCGACGTGACGCTGCGTACCGACGCCACGCTGCTGCGGCGGATCATCGACAACCTGGTCAGCAACGCTATCCGCTTCTCACGCTCTGGTGGCATTCTGGTGGCGCTGCGCCCGCGTCGCGACCATGTGCTGCTGCAGATCTGGGATCAGGGCTCCGGTATTGCAGCGGCCAATCTGCCATTGATTTTCGACGAGTTCTATCAGGTCAAGCGCAGCGACGTGGCGCAGGGCGGAATGGGGCTGGGGCTCGCCATCGTGGCGCGCTCGGTTCGACTGCTCGGAGGTGACATCAAGGTCAGTTCCCGTCTCGGCAGTGGCACCTGTTTCACCGTCACCCTGCCTGGAACTGCTTTGCCCCGGCCTAACCACGTGACTTCGGTGGTGAGACCGGTAACGCATGATCGCCAGCTGGTATTGGTGCTTGATGATGATGCGTTGATCCGCAGTTCGATGCAGACCTTGTTCAGTGCTCTCGGCGTCAGCGTTCACGCCGAAGCCAGCATTGCGCCACTGCTGGACGTAGCCAGACAGGAGAAAGCGTCGGTCGCGGCAATCGTTGTCGACTACCGGCTGCTTGATGGTTTCACCGGCATTGAAGCGGCGAACCGGTTGCGCGAGGTGGTGGGCGCTGTCGTGCCGATCGTGCTCATCACCGGGGACACGTCAGCAGAGCGGTTGCGCGCCCTCACCGCCAGCGGCTTCCCGGTGCTGCACAAGCCGCTTGACTCGGACCGCCTGCTGGCGGCGCTGGGAATGAGTGGAGGTGGCGAATGAGCCGGATGGACGCGGTGCAGGCCATCGGAGAGCCCGAAGCAGTCCATGCTGCGTGGCTGCAGGGCGACCACACACGTGTCATCGCAGCGCTCGATGTCTGGCGGCAGCAAACCAGTGCGCCTTCGCTTGAGTACTGGCTGCAACGTGTTTACGCCGATTCGGTGTTCGAGCGCCCCACACTCGATGTCTCGGTACGCGAAGCCGAACGCATGGCGCGTGCGGCCGGCGACCAGGTCGCGCTGGCCCGCATCGGTGCGTCTGTAGTGGATGCGCTCTACAGCGACTGGCGCCCTTCCCGCGAAGCGCGCCGCTGGCTCGATGCGCTACGTAACGTTGCATTTGCCCGTCTGGCGACACTTGACCCGCAACCCCGGCTCGAAATCGCGGCCGGAATACTGGCCGCAGATCTGTTCGGTGAATCGCTTGCCAGCGCCGCACGGGTCGCGGACGCCGTGCTGCCCTGGGTCGGCGATGCAAATGCCGTATTCGCCACTGTTCGCGGCAACGCGCTCGGCTACGCGCTCGAATATTTCAGTGGCCAACGCCGCTGGGAACCGGCTCACTCGCTGGTGGCAGCGATTGATGAGCTTTACGGCGACCCCGGTTTTGGAGCAGTAGCGCGCGCTCGGGTATCCGCCCGGCGAGGTTTCTACTATCACTACCGTCGTGGCGATTACGCAGGAGCATTGGGTCAGAGCATTTCTGCGGTCACCAATGCGCATGCCGCCGGCGTGCAGCGTGCGGCGCGTGAGGCGGGCATTACAGTCTCGCTGTGCCACCTGATGCGGGGCGAGGTTGCTGAGGCCGATCGTGCCCTGCTCGCTGAACAGGAGGCGATTCCGGATGGCCATCTGATGCTGCGCGCCAATGTGCACTATGAGCGAAGCTGGTGGCATGCCCTGCGGCGGGATGTGGTGAGCGCCCAGCGCGAACTTGACACTGCGTGCCGTCTGTTCGCGGAAATCGACGAACATGGCGTGATGTCGCTGGCGACACCCTCACTGCAAGCGCAGTTGCTGCTTCAGGTTGGAGAATACGAATCGGCCTTGCGGGTGTTCGAGATGCGGACGCAGCGTCCGGACGCCTGGCAAGTGGACATGGCGCTGATTGAGGCGCTTGCCGCGCTGGACCGGAAAGACCGCGCAGCGGCTGTCGTGCCGTTACGACGGGCTTTGTCGGCGGCCGCCCGCATTGACATCAAAGGCTGCTTCTGGGCCTGTCGCGACGAATTCGCTGCTTTGCTGCGACTGGCGATCAGCGAAAACATCGAGCCGCGCTGGGTTGCGTCAGTCTGCGCCGCACGCCTGCTTGATACCGGATAAGCGCTGCGGATGAGGCCGCAAAGCAACCGCAAAGCGGCCCGAAACCCATTTCTGGTTACACTGAAAAAATGGGAAAGACACTCATCATCGCCGAAAAGCCATCGGTCGCGAGCGATATCGCGAAGGCGCTCGGCAACATCAAGAAGGATGGCGACCACTTCGAGAACGATCAGTACGTGATCAGTTCTGCCGTCGGCCATCTGGTCGAAATCGGCGAACCGGAGGCCGAGGAAGTCAAGCGCGGCAAGTGGACATTTGCCAAGCTGCCGGTCGTGCCAACGCACTTTGAACTGAAGCCAATCGAGAAAACCGCCGATCGCCTGAAACAGCTGACCAAGCTCATCAAGCGCAAGGACGTCACCGAGCTGGTCAACGCCTGCGATGCCGGGCGCGAAGGCGAACTGATCTTCCGCCTGATCCAGCAGCACGCCAAGGCCAAGCAGCCGGTCAAGCGGTTGTGGCTGCAATCGATGACGCCGACGGCCATTCGCGATGGCTTCGCCAAACTGCGCAGCGACTCCGAGTTGCAGGGATTGGCCGACGCCGCGCGTAGCCGCTCTGAGGCGGATTGGCTGGTGGGCATCAATGGCACCCGTGCGATGACGGCCTTCAACTCCAAGAGTGGTGGCTTTCACCTGACCACGGTGGGTCGCGTGCAGACACCCACGCTGGCGCTGATCGTCGAGCGCGAGGAGAAAATCCGCAAGTTCGTGCCGCGCACTTACTTTGAAGTTCACGCGCTGTTCGATGCCGCTGCCGGGCAATACGCCGGTCGCTGGTTCGACGAAAAATTCAAGAAGGGCGATGATGAGCACGCCCGCGCCGAGCGCATCTTTGACACACCGGAGGCGAAGGCTTCAGCCTCGGCCCGCGCCAAGGCCATCGTACTCAAGTGCCTCGGCAAGCAGGGCGTTGTCGAGGAAGAAAGCAAGCCGACCACGCAGGCGCCGCCGCTGCTTTATGACCTGACCAGCCTGCAGCGCGAGGCCAACAGCCGCTTCGGCTTCTCGGCACGCACCACGCTCTCGCTGGCGCAGGCGCTCTACGAAAAGCACAAGGTGCTGACCTACCCACGGACCGACGCACGCGCGCTGCCGGAAGACTATGTCAGCACGGTAGGGCAGACGCTGCAGCAACTGGAAGAAACCAACCGCTACGGCCAGTTCGCCCGTGAAATCCGCAACAAGAAATACGTGCGAGCCGCCAACAAGCGCGTCTTCGACAACACCAAGATTTCCGATCACTTCGCGATCATCCCGACGCTGCAACTGCCCAAGGCCTTGAACGAGCTGGAAGAAAAGCTCTACGACATGGTCGTCAAGCGCTTCCTTGCAGTGTTCTATCCGTCGGCCGAGTTCCAGCAAACTACCCGCATTACGCGCGTCGAAGGCGAAGCGTTCAAGAGCGAAGGCAAGGTGCTGGTGAACCCCGGCTGGCTTGCGGTGTACGGCAAGGAAGCCGACACCGAGGAAACCGGCAATCTGACCCCGGTCGCCGCCGGCGAGAAGCCGAAGGCGAGCGAAGTCACCGCCAAGGAGTTGCAGACCAAGCCGCCTGCGCGCTACACCGAGGCGACGCTGCTGTCGGCGATGGAAGGAGCGGGCAAGCTGATCGACGACGAAGAGCTGCGCGCGGCGATGCAGGAGAAGGGGCTCGGCACGCCGGCCACACGCGCGTCGATCATCGAAGGCCTGATCATCCAGAAGTATCTGGTGCGTGAGGACAAGGTGTTGAAGCCGACACCGCAGGCGTTCTCGCTGATCACGTTGCTCAATGGGCTCAACGTGCCCGAGCTCACGCAGGCGGAACTGACGGCGAACTGGGAAACGCAGCTCGCCCGCATGGAGAAGGGTGAGATCAGCCGTGAGAAATTCATGGCCGAAATCGCCGAGATGGCGAAGCACATTGTCAAACAGGCGAAAGGCCACGAGAGCGACACGGTGCCCGGTGATTTCGCCGATCTCGCCACACCGTGCCCCCGCTGCGGCGGCGCGATGAAGGAGAACTACAAAAAATTCTCCTGCACCAAATGCGACTTCGGATTCTGGAAGATTCTCGCCGGACGCCAGCTTTCGGTGGACGAAGCCGAAACGCTGATCCGTGACAAGAAGATTGAGGGACTGGAAGGCTTCCGCTCCAAGCTGGGCCGGGCCTTCAACGCCAACCTGCGCATGAACGATGCGCAGGAAATCGAGTTCTACTGGGACGAAGATGAAGGCAAGGTCGGCGAAGGCGCCGATCCGGTGGACTTCAGCACCATGGAGCCGGTGGGTAAATGCCCGAAGTGCGGCAGTGGTGTGTTCGAACTCGAATCCGCCTACATCTGCGAAGTGGCGGCCAAAAAGGAGAAGCCGCGCAAGTGCGACTTCCGATCCGGCCGCATCATCCTGCAGCAGCCGATCGAGCGTGAGCAGATGGTGAAACTGCTCACCGATGGCAAGACCGATCTGCTGACCAAGTTCATCTCCACGCGCACCAAGCGACCGTTCCAGGCGTTCCTCGTCATTGAGCGCAAGAAGGACGAAGTGAAGGTGGGCTTCGAGTTCCCGCCGAGAGAACCGAAGGCAGCCAAGGCGCCAGCGAGCAAGGGCAAGGCGAAGGCATAACTGCCGCACCGCAAGGTGGGAGCGGCTCGGCCGCGACCCAACATTAGCCCGTGTGCGCGAGCTTGCTCGCGCCTACCCAATCTCCCGGCTCTGCGTTATCGTTGCGGCATGACAACTGCCGCCGTTTCTTCGTTGACCATTCGCCGTGCCGAGCCACGCGATGCCGCCTTGCTCGCTGCGCTGTTCTGCGACGCTGCGATGCTGCCATTCACGCTGATTCCGCCGTACAGCAGTGCCGCCCATTGGGACAAACGGCTGGGCGAATATGCAGACGCGGCCTGTCTGCCGCTTGTTGCATTCGCAGGCGAGGCGCTGGTCGGTGTACTGCTGTTGCGGGCGTTCCCCAATCATGTGCGGCGCAAGCATGCCGGCGTGCTCGACCTGCTTGCGGTGCGACCGGATCATCGGCGTCGCGGGGTTGGTCGTGCACTGCTCAATGCCGCTATCCGCGCTGCTGACGAGGGCCTGCAACTGCGGCGCATTGAGGTCAACGTGCCACGCCGTGTTGACTATGTCGACCCCGCACCAACGCCGCTGGAACGGTTTTATGCCTCGTTCGGGTTTGAACCGGAGGGCGTCAAGCGCTGTGAGCTGGCGCACGCTGATGGTTACGCCGATAGCGCAACAATGGCCCGTATCAACGCGACGACAATGCCGGCACCACCCTCGCCGGCACTCCCCGCTGCCAAGCGCCCGCGCCGCAGCGCGCCTGTCAAGGTCGTCATCCGCCCGGCTACTGAAGATGATGCCGAGGGCTTTGCGCAAGTGTTTGCCGATCGCAGCGCCGCGCTGGGCACCTTGCAGCATCCCTACACCACGGCAGAACTCTGGCGCACACGCCTCACCGCCAGCGGGCCGGGTAACCGGCAGGCAATGTTTGTCGCGCTGGTCAACGGCCGCATGGTCGGTAATGCTGGTGTACATCCCGTCTCCGACAATCCCCGGTTGCGTCACGTGTGTGGCATTGGCATTTCGATCACGACACGCTATCAGGGCCTCGGCATTGGCCGCATGCTGATGAACATGACGCTTGATTTTGCAGAGCGCTGGGCCAACTATTCCCGCATCGAACTCACCGTCCACGCTGACAACGCCCGCGCCATCAAGCTGTACGAGTCGCTCGGTTTTCTGCACGAAGGCCGGCACCGTGACTTTTCATTCCGCGAGGGTGGTTACGTGGATGCGCTTTTCATGGCGCGCTGCACGTCCGAGTTATCGGCAACGCGCACGTGATAAACGCCGACAGCGGGATCCGCCTGCGTACGCACCGCCCCGGTGACATCGGCTGGGTGATCAGCCAGCATGGTGAGCTTTATTCTCGCGAGTACGGCTGGGATATCCGTTTCGAGTCTTTCGTCGCGCGCATCGCCGCCGATTTCGTCGACCAGTTCGATGCGGCTCATGAAGTCTGCTATCTCGCGGTGCGTGGCGAAGGCGCTGCTGAGGAGCGGCTCGGTTGCGCCTTCGTGGTGGAGCAGGACGATACCGTCGCCAAGTTGCGCATGGTGCTGCTGGTGCCAGCGGCGCGCGGGTTGGGCATCGGCAAGCGGCTGGTGCGGTCCTGCATCGAATTCGCGCAGCAGGCCGGTTACCGCCGGATGACGCTGTGGACCAACGATGTGCTGCACGCTGCGCGCGCCGTCTACGTCGCCGAGGGGTTTCAACTGGTCGCCGAAGAAAAGCACCACTCCTTCGGTCTCGATCTGGTCGGGCAAAACTGGGAACGCAATCTATAGCGGGGTGCTGGGACTGCGCTGTATCGGGCGCTGTGCCGGGCCACATGGATAATTTCGATTTGTCTTCTCGCTACCGCACCGGATGCGGTTTCCCTGATCAATGTCTGTCGCTGTTGAGTCACCCGTCCTGTTTCGCACTGAGCCCACTGTCAGCGGGCACCGCATAGGTATTGCCACTCTGAACCGGCCACGGCAACTGAACGCGCTTGATCTTGAGATGTGCGAACTCATGCTGGCGCAGTTCACACGATGGGCAGCCGATTCTTCCATCGTGTGCGTGATGCTGAACGGCGCCGGCGACAAGGGCTTCTGCGCCGGGGGCGACGTGGCCGGCGTGGTGCGCCATCTGCGTGGTCTGGCGGGCACTGAGGGCGATGCCCGTTACTTCTACGGCGACACCTTCTTTCGCGTCGAGTACGAGCTCGATCTGCTGATTCATCGCTACCCGAAGCCGTTCGTCGCCGTCAGCCACGGCGTGTGCATGGGCGGTGGGCTGGGTCTGATCGTGGGTGCCAGCCATCGCGCGTTCGTGCAGGGCTCGAAGATCGCGATGCCGGAGATCCATATCGGCCTCTTTCCGGATGTCGGTGGCGGCTACTTCCTCAATCGCATGCCAGCGGGCGTCGGTGCATTGCTGGCGCTGACCGGGCACGTCATCACTGCGGAAGATGCGCTGGATATTGGTCTTGCCGACGCAGTGGTCGCGGACGACGCGCGTACCGGTCTCTGCGCTGCGCTACAGCAATGCCAATGGTCCGGCGATGGCAGCCGCGACAAGGTCGTCGTGACTGACGCAGTGAGGGGTTTTGCCATCTCGATGGACCATGCTCCTTCTGGCACGTTGATGACACACGCATCGGACATTGCGCAGCTCGCGACCTGCGACAGCGCGCCAGCCTGCCGTGACACACTCGCGTCCCTGGCGGCGCAAGAGCCCTATTTCGCCACCGCAGCGCGCAATCTGGCGCAAGGGTCGCCCACCTCCGCCTGTGTCACCTTCGAGTACCTGCGCCGTACGCGCAGCCTCGACGTCGCTGCGGTCCTTGAGCTCGACCTCGTGCTGGCGCGGCAGTTCCAGCGCCGGCACGACTTCAGCGAAGGTGTGCGCGCCCTGCTGATCGACAAGGATCGCGCGCCGAAGTGGTCTCCGGCCGACTGGTCGCAGGTCACGCCGGGCATGATTGCTGCGCATTTCCAGCCGCTATAGCTTTCTGCTGAGATTGCCGCTTTATTTGGGCTTAGGCCACCAATAAATCAATTGTCGACTTTCGGCTTTTCTTGCGCTGAGGCCCTGTTCGGACCCCATTTTTTGGAAAAGCTTATGGTCTGGAGCATCGCTAAACTAGCGTCGCAGTGAAGTGCACTGGCGGCCCCGACTGCGTGTTGGCCCACGTGCCCAGACGCTGCACCCGCCCCTGCCAGCGCTTGCCCCGCACTTCACCTCGAAACACGCTGCGCTTGCTGCCGTCCTGCCACGCGATCGCGAGCTCGGTGCCCCGCAAGCTGGCCCACAACACCTTGCCCTGCGACGCGGTGGCGGTCACGTCCTGCAACCGCTGCGTCAGCGTGAAGCGAACGTCCGGGGTGCTCAGCCGCCATTCACCAGCCACCGGCGCCGGAATCACCCACAGCATCACCCGGTTCTCGCGCGCCGTGCCGTAGGGCTTTTCGTTCGACGGAATGATCAGCGTTTCATCCGGCCGCCAGTCGCCCATGTCCCACTCATGCGAGATCACCCGCGAGCCGGGGCGCATCTGCGCGAGCAGCAGCGGTCGCAGCTTCAGGTTGAACTCGGGCAACAGATACATGGTCACCACCGAAGGCTCGCTGAATGCCAGCGTGAACAGATCCTTCTGCTCGAAGCGGGTACGGCCTGACACGCCCGCCTGAAGCGCCAGCTCACGGCTTTCGCGGATCAGTGCCGGGTCAATCTCGTAGCCGACCGCCCGGGCGCCGAATTTTTTCGCGGCAGTGATCACGATGCGGCCATCGCCGGAGCCAAGATCCCACACAACGTCACGAGCAGCAAGGTCGGTGAGCTGCAACATGCGGTGCACCACATGTGGCGGCGTCTGCACGTACGGGACCTCCTCGACGATGGGAGCGGCGCCAACTGCGGGTGCAGCGGCCGCCGCAGTCGGCACGTCGGCCGTCTGCGCGCCAGCGCGCGCAAGCAACGGGGTTGTTGCCAACGTCGCCAGCAACTGCCGCCGGCTGATTGATATGTCCATGAAGTGATACCCGGATGACAAACCGATGACGGCATTGTGCCTGCGATCGCGTTATGCGCCGGTCAGCAATTCCCGCCACTGCGATAGCCTACGGGAATGAAGACATTCAGCCTGTCGCCGTCGGTTATTGAGGACTATCAGCGCGATGGCGCCGTAGTGATCCGCGGCGCACTTGATGCCGGCGAGCTGGCGTTGCTGGAACGCGGCATCGAAGCCAACCTCGCTGCGCCCGGCCCGCTGGCGGCGGTGGCCAGCGCGGCCGACGACCCCGGCCGCTTCTTCGAGGACTTCTGCAACTGGCAGCGAATCCCCGAATACGAGCACATCATGCGCCACAGCGCGTTGCCGTCGATCTCCGCGCAACTCATGCAAAGCCAGCGCGTGCGCCTTTATCACGATCACCTGCTGGTGAAAGAGGCTGGCACCCGGCAACCCACGCCCTGGCATCAGGATCAGCCGTACTACAACGTCGACGGGCGGCAGAACGTGAGCTTCTGGATCCCCGTCGATCCGGTACCGCGCGAAAGCACGCTCGAATTTCTCGCCGGGTCCAGCGATGGCACCTGGTACATGCCGCGTACCTTCATGACGCAACAGGCGAAATGGTTTCCGGAAGGCTCGCTCGCCGACATCCCCGACATGACTCTGCAGGAAAATCGCAACCGCGTCATCGGCTGGGCGCTGCAGCCGGGCGACCTCGTCGCGTTCCACATGCTCACCCTGCACGCCAGTGCGGGCAGCGCGAACCGCCGCCGTGTGTTCAGCGCCCGCTACCTTGGTGACGACATGGTGCACGCGCCACGGTCGTGGCGTACTTCACCGGAATTCCCTGGTTTGAAAGAGCGACTTGCGCCGGGCAGCCCGCTCGCGCACCCTTTGTTCCCTGAAGTTTGGGCTGTTCCTGTTGCAGACATTCGGCAATAGCCGTCGTCCTACAGACAACCCAGCCCGCGCTGGCTATCGTTTGAACAACCATGCAATTGAATTTTCTTGCCCGCTGGCGTGCTGCGCGCGACGCCAGTCACCAGCTTGATCTGCTGCTGGCGCAGGCGGATGCCAGCGCGCCGCTTGCTGCCCGCAACGAATGGCTGATGGAGCTTGGCTACTGGCTGCGCAAACCGGTTCCAGCCAGCAGCGAAAGCGCCACGGCATTTGCCGAGCACACACGACTGCGACTGCTGTTGCAGGTGCTCGATCGCAATTCAGAGCAGGCAAAGCGCTTTGCGGCGTGCTTGCGCAGCATCCTGCGCGACAACGACGCCCGTTCGCTGTTCGCCGATACCGGCATGGCCGCGCGTCCGGGTCTCGCCGGCGAGCTGGTAGCACGGTTGCAGACCAAAGTGCTGCCCGTGGCACCCAATCGGGCGGAGCTGGCCGATGTCTTTGCGCTGCTCTTCATCTCGGAACATGATGCCGAGTGGGTGGCGGCGCTCGACGAGGGACTCATTGCACGGCTGGCGCAAATCCTTGATGGCGATGACGATCACGCCCCCGTGCTTTCGACGCTGGGCGCTGCGTTGTCGGACAGCATCGCCCTGCTCAGCAGCCAGATCGCCGCCGCCGCGCTCGAAGCGCCGATCCGCATGCGACTCGATTCACCGCAGGAAAGCACGCGAGTGCTGATGCAGTTGCCGCGCCTCGCGCACGAACTGATCCAGAGCGAAAGTGGCAGCGAACAGCGACTGCAACTGCTCAACCAGTTGCGCGCAGCTCTCGAGCGTGCCCGCACCGCAGTGAACAGCGTTTATGACCATCTGGAGCGTTTCGGCGTCTCGGTGGATGTGGTGTTTCAGGTGGAGCGCACACGCCTGCGCATTGAGCGCGTGGAGCAGTTGCTGGCGGTCTGGACTGGCCAGGGTGGACTGACCGCGCACACGGCGCTGGTGGCGCAGCTGATCACCGCCAACCAGCAGCGCAGCAGCGTGCGTGCCTTGCTTGGTGAGGCCTATCAGCTGCTGGGCCGCAAGGTGGTCGAGCGCAGCGCCGAAACCGGCGAGCACTACATCGCCCGCACCCGCCGCGACTACTTCGGCATGTGGCGGATGGCGGCGGGCGGCGGATTGCTGACGGCGGGCACCGTCTACCTGAAGTTTTTCATCGCTGCGCTGCATCTGAACAAGTTCGTCGAGGGCGTGCTGTTTTCGCTCGACTATGTCGGCAGTTTTCTGGCGATCCACTTTGCCCACTTCACGCTGGCGACCAAGCAGCCAGCCATGACGGCACCGGCACTGGCGCAGAAGCTCGATGATGTCACCAGGCCGGAGGGCCGAGCGGCGTTCGTTGACGAGACGATTGCATTGATCCGTTCGCAGATGGCGGCGATCAGCGGCAACCTGGCCATCGTGTTTCCGGTTGCGCTGGGTGCGCAGCTGCTGGTGCTCCATACCTTCGGTGGCAATTTGCTGTCGAAGGAGAAAGCCGAAGCGACCATTGCTTCGTTTTCGTTGCTCGGGCCGACCCCCATTTATGCGGCGTTCACCGGCGTGTTGCTGTGGCTATCGAGCCTCACTGCAGGTTGGGCCGACAACTGGTTTGCACTGCATCGGCTGCATGATGCCCTGGCCTATCAGCGTCGCCTGAAGTGGGTGTTTGGTGCAGTCCGGGCACAGGCGATTGCCGATTTCGCGAAGAAGCATGTCGCCGGTGTTGCCGCCAACGTGTCGCTCGGCTTGATGCTGGGGCTGGTCCCCACGGTGCTGGCTTTCATTGGCATTCCGCTCGATGTCCGTCACGTCACGCTGAGTACGGGCTCAGTGGCTGCGTCGGTCGGTGTACTGGGCTTCGACACGATGCTGACCGCGCCATTTTGGTGGGCTGTCGGTGGCATCGCCTCGATGGGTGTGCTCAATCTCGCAGTGAGCTTTGCACTGGCGTTCTCGATGGCCTTGCGCTCGCACGGCCTGAAGCCTGGCATGCGTCGGTTGCTGCAAGGGTTGGTGCTACGTCGTCTGCTGCAACACCCGCTGCAGGCGATCCTGCCGCCGAAAGCGTAGTGGCTACACGCGGTTCGCCGCGACCAGCGTGTTCTGCAGCAGCATGGTGATCGTCATCGGGCCAACACCGCCTGGCACCGGCGTCAGATAGCCCGCCACTTCATTGACGGCGTCGAAATCGACATCGCCGACCAGCTTGCCACCCTCGCTTTCAGGCAAGCGGTTAATGCCGACGTCGATCACCACTGCGCCCGGCTTCACCATGTCGGCCTTGATGAAGCGCGGTCTGCCGACGGCGGCGACCAGGATGTCGGCCTGCCGGCATTGCGCCTCAAGGTCTTTGGTGCCGCTGTGGCAAATGGTGACGGTGGCGTTGGCGTGCAGCAGCAGCATGGCCATCGGCTTGCCGACGATGTTGCTGCGGCCAACCACCACGGCGTGCTTGCCGCGCAGGTCGGTCATCCCGATATCGCGCAGCATCTCCATGCAACCGGCCGGGGTGCAACTGACAAAGCGCGGTTCACCAATCATCAATGCGCCGACGTTTTCGGCATGGAAGCCGTCAACATCCTTGTGCGCAGCGACCGCTTCGAGCACCTTCTTTTCGGCGATGTGCTTGGGCAGCGGCAGTTGCACGAGGATGCCGTGGATCGTGGCGTCGCGGTTGAGCGAATCAATCAGCGCCAGCAGTTCGGCCTCGGTGGTAGCCGCTGGCAGCTTGTGCATCACGCTGTGCATGCCGACCTTGGCGCAGGCCGCCACCTTGTTGCGCACATAAACCTGCGAGGCCGGATCTTCACCGACCAGGACCACGGCGAGACCGGGAGTCACCCCGCGCGCCTTGAGCGCTGAGACTTCTGCCGCGATGCGGTCACGAACTTTGGCGGCGAGTGCATTGCCGTCGATGCGGATGGCGGTCATGGGATGGGTCCTGCGTCTGGGTGCGAGATCTCAGTCCCTCCCCCTTGAGGGGGGAGGGGTTGGGGAGAGGGTGATAGTGGCCGCGCCGTTGAACCGCTCGCTTCCGAACCATCGCCCCCTCTCCCCTGCCCCTCCCCAACGAGGGGGGAGGGGTTTTCCGAGCTTGTTCCTTCCACGACGCCGGGCACGCCCACCGGCACGATCACCGGCGGATCGGGAACATACGGATACACCGTCGCCTCAGTAACGACCCAGTGCACGCTGGCATCATGATCGTGTTGCGGCAGTGAATCGACGAGTTGCGATTCGAAGCAGATGCCGATGCGGGCACAGTTGTCGGCGAGTTTTGCTGACAGCCGGTCGTAGTAGCCGCCACCCTGTCCAAGACGCGACAGTCCGCGGGTGAATGCGATGCCGGGATAGATCACGCAATCCAGTGCCAGCGGCTCAATCGGTGCCGAGCGTGTCACGTCCGGGGCGCGAATGCCATGTTTGTGCGGGATCAGGGCGTCGAGGTTTTTCACCCGCCACAGCGTCATCAGGCCGGCCACCGTCGTCATCTTTGGATAGGCCACCGCCTTGCCGCGCTTGATCAGCTCCTTGGCCAGATCGTCGGTGGCAACCTCGGAGCCGTGGTGGGCGTACAGCAGTACCGTCTTGGCGCGGTGCACGTCGGGATGGTGCAGCAGTCGCTCGACAATGCGACGCGCCCCGGCATTGCGTTCGCGGTCGCTCATTGCGTCGCGTTTTGCCCGCACCTCGGCGCGCAACTGCGGCTTGATGCTGGCTTCAGTTTCGGCAGCGACGACGATGTCTTCCTGCACCGGCAACTCGGCGACGGCAATTTCGCCGGCAGGCTCCTGCTCGCCGGGCTCCGGCTCCAGCACCGGGCCAAACCTATAATCGTGGGCTTCATCCATGACGCTATTTTGTCATTTGCCATGAACGCGCTCGTTGACACATCCCCCTACGTCGCGCGTCGCGACCGCGTATTCGCCGCTATCGGCGACGATATCGCGATCATTCCGACAGCACCAGAAGTGCTGCGCAATCGCGACACCGGCTTCCTCTACCGCCACGACAGCTACTTCTACTACCTGACCGGCTTTGCCGAACCAGAGGCCGTGCTGGTGCTGGTGGGTGGCAATGAACGCAAGGCGATTCTGTTCTGCCGCGAGAAGAATCTGGAACGGGAAATCTGGGACGGTTACCGCTACGGCCCCGATGCAGCGCGTGAGGTCTTCAGCTTCGATCTGGCGATGCCGATCGAGAAGCTGAAAGAAGAGTTGCCCAAACTGATGAGCGACCGCACCGCCGTGCACACGCCGGTAGGCATGACTGCCGCCTGGGACGCCGAGATTGGTGCGGCGATCAACGCCGTCCGTGGCATGGCCCGCACCGGCGTATCGGCCCCCAACACGGTGGTCGACATTCGTGGTGTGCTGGACGACATGCGCCTGATCAAGGACAGTCACGAGATCGCGCTGATGCGCCGCGCCGCCGAGATCGCGTCGCAGGCCCATGCGCGGGCCATGCACTTTGCGCGGCCGGGGCAGTTTGAATACGAAGTTGAGGCGGAAATCGCCCACGAGTTCATCCGTTTCGGTGCCCGTACCCCGGCGTACAACCATATCGTTGCCAGCGGTCCGAACGCCTGCGTTCTGCACTACAACGACAGCAACCGCAAGATGCAGGATGGCGATTTGCTGCTGATCGATGCCGGTTGCGAATACGGCGGTTACGCCAGCGACATCACGCGCACCTTCCCGCTCAACGGCAAGTTCACCGGCCCACAGCGCGATGTTTATCAAGCGGTGCTCGACGCCGAGCTGGCCTGCATGGACGCACTCAAGCCGGGTAACCCGTTCAACGAGTATCACGATGTGGCGACTCGCGTGCTGTCGCAGCGCATGCTGGATCTCGGCTTGCTCAAAGGCTCGCTCGAGCAGGTCATCGAAGAAAAGACCTACACCAAGTTCTACATGCACCGCGCCGGACACTGGCTCGGCATGGACGTGCACGATGCCGGCGACTACCGCAAGAAAGGCATCTGGCAGACCTTGAAGCCGGGCATGGTGCTCACCAATGAACCGGGCCTCTACATCCGCCCGGACGCCGACGTCCCGGAGCACTTCTGGGACATCGGCGTACGCATCGAAGACGATGTGCTGATCACGGCGGGCGGTAACGAGAATCTCACGATCAAAACGCCGAAGACGGTGGCCGAGGTCGAGGCAGCCTGCGCACGCTAGCGGCGTAGTCGAGCTGGCGGATTGCCGTGAAAGTGCTGATCGTCGGCGGCGGTCCGGTCGGGCTGGCTGCGGCGCTCGCGTTGCGCGAGCGCGGCGTCACCAGCGACATCACCGTGCTCGAAGCAGCGCCGCGCGGTCAGCAGACCTTTGGCGATCGCAACATCGCGCTGTCAGCGGCATCGTGGCGCTTCCTGAAGCGGATCGGCGTGACAGTGCCGGACGGCCAGCGGGCGCCGATTCACGAGGTTGAAGTCAGCCAGCGGGGCGCTTTTGGCCTGCTGCGGCTCGACGCTCGCGAGGTTGGCGCACCTATGCTCGGTGCCGCCAGCCCGTATCCAGCTCTGAAGACCGCTTTCGACGACGCGGCCAACGCAGCCGCGATCAACATCCTCTACAGCGCGAAAGCAGTTGCAGTGCGCCATGAAGGCGCGCACGCTGTTGTACGCCTCGAAAGCGGTGAATCACTGCGCGCGGACTGTGTGGTACTGGCCGATGGCGCGGGCTCTGATCTGTTGTCCGAGTTCCGGCGTATCGAGCGCAACTCCGGACAGCTCGCCGTGATCACCCGCGTCAGTGCCGCACGCCCGCGGCCCGGCGTGGCGATTGAGCGTTTCACCGCAGGCGGTGCGCTGGCGCTGGTGCCACGGGCTGACCAGCAGTGGACAATGATCTGGGCTCGACCGCAGGTCGAGGGTGAACGGCTGCTGCAGCTTGACGCCAAATCGCTGCAAGCCGAAATCAACGTGGCCGCCGGCGGCTGCCTGGGCGAGCTTGCCTTGCAGGCGAAGGCCAGCAGCTACCCGTTACTGTGGCGGGTGGTAGAGCCGCGCGCCAGCGGCTGCGTAGTGGCGATTGGCAATGCCGCGCAGGGCCTGCATCCGGTCGCGGCTCAGGGGCTCAACCTTGGCCTGCGCGATGCGATGGAGCTGGCCGACTGCCTGCAAACGGGCAATGGCGCGAGCGGTGCGCCTGCGATTGCTGCGGCGCTCAGCCGCTACGCCCGTGCCCGAGGTATCGATCGTGTGCTGCGCATTGGGTTCTCAGGTGCGCTAGCCTATGGTTTTGATCGCGGTGGCTGGCTGGCCGATGTGCCGCGCGGGCTCGGCCTGACGGCCCTGCAACTGGTGCCACCGTTGAAGCGCGAGCTGATCCGCAGGCTGGCGCTCATCTGAGCGCGTAGCACGCGGCTGGCCTATTCCTTGGGCTTTTCGCCGCCGTCGTCGAGTCCGGTTGCCATGTGCGAGAAACCGTTGTCGACGTAGAGGATTTCACCCGTCATCGCGCTCGCCCAGTCCGAGAGCAGGAACGCGGCCACGTTGCCCACTTCGTCCGCAGTGATGCCGCGCTTCATCGGTGTGGCGTCCGCAAACTTTTTGAGCATGGTGGAGAAGCCGGCGATGCCCGATGCCGCGAGCGTCTTGATCGGGCCGGCGCTGATGCCGTTCACCCGCGTGCCTTCCGGCCCGAGCGATGCCGCCATGTAGCGCACGTTGGCCTCCAGCGCCGCCTTCGCCACGCCCATCGTGTTGTAGTTGGGCAGGGCGCGCACTGCGCCAAGGTAAGTCAGCGTCAGCATCGAGGCATTGCGCCCCTTCATCAGCGGCCGCGCGGCCTTGCCCAGCGCTGCAAAGCTGTAGGCGGAAATGTCCATCGCGGTCATGAACGAGCTGCGCGACAGGCCATCGAGAAAGTCACCGGCAATGGCATCGCGCGGCGCGTAGCCGATCGAGTGCACGACGCCGTCGAGCCCCCCCCATTCGGTGCCGAGCTTGGCGAAAACGCCGTCGATCTCGTCCTGCTTCGTCACGTCCATGCTCATGATGAGGCCGCCGCCCAGCTCCGGCGCCAGCTTCTCCACGCGCTCCTTCATTGCTTCACCGGCGTACGTGAAGGCCAGCGTCGCGCCTTCGCGCTTCAGCGCCTTGCCAATGCCGTACGCAATGGAGCGGTTGGACAGCAGTCCGGTCAACAGGATTTTCTTGTCTTGCAGGATGGGCATGGCGCTCCTCTTTCTCGTTCGCCGCTGGCCGCGGCCACCCGAATAGTTTCGTTTTGACTGACAACGATTGTAGGCGGATGACCTGTGGTCGGTCGGCGCGGCTGCCAGCCCCATAAAATCGCTCTATTGCCGTCATCCTCGCCGTTCCATGTCGCTCCCCATGACCCCGAAAGCAATCGTCCACGAGCTGGACCGGCATATCGTCGGGCAGGCGGCGGCGAAGAAGGCGGTTGCCATCGCGCTGCGCAACCGCTGGCGGCGGCAGCAGGTGCCGGAGCCACTGCGGCACGAGATCACGCCGAAGAACATCCTGATGATCGGGCCGACTGGCGTTGGCAAGACCGAGATTGCACGACGGCTGGCGCGGCTGGCCAATGCGCCCTTCGTAAAAGTTGAGGCCACCAAGTTCACCGAGGTCGGCTACGTGGGTCGCGACGTCGACACCATCATCCGCGATCTCGCCGAGGTTGCAATCAAGCAGACCCGTGAACAGGCGATGAAAGCGGTGCGTGACCGCGCGCTCGACGCCGCCGAGGAGCGGGTGCTTGATGCGCTGCTGCCGCCGCCGAGCGCGGTCAGCTTCGACGACCTGAAGCCGACCGATAACGCAACGCGGCAGAAATTCCGCAAGATGCTGCGCGAGGGACAGTTCGACGACAAGGAAATCGAGATCGAAGTCGCCGTGGCGGCACCGCAGATGGAAGTGATGGCGCCACCGGGCATGGAAGAAATCACGCAGCAGATCCAGGGCATGTTCTCCAACATGCAGCAGGGCCGACGCAAGATGCGCAAGATGCGTGTCGATGAGGCGATGAAGCTGCTTCAGGACGAAGAAGCGGCGAAGCTCGTCAACGAGGAAGAGCTCAAGCAGACCGCACTGGATAACGCCGAGCAGAACGGCATCGTCTTCCTCGACGAGATCGACAAGATCGCCGCCCGCCAGGACACGCATGGTGCCGACGTGTCACGCCAGGGTGTACAGCGCGACCTGCTGCCGCTGGTCGAGGGCACCACCGTCAATACCAAGTACGGTGCGATCAAGACTGATCACATCCTGTTCATCGCCAGCGGTGCCTTTCACCTGAGCAAGCCGAGCGATCTGATCCCCGAGCTGCAGGGCCGCTTTCCTATCCGCGTCGAGCTGAGCGCCCTGACCGTGCAGGATTTCGAGCGCATCCTGACCAGTACCGATGCCAGTCTGACGCAACAGTACGCCGGCCTGCTGTCCACCGAGCAGGTGACGCTGGACTTCCAGCCGGATGCCATCCGCCGCCTCGCCGAGATCGCCTGCACCGTCAACGAGCGGCAGGAGAACATCGGTGCCCGCCGCCTGCATACGGTCATGGAGCGGCTGCTGGAGGATGTGAGCTACACCGCCGATTCACTCACCGGTGAAACGGTGCACATCGATGCCGCGTTCGTCGATGACAAACTTGCGGGCATCGTCCGCGACGAAAACCTTTCGCAGTTCATCCTTTGACCAACTCAGCCCCCACCCACACCGCCACCGCCGGGGCGGTGCCTTCGCTCGCCACCGGCCCCTTCCTGCTGCGGGTCAGCCTGCCGCTGGCGATCGCCTATCTGATCAGCTACGGGTTGCGCACGGTTAACGCGGCCATCGCGCCCACGCTCACGCGCGAGTTTGGCCTCGACGCTGCCGATCTCGGCCTGCTGACGGCTGCATACTTTTTGTCATTCGCGCTGACTCAGTTGCCGCTGGGGGGCATGCTTGACCGCTTCCGTCCGCGCCGCGTCGAGGCTGCGCTGCTGATCTCCTGCGCCACCGGTTGTGTGGTGTTCGCGACCGCAGAAGCGACGTGGGGACTGATTCTCGGGCGCGCGCTGATCGGCATTGGTGTCGCGGCCTGCCTGATGGCGGCGCTGCGAACCTTCGGCCTGTGGCTTGACGCCAGCAAGTTGCCGACAACCAACGGTCTGATGCTGGCCGTAGGCAATGCGGGGGCCATACTGTCTACCGCGCCAGTGCTCTGGCTGTTGGGCATGATCACCTGGCGCCAACTGTTCCTCTCGGTGGCAGTGCTGACGGTGGTCGTCGCGCTCTGGCTCGCGTTTGCAGTGCCCGATCCACCGGCGGCGCCAAAGACCGCCACCAGCGGCAACCCTTCAGCGCAACCGGCGGGATGGTCTGCCGTGCTGCGCTCACCGCTGTTCTGGGCCATTGTGCCGTTGCCCTGCCTGACCAATGCGATTGGCCTCGCCGTACAGGGCCTGTGGGCCGGACCGTGGCTGGTCGATGTGGCGAAACTGCCAGCCAATGCCATCGGCGGCGATCTGCTACTGATCTCGGCCGGCATGCTGGTGGCCAATATCGCGCTCGGCAACGTGATGGGGCGACTGATGCAGCGCGGTATCTCGCCGGTCATCTTCTGCTTCGTCGCCTGCTTGTTTGCCGGCATCGGTCAATGGGCCTTTCTGCACTCGTGGGGTGGTTCACCGGCGCTGGTGATGACGATCTTCGGACTAACCCATGTATCGGGGAACCTGCTGTTCGCCGCATTGTTTACGCGCTTCGGCAAATCGGTTCACGGACGCGTCTCGACGTTGATCAACTTCCTCATGTTCGGTCTTGGTTTCGCGCTGCAGTGGGGCATCGGGCTGATCGTAAACCGCTATCCCACCGGCACGCCGGGCCGCTATGAGGCGGCTGGTTACGAACAGGCCTTCCTGTGGCTGTGGGGGCTGCAGGCGCTTTGTGTGGTGTGGACACTGCTGCGTCTGCGCAACCCTGCGGTGCGCAACGAAGGGGTGGTGCAGCCGTGAACATCGCGCTCCGGATCGTCGAAATCGTCCTGCCGGTGCTGGTGATCATCGTCATGGGCTATGCCATCGGGCGGCTCTGGAACAAGCCCGACATGCGGGTGGTGAATCGGCTCAACCTCGATGTCTTTGGGCCATTTCTGGTGCTCGCAAACCTTTCCGACAAGAGCGTGGATCTGGTGTCGCTGTGGCCGCTGGTAGTGGCATCGATCGTGATCGTGATCGGCTCCGGGCTGATCGCCTGGCCGTTTGCCAAAGTCTCGCGGCAGGACCCGCGTACCTTTGTGCCGCCGATGATGTTCAACAATTGCGGCAACATGGGGCTGCCGCTGGCGCTGTTCGCCTTCGGGCCGATTGGCGTCGCCGGCATGGTGGCACTGTTCACCACGTCCAACCTGCTGCATTTCACGCTCGGCGCCTTCATCGTGCACAAGCACGCCGAACTGAAGCTGCTGGCAAAAAGCCCGATGGTGTGGGCCACCGTGATCGGCGCTGCGCTGGGTCTTACCGGCACGCATTTGCCCGACAGCGTGCATGCGCCAATGAAGATGATCGGTGACTGCACCATCCCGGTGATGCTGCTCTCGCTGGGCGTACGCATGCTGGACGTCAAGCGCGAGGACTTTTCCAATTCGCTGCTCGGCGCCGCCGTGTGCCCGCTCACCGGCCTGTTGATGGCAGGCATCATCGTGCAGTATCTGCCGATGAGCAAGGAGCAGATCGGGCTCGTCTATCTGTTCGGTGCGCTGCCGCCCGCCGTGCTCAACTTTCTGGTGGCCGACTACTACAAGCAGGAACCGGAGAAGGTGGCCTCAATCGTGCTCGTGGGCAATATTGCGAGCATAGTGTTCATTCCGCTAGGGTTGTTGTTTGCTTTGAAATAGAAAGACTGCGATGAACCTGCACGCCCTGCTCAATCAGCGTCAAGCCGCCGGCAAGCCCATCCGCGTGGGACTGATCGGCGCTGGCAAGTTTGGTTCGATGTATCTGTCACAGGTGAAACACACGCCGGGCATTCATCTGCTGGCGGTGGCCGATCTCGACCCTGCGCGTGCGAAGGCGGCGCTCCTGAATGTCGGTTGGGACGCAGCCAGGCTCGGGGCGACATCGTTCCGCGATGCCCAGGCCACTGGCACCACCTTCGTCGGCAACGATGCCTTTGCGATGATCGCAGCGCCGGAGCTGGATGTCATCATCGACGCCACCGGTTCACCCGCACACGGCATCGCGCATGTACTGGCCTGCTGTGACGCGAAGAAGCACATCGTGATGGTCAACGTCGAGGCCGACGCCCTGGCCGGCCCGCTGCTGGCACGCAAGGCGCGCGAGGCGGGCATCGTCTACTCGCTGGCCTACGGCGACCAACCGGCGCTGGTGTGCGAGATGGTGGACTGGTGCCGCGCGGCCGGCTTCGAGGTCGTCGCTGCCGGCAAGGGCACCAAGTATCTGCCGCAGTATCACGAGAGCACGCCGGCGACCGTGTGGCCGCACTACGGCATCGCGCCCGAGGACGCTGCAAATGGCGGCATGAACCCGCAAATGTTCAACAGTTTTCTCGACGGCACCAAGAGCGCCATCGAGATGACCGCCATCGCCAATGCCTGTGACCTGACGCCGCCGCGTGGTCTGCTGTTCCCGCCCTGTGGCGTCGACGACCTCGCGCATGTGATGCGGCCACGCGGCGTCGGCGGCCTGCTCGATGGTCATGGCATGGTGGAGGTGGTATCCAGCGTGGAACGCGACGGTCGCCCGGTGTTTCGCGATTTGCGCTGGGGCGTGTACGTGGTGTTCCGTGCCGGCAGCGACGCCGGGCGCGAGTATGTGCGCCGCTGCTTCAAGGAATACGGTCTGGTGACCGACAAGACTGGCGAGTACACGGCGATGTACAAACCCTATCACCTGATCGGGCTGGAGCTTGGCATCAGCGTGGCGAGCGCTGGTCTGCGTGGCGAACCAACGGGCGCGCCGCTGGCCTGGTGGCACGATGGCGACTTGCGTTGGCGTGCCGACGTGGTTGCCACGGCCAAGCGTGATCTCAAACATGGCGAGGCGCTTGATGGCGAAGGCGGCTTCACCGTGTACGGCAAGATTCTGCCGGCACGGGAATCAGTCGATACCGGCGCGCTGCCGTTGGGCCTCGCGCATGGTTGCCGGCTCAAGCGCAACGTCGGTGCGCACGAAACCGTACGCTGGGACGACGTGCAATTCGACAACGCCAACGCGCTGCAGCAGCGGGCGATTGAGTTCCGTCGCGCGATGGAAACGCACCTCGCCTGACTCCCCTTCGCCCCGTCAATGACCGGCAGGGTTTACTCATTCATCTTTTTGATGAAACCCGCATCCGCTTCGGGCTAAACATCGAATTGGTAGAAAAGTCGACTTTTTACGATATGCGGCCGCAGCCCGCATGCAACAGTCGTTTGCCGTAAATGCTGTTGCCATTGCAAGTCGTTGACCGCAGCCACTTGCGCCCCGTACACTGGATTTTTCCGAGCGTCGGCCCCCGATGTGTGCGGTCGGCCGTCGCAACCTCCTTCACATCCTGCACGGGGTATCCTGAAATGGCAACAACGACAACACTGCGGCGGGCCATCCTGCTCGGCCTCTACGGTGCCGCCAGCGCTACTGGCCTCTCCTCCACCATCGCCACAGCGCAAACGGCGCCTGCGGCAGAAAAAAAGGACACCACCGTCGTCGAGGCGGTCACCATCGTCGGCACCCGCCGCGTCAACGCTTCGGCCACCGATACCGTGGTGCCGGTGGATTTCATTCCGATGTCGAAGTCGGCCGAACAGGGTGGACAGTTCGATCTGGCGCAATCGCTGCAATACATCTCGCCGTCGTTCAACTCGACGCGGCAGACCGGCGCCGACGGTGCCGACCTGGTGGATTCCGCCGCGCTGCGCGGCCTTGGCTCTGATCAAACGCTGGTACTGGTCAACGGCAAGCGCAAGCACACCACGGCGCTGGTCAACCTGTTTGGCGCCCGCAACCGCGGCAATACCGGCACTGACCTCAACACTATCCCGATGCTGGCCATCGACAGCGTGCAGGTGCTGCGCGATGGCGCCGCCGCGCAATACGGCTCCGACGCAATCGCCGGCGTGATCGACATCACGCTCAAGAAGCGCACCGGCTGTGAGGCCGTGCTGGGCTACGGTCAATATTCGGCGGGTGACGGCAAAAACACGCTGGCTTCGGCCTACTGTGGCTTCGCCACCGGCAACGGCGGCACCACCGGCATCACCGCTGAATTCCTCGATCGTGGCCGCAGCAATCGCGCCGAGCCGGGCAACCCGCGCATCATCGGCGACACCAAAACGCAAAACGCCACGCTGTACGTCAACGGCGAAGTGCCGGTCAGCGGCGCCGCCAAGCTCTACTACACCTTCGGCTACCAGACCCGCGACGCCTCCTCGGCGGCGTTCGCCCGCGGCGGCATTGGCAGCGATGACATTCCCTCGCGCAATTCGGCGGCGATGTACCCGGACGGCTTCGTGCCGTTCATCAACGGCGATATCGAAGACCGCTACATGACTGTCGGCTACAAGCGGCAGATCGGTGAATGGAATGCCGATTTCTCGCAGACCTATGGCTACAACAAGCTCAAGTACAACATCAGCAACACGCTGAACGCCTCCATCGCCAACTACGACCTGCTGCACGGCGGCGCGGGGCGCAGCCCGACCGCGTTCAACGCCGGTGGCTTCTCGTTCTCGCAGCTCACCACCAATGCCGACTTCAGCCGCTTCTTCCCCGCTGTGGCGAACGGCATGAACGTCGCCTTCGGTGCCGAGTACCGGCGCGAGAACTACCAGATCTTCGCCGGTGAACTGGGCTCCTACAACGACGCCGACGGCGTCGGCTTCGGCGGCAACGCCGGCAGCCAGGGCTTCCCGGGTTTCCAGCCGGGCGACGCTACCAGCAAGAGCCGCAACAGCGTTGCCGGCTATGTGGACGTTGAAACCGATCTCACCACCCGCCTCAAACTCGCGACCGCGCTGCGCGGCGAGCACTACAGCGACTTCGGTTCCACGCTCACCGGCAAGGTGGCAGCAAGCTTCAAGGCCAGCGATCAGGTCCTGCTGCGTGGCTCGGCGAGCACCGGCTTCCGCGCGCCGTCGTTGCAGCAGGTTTACTTCTCGTCGACATTTACCGACTTCATCAGCGGCCAGCCGCTCGATGTGGTGCTGGCGCCCAACGGCAGCGCCATCGCCAATGCCGCCGGCATCCCGAAACTGAAGGAAGAAAAGTCGAATAACTTCACGCTGGGCATGACCTGGAATCCGTCGAAAGCGCTCGCCGTCACGGCCGATCTCTACCAGATCGACATCAAGGATCGCATCGTGCTCTCCGGCCGTTTTGACGCCGACAACTACCCATCACTCGGCGCCACGCTCGCTGCGCTCGGTGTTGGTCAGGCGCAATTCTTCGTCAACTCGGTCAACACCCGCACGCAGGGGCTGGACCTCACCGTCGCGCACAAGGGCGAGCTGGGTCGCGGCAAGCTGAATACCTTCCTGGCGTTCAACTACAGCAAGACCCGCGTCACCGGCGTCAAGACGCCAGCGTCGCTGGCCGGCTTTGAAGATGTGCTGCTGTCCGAGCGCGAGCGCCTGTTCATTGAGCAGGGCGGCCCGCGCATGAAGGCTACGCTTGGCTTCGATCATGCACTCGGCCCGTGGGAGACCAGTCTCAAGGTCATTCACTTCGGCTCACAGACGCTTGGCACCTTCTCGGGAACCGCTGCGGGCGTACCGAACGCGCGCTACGCGCCGAAGACCTCGGCCGATCTGGCGCTGACCTACGCGTTCGACAAGAACACCAAGGTCACCATTGGCGGCAACAACATCTTCAACGTGAAGCCGAGCAAACAGGACCCGAACGAAACCGACAACGGCTTCATCTACGACAGCGTGCAGTTCGGCCTCAACGGTGCCAGCTACTTCATCCGCTTCTGGAAGAAGTTCTAGCCGTCCAAAGCAACTGGCGGTTAACGGCTTTTCGCCAAGACCGCCAGTTCAATGGGCATGGCGCCCGATTCGACGTTGTGTCGACTTCAGCGCCTTTCCGCGCTGAGCCCCATTGAAATAAGGATTCCAGCGTAGAGCTGACAACGGTAGCTTCGCGTGGTTCGCGCGCCGTTCAGGTTACGCCCATGACCCGATGAAACTCCTCTCCCGTCTGCCCCGCCTCGCGCTCACCTGGCTTGTCATTTGCGTGCCTCTGGTGGTTCAAGGGCAAGCTACGACAGCCGGCAGCGGCTACAAGACCGCCGCCGATATCCCGGTCGGTGAATTCTTCCGGCTGCCACGCTATTCGCAAATGGAAATATCGCCAGACGGCAAGCGGCTGGCTGCGGTTGTCCCGCACAAGGGCCGTGACAACCTCGCGATTATCGAGATCAGCAATTGGCAGGTGCGCCTGTTGACAGACCTCGATCACGTTGATGTGGAGAGCTTTCTCTGGCTCGACAATCAGCGAATATTTTTCAGCACGGTCGACCAAATCGCCGAGAACGGCGCACCGCAATGGTTTGCCGGTTACTTTGCGATTGACACGGAGACTGCCAACGCCCGAAATCTCAGGCTCGACGACCAATTTCCACACGTGCTTGGTGTGATGCCCGATGGCAGTGGTGATCTTATTGTGGCTCTCCGCACACAAGTCAATGCATCGGAGAACGTGTTTCGCATGAACACCCGCACCGGTCGCTCACGAAAAATGACCTTTCGTAATCCCGGTGATGTCATGCGATGGGTGGTCGACAAAGCCGGTGCCGTACGCGTCGCTCTGCGAGAAAATCCGCGCGAATCGGCTGACCGCGAACGCACCTGGAGTCTCTGGTATCGCGATGATGGTGAGGCGAATTGGCGCGAGATCGAAGCAGCGATGCCTGCGTCGCGTCAAATCCGGCCCCTCGCGTTCGACGGTGATGCTGCACTCATTGTGGCCACACGCGCGGCCGGCAAAGGCACTGACCGGGCAGCTCTCTATCGCTACGATCTGGCAAGCAAGACGCTCGGGGAGCCTCTTTTTTCGCACCCGTGGGTTGATATCGCTGGCGGCCTGATACAGCAGCCAGGCAGCGGCCGGGTGCTTGGGGTGCGCTACAGCGATGACATGCCGCGAACGCGATGGTTTGAGGCCCAGCATCAGGCTTGGCAAGAGGCGCTTGATGTGGCACTGCCAAAAACCACCAATACGCTCTACCCGAGCCACCCCGACGCACCGTATCTGCTGGTGCTGGCCGAATCCGCGACTGACGCCGGCACCTACTATCTGTTCGACACCAAACGGCTAACGCTCGAAAGGATTTCAGCCGCGCGCGATTGGTTGCCGCCTGCTCTCATGCCGGAGCGCCGCTACGCGCCCTACACCGCGCGGGACGGACTGCGCATTCCGGCGTGGCTTACCTTGCCTCGTGGGGTTGAGCCGAGGAATTTGCCTCTGATTGTGCATGTACACGGTGGTCCCTGGGTACGTGGCTACCATGGTTTGCCGTGGGGTCGTCGGCCTACGCCGCAGTTCTTGGCGTCGCGCGGCTACGCAGTCCTTGAGCCCGAGCCGCGCGGGTCCGCAGGCTTCGGCGAACAGCATTACCTTCGCTCGATGAAGCAGTGGGGCCTGTCGATGCAGGACGACATCACCGATGGCGCGCTGGATCTGGTGAAGCAGGGTATTGTCAATCGGGATCGAATGTGCCTGTTCGGTGGCAGCTACGGGGGCTACGCCGCGCTGCAAGGGCTCGTGCGGGATCCGGACCTCTGGCGTTGCGGCAACGCCTATGTCGCAGTGACTGACCTTGGTCTGCTGCAGACAGTAAGCTGGTCAGACACGGCCGCATATTCGGACTATCTGGATACTGACTTCAAACGCCGCGTCGGCGATCATGAGGTGGACCGGGCACAATTCGATGCGACGTCGCCAGCCCGAAATGCCCACAAGATCAAGGCCGCAGTGATGCTGACGATGGGCGGGCGCGACCGGCGCGTGCCGCTGATCCACGGCACCCGGTTCCGCGATGCCATGGAGAAAGCGGGCAAACCCTTCGACTACAAGGTCTACAGCGACGAGACACATGGCTTCAATGCGCCCGGGAACGTGATTGACTTCTACACGCGCACCGAGCAGTTTTTCGCCAGGCATCTAAAGTGATGGAGTCACCGATGGCAGATGCCTTCGCTGGCGCGCGGGCGTCGCATTGCGCGCAGCCTGCCGCGAGTCGTCTGCAACCGTCAACCCGCGCGTCATGAACGAGAGCCGGCCCTTGCTGCCGCTCCTCACGTAGTCGGCCAAAATGGCCTGCTGCGCGGATTCCGGTGCAACAGCGCCATCGGTGTGCAACCAGCGATAGACCAGATCGAACAGTCGTTCCAGCGCAATCTGATGCGTGGCACCGGTCTCGGCATAGAGCCAGTCGGCGAGCGCCATGAAGCGGGCGAAGGCACTCACCGGTACCTGCTGCAGGATTAGCGGCAGCGTACTTGTGAAGCGCCCCGAGTTGCCAATCAGGTCCCAGAAGCGTGCAAAGCGATTGAGCCGCTGGACATCGGCAAAGCTTAGTTCGCTGTTCGACAGGATGTTGTACGGTGGCTCCGGGTTGTAGCGCATCGCAAATGCGTCGGTGTGGCGGATGATTGGCGTACCGCGCAGGCGCTTCAGCACGCCTACCTGAATCTCGTGTGGCCCGAGGCGCGCGAGGGTATCGAATCCTTCACCAAAACTCGCGAGCGACTCGCCCGGCAGGCCCGCGATGAGGTCCACGTGCATATGCGCATGCGTATTCGCATGCAGCCAGCGCAGGTTGTCTTTCGCCTTGTCGTTGTTCTGCTTGCGTGAGATGTGACCCTGCACTGTCGGGTTCCACGTCTGGATGCCAATCTCGAATTGCAGAGTGCCTGCCGGGAACCGGGCGATGGTGTCTTTCAGTTTGTCGGGCAGATGGTCTGGCACCAGCTCAAAGTGCGCAAAGCAGGGGTCGTCCGGTTTCGCCTCGATGCGTTCGAGGAAAAATTCGAGAATCGCCTGCGAAGTCTTGACGTTCAGATTGAATGTGCGGTCAACGAATTTGAAGGTGCGTGCGCCACGGTCGTAGAGCTTCGCCATCTCGGCAAGAAAGCGCTGCGTATCGAATGGCAGCGCTGTCTTGTCCAGCGCGGAGAGACAGAACTCGCACTTGAACGGGCAACCGCGTGAGGCCTCGACATATAGGTGACGACGCGCGATATCTTCGTCGGTGTAATGCTCGTAAGGCAGTTTCAGGTCGTCAAGTTCGAACTCTTCACCCACGTGCACTTTCATCAACGGTCGTGGCCCGTGCAACAGTGCGCGGGCGAGCTTGTTGAAGGTGACATCGCCCTGTCCGGTCACCACGTAGTCGGCAAGCGCGAAGATGCGTTGCTGCGCGGTTTCATGGCTCACCTCCGGCCCGCCGATCACCACCTTGATCTCGGGCGCGACTGCTTTCAGCATCGCGATCAGCTTGGTGGTTTCTTCGACGTTCCAGATGTAAACGCCAAAGCCGATCACTTTGGGCGAAAACGCCAGCAACTGTTCGACCAGCGTTTCCGTCTTGCTGCCGATGACGAACTCGACGATCTTCGTTTCAGCACGCAGCTCGTCGTCGAGATTGGCAAACAGGTAGCGCAGCCCGAGCGAGGCGTGAGCGTAGCGGGCGTTGAGCGTCGAGAGAATGAGGTGCGGCACGCAGCGATTTTAGGCGCCATCACATCGCGCCGATGTTCAACGGATCAGGGTGTCAACCCACATTGCTCTGCCATGAAGCCGATTACACGTTTCGCCGTACTGCGTGGCGCTGCGAAGCTAATACCGTTCGCAGCCGTTGTCGCGCTCAAGCCGAGCTGCAATCGCGTGATAAGCAGTCCATCCACCAGTGGGTTAAGGACGCCATCGCCATCCACGTCGTAGCAATTCGCCGCTGGCAGTGGCGCCGTCGAAGAACCTTTGAGCTGAATCTGTATCGGGTCCTGGCCGGGCGCGCCAGATACCGTACAGTAAAAGTTGGCGGTGGTCTCTGGCGGGCCACCGGCCCTGCCCGGTTTGTACTCAATGGCAATTGCGCCACTATCGCCGGGAGCAATGCTCAAGAAGTTTGTCAACAACCGGAAATCTGTCGAGAACGGTATTTCGCAAACATTGGCAGCAGCTGAAACACTGATTGATTGCGTGTTGCTGGCCGGCGCGTAGACCGTCGCCCCTTTAAGTGCGGACGTCTGATTCGGCACGTTGCCAAAGTCCATCACCGTGGGAGCGTAGGCAAACTGCAGCGGGGCAGCACCTTGCTGCAGCGTCAGCGTTGCAGCGGTCAACGAACCGCTATCACCAGCACACCGATCCACGACGCGCAATAACCAGGCCCCGTTAATCTGCGCGGCAGTCGTCAGACCGGAAAATGCCGCGAGCAAGCCAGTCGCCGCCGGCGGATTGGTCGCGCCAGCACCACCGACCGGTGTCGTCGCGTAAGTGCCGGGCGGTATCGTTCCTGCACTCAGCGCCCCGGACGCAGCCGTCCAGATGTTGTTGCCGCTGATGCCGGGATCCACAAATAAATATGTGCCGGAAAAGCCCTGCCGCGTCCCCGGATGTCGAGCGCTCGTAGCCCCGATTGCTCCAAACAGTGGAAAACTGACGCCGGTTGGCGAAATGAGGAGCGCACTCAAATCTCCGCCCCACGGATGCGTGGCAGCGAAAGTCATGCTCACCCGGATGTCGCTGAGCGCGGCTGTCGACATCCCGGTGACGTTGAACGTGATGTTCAGGGGATTGCCCGGCGATGGGCAAGGTAGCGAGCCTCCGTCTGGAATGAGTCCGACGCCGCTGCCGGCGAACGACGTGGCGGACGCAACGCCGCACACCATGGCCGGCAACATCAGACACGTTTTCAGAGTGCGCAACAGCCAGTCCATTCGACCCTCCTGACGCTTTTTCTTGCAATACTAGCCGCAACCACTTGGGATACGCACGCCATCGAAAGAGTTGATTTGTGGCACCCTGGTGCCTCTCCCGCTTTCGCGCCCGACGATAATCACGCGCCTCGTTCGATTTTCACCACCTCATGTCGTTCAACTACACCCGCCCCTACCCCGGTGGCCGCTCGCCGCTGATGACCCGCAACGCCGTCGCGACGACGCATCCGCTGGCCGCGCAGGCGGGGCTGCAGATGATGCGGGCGGGCGGCAACGCCATCGACGCCATCATCGCCACCGCTGCGGTGCTCACCGTCGTGGAACCCTGCAGCAACGGCCTCGGCAGCGATCTCTTCGCGCTGATCTGGAGCCCGCAGGACAACGCCCTGCACGGCCTCAACTCGTCGGGCCGCTCGCCGCAGGCATGGACGCCAGACACCTTCAAGGGCATAGACAGCGTGCCGATGCGTGGCTGGATGAGCGTTTCTGTCCCCGGCGCCATTGCCGGCTGGGTGGCGCTGTCGAAGCGCTACGGCAAGCTGCCGTTCGCCGATCTGCTCGCCCCCGCTATTGAGATCGCCGAGCGCGGCTACATGGTCACGCCCATCATTGCCAGCCAGTGGGCGCGTGCGGTGCCCATCCTGCAGAACCAGCCGGGCTACGCCGAGCACTTCATGCCGCATGGCCGCGCGCCGCTGCCCGGCGAACTGTTCCGCAACCCGGCGCAGGCGGAATCACTGCGACTGATCGCCGAGAGCGAGGGTGAGTCTTTCTATCGCGGCCAACTCGCCGCACGCATCGTTGCGCACGCCAAGGCGCATGGTGGCCTGATGACGGGCATCGACCTTGCCGCCCACGCGGCTGATTGGGTTGAGCCCATCCGCATGTGCTATCACGGCTACGAAGTCGCCGAGATTCCACCGAATGGTCAAGGCATTGCCGCGCTGATGGCGCTGGGCATGCTGGAGGACTTCGACCTCAAGTCGCTCGGCCCCAATCACCCGGACTATTGGCACCTTTCGATTGAGGCGATGAAGCTCGCCTTCCGCGATGTACATGCGCAGGTAGCCGATCCGGAGTACATGAACGTGTCTGCCGCCGCGATGCTGGACCGCGACTTCCTCAAGAGCCGCGCGAAGCTGATCGACCCGAAGCGCGCGCAGGATTTCTCGCCGAGCGCCGAGCTGCGCGGCGGCACCGTGTATCTCAACGCGGCCGACGAGGATGGCCTGATGGTGTCGCTGATCCAGTCGAACTACTACGGCTTTGGCTCCGGCGTCGTCGTGGACGGCATCTCGCTGCAGAACCGCGCCTATGGCTTTGTGCTTGACCCGAAGCACCCCAACTGCGTCGCTGGCGGCAAGCGACCCTTCCACACCATCATTCCCGGCTTCATCCTGAAGGACGGCCAGCCGGTCAGCCCGTTCGGCGTGATGGGCGGCCACATGCAGCCGCAGGGCCACCTGCAGACGGCGATCCGCATGATCGACTTCGGCGAGAACCCGCAAGCCGCGCTCGATGGCCCGCGCTTCCGCGTCGAGCAAGGCCTCGAAGTGGATCTTGAGCCGTGGACTCCCGCCGATGTGCGCGCCGAGCTTGCGGCTCGCGGCCACAAGCTGAAAGAGAATGAGGACAGCTACATGGACTTCGGCTCTGGCCAGATCATCTGGAAGACTGCCGACGGCTACATCACCGGCAGCGACCCGCGCCGCGATGGTTGTGCGGTGGGGCTCTGACCATGTCGCCAGCGCAAGTCACCACCCGCATCCCCGACCCGGCAAGCGTGGACGCCGCCATCGAGAGCCGCTTTTCGGCGCGCGCCTTTCTGCCCACGCCGGTGCCGCGCGAGACGATTGCCGACATCCTGCGTGTGGCAGCCCGCGCGCCCAGCGGCACCAACACGCAGCCGTGGCACGTCTATGTCGTAGCCGGCGAACCGCGTCAGCGCATCGAACGTGAAGTGTGCGCCGCGCACGATGCCATTCGCGCCAACCCGGCAATGGCGGGTGACTACCGTGATAGCTACGACTATTACCCCGAGCAATGGGTGTCGCCCTACATCGACCGTCGTCGCGAAAACGGCTGGGGGCTTTATGGGCTGCTCGGCATCACCAAGGGCGACAAGGACGCGATGCACGCGCAGCACCAGCGCAACTTCAAATTCTTCGACGCGCCGGTCGGGCTCTTCTTCACTATCGACCGCGTGATGGGCCGCGGCAGTCTGGTCGATTGCGGCATGTTCATCCAGAACGTGATGGTCGCCGCCCGCGCCCGAGGTTTGCACACCTGCCCGCAGGCCGCGTGGAACGGCTTCGCGAAGGTCATCGCGCCGATCATCGGCATGGGTGACGGTGAGCTGATGGTGTGCGGCATGTCACTCGGGCATGCCGATGAAAGCGCGAAAGTGAATACCTTTCACACGCCACGTGTGGCAGTGGAGGATTTCACCCGCTGGGTGGACTGACGAGCCGCTACCCTCGTAGGCTGGGTCAAGATCCAGCCCTGCAAACCTCGCGGACTCGCGATCAACCCTGCCTGCTCAGCCGTTTCCCCCGGTTCCACCAAACACCACCTCCTCCGCCGCCGCAATTGCGTTGCGCCGCCCCGGATATTGCAGCCACTTCATGGTGACGTTGAGATCGCGCACGATGGTCGCAGCGTCGATCCTGGTGCCGTTGCCGAGATCGAGGTCTGAGGTGGTGTGCGCGTCCTTCACCAGCGTGAGGTCGTAGCCGCGCTCCAGCGCACCGTACGCGGTGGCACGGATGCACCAGTTGCTCTGTGCGCCCGCCAGCACGATGTGTGACACGCCCGCCTGCGCGAGCAGTTCGTCTGTGTTGGTCTGTTCGAAGGCCGAGTTGAACTGCTTGTACACGCGCGCTTCGCCCGCGGCCGGCACCAGCGCCGGCACCCATTGCCAGGCGTCGCTGTCGCGCTTCAATTCATCGCTCTCGTGCTGCACCCAGATCACCGGCACTTGCGCCGCGCGGGCGCGCTCCACCGTGCGAGCCACGTTGGCGATGGTCTGAGCGGCGTTCGCACATTCCTGCATCACGCCGGACTGCACATCCACGACCATCAGGGCTGTCTTGTCACTACTTCTTACTGTCGCCATGGGTCCTCAATCGTTCTGCAATTCAGTTTGTCGGCGGCGAATGCTGGCAGCGGATGGTGATGGCGTCAACCGTAACGAGCGCCGCATCGACTCATGCCGATTCTGCAATGCGCACCGGCACCGCGTAAATCGGGTCGATGTAAGTTCCGCCGGCGAACAGGAACTCGTGGTCGCCGACCTTGTGAAAGCCAAAGCGTTCATAGAACTGCACAGCACGGACATTACGCTCATACACGCCAAGCCAAAGCGCTGCAGCGCGCTGCCGGGCAGCTTCTGCGTGCACCTCCGCCAGCAGCCTCGCGCCGAGCCCCGTGCCGATGCAAGCCTCGTCGAGATAAAGCCGCCACAGATTGATCGGCAGCGGTCCGGTCACACAGCGCGGCGGTTCCTTCTGCCGGACCACCGCGTAGCCCGCGAGCGTCGTGCCACCTTCGGCAAGCAGCGTGGTGCAAGCCGGATCGCACAGCACGTCGGCAACAGCAGTAATGCTGAAGTGCTCGGCGACGTAGTCCGCAATGTCTGTTGCGTTGTCGAGGTCCCGATACGTGGCCGTGAACGTCTGCGCGGCGAAGCGCGCCAGACGATCGGCGTCTGCGGGTGTGCCGTAGCGAATCTGCATAGCCGTCGTCATATTCTGTTCTTGCATGCGTTACGCCGAAGTACTTGTAAGGTGGGCAGCTTGTTGCCCACGCGCCAACCGAAGAAGTCCCGAGACGCAATCATGGCTCGTGCGTGGGCACGGAGTGCCCACCCTACGAGGCTGGTAACAAGGGATGACCGTACCCGTTTGAACACAAAACGCTAGGACGAAATCATTCTGCATACGCATTTGGCAACTGGCAAGCTGATCAGGGGTGCTGGCGCGAGGCCCCTACAATCTCCCTATGACAACCCCTCTCCAACCGCGGCTGGCTTTGATCGCAGCGGTGGCGCGCAATGGCGTGATCGGCCGTGATGGCACTTTGCCCTGGCGTCTTTCCGCTGATCTCAAACACTTCAAGGCGCTGACCACTGGCAAGCGCATTGTGATGGGGCGGCGCACGTGGGAATCGCTCCCCAAGCAGTTGCCAAACCGTGAGCATGTGGTGGTGTCCTCTCGCGCGCTCACGCTGCCGGCGGACGTGACGCTGGTGCACACACTCACTGAGGCGCTGGCGCTGCCGGCGCCTGCGGAGCAGCCGGTGCTGGTGATTGGTGGGTACGCGATGTATGCCGAGGCGCTGGCGCAGGCGGACGATTTGTTTCTAACCGAGATTGATGCCGATGTGGCGGGCGACACGCACTTTCCGGCGTGGGACCGCGCGCAGTTCCGCGAAGTGTCGCGCGACGTGCACAGCGGGCCGTTGGCAGCTGATGCGCCACCGGTGCAGTACGCATTCGTGCATTACGAGCGGCTGCGATGAGCAGCGGCGCTGACCTGACGCCGCCACACACCGATGACCACGCAGCGCGGCGCGCGGCGTTTCGCGCCGGAGCGCTGGAGTGCGCGCAGTTGCTGCCGTCCTACATGCCGTTCGGGCTGGTGTGCGGCGTGGCTGCGGTGCAGGCGGGCCTGGGCGAATGGGGCGCTGTGGCACTGGCAGCGTTTGCGTTCGCCGGCTCGTCGCAGGCGGTGCTGACGCAGTTTCTCTCCAGCGGCGCGCCGCTGTTGATCGCGGTGGTGTCGGGTCTGGTGGTGAACCTGCGCATGGCCGTTTACAGCGCTGCGATCGCGCCGCGCATTGCCGGCGCCACGCGCAAGGAGCGGCTGCTGTGGGCGGCGTTTCTGGTGGACCAGACCTTCATCTCGAACGAGGCGCGGCACCAGCGCGGTGAGCACAACGAGCACGCCCTTGCCTTCTATCTCGGTTGCGCGGCGGTGCTGTGGCCGTGGTGGATTTTGATGAACGTGGTGGGCGCGTTTGCCGGGGCCAAGCTGCCCGCCTCGTGGCAGCTGGACTTCACCATTCCGCTCTCGTTTGTGGCGATGGTGGTGCCGCTGCTGAAATCGAGGCCGCAGGTGGTGGCGGCGCTGGCGGGCGGTGCGGCTGGCGTGGTGCTCTATGCGCTGCCGCTGAAACTGGGCCTGATTGTGGCCTGCGCGGTGGGCACCACCGTGGGCCTGGCAGTAGACGCGCTACTGGCGCGCCGCGCGCAGACGGGAGCGGCACCATGAACTGGGGCAGCTTGGGCACGCCGAGCGGCTGGCTGGCGATTGCGCTGCTGGCGGTGGGCACGTTTGCGATCCGCTATTCGTTCATCGGCCTGCTGGCGGGCAAGAAGCTGCCGCCGCGCTTTGAGCGGGCGTTGCAACTGGCGGTGCCGGCAATCTTTGCGGCGCTGGTGCTGCCGCTGATCCTGCTCAACGGCAGTGCGTTCGACCTGCACGCCCGTTGGCCGCACATCGTAGCGGCCATCCTCACCGGAATCTACGCTTGGTGGCGCGGCGGCATGCTGGTGCCGCTGATCGTCGGCATGGGGTCACTGCACACTTTGTTGCTATTCACTGGCAGATAGTGCGGCGCACGCGGCGAGTCTCGTCCGCCGTCGGTGGCGGCGCCACACGCATCAATGCGTCAGCTACCCAGCGCCAGGCGGGCGGCTGTCCACAGGCCGATAACCGGCTTACTCGAGAGGGTGGGCTGGCCGTGCAGATTCGCCCACTGACCGCTCTCGTCACCGCTCAAGCGCTGCGTTACATGCCGCTCACGCCTCCGGCTGCTGGCTGGCAGCTGTTGCCGGCGAAAGTAACGTCGCGATCTCCGCGACAACAGCGCTTGGCCGATCCCGGTACGACTCGACGACATGGTGCGCTGCGTCGAGGTACAGCGGGTGGCGGTATTCGTAAAGTTGTCGCAGCCGGGCAAGGGGATCAGTGACCATCAATAGCGGACGATCACGATTGCGGCGGACCCGTTCGAATGATGTCTCGGGCGTTGAGTGCAGGTAGAAGGTGGTGCCGCGTAAGCGCAATGCGTGCCTGCTGTCGTCGTTAAGTACCGCGCCACCGCCGGTCCCGAGAACCAAACCATCGCGACGAGTCAGTTCGTCAATCATTGCTGCTTCCCGCGCCCGGAATGCGGTTTCGCCCTCGATCTCGAATATCGTCGCCACGCTTACGCCGGTGCGGCGTTCAAGCTCATGATCGGAGTCGACGAATGATAATCCAAGCCGCTTGGCAAGCATCTGGCCTATGGTTGTCTTGCCCGACCCCATCAGGCCTATCAGGAATACGTTCCGGGAGTTCAAGGTGCGCGCCGTTAGCATGAGCCCAAAAAAAAGCGCGGCTTGGCCGCGCTTTTTGCCAGACCGTATTAGATCAGTTCACAGTACCAGTCGAGTCCGTGATGATTCGCGGCGTCAGGAAGATCAACAGTTCCTGCTTGTCGGTGCCACGATTAGTCCTTTTGAAGAGATTACCCACTGCCGGCAGATCACCCAGGACTGGCACTTTGTCTGTCGAGTCAGTGATCACCTCTTCATAGATGCCGCCCAACACAGCCGTATCTCCGTTGTTGACAATCACTTTGGTCGATACGCGCCGCGTATTGACGATCGGACTACCATCCTGAAAGCCAGCGATTGAGTCCTTGGTGACATCCACATCAAGAATCACTCGTCCGTCGGGCGTTATTTGAGGTGTCACATCGAGACCAAGCACGGCACGAATGGTTACAACTGACGATTGACCGCCGACGCCACCCGACACGCGCAACTTGAATTCCTGACCTTGAGAAATCGAAGACTTGGTGTTGTTGGTGGCAACCACTCGGGGGCTGGAAATTACCTTCCCACGGTTCGCCGCCTCAGCTGCGGAGAGCTCGAGATTGACCAGATTGCCATTGCCAAGATTGAGAAAAGTCATCGCCAGCGTACCTGCGGGGTTGCTGACTGGCAAGTTAACATTGTATGGAACAGAGTTGATGTACTCGCCTGTCAGTTGCCCTGTCTGCTGGTCGGGCTTAATTCGCCAGTAGTAGCTAGAGGGCGAGAAGCCGGTGGCGATACCAGTCCCGGGCACATTTGCCTGATTTGGATCGCCGATGGGCGTGCCGGTGATGCCGATATTTCGCCCGTTGTTGTATACGCCGGCACCAATACCGAAGCGAGCACCGAGTTGCCGACTGAACTTGTCATCCGCGATGACTACCCGCGCCTCAATTAATACCTGCTTGACCGAGATGTCGATTCGCTGGATCAAGGCACGGACCTGATCTAGCTTGGACGGAGTATCTTGCACTATGAGTACATTCGTACGAGCGTCAACGGTAGCACTACCGCGTTTGGACAGCACGCCCCCACCGGACGTACCGCCCGCTTGGCTACCCCCGCTAGTTGCAGGCACCAGCATCCGGCGCACATCATCAGCCTTCTGGTAATTCAACTGGAAAATCTCGGTGCGCAACGGCTCAATATCAGCAACCTGAGCTTTCGCTTCCAGCTCCTGTTTCTCCTTAAGTGCCAACTCTTCTTTGGGGGCGATCCAGACTACATTGCCGTTCTTTCGCATATCGAGCGAACGAGCCTGCATGACCAGATCAAGTGCCTGATCCCAAGGTACGTCCTTCAACCGCAAGGTCACATTGCCGGTAACTGTGTCCGACACAATGATGTTGAGCCCGGTAAAGTCACCGATTACCTGCAACACCGACCGCACAGCGATGTCCTGGAAATTCAGTGACAGCTTCTCCCCCTTGTAACCCGGCCGCGATCCCTGTGTCAGCTTATTCGGGTCTTCGACAATCGGCTTGACCTCGATGATCAATCGGTTATCCGTCTGATAAGCCGAATGCTCCCACAGGCCTTTGGGCTCAATAACCATGCGGGTGTTGTTGCCCTGAGTGAATGTATCGACCAGCACTACAGGGGTGCCGAAGTCTGATACGTCCAGTTTGCGCTCCAGATTGCGCGGCACCTGGGTGCGCAGGAAGTCAACGATCAATACCTTGCCTTGCGGTTTGATGTCGATGCCCGAATTCGCATCCGACAAGTCGACGATCACCCGACCTTCGCCAGCCTGACCACGGCGAAAGTCGACATCACGCAACGCAAACGTTGCACCTTCGGTCTTGGTCGACGCCGTGAATCGGCCGGTCTCTGGCGCTGAGTCAGTGACGGCCGTGCCCGGCGCGTCAAAAAGAGTCACGGCAAACTTGTTACCTTCCGACTTCACCTCATACGATTGCGACTTGACGAGATTGAGCACGACGCGGGTACGCCCTTGAGCTTGCACCACGTTGTAGCTTCGCAGCACCGAGTCGGTCACTTCATTGGTCGCCTTGCCAACACTCGTCGTATTTGCGAAGTCGAGCACAAGCCGGGGCGGTGTCGCGATTGCGAAGACCGATGGCGCCGCCGCCAACGGCGTTTTCAGCGCGAAAGTGAGTGTCGTGCGTCCAGCGGCGCCCTTGGCGACCGCGACATCCTCAATGACGTTCTGTGCCGATGCCGCTGTACTTAGCGCGAAAGCACCCCACAATGCCATGACGAACGACGCCCGGCTCCCTTTGCGAAACGCACGCAATAGTTGAGTGACGTTCATTTCTTTTGCTCCCGCTCTTGCAGCATGATCTTCGTTTGACGCTCGGCCCAGTCACCTGCGCCATCCTGAAACAGTTCTTTCAAATTGATCTCGCCCTCGGAGATGGTGGTGATTACCCCGAAGTTCTGTCCGACATAGTTCCCTTGCCGCACCTGGAAGACCCGGTTGTCATTGGCCTTGATCAGGCCGATCATCGCTTGCCCCTTTTGCAGGGTGCCAACCATCTTCAACGTCTCCAGCGGGAAGGCTTCCAGGGCCTCCTTGCGTCGGGTCATGTCGGGTCCGCGTGCCCCTTTTCCGGTTTCAATCTTTCGCGGCTTGAAGGGATCCGCCTGGTCGAAAGCGTTGTAGGTAAACGCTTCGTAGGGACGCATTGCAGGGATGGGTTCAATCTTGCCGCGTGATGCAGCCCCCTGATCTTTCATCCATGCTCGCAGGTCATCGTCTTCGCCACCGCCGCAGCCGGCGAGTAGCAGGATGACCGCTGCGCACAGTCCCCCGGTAAGCAAGCGAGCATTCATTTCTTCGGCGCCTTCTGCGCATCCTTGGCCTTGCGCTGGGCGGCGACTTCCTCGTCGTCGAGGTAGCGGAAGGTCTTGGCCACGGCCTCCATGGTGAGCACCATGTCCTTCGGATCCTTGTTCGTAATCGCGATGTCGTTCAGCGTAACGATGCGCGAAAGCTGCGAAACATCGCTGGCAAACGCGCCAATGTCGTGGTAATTGCCAGTGACACGCACATCGACCGGAAGCTCGGCGTAGAAGTCCTGTAGCCGCTCCTGGCTAGGTTTGAAGAGTTCAAACTGCAAGCCGCGACCCAGACCCGCCTGGTTGATGTCGGAAAGCAAAGCGTCCATCTCGCTCTTGCTGGGCAACTGGCGCAACAAGGCGCCAAACTGCTGCTCAACTTCTTTTAACTGCTGGATGTGAAGATCGAGATTGATCGCCTGTGCTTTTTTTGCTGTGTATTCCTGGCGCAGCGTTTGTTCCTGGTTTTGTTTGCCCTCGAGTTCCTCGTACTGTGGCATCCACCCGAAATAAGCAGCAGCGCCAAGCAACACCAGAATCAGCAGCAAGACCGCTGCAATCTTTGCCGGGAGAGGCCAGACCCCGATGTCACGCGGGTTCAGGCGTCGGATTTCGTCTAAAGTCATAGCTGCGCCCTATTTCGTGATTGCCTGCATGACCTTTTCGCGCGAACTCGGCGCCGCTGGCGTTGCGGCGGCCGCAGGCGTCGGGCCGGCCTTGGCGGGGGCCTCGATACCCTTAAGGCTGATGTTGAGGCTGAATTCGTTGGTGCGCTGCTGGTTTTTGTCGTTCACCGCCTTGATCTCCACCAGCTCGGCGTTTTGCAGGTAAGGCGATGATTCAAGGTTGCGCATTAATGTGGAAACCCGTGCGTTTGACTGCGCAAGCCCGATCAGATTGATTTTTTGACCGTTCTGCTTGACTGCTTTCAGGTACACCCCATCCGGCAGTTGGCGCACCAACTGGTCAAGCAGTTTTACCGATGCGCTTCGGTTGACCTGCAGGGTCTCGACGACCTGCTTGCGGGCCAGCAGCGCGGCGGTCTGATCCTTCAGCTTTTTGATTTCGTCAATTTGCTCGGTGAGCTTCTTGTTCTCGGCAACCAGCAGATCGTTGCGGCGCTGTTGTGATGCGATGCGCTCATCGAGATAGAGTTTGCCGACATACCAGAGGGCTGCAACCCCGATCACGGTGCCTATCAGGATGAGATTGAATTCGCGCTTGCGCAGCGCGCGTTTCGCCGCGCGGTGCGGCAGCAGGTTGATGCGAATCATGCGTCAAACCTCCGCATTGCGAGACCGCAGGCAACGAGCAGCGCTGGCGCATCAGCTGCCAGCTGACGCGACTTCACACCCGGACTTAAGCCCATCTCCGAAAATGGATTGGCAACTGACGCAACCACGTTGGTCCGTCGTGATACTGCATCGGCGAGGCCAGGGAGCGAAGCGCAACCACCGGCCAGCAACATGTAGTCAAGCTGGCCCTGCGCGCTGGAGGTCAGGAAGAACTGCAACGCCCGCGCCGCTTCGATTGCCAATGTATCAACATAGGGGCGCAGGACATCGTTGTCGTAGTTTGCCGGAAGATTGCCGGAACGCTTGGCTGCTTCGGCCTCGTCGTTGGTCATGTTGTAGGCACGCTGGATTTCCTGAGTCAGCTGATTGCCGCCAAACGGGCTTTCGCGCATGAAAATCTGCTCGTCGTTGCGGAAAACGTAGAACCGGGTCGAGGTGGCCCCCACATCGAGCACGCCGATATTCTGGTCGATACCCTTGCCGGGCAGCGCTTCTGCCATCAGCTCGTAGGCGCTCATGACCGCCATCGCCTCAACATCCATCACCGCTGGCTTGAGCCCGGCGGATTCCAGTGCGGCGACGCGATCCTCGACCTTTTCCCGGCGCGCGGCAGCAATCATCACTTCAACCTGGGTATCGTCATTGGCAACCGGACCGATGACCGCGTAGTCCAGGTTAACTTCGTCAAGTGCGAAAGGAATGTACTGATTCGCCTCGCCTTCTACCGCCTGCTCAAGATCGTCTTCCCGCTCGGTCGCTGGCAGCGTGATGCGCTTGGTGATCACCATACTGGTCGGAAGTGCCGCGGCAGCACCCTTTGTGCGCGAGCCGAGCTTGCGCAACGCCCGCTCAATTGCCGCCCCGACCGCCTCAACATTGGCGATGTTGCCGTCGGTGACCGAATCTCGCGGCAGAGGCTCAATCGTGTAACGACTAAGTTCGGGTTTTTGCCGAGTCCCCGCCAGCTCGACCAGCTTCACCGATGTGCTGCTGATGTCAACGCCGATGAGCGGGGTACTTTTTGCCCCAAATGCGCCCCGGAGCTGAGCCAAAAAATCTTTTTGCATTGAGAGTTTAGGCCACTTTTGTCGCCTGAAACTTTAAGTTGAGTGAGGAGTGTTGCATAAGGCTCGCGCCGTGGCAAGCCGTGCCCCGGATTTGGCAGCCTATAATCGGCGAAAAAAACAACATTGGCATAACAGCAGTCTTGCGGCGGCGACCTCGCGGCATGGCGGGAATAATCAGCCAGAATCAGCCTCCGGGGGAAATAAGGGACGTCAATGTTCAAGCGTTGGGTGGTGTACCTTGCTTCCGTATTGGGGGGGCTGCTGCTGGTAGGCGGCGTGCTCGGAACCCTTGTCTGGGCGTTGATCAGCGCCCGCTTGCCGTCGCTTGACGTCCTGACCGACTATCAGCCCAAGCTTCCGCTGCGGGTGCTGTCGGAAGAAGGGCTGGTGCTGGCCGAATTTGGCGAAGAGCGGCGCAGCATCGTCAAGCTGGCCGAGGTGCCGGTCCATGTCCGCCAGGCAATCCTCGCTGCGGAAGACGCCAATTTCTACGAACATTCCGGCGTTGACTGGCTTGCCGCGCTGCGCGCTGCCTACACCAACACCATGGGCGGACCACGGTCTGGCGCCGGCACTATCACCATGCAGGTGGCCCGCAATTTCTTCCTCACGCGGGAACGTTCCGGGGTTGCCGGTTACCTGAGAAAAGCCAATGAGGTAGTGCTCACTTTCAAAATTGAGCGCGACCTGACTAAAGATCAGATTCTTGAGCTGTACATCAACCAGATCTACCTGGGGCAGCGGGCGTATGGTTTCGCTGCGGCTGCCAAGGCGTATTACGGCAAGCCGCTGGAAAAAGTCACCGTCGCTGAAGCTGCCATGCTGGCCGGGCTGCCCAAGGCCCCATCGTCGTTCAATCCTTTCGTCAACCCGAAGCGGGCTGCCCTGCGTCAGCAATACGTGCTGCGCCGGATGCACGAGCTGGACTATCTGAACGACGCCAACTACAAGGCGGCGCTCGCGGCCCCGCCGACGCTCAAGACTGACACTGGGCCTACCGTCCATTCCGAGTACCTGAACGAGATGGTTCGCCAGTTCGTGTTCGATCTGGTGGGGGAAACCGCCTATACACGCGGGCTTTCGGTCACCACAACCATCAAGGCACGCGATCAGGAGGCGGCCTACCAGGCGCTTCGCCGTGGCGTCCTGGACTACGAGCGGCGGCAGGCGTTCCGCGGCCCCGAAGGTTACGTCGAACTGCCGGCGCCGCCGAAAGACGGCAAGGAGACGAAAGAGTCAAAGGAAGCCCTCGCTGAAGCAATCGAAACCGCGTTCTCGCAGTTTCCCGACGCCGATGACCTGCTGACCGCCGTCGTGCTCGAAGCCAGTCCGAAGCGTGTGATCATCACCCGTGGCGAAGGCGAAACCTACACCCTGGAAGGCGAGGCGATCCGCTTCGTGCGCAATGCGCTGGCCGAAAACGCCTCGTCCGGCGAGCGCCTGCGCCGCGGCGCCGTGCTGCGCATGACGCAGGATGAAAAGGGCGCCCCGCGCCTGACGCAACTGCCACAGGTGGAAGCGGCACTGGTGGCGCTGGACCCGAACGACGGCGCCGTGCGCAGCCTGGTCGGCGGCTTCGATTTCGGCAAGAACCAGTACAACCACGTCACTCAGGCGAGCCGGCAACCCGGTTCGTCGTTTAAGCCGTTCATCTATTCGGCGGCACTGGAGAAGGGCATTACCTCGACTACCGTCATCAACGACGCGCCTTTGTTCTTCCCGGCGGCGCAGACTGGCGGCGAGGATTGGGAGCCAAAAAACTACGACGGCAAGTTCGAGGGGCCGATGCGGGTGCGCACCGCATTGGCGAAGTCGAAGAACATGGTCTCCATCCGCGTTCTGCGCTCAATCGGACCAAGTTATGCCCAGGACTACATCACCAAGTTCGGCTTTGACCCGAAGCAGCACCCGGCCTATCTGACGCTCGCGCTTGGCGCGGGCCAAACCAATCCAATGCAGATGGCCGCCGCGTACTCGGTGTTCGCCAACGGTGGCTACCGCGTCAAGCCCTACTTCATCAAGAAGATCGTCGATCCAAAGGGCACCGTCATCTTTGAAGAATCGCCGGTGGTGGCGGGCAAGGACGCCGAGCAGGCGATCGACCCGCGCAACGCCTTCATCATGACCACCATGCTGCGCGACGTGGTGCGCGCCGGCACCGCCGCCAAGGCGATGGCGCTTGGCCGTGGCGATCTGGCTGGCAAGACGGGCACCACCAACGACAGCGTGGACGCCTGGTTCGCCGGATTCAATCAGTCGCTGGTGGGCGTCGCCTGGGTTGGCTTCGACCAGCCGAAGTCGCTTGGCGAACGCGAGACCGGTGGCGGCGTTGCGCTGCCGATCTGGATCAACTACATGAAGACGGCGCTGAAAGGCGTGCCGGAAATCCCGCTCAAGCCGCCGGGCGGCGTGGTCAGCGCCACGGTCAGCGGCGACGGCGAGGGGCTGGTGGATACTGGTGCGGTGTCGGACTGGTTCTACTCCGAGTTCCCACCGCGCCGCTTTGTCGATCCGCTCACCGGCAACGAAGGCGGTCGCAGCAAGCAGGACGAAGAGGTGCGGCAGCAGCTGTTCTGACCAGGCGCCAAAGCCTCGTCCACGCGGCGCCTGCCCGATCCCTATGGCCCACGAACGCGCTACGCTGGCGGCGATCGCCGCCCGCATCATTGTCGAGTCCGAGCTGACCGACTGGGCGCTGGCGCGCCGCAAGGCAGCGGCCGAACTCGGGCTCGCCGCACACGGCACGCCACAGCCCTCCGACGCCGAAATCATCGCCGAAATCCAGACTTGGCAAGCGCTTTACGGCGGCGCGGAGTGGGTGGCCCAACTGCGGGCGCAGCGCGAGTACGCGTTGGAGGCGATGCAGGCCTTGCAGCGCTTCAATCCGGCACTGGTTGGCCCGGTGGCCGAGGGCTGGGCGCATGCCGGCAGCGAAATCCGCATCGAGCTGACACCCGACAACCCCAAAGAAGTCGAGTACGCGTTGATCGACCTCGACGTCGAGTTCACGCCGCATCTCGGTCGCGATGGCGTGGCGCAGTACGAAATCGTCGATGGCGACTGGCCGATGCGGCTGGTCGTGCGCGAAGGCGGGCGCGCGCCCGACCCACGCCACAAGCATCGTCTCAGCGGCTCGCAACTGCAGCAGCTTTTGCGCTAAAGCCCTATTTGAAAAGGGCTCAGGGCCTCAAACGGCAATAGTCGACTATTGCCGTTTCTTGCCCATACGCCATATGCCGCCGTAGCTCCGCTGAAAAGCTGACTATCGTCCTGTGCTGACGAAGCCGCAGCCGAACAAATCGTTACAAACGATAAGGCGATGAAACCGCTTGTTTTGCGCTGCCGCGAGTCCATGTAGCGGTCAGGCGCTGAAGAGCGTTTCTTCCTCCTCATCACATTCAGCAAGGAATCAGGACATGAAAAAGATCGTGAAATCCGCCCTCATTGCATCCACGCTCATCGCGGCCGGCGCCAGCCTCGCCCACGACGGCCCGATGGGTGGCGACGGCATGCACAAGGGCATGGGGCCGATGGGCCAGGGCATGGGCATGCAGCGCCAGCCGGTCGACATCGCCAAAATTTTGAACCTCGACGCCGCCCGCGCCGACAAGGTCAACGCCATCCTCGCCGACGAACGCAAGGAGCGTCAGGCGCTGTGGGAGTCACGCAAGACCGCCGGCCATGACGACGCCAGCAAGCAGGCCTTCCGCGACAAGATGATCGCCCTGCGCGACAGCACCAAAACCAAACTGACCGCAGTGCTCACTGCCGATGAACTGCAGAAGCTGCGTGACGCTACCGCCGGGCACCGCATGCATCGTGGCCACGGGCCGCAGTCGCAGGGTGGCGAACACAAGCACGGCTAACTGCGCACGACCCAGCCACCAACCCCGGCCGCTTCACGGCGCCCGGGGTTTTTTGTTGCCAGCAGCAACTGCGTGATCGTCCGCGAACACACTTTCTTACAAACCAGCTGGTCCATTCGCGGCTTTTTTCCGTCGTCGAGCGTTCAAATAGTCACCAAGGCAATCAGCGCTACCCAACCCCCTTACTCTGACCGGCAGCGCTCCGTTTCATCAAGAACCGTGTGACGGAAGTCACCACGCCAACGAAAGAGAGACCGCAATGAAACTGTTCAAGACCACCCTCATCGCAGCAGCATTGCTTGCTACCGGCGCCGCATTCGCAGGCCCTGGCGGCATGGGCATGCATCAGCCGGGCGAGCGCATCGTAAAGATTCTCAATCTCGATGCCAACCGCGCGGCACAGGTGACCGCCATCATGACCGACGCGCAGAACCAGCGCCGTACCGTGTTCGAGTCGATGAAAGGCAAGCGCGGCGATCCGGCCGCCCGCGAAGCCGCCCACGCACAGATGAAAGCCATCGGCGACGGCACCAAGGCCAAGCTTGCGCAAGTGCTGACCCCGGACGAAATGGCCAAACTGAAGGAAGCACGCAAGGCGATGCGCGGCCACGGACCCGCCCGCGGCTAGACGACAACGCCAAAAGGAAAAAGGCAAGCCCGCAAGGCTTGCCTTTTTTGCGCGCGGCGCGCGTTAGCGGTTGGTGCGCATGCCGCAGTGCAGGTTCAGATAATCGCGAATGCTGTCCCAATCCGCTCGCGTTGCGCTTGGGCTGAAGGTGATGCCATTGGTGACCGCCGTGCCGGTGAGGCCCATCGCCGCGCGCGAGAACAGCAGGCCGTCGGTGGTCGCCAATATTGCACCATCGCCGTCAATGTCCATTGTGCAGCGGGCACCAGTGTAGGCATCGCCCTGAAACCGGTTCACGCAAAAGTCGTAGTTGGCACCCGTTGACGCCGAGCAGACGGATGCAACGATGATGCCGCCATCGGCCTCCAGCGCAACTGCGCTGCCCAGGCTCACTCCGCCACTCGGCGCGAAGATGAATTTGCCGTTACCGCTGCCGGCGATGTCAAAACTCGCGTCCAGCTCGCCGTATGAATCAAGGCGTGCCAGACAGAGCTTGGTTCGCGCCTCGGCGGCGACATAGCAGCCGCCGACCACAACGATTTTCCCATCCGGTGCGAGGGCGCTGGCATAGGCGCTGCTGCCATCGGCGGAGACAGCGAAGCTGAACTTGCCACTTCCCGCTGCACCAGGGCCGCGGAACGAGTTGTCGAGCCCGGGAATGTTGGGGTTTTTGCGCAGGAAGCAGAACTCACGGACGCTCGAGGCATTGTCACACTCGCCGACCACCACTACCTTGCCGTCGGGTTGAAAGTGTGCAGACGACACCATGTCAGTGCTGGGGCCAATAGCAGTGGTCGTTCCCAGCGCGTTATTGGTGCCGTTGTGATTGAAGCCTTCAAAGCAGAAGTCATCGCTGCATCCGCCGACAACGTAGAAGCTGTTGTCTGGCGTGAGCAAAATCGCATTTCCGTAATCCACCCCAGCCGTGCGGCTCTTGATGAACCGGCCGTTGCTGGACAAATTGGGGCCTACCAGTGTGCTGTCCCACGCGCCGGTCGACGTGAAGCGCGCCACACAAAACTCGGTGCTGGCACCTTCGACACATGCCCCGGCCACGATGATGCGACCGTCTGCCAGAAGCGCCATCGACCGCAGGATGTCGTTGCCGAGCCCTATCGCGATGTGGAAACGACCAGCGCCGGTGCCATTCGGCCCGACAAACGTCGGGTCGAGCGCACCTGCGCTGGAATATCGTGCGAGGCAAAAATTCCTTTTGCCGCCGCTGGCTGCACTGTCACACGTCCCGGCAACCACAATCTTGCCGTCCGGTTGAATGGCAATGGCCAGTATGTTGTCGTTCCCCGGACCGATGAACGTGAGCAGCTTGCCGGTGCTGTTGAAGCTGGTGTCGAGCGAGCCGTCTTTGTTGAGGCGAACGATGCAGACGTAATAGAACGAGGGGTTCTTGCAGGCGCCGGCGACCACGATTTTTCCATCGGGCTGAATGGCCACCGCCGACGGTTGATCGTCGGTGGTGTTCGACGGGGTGAAGTAGATCGCACCGTGCGCTGCGGCAAACGCCGCGTCGTGCCCCCCAGGCATGGCGTGAGTGCGTGTGAGCAGCGTGAGCGAAAGCAACAGCAACGAAACAAATCGAAGCAGCTTCATCGTTTTGAACCCTCATTTATTTGGCGCCGCAGCGAGGCTGACGCCTTGATTTCTGGTCTATCCAGGCGGAAAGACGAAGTGCCTTGTCCGTTTGCGCCAGGCGCCGGCTCTTTAGTGAAGCCAGCAGCAAACCACCTCAGCGCCGCTGTTCTGCCCGCCACGTCGCTACGGGATCACCATCGCGCATTGCGCCACCAGATAGTTGCGGATCGCCGCCCAGTTTGAACGCCGCGCGTTGGGTGCAAATGTGATGCCGCTGGTCACGGCGCTGCCGGTCATGCCCAGCGCAATGCGTGCATGCATGAGTGAATCGGTCGTTGCAGACACCACGCCGTCACCGTCAATATCAAGCGAACAGTTGCGCGCATCCGACGGGAAGCCGTGATAGCGCGCCACCAGAAAATCGCCTTTTGTGCTGTCTCCAGACTGCGCCTGTGGCGCCGCCAGCACCACCTTGCCATCGGGTTGCATGACGACTGCACTCCAACCGCGCGCCTGACCGTCGATATACCAGCTACCGGCCAGTGGTGAAATCAAGTCGGCGACCAATGCGCCAGCAGGGGAGTAGTAGAACGCCCTGCGGCTATCAATACCAGCGCCTGGATTGGACCACCCGGCCAGAACAAAGCCGCCGTCAAAAGCCAGAGCGAGGCCACCGGAAAGGCTCTCGTAGGGCGTCGTTCCGCCGGGGCCAAAGACGCCACCGGTGGCGAACGACGTGTCCAGCGTGCCGTCCGGGTTGTAACGCGCCCCGCAGGTCGCCGAACCGCACTCCGCACCGACCAGAATCTTGCCGTTGTGCAGCAGCGCCAGACTGTAGGCGCGGTTGTGCATGCTGGCCACCGCCTGGGTGATAACGCGACCGCTGCCGCCACCGAACGTCCCGTCGAGTGCTGTGCCATTGGCCAGAAAGCGGGCGACGCAAACGTTGTCATATGTACCCGCGTCGCAATAACCGGCCGCCACGATCTTGCCGTCGGGCTGGATGGCGACCGCATTGGCGCCCTGATTGATGGCGCCGCCGCCGAAGGAAGCCGTCACCATCCCTGTGGTGTTGAAAGTGGTGTCCAGCGTACCGTTGTTATTGAGGCGGACGAGGCAAAAGTCTGCCGCCGTCGGGCTCGCGAATCCCGTGCACACATCGGCCAGCACAATCTTGCCATCGGTTTGCAGTGCCACTGCTTTAGCAACATCGCCACCGCTGGTCACATTGGGCAAAGTCCAGCCCGCGCTGGTGCCGAACGCACTGTCGAGGCTGCCGTCGGCCATGAACCGGGCCGCGCACATGGTTGCGGTCAGACCGACAATGCAGTTGCCCACCACCACAATCTTGCCATCCGGTTGCAACGCCGCACTGTAGGCTGTGAGAGTGGTGCTGGCCCGTGTCTCGTTGACTCGTCCGCCGCTGCCGAAGCTGCTGTCGAGCGTCCCGTCCACGTTGTAACGCACCAGGCAGAAATTGTTGTCACAGGCGCCCGCCACCACGATCTTGCCGTCGGGTTGCAGCATCATCGCGCGGGCACGGTCGTCACCGGCACCGGTACTCACCGCTGTCGAGACAAAGCCGACACCACCAAACGAGGTATCGAGGCTGCCCGGCGTTTGCGCCAGCGCGGCCGGCAATGGGCTGACCGTGAGCACGGCCAGCACGAGACACCAGAAACTGCGGTTCGAGCGAATCAACATGATTGTCCGATCATCAAGAGCCTGTGCCGTGACACACGATAAGGCGACCTGCTCAGTTTGGTGACAGTGTTACGGCAAAAGCATCCCGCAGCGTGTCACCAGAAAGTTGCGGATCACCGTCCAGTTGCTTCGTGTTGCACCAGCAGCAAGATTACGCCGATGCCAATGAGCTTCCACCGAATTGGGCTGAAGCCAGTCCGTCAGAGGCGGCGCAGGACACTCCGACCCCCGGCCTGAGGACGCCCATTTGCTGAAAGGACGTCCAATCCGGCAAAAACGCGCCAACGAGCAATCGTCAATTAACCACTTGTAACGTGGCTCCACCGGCGCGGTGGCAGCAGCGCAACGCCGGCTGCCTATACTCAGCGAAGTACGTTGCACCGTACAGTGTGCGGCGCAGCGCGGTAAGGAGCCCCTGGCCATGGCTGACATCTTCGCAGGCATCGATGGCACCACGCCGGACAAATCGAAGGCGCGCCACATCATGGATCCCTTCGACAACGCGATGACCTTCATCGGCAAGTTGTACGAAGGCAGCGTCGCCAATGGCGGCAGAGCGGGCGCCCGCTATGACCCGGCACAGCCCAACTACGACAAGCACTGGTTCGCTGGCCCTGATCTTGGCGGCTTCATGGTGCCACAATGCGTGAGCTGGCCGATCGAATTCATCCTCAAGCGCCGCCGTGCCCTCGGTGGCAACCCGCGCATCACGGTGGCAGGCTATAGCCGTGGTGCCTACTCCGCCTTGCGCGTCTGCCAGGCTCTGGGCAAGGCTGGCGTGACCGTTGATCTGCTGATCCTGATTGACTGCGTCAAAGTAACACTCGGTTTGACCGAGGCGTCGATCGGTCAGATCATTGATCAATACGACGACAGCTTTGATACGGCAACGGAAGCCAAACGGCTCGGCCCGCAGTACGTCATCAGCCGCGGCGAGAAGAACGACGTCCGCTCGGTCCGCGTCGCCGACGCCTATGGCCGCCGCATGGAAAACGAAATTTACCGCGAGAACAGTGCGGCACGGCAAAAGGGTTCGTGGAACGCGGTGGACAATCCCGGCAGCTTTGTGGTGCCGGGCAATGTCAAACACACCATCAGCATGCAGCGCGATCCGGGGGTGCAGTCGCGCGACTGGACCATGGGTGTGTCGCCGGTGGAATCGGGTGGCTCGCTGTCGCGCAGATACTTCTTTCTTACCCACTCCGGCATGGGCGGCATGCCGTTCCGGGGCGATCTACCTACCCGCGAAACGACCGCCGTGCGCGAATGGAAGGCTTGCCGTCTCGCAGCACAATGGCTGAAGAACCAGATCGCTGGCAGCGGCGCCTTCGGTTACTTCAAGCATCCGACACTTGAATCAGAGGAGCCACCGCGGTGGTGGCTCACGCATGATCGCATTCGCAGCCAGCAGGCGGACTATGACCGCATGTATCCGTCCGGCGGCTCAGCGACTGCCCCGATACCCGCATGGGAGCGCAAGGGCGGTTAGCGCTGGTCGCGGTGCTGTTGCCCGGTGTTCGCTTGCGCTGGCTGACATTGCCGCCTAGCATTGCGGGCAACAAAATCTGCGACCACACCGTTCCGGGGGTATCCGTCATGCGTAAACACCTGCTCGCGCTAGCACTGGCCAGCGTTTCCTCACTGGCACTGGCGGCGCCGTTTCAGAATGGCAGCTTCGAGACCGGGACACTGAACAATACCGGGTCGTTCGACACCCTGGCAACCGGCTCCACCGCAATTGCCGGCTGGACAGTGATCGGCGATGGCATCGACTACATGGGGGCGGCCTGGACGGCCGCTGCCGGATCGCGCTCGATCGACACACTGTCCTGCGGTGTCAGCGGCGGCGTAAGCCAGACCTTCGACACCGTTGCCGGCGGCACTTACGTGGTCAGCCTTGCCCTGGCCGGCAACCCGGACGGCGGCGTCAAGACGCTGGTGGCGTCAGCCGCCGGCGCCACTGCAAACTTCACGTTCAACACGGCGGGCCGCAGCGGCTCCAATATGGGCTGGACCACCGTCAGCTTTGCCTTCATCGCCACGGGTAGTTCAACGACACTGTCACTGCTCGGTGGGGTACAAGGTGGCGGCAACAGCTGTGCTGGCGCGGCGATTGACAACGTCAGCGTCACCCAGATTTCGGGCCCCGCAGCGGTGCCGTTGGGTGGCGGGCTGGGCGGAGCTGCGCTGATCGCAGCGGCAGCCTGGCTGGGCCTGCGCCGCCGCCAGCGGCAAGGCTGACGGCAAGACGCACTGGTTGATGGCGACGGTGGCGCCGCCTGCGCCATCTTGCGCCGTGATCGCTCCTGCTCAGGGCAAACAGGCGGCGCCGTGAGTTGCAGCAATCCACGCGAGGATCTGCTGCGCGTTGCGCGCATTCGGGTGCGCTGAATTTGCCGCGCCTGCTGTCAGCGCTGTGTCACTGAGCCCAAGCAGGGCGCGCAGGATCAGCAATCCGTCGGTGGTGGCCAGCATCTGGCCGTCGTTGTCAGCATCAAGGGTGCCGGCCAGCAGCAATCCCGCCAGATAGGCTTCGATCTGCGTGGTGTTGCGGGCCGGGTTGCTGCCGACGGCGCTGCTGGCCAGCGCCGCGCCGCGAAGCCCCAGCAGATAGCGCACGATTAGCAGGCCATCGGTGGCTGCATCCACGGCCATGTTGCCGTCAATGTTGAGCGTGCAGGCGGGCGGCGTGTAGGGGCCGCCTTCGAAGCGGGCCACGCAGAAGGCGTCGGGCGAGCCGCGATAGCAGTTGCCGGCCAGCAGCAGGTAACCGTTGGTTTGCAGCGCTGCGGCGTAGGTCAGGTCGCGTTCGTTGGCAATGCTCGGCTGAATGGCTTTGCCGCCTGAACCCCAGGTGCTGTCGAGGCCGCCATCAGCAAGCAGCCGTGCGCTGCAGAACACGCCGGTGCCGGCCACCGATCCTGCCCGGCAGCGTCCGCCGAGCAGTACTTTGCCGTCGGGCTGCACGAACACGGCATACGCGCCATCAAAATCAGAGTCGAACGCGAATAGCAGCTTGCCGCGATCCGTCGGCACCAGGGCGGTGGCGTTGAAGCCAGTGGTGTCGAGTGTGCCGTTGCTGTTGTAGCGGGCAACACAATACCGGGTGATCGCACCGGTGCTGAACGCGCCGCCCGTTGAGCACGCGCCCGCGAGCACGATCTTGCCGTCCTGCTGGATCGTCACAGCCTTGGCGGCGTCCTCGTCGGTGCTGATCGGGGTGATCACCTTGCCGCCGCTGCCGAATGCGCTGTCCAGCGCGCCCGCTGTGGTGAGTCGCAGCAGGCAGAACTCGGTGTTCGCGTTGTTCAGGCAGGAGCCCGCCACTACCAGTTTGCCGTCGCTTTGTTGCGCGGCCGCCATCGCGTAGGAGCTGTTGCTGTTCCCGATCACTTCGATGCGGGTGCCGGGTAACGCACCGCCGGCGTTGAAGCTGGTGTCGAGGGTGCCGTCGCCGTTGTGGCGCGACAGGCACATCGCATTGGCAACCAGTGAAGCGCCACAGGAACCAACGATCACAATCTTGCCGTCCGCCTGCAGCGTCAGGCCGGACGCCACGTTGTAGAACGCGCCGGGAGCGACGGTCGCCACGCCCGGTGTTGTGCCGCCGGCATTGAAACTGGTGTCGAGGCTGGCATCGGGCAGCAGGCGGACCACGCAAAAGTCGTAATAGCCCGACGTGAGATTGCTGCAGGTGCCGGCGACGATGATCTTCTGGTCGGGCTGCACCGCGACCATGCCAAACAGACTCTGGCCCGGCGTTTCCTCGATGATCAGCTCACCCGCTTGCAGATCGGGTTGCAGGCCGCCTTGCGTCGCGTTCGGGTTGAACGTGAGATCTGGTGTGCCATCCGGGTGGTAGCGCACCACGCAGAGTTTGCTGGTGCTGAGGCCGCTGCAACTGCCGGCCACGAGCACCTTGCCATCGGCCTGCACCGCCACCCCGCGCGCGTTGTCGGGGGCGGCAGATGAGCGACCGGGTTTCGCCAGCGCCTTGCCGCGATCACTGATGATGGGGTTGGCGGCGTTGAAGCCGCCGCTATCGAGATCGCCAGGGGCCGCGAGCAGGCTAGCGGCGTGTGCCGCCAGCAGCAACGCAACAAGTGCAAACGGCCAGCGACGGGCGGAGCGGCCAGCGCGACGAGCGCAAAAGGCTTGCATGTTTCATGTCCTCAGCGCCCCCGCGTTGGTACAAGCCAATAGTATCGCTGCTTTGCTGCCGTTTGCCACAGCTGCCCATCAGGGCAGGCAATCGGTGCCGTGCGTCGTGCGGATCCAGTCCAGCACTTGTGTGGCGTTGCGTACGTTCGGGTGCTGTGCGTTGCTCGCGCCTGCCGTCAGCGCGGTGCCGCTCAGCCCCAGCAAGGCCCGCACGATCAGGAAGCCGTCGGTGATGGCGCGTGGCTGGCCGTCGTTGTCGGCATCGAGCGCTCCGCCAGTCAACAAACCGGCGAGATGGGTCTCGATCTGCGCCGCATTGCGTCCGGGGCTGACCCCGGTCGCGCCGGTCACCAGCGCCGTGCCGCGCAGCCCGAGCAGATAGCGAGTTACCAGCAGGCCGTCGGTGGCTGCGTCCACCACCGGGTTGGCGTCAATGTTCAGCGTGCACGCGGGCACCGGCACCGGGCCACCCTTGAAGCGAGCGAGGCAGAACTGTTCCGGCGCACCGCGAAAGCAGTTCCCTGCTACCACGATGTCACCGTCTGGCTGCAACAGTGCAGCCACGGAAATGTCGCGCTGGTTGGCGACCGCCGCTACCGTGGTCTGACCGCCGCTGCCGAAGGTCGCGTCCAGATTGCCATCGGTGCTCAGACGCAACAGGCAGAACACGCCGGTGCCCTGTGCCGGGTCGGCGTTGCAGCGGCCCATCAGCACCAGCTTGCCATCGGTTTGCAGCAGCAGCGCGTCGGCGCCGTCATAGGTGCTGGCGAAGGCCAGCAGCCGCTTGCCACGGTCGACCGGCGCCGCGCTGGCGTTGAAGCCGGACGTATCGAGCGCGCCAGTGCTGAGGTAGCGGGCGACGCAGAACTTGGTCACCCCCGCGTTGGAGTAAACCCATTGCGTGCTGCAGGCGCCGGCCACCACAATCTTGCCGTCCGCCTGCACCACCACGCCGGTGGCAGCATCTTCGTCGCTGGCGATGGGTGTGATCACCTTGCCGCCGCTGCCGAACGACGCACTGTCGAGCGCGCCTACGGTGGTCAGGCGAAACAGGCAGAAGTCGGACGTGCCGGCGTCATCGCAGCTGCCTGCCACCACCAGCTTGCCATCGCTCTGCCGCGCCACGCCTGTTGCGTATGACGAATTGCCATCGCCGATGGTCTCGACGCGGGTGCCGGGGCGGGTGCCACTGGCGTTGAACGTGATGTCGAGCGTGCCATCGCTGTTGTGCCGGGAGATGCACATCGCGGTGGCGACGATGGTCACGCCGCAGGAGCCAACCAGCACGATCCTGCCATCGGGCTGCAGCAGCATCGCCCGTGCCGTGTTGTAAAAATTGCCCGGTGCCACCGTGGCCACACCCGGTGTGCTGCCGGCGGTGTTGAAGCTGGTGTCGAGCGTGGCATCGGCCAGCAGCCGCGCCACGCAGAAGTCGTTGTAGCCGGTCGTTGCGTTGCCACAGGTGCCGCCAACGATGATGCGACCATCGGGCTGCACCGCCAGCAAGGCACCGTAGCCGGTGTTGGGCGCGGCCTCGAGGATCAGCTCGCCCGGCTGCAGGTCTGGCTGGGTGCCGCCCTGTGTGGCATCGGGGTTGAAGGTGGTGTCGGCGCTGCCGTTGCTGTTGAAGCGCGCAATACAGAGCTTGCGCACAAATACGCCACGGCAATCACCCGCGATCAGCAGTTTGCCGTCGGTCTGTCGCGCCACACTCATCGCATGGTCCGCCTCGAACTGCGATCGGCCGATCTTTTCCACCACCTTGCCGCGGTTGCTCGGCACCGGGTCGCTGCCGTTGAAGCCGGTGACGTCAAGATCACCGGGCGCAGCAAAAGCGGTGCGGGTCAGTGCGAGCAACAGCACGCAGGCGAACCGTGCGACGAATGCGGGCGTCCGCGAACGCATCGCACGCGGCGCGCATTCCCGCTCATACACGCGCGCGCTTGCTGGCGATGCCTCGTCAGTGGTCAGGCCTGATGTTCGTTGTCTCATCTCCGTGGCTCCGGTTGCGGCGGCGTGTGCTCTGGCGCAATTGTCAACGGCGAACGCCGTCACGATCACAGCCCACTGCCTGCCAGAAGCAATTACGGATTGCCGCGCGACGACGCGACATCCGTGCGTGATCGGCACGATATCGCGGCGTCGAAAGTCTCCCCAAGTGAGACAGTGGCTCAACAGTGGAACCCGCATGCGCTATGGGCTTAAATGCCGAAAAGCCTGAAAGTCGACTTCAGCCGATTTCGACAGCTACGCCCAATGCCGATGAGCATTTCAATTGAAAGTCAATTCGCGTAACAGTGCGCTACGGCAAGCAGGCCACGCCGTGCGTCGACTCGATCCAGGTGAGGATTTGCTGCGCGTTGCGCGCATTCGGGTGTGCCGTGTTCACCGCTCCCGCAGTGAGCGCATCACCGGTGAGCCCGAGCATCGCCCGCAGGATCAGCAAGCCATCAGTCATCGCCAGCGACTGGCCGTCACCGTCGGCGTCGAGGTTGAGCGAGGCAAGATAGTTTTCTAACGCTTGCCGGTTACGCGAGGGGTACGCACCCAACGCGCCCCTGCTTAGCGCCTCACCACGAAAGCCCAGTAGATAGCGAACAACCAAAACGGCATCTGTACCGGATTCGACAACTTGATTCGCATCGGCATTCAGCGTACACGTCGCTACACCAAACGGCTCTCCGTCAAGCCGCGCCACGCAAAACTCATACTGGGCGACGCCTACCGTACATGTCGCCGCAACGAGCGCCTTCCCGTCCATCTGCAATGCCAAACTTGGTGCGCCGAAACCATTCTGGGCCGGAACGCCTATTGCCAAGCTGGTGACACCGCCCAAGCCATAGTTACCATCGGGCGTGCCATTCTCATTCAATCGTATTTGGCAGGTTGGCTCCGTTGAGCTGCAAGCACCAACAACGAGAATGCGCCCATCCAGCTGAATGCTTAAATCGGCTGCCGCCCCCGTAAACGATGGGTGCCGAAATACACCACCTTGCGCGAAGGTAGAGTCCAGCAAGCCACCCGCTGTCAGCCTGACGACGCACCATTGGTTGCCATTGCATGCACCGGCTATCAATACCTTCGAGTCAGTTTGAATTCGAATTGCGCTAACGCTCTCCACGCCACCCACCAGACTCAGTGCAAACTTGCCCGATGAGGCGAATGAAGTGTCTAGCTGACCGTCTGGATTAAGGCGCAATGCGCAGAAAACACTGTGAGTCGGAGTTTGAACAGGGTCTGCACATCCACCGCCGACCACGATGTGCCCACTGGTAGTGATCGCCAACCCGGAAGCCACGTCGTCTTTGCCGTCAAAATCGACGCGAACTACTCCGGACGAACCAAATGCCGCATCCATCGTGCCTGTCAACGTCACGCGCCAGACGCAGAAGTCGAAAGGTGTGAGGAGTTGCCCGATAACCCTGGTGCCGCCGCATGAGCCCGCTGCAACTACTTTTCCATCATCTTGTAATGCAAGAGCGTAAGCCCAGCCGTTACCCACTTTCAACTGACCATTAATGCCAAAGTTCGAATCGACCGCACCACTTGGCAAGTATTGAACAACACACGCGTCGGTATTTATCGCCAGATTGTCGCTGCCGCAGACCCCAGCTACCACTATCTTGCCGTCTGGCCGGACGCCGGCGGCGAATGCATGGCCGAGGCCGGTAACCTCCAGAACGACAACCCCACTTGCGCCAAAAGATGTGTCTTGTACCCCGCTACTCGAATATCGACGCAAGCAAGGGCGATAACTTCTTATCGGGTTTGAAAAATAGCAGGATCCCGCCACGATCCAATCCCCGTCGGGCTGCTGCACAATCGCGTTTGCGACATCTTCGCTGTTTGCGATGCTACTGCGCGCGATTCCCCCGTTTCCAAACGTCGGATCAAGCTGGCCCGGCGCGGCAACGGATGTGCCGCTCAACAGCAGACACGCAAACGCGGCCCAAACGCTCGCAACGAAGCGACTGCGGCAGAGCGCAGGGCGTCGAAAGTGCAGGAAGTCGAAGGGCATGCTTGGCGCGCCAGGGCGGAGTGAGGGGCTCAATCAGTGTATCCAAGCCTTGGCGATGACGAAGCGGCTTTTCGTCGAAAGCGTCATTCGGTTGGGGTGCGCAGTCGCTTCTGGCGAAAGTCGCTCTGAATCGTCTTGTCCCGCCCCTCAACGTAGCGCAGGTGCGTCCCTCTTTTCCGCAGAGGCGCGGACGTCAGACAGCCGTGGTCAGGGCAGGCAGGCCACGCCGTGCGTCGACTCGATCCAGGTGAGGATTTGCTGCGCGTTACGCGCATTCGGATGCGCCGTGTTCACCGCACCCGCGGTCAGCGCATCACCGGTGAGCCCGAGCATTGCGCGCAGGATCAGCAGACCATCCGTCATCGCCAGCGACTGGCCGTCGCCGTCGGCGTCAAGCTTGCCCTGCGCCAGCAGGTCGGCGAGGTAGGTTTCGATCTCGGCGTTGCTGCGACCAGGATTGGGGCCGACGGCGCCGTCGGTGAGGGCGGCGCCGCGAAGGCCGAGGAGGTAGCGGACTGCGAGGACACCGTCACCGCCCGCAACTTCGGCGTCTGCATCGATGTTGTAAGCACAAGAACTCGCGTCGTACGGTCCCCCTTTGAGCCGGGCTAGGCAGAATGAAGGGTTCGTGAAGAAGCCGTACCGACTACAGACAAAGGCTACAGTCAACTTCTCCAACCGCTCGACAAACATGAACGCAAATTCATTCACGTTAAGTTGTAGCGTGTGGGTCACGCGACCGCCAGAGCCGTAAGTACTGTCTGTTCGTCCGTCGCTTAGAAATCTAGCCAAACACAAGTCTTGAGCATAGTAGCTGCCCTCAACTCGCACGTAGCAAATGCCGCCGACTGTAATTTTTTGCGCGACTGCGTCGAAAAACACCTTGTTCGGTCGTGCAGCACCTCGAAGGTCAAATGTGCTGATGCCGATCCGCGCAACACCACCATGTGCGAAAGATTCATCGAATGTACCGCTTGCCAAAAGCTTCACGACGCAGAAAGCCTTACCGTCAGGCGCGGCGCACTCGGACGTGTAGTAGTAGCCTCGATCAGCGGCGGGGGCCATGGCATAGGCGTCTGTGATGAAGTCGCCCAGAGACATGGGTTGTTCAAAAATACCGTCCCGCCCAAACGTGCTGTCCGGCCGCCCAAGTGAGTCGAACTTATACAGACAAGGGACAGAGACTTGGTTCGCTCGGCATTGACTCAGAGCAACCAAGTTCGCCTCCGAATCCACCGTCAGGTCCATAACTTTGTTGTCGTGGACGTAGGTGGTATTCGCAGAGAGAACTCCGTCAGTTGCGAATGCGCTGTCCAAGGTGCCATCAGCCAGCACACGCGCCGCGCAAAAGTCGCGAAATGCAAGTGGATGGCCTACACGGTCGCAGTCGCCGACAATAACGAGCCTATCTCTTGGATCGACGCGAACCGCCGCCGCACGGTGCGAACCTGAACTAACCGATATTCTCGCTGCACCTTGACGCGCGAATGTTCCGTCAACAAGACCATCGGGCGTGAACTTGACGAGACAAAACTCCGACCTGCCCGCGTCAGAGCAATCAGTAGCGACGAAAAGCGCATCATCTGCCGCTACCGCGACGTCAGTCGTGCTGGTTCCTTGTCCTCCCGAGGCGAAGAAAGCAATTCCTGATTCACCAAACGTCGTGTCAAAGTCGCCCCCATGGCTAATCCGGTAAAGGCAAATGCCATCGATCGAACCACGGAAACACCTGTTTGCAATTACCAAGCTCCCGTTCGACTGGAGTGCAACGGATGATCGCTGCAAGTACAAACCAAGCTGATCGACCGGGACTGTGACCACACCTGCCATTCCGTAGGTAGTGTCGAAGTCGCCAGGAGCAGCGGCTACGACACCCGCGAGCAACCACGCAGCTGTTGCAACCTGCGACGCTGCAAACCAGTCACGGCACCGAAGAGCGGCGTGAATACGCGCGAGACAAGCGAACATTCGGGTTGCAGGCAATCAGCGTCAGGGGATTGCGCGAGTGTATCCAGCGACCACGATACGGCAATGACTTTTCGTGTACGCCTTACTGCATAGGGGCTAAGTCATCAAATCACCTCAAGTCGAGTGACGGTCTTGTGGAATACGAAGCGCTCGTCTGTATGGCTCCCAGCCCATTCTTTTGGAGAGCTGTTGGCCAAAGCTGCCGTCATTCTCGGCGCAGCCGTGAATCCAGAATCGTAGCGTTCCATAGCCAACGCCGCTCGTACAACAAAAAAGCCCGCCAAGTGGCGGGCTCTTTCGATTAACGCCGAGGCGCCTTACTTCAGCAGACTCTTCAACAGTTTGCCCATCTCCGCCGGATTGCGCGTGATCTTGAAGCCGCACTCTTCCATGATGGCGAG
>ENA-UOYA01000233-UOYA01000233.1-activated-sludge-metagenome-genome-assembly--contig:-NODE-233-length-78451-cov-30.028318_pt1 | contig 78451 bp, 64 predicted proteins | sample MGYA00238163_ERZ764804 | MGnify/ENA primary metagenome ERZ764804 (study PRJEB28919, sample SAMN05720223) | activated sludge metagenome | isolation source: Anaerobic digester | place: Hong Kong...
GGGCTGCCTACCAGAAGTTGTCGTCCATCCTGCTGGTCCTGTTCCTGGTTCCCACGCTGGGGATGAATCTTGTGCCGGAGGAAACCCAGATCAAAATCATGACGTACCTTGCCACGGTCAACCTGGCACAGGTCATGGGGGTGGCTGCCATTGTCCTGCTGGTTGTGGATGTGGGGCTGTTCTTTGCTGCCCGCTCCCGTTTCCAGCGTGAAAAATTACTGCTCGATTAGCCAAACCCGGCTTCTTAAAAACGGTCTGCTGCTAAAGCGCAGATCGTTTTTTGTGCAACCGCCAGACAATGGTACTGCCGATAAAAAAACTGCCTGCCATTTTTGCTTGCCATGACCTTTAAAACTGTGTATGATTATGTGAATTACAGAATTTTCCCCAACGTTTTTTGTATTTAACCTGATCCCACTTCCCCACACAACTTACATCCAGCCGTTTTTCCATTGCACTTTACCCATTGGTTCGCGCTTGTTCACACCAGGTAAGATTTTGGAGGGCTATTCATTCTTGCAATTATTCCCAATGAGCTGCCGGGTTGATCTTTTTAGTTTTCAATCCCGGGCAGGAAAGGATTGTTCTGGTATCCATCAGGAGGAGGTGAGGCTCATCGACATGCATTTTGTTTGTATCGCATCCATCAGAACCAGTCGATTTTTTGATTCTCACAAGTACAAGAGGAGTGTTCAATGAAGAAATGGTCTATTCTCGTTGGCACGTTGATGGTCATCAGTATGCTGCTTGCCGCCTGCGGTGGAGGCGGAAGCCAGACCATCAAGGTCGGTGTGGTTGCCGAACTCACCGGTGACATCCCCGCAGTAGGCGCTTCGTGCAAGAACGCCGCCGAGCTGGCAGTCAAGGAAATCAACGATGCCGGTGGATTGGAAGTCGCCGGTAAGAAGTACCAGGTTGAGCTTTTCATTGAGGATAATGCCGGCAAGGCAGATCAATCCGCATCTGCGGCGCAAAAGCTGATCACCCAGCAAAACGTGGTTGCCATTATTGGACCCAACGCCAGCCGCTATGCCATTCCCGCTTCCGAAATTGCGGAAAGCTCCAAGGTCATGCTGATCAGCCCGTGGTCCACCAACACCAAGACCACGCTGGATGCCCAGACGGGTGCTTCCAAGCGGTATGTCTTCCGCGCCTGTTTTATTGATGACTTCCAGGGGCAGGTTGTTGCCAAGTTTGCCCTTAATAACCTGAAGGTCACCAAGGCAGCCGTATTGTATGACGTGGCTTCGGATTACAACAAGGGTATTGCCGAGGTCTTCAAAGCCACCTTTGAGGCAAACGGCGGAACGGTGGTTGCCTTTGAAACCTATACCACCGGCGACAAGGATTTCTCCGCCCAGCTCACCAAGATCAAGGACGCCGGTCCGGAAGTCATCTTTACGCCCAATTATTACTCGGAAGTGCCGTTACAGGTTCAGCAGGCACACCGGCTGGGCATTGATGTGCCCTTCCTTGGCTCTGACTCCTGGGGCAGTGCGGAAATCTTGACCCTGTGCGGTACCGAATGCGAGGGGTACTACTTCTCCACCCACTATGCACCGGATGCTGCAACCCCGGTTGCCACCAAGTTTATTGAAAACTATAAGACCACCTATGGAACCACCCCGGACGATGTGGCAGCGCTGACCTACGACTCCTTTGGTCTGCTCTGGATGGCGCTTCAAAACGCCGGAAAGATTGACGACCGCGAGGCAGTCCGCAACGCCATGGCAGTCATCACCGGTTATGAAGGCGTGACCGGCAACATGCAATTCCAGGAAGGCTCGGGTGATCCCATCAAGAGTGCTGTCATCCTGCAAATCAAGGATGGCGCATTCCACTGGTACGCCAACGCCAATCCCTAGCCGTTCGCGGCGCATTTCCCTCCCGCGGAGCAACCCTCTGCGGGAGGGGATTTTGGTATCAGGAACCGTCCCATGACAACTTTCCTGCAACAAACCCTCAATGCGCTCCAGCTTGGCAGCATCTATGCGTTAATTGCCCTGGGATACACCATGGTATATGGCATCCTCACCATGATCAATTTTGCTCATGGTGATCTTTTCATGATTGGCGCATTCTTCTGCTTCCTGGGAGCAACCTTTTTAAATCTGCCATTTATCCCCTCCCTGCTGCTCTCCATGGTGGGGGTGGCAATGCTCGGTGTGACCATTGAACGGGTGGCTTACCGCCCGCTGCGAAGTGCACCACGGGTATCTGCCATCATCACGGCACTGGGTGTAGGAATTTTTCTCGAAAATTTCACCCTGGTCTTCTTCCCCTATCCCCAAAGCGTTCCAACCCTGTTAAAAACCGTCATCTGGAACATCGGCGGCGTGACCATCTCCAACCTGCAAATTTTGATTATCGTGGTTGCCATCCTGATGATGATCATGCTGGACGTGATCGTCCAGAAGACCAAGGTGGGCATGGCAATGCGCGCCATATCATGGGACAAGTCGGTCGTCCCGCTGATGGGCGTGCCGCTGGACCTGATCATTTCCATCACATTTGCCCTGGGCACCAGCCTGGGGGCAACTGCCGGAACGCTGTATGCGATTGCCTTCCCGGTGATTGACCCCTACATGGGCATCCTGGTGGGGTGGAAAGCCTTTATCGCGGCGGTGGTGGGAGGCATCGGCAATATCCGCGGCGCAATGATTGGCGGGTTTATCCTCGGTATCGTGGAGATCATGGTGGCAGCCTTCATGCCCTCCACTTACCGGGACTTTGTTGCCTTCGGTGTGCTGCTGATCCTGCTGATCTTCCGACCCTACGGCATCCTGGGGAAACCCAGACCTCAAAAGGTGTAACCATGGCGCAAACATCCCACCCTCCCCTCACCCTGCGCCAAAAATTGACGCAACTTTGGGAAAAGATTGCCACCAACCGCAGGCTGCTTCCCATCCTCCTGGTGGTTGGACTTGCGCTGTCTTTCCTGATTCCTGAATTCAACCTCGTCAATCCCTACGTCCAGTTGATTATGATGTACGTGGGGATTAACATCATCCTGACCCTCAGCCTGAACCTGATCAACGGCTACATGGGCGAATTTTCTGTCGGTCATGCCGGGTTCATGGCGGTCGGTGCATATATTTCCGCCGTCCTGACCACGCAAATTTTCGCCCGCGACCTGAACCCCTGGCTGTTCCCGCTGGCTGTGCTGGCAGGCGGCATTGGAGCGGCGCTGATCGGCTTGATTGTTGCCATCCCGTCCTTCAAGACCCGCGGGGATTACCTGGCAATTGTCACGCTCGCCTTTAATATGATTGTCAAGTCGGTCATTGAGAATATTGAGGCAATTGGTGGTCCGCGCGGCATCCCTGGCATCCCCAGGCTGACCACGCTGCCGTGGGTGTTCATCTGGACCGTGCTCGCCGTGTGGGTGATTCGGAATTTCATTTACTCCAATCACGGACGGGGCGTTCTTTCCATCCGTGAGGACGAAATTGCCAGCGACCTGATGAGCGTGAACACCCGAAAATCCAAGCTGCTGGCGTTCACCCTGTCCTCGTTCTTTGCAGGCATTGCCGGGGCACTGTTTGCCCATGTACTGCAATTCATCAGCCCCAAGGTATTTGACATCCTCAAGTCCACCGACATCCTGATCATGGTATATCTCGGCGGGATTGGCTCGATTGGCGGTTCCATCCTGGGTGCCTCCATCTTCACCATCCTGCTGGAATTGCTGCGCCCGCTGGGCATGTGGCGCATGGTGCTGATGCCATTGGTGCTGGTGCTGTTGATGCTCTTCCGACCGCGCGGCATTATGGGCATGCGTGAGTTCCGCTGGTTTGTTCCCATCGATGACCTGGAAGCCACCCGGCGCTGGCGCGCCAGAAAGGAGGCGGGCGATGCCGCTGCTTCAAGCTAAATCCGTTACACACTACTTTGGCGGTCTCTGCGCGGTCTCCGATTTCAACCTCGACCTGGAGAAGGGTGAACTGGTGGGCATCATCGGTCCAAACGGTGCCGGAAAGACCACTGTCTTCAACCTGATCACCGGCGTGTACAAAGCCACCAAGGGCAGTATCACCATGAACGGACACGAGCTGGTGGGGTTGAAACCCAACCAGGTCACCGCACTGGGAATTGCCCGCACCTTCCAGAACATCCGGCTCTTCAAGGACTTAACCGTGCTGGATAACGTCCGGATTGCGCACTACTCCCAGGTTGGGTACACCGCGTGGGAGTCATTCTTCCACATTGGGCGCTACCGCAAGGAGGAAGCCCTGGTGGTTCAAAATTCGCTGGATTTGCTGGCAGTGTTCAAACTGGATTCCTATGCAGATGATCTGGCGAAGAACCTGCCCTATGGTCTGCAGCGGCGGCTGGAAATTGCCCGGGCGCTTGCCACCAAGCCCAGCCTGTTGTTGCTGGATGAACCGGCTGCTGGGATGAATCCCAATGAAATCATGCTACTGATGGATTTCATCCGCTGGATTCGCGAGGAATTTGACCTGACCATTATCCTCATCGAACACCAAATGCGACTGGTGATGGGAATCTGCGAACGGTTGAAAGTGCTGGACTTTGGCGCCACCATTGCAGAAGGTCTGCCGCAGGAAATCCAGGCAAACCCCCGCGTCCTGGAAGCCTATCTCGGCGAACAGGAGGTCACATGAACGACGTTCTTCTCTCGGTACAGGAATTATGGGTCTCCTATGGGAACATCAAAGCCATCCATGGCATCTCGTTTGATGTCCACGAAGGCGAAATTGTGACGTTGATTGGCGCCAACGGAGCAGGCAAATCCTCCACGCTGCGCGCCATCTCCGGCTTGATCCCCTACACCGGGAAAATCCTTTACAAGGGGCAGGAACTGCGCAAAATTTCAGCCGACAAAATCGTTGGCATGGGGATTGCCCAGGTGCCAGAGGGGCGCGGCATCTTCGGCAACCTGACCGTGCTGGAAAACCTCAAGCTTGCCACCTGGCAGCGCAAGGACAAACCGGAGATCGCCCGGGATTTTGAGCGCGTGTTCGGCATCTTCCCCCGCCTGCAGGAACGCCGCAACCAGCTCGGTGGAACGCTTTCCGGCGGTGAACAGCAGATGCTGGCAGTTGCCCGCGCCCTGATGAGCCGTGGGAAAATGGTGCTGCTGGACGAACCCTCCATGGGGCTGGCACCCGTGCTGGTGCGGGAAATCTTCCGCATTATCGGTGAAATCAACCAGAGCGGCACCACCGTCCTGCTGGTGGAGCAAAATGCCAACATGGCGCTGCGCGCTGCCAACCGGGGCTATGTGCTGGAGACCGGGAACATCACGCTTTCCGGCACCGGTGCGGAACTGTTGGGTAATCCGCGCGTGAAGGAAGCCTACCTGGGCGGCTGATTCTTACCTCTTTTCCATCCCGTCATAAAGGCACGTGTCCATCTGCAGACCCGTGCCTTTGTTTTTATCCGTTATTTGATGAACCTTACCCAGCCAGCCCGGAGCGTGACCAAATATCACCCGATTGATGATATTTGACAATCTCAATCCACCTGTTCTCGTGGTATCCTATCAATGATGAATTTTTGAAAAGGAGCTCAACATGTCTGAAACCTACAAGAATCTTGCTGAAGCATTTGCCGGTGAATCGCAGGCAAACCGGAAATATCTTGCCTTTGCCGAAAAGGCGGATGCCGAAGGGTATCCACAGATTGCACGGTTGTTCCGCGCCGCTGCCCACGCTGAAACCATCCACGCTCACAACCATCTGCGCGCCATGGCAGGCATCCACTCGACCGAGGAGAACCTCAAGGAAGCCATCAACGGAGAGAATCACGAAGCCGTTTCCATGTACCCACCCTTCCTGGAAACTGCCAAAGCAGAAGGCGACACCCGCGCCGCCCGCAGTTTTGAATATGCCCTGGAAGTGGAAAAAGTCCATGCTGCGCTGTACAGTGCTGCCCTGGAGAACCTGGGCAAGGAAACCGGGGAATACGATTACTACGTCTGCCCCGTCTGCGGTTATACGCATGCCCGCACCGCCCCGGACAAGTGCCCGGTCTGCGGATTACCGGGAGCCAAATTTGAGGTGGTTCACTAACAGTCAGTTTTTTGTCACTTTAGAATCAGAATGACTGGTGCTGCCTGCATGGCAAAAATTTGCCGTGCGGCAGTGGATTCCACCCCCAGTGCAATGGAGAAACCAATGAAACCAAATGTCACCGAGGCAGTGAAAACACTGTTGAAATTTCCTTTCCAAGACCCAAAATGGGGCACCAAGCTGTTGATTGGCGCGGTTTTGGTGTTTGCCAATGCCATCATCCCCCTGCTGCCCGCCATCCTGCTGACCGGTTACATTGCCCGGCTGATGCGTTCAACAGCCAGGGGAAATGACCCTGCTTTGCCTGAATGGGATGACTGGGGCGGTCTGCTCCGGGATGGCTTCCGCCTCTGGGCGGCATCTTTCCTGTATGCGCTGCCCCTGGTCGCCATGATGCTGTTTTCCATCGGCTTCATCTACGGACCGATGTTCCTGATGCCGATTTTTGAGATGGAAGGAACCAGCCCGGATGGCGGATTTGTTGCCCTCCTGATCCTATGGGAACTGGGAATCTTCTTCTTCATCGGGATTTCGATGCTCCTCGTGGCAGTCTACGCGGTTGTGCTCCCGCCCATGATGGTCCATACGGCAGCAAGGAACGAGTTCTCCGCCGCCTTCAAAATTGGCGAATGGTGGGGCATCCTGCGGCGAAACCTGGCAGGCTTCCTGGCGGCAGCCATCCTGACGGTGGGCATCTATTCAGCACTGATATTTGGCGTTCAACTGCTGTATATGACCATCTTCCTGTGCCTGTTCATCCCGCTGTTGATTTCCCCGGTGGTGTTCTATCTTTGCCTTACCAGCAGTGTTGCCTTTGCCCAGGCGTACCAGGCAGGCAGTCCTGCCTCCCTTCCAGTGGAATCAGCGGAAGCAGCCCAGCCAACCGAAAGCAGACTGGAAGACTCCCAGCCGCCGGTGGAATAGCCCCGCCAGCAGTTGACAACAAAAACCAGAGCGGGTGAAATCACCCGCTCTGTTGTTTTATCAACATATCAGTTGGGGAAATCAGATACGCAGGAACGCCTGGGCTGCCGTTTCCAGCAGGGACCCCGGCAGGAAAGCGAGCAGGATGACCACAACAGCCAACCCCACTGCCAGGACAGTTGACCAGGTCTGGCGGGTAATTTCCGGCTCACCCGGCTTCATGTACATCATCATGACCACTTTCAGATAATAAAATGCCGAGACCACCGAGGTGATCAGACCCACAATGGCAAGCCAGAGATAACCGGAGTCGATGGCAGTTTTAAACAGGTAGAACTTGCCCCAAAAACCCATGGTCAGCGGCATGCCTGTGAAGGAAAGCATGAACACCACCATTGGGAGTGCCAGCCAGGGAGCTTTGCGCCCCAGCCCGGCATAATCCTCCAGGTCCAAGCCACCCTCCTGCTTTTCCATCGCCGTCACCACCGACCAGGCTCCCAGGCTTGTGAGGGCATAGGCAACCAGGAAGAAGAGCATGGAGCCAACCACCTGGCTGGAAATGCCGGAATTGCCATAGGAGACAAACGCCATCAGCAGGTAACCGGCATTGGCAATAGAAGAAAACGCCAGCAGCCGCTTGATGTTGGTCTGTAAAATTGCCAGCACATTGCCAACAATCATCGTCAGGGCAGAAAGCACCGCCAGGATGGGCGCCAGGTTGGCTGCCAGCGAGGGGAACAACGCCAGAAAGACCCGCATCAAGGCGGCAAAGGCGGCTGCTTTGACACCCACGGACATGAAGGCGGTCACCGGGGAAGGTGCGCCCTGGTAGACATCCGGCGTCCACATCTGGAAGGGCACTGCGGCAACTTTGAAGCCAAACGCCGCCAGCACCAGCCCCACGCCAACCACAAACAGCGGCATGTTGACTGTCCCTGCCTGGACGGATTGGATGATGCCGGAGAAGCTGGTGTAGCTGGTGGCGCCAAAGATCAACGCCACGCCATAGAGCAGGAAACCGGAAGTGAAGGCACCCAGAAGGAAGTACTTCAGGGCAGCCTCGCCGGAAGCAAAGCGATTTGAATCAAAACCCGCCAGCACGTAGAGGGGCATGGAGAGCATTTCCAATGCCAGGAAAACCATGATCAGGTCGTGCGCCTGCGTCATCAACATCATCCCAGAGACGCTGATCATCAGCAGGACGTAATACTCACCACGTTCGATCTCCATTTTTTTCAGGTAATCCAGCGCCAGCGCAACAGCCGCCAGCCCGGCAACCAGGATGATGACGTTCATATACACGGAAAACGAATCCAGCACAGCCATGCCGCCAAAGCCTTCCAGCGATTGCCCCCGCTGCGACAGGGTCAGCCCCAAAGCGGCAGCCATGCCAATTGCAGCCAGCCCGGCGGTAATGCCTTTGTTGCCGCGCGGGATCCACAAATCCACCAGCAGGAGGACGAGCGCCCAGGCGATGACCACCAACATGGGAAGCAGAACATACAGGTCGTTCCAGCTCATTCTTGCGCTCCTCTCTACCGCACCAGGCTCGCCAGCGGAGCCAGGATGTGTTCCACCGTGGGATTAATTATATTTAATAACAGGTTGGGGAAAATGCCAATCACAAACATCAGGACCAGGAGCGGCAGGAGGGTGATGATCTCACGGGCGTTCAGGTCCAGCAAGCCCTTGTTTTCCTCCAAGGTCACAGGACCCAGAAAGACCTTCTCAAACATCTTGAGGAGGTAAGCCGCCGCCAGAACCACGCCCACCGCTGCCAGACCAGCAAACCAGAAGGTCCCCAGCACCTCCGAGCCAAATGCGCCCAGCAGGATGGTGAACTCTCCGACAAATCCATTCAACCCGGGCAAACCCGCCGAAGAAAGGGTGATGATCAGCGTGAGCGCCGCCAGGATGGGCATCACCTTCCACAAGCCGCCAAAGGCAGCCAGGTCACGGGTATGGCGCCGTTCATACAGCATGCCAACAAACAGAAAGAGCGCCCCCGTGCTGATGCCGTGATTGACCATCTGTAAAACCGCACCCGACACACCCTGCGCATTGAGGGCAAAAATGCCCAGGATGACAAAACCCATATGGCTGACGGAGGAATACGCCACCAGCTTTTTCAGGTCCTTCTGGGCATACGCCACCGCTGCGCCGTAAATGATGCCTGCCACGGCAAGCGCAGCCATGTAGGGCGCCAGCTGGACAGCCGCCTCGGGGAACAGGCTCAGGTTAAAGCGGATGAAGCCGTAAGCACCCATTTTCAGCAGGACTGCCGCCAGGATGACCGACCCGGCAGTGGGAGCCTCCACGTGGGCATCGGGCAGCCAGGTGTGCAGGGGGAACATGGGCACCTTGATGGCAAACGCCAGCCCAAACGCCAGGAAGAGCCACAACCCCGCCCCGGCAAAGGCAGCCCGGTTGGCTGCCAGTTCCAGCAGGGAGAAGCTGCCAGCAGCATTCGCAAGGTAAAGAATGCCAGCCATCATAAAAATGGAGCCTGCCATGGTGAACAGGAAGAATTTGACAGCCGCATAAATGCGCCGTGCGCCGCCCCAAACACCGATCAGGAAGTACATCGGGATGAGTGTGAATTCCCAGAAGAGGAAGAACAAGACCAGGTCCAGCGCCAGGAAGACACCCAGCATGCCTGTTTCCAGCAGCAGGAAGAAAACCATGAAGAGCTTGACCCGTTCCTCCACCGCTTTCCAGGTGGAGAGAATGGCAATCGGGGTCAGCAGCGTGGTCAGGAGCACCATCATCAGGCTGATGCCATCCACGCCAAGCTGGAAGTGAACTGCCAGCCTGCCCAGCTGGAACCACGGCTGGTCCACCAGGAGCTGCATATCGCCGCGCCCGGCTTCAAACTGCGCCAGCAGCCAGAGCGATGCGCCAAATGTGACAACTGCCGTGCCAAGCCCCATCCAGCGGATGAGCTGGACCTGCTGTTTCTCCAGCAGGGCAATCAGCAGTACGCCAATCAACGGAAGAAATGTCACCACCACCAGCGGATTCAGCCACCAATTCATCATCCAACCTCTTTCGTCAGTAACCCTGAGATGAGCATTTTCATTACCACCGCATCCGCTCCTAAGGCATCTGCAAGATCAACGCCAGCACAATGGCAACCACGCCAAAGACAATCGCCAGCGCGTAGAAACGAACAAAACCATTCTGGAGCTGCCGCAGCAAGCCCGCCAGAGAGCGGGTCAGGCTGCCAAAGCCGTTCACCAGGCTGTCAATCCCGCCCTGGTCCACCGGACCGGCAAGTTTTTCCGCCAGCCAGTCTGCCGGGCGCAGCAACACAGCCCGGTAGAATTCATCCACCCACCACTTGCGTTCCATCCCGCGGTAGACGCTCCCCAGCGGCTTTGCCAGCGGGTCAGCAGTCTTGGGGCTGGCGAGCGGCTTGCGCCCGTACACCAGCCAGGCAACCAGGATTCCCAGCAGGGCAATCGTCAGCGAACCCAGCGCCACCCACAGGATGAACTCACCCGGCTCCAGACCGTGCAGGGTATGTTCCAGCCAGTGTTCCAGCGTATGCACCCCCGGCAGGTTTAACACCCCTCCCACCGCGGAAAGGATTGCCAGGGCAACCAGCGGTAGGGTGATGATGGGGGGATTCTCCACCGCACCTTCGGCAGCCCGGGAGCGGGGCTTGCCAAAGAAGACCATCAGGACCTGCCGCCCCATATAGAATGCCGTGAAGAAGGCGGCAATAACCAGCAGGACAAAGACCACCGGGTATTTGTGGCTGGCAGCTGCCAGAATTTCATCCTTGGAGAAGAACCCTGCCAGCGGGGCAATCCCTGCAAGCGCCAGGGAGCCAACCAGGTACACCCAGAATGTGGTGGGCATCCGCTTGCGCAGACCGCCCATGTTGCGCATATCCTGGGGATCAAAATGGTCGTCTTCGCGATCGTGGTGCCCGTGATGCGAGGCGGCATGCCCCTTCTCAATCCCAAGAATGACAGAGCCAGCCGCCAGGAAGAGCAGCGCCTTGAAGAAGGCATGGGTGACCAGGTGGAACATGCCCGCCACCGCCGCGCCCATGCCTACAGCCGCCACCATGAAGCCCAGCTGGCTGATGGTGGAGTATGCCAGCACTTTTTTAATATCATACTGCCCGATAGCAATTGTGGCGGCAAAGAGCGCGGTCAGCCCGCCCACCCAGGCAACGGTTGCCTGGGCATCCGGGGCAAGCCCGTAAAGAGGCTGGGAGCGCGCCACCAGGTACACGCCTGCCGTCACCATCGTGGCGGCATGGATCAACGCCGAGACGGGTGTGGGACCCGCCATGGCATCCGGCAGCCAGACGAAGAGCGGAAGCTGGGCGGATTTGCCGGTTACACCGAGGAGCATAAAGAGCGTGATGGCAACCAGCACACCCGGAGCAGCCGCACCGGCATTGGCAAAGACCACATCAAAATCCAGCGAGCCAAACGCCCAGAACATCAGGAAGAGGGCAATCAGCAAGCCAAAATCACCCACGCGGTTGACGATGAATGCCTTCTTTGCCGCCCGGGCATTCCCCAGCCCGCCCTCGCCTTTTTCAAACCAAAAACCAATCAGGAGATAAGAACACAAACCCACGCCTTCCCAGCCGACAAACAGCATCAGGAAGTTGTTGGCACTCACCAGGATCATCATTGCCATGATGAAGAGGTTGAAATACACAAAGAACCGGCGGAAACGCCCGGGGTCGCCGTTGTGGCGGACATCTTCGTGCATGTAGCCGATGGCGTAAATGTGGATGAGAGTCCCCACCCCGCTGACTACCAGCATCATTGTGACGGAAAGGGTATCCACCCGGAACGCCCAGTTCAGGTTGAGCGCGCCGATGGTGATCCATTCCGCCAGTTTCACAACCGTGCCTTCCGGATGGCGGGTCAGCGCCAGCGCCAGGAGGACGGAGATGACAAACGAGGCAGCCGCTGCCGTGCTGGCAAGCCAGCCCTGCCCCTTTTCCCCCAGCCGTTTGCCCACCAGCAGGTTCAGCAGCAAGCCGATCAACGGCGCAAACACCACCCACGGCGCCAGGGCAAAGGCGGGATCCGGAATTGATTCGCTCATGAACATGAAAGCACTCCTCCTTGATTCCTCTACCAGCCTAGCCCTTCAGGCTGCTCATATCATCCACGTCAATCTGCTTGCGGTTGCGGTAGATTGCCACAATCAACGCCAGACCAATGGCAACCTCCGCCGCGGCAACCGTCATGACAAAGAAGACAAACAACTGCCCGGTCAGGATTTGATAATAGGATGCATACGCCACAAACAACAGGTTGGCGGCGTTAAACATCATCTCCATGGACATGAAGACCACGATGGCATTGCGGCGAATCAACATACCGGCAATGCCCAAGACAAACAGGATTGCGGAAAGGATGAGATAGTACGTGATGGGCATCGTGTTTTCCTCTACTTTCCGCTGCCGTTACTCTTGCGGGTGAGGACGATCGCCCCCACCAGCGCCGTCAGCAGGATCACGGAAGTGATCTCAAACGGCAGGAGGTACTGGTTGAACAACATCATTCCCAGCGCAGCCGGGCTGCCAGAACTGGAAGCCGCCTCGGGCAATGGAGTGAGCGAACCGCCGCGGAAGATCATGTACAGCCCAATTTCCGCCAGGAATACCACCCCCAGCAGGATCGCCAGGGTGCGCTGTCCCTTGATTTTCTCGCCGCCGGGAAGTTTTTCCCCGCCCAGCAGCATGATGACAAACAGGAACAGGATCATGATGGCACCGGCATAGACCGTTACCTGTGCCACAGCAATGAACGGTGCGCCAAGAATCAGGTACAGCAGTGCCACTGTCGCAAAGTTCATCGCCAGGAAGAGGGCGGCATAGACCGCATTGCGGCTCACCAGCATTCCCACGGCTGTCCCTACAATAACCAGTGCCAGCGTACCAAAAATCAGGATCAACCCAAAACTCATCGCTCCTCCTGTGCCCCTTAATCGGGGTCCTTCATGATCGGAATCGATCGCGTGAACACGCCCGGGGGGGTTACCTGCGGGGTGCCAGGCACGCCTTCGGGCGATGCTTCCAGCAGCATATCCTTGGTGTAGATGGAGCTTTGCCGGTCGGTAAAGGAAAGCTCATACTCGTGCCCAAGGACAATTGCCTCAGTGGGACAGGCATCCTCACAAAAACCGCAGAAGATGCAGCGCATCATGTTGATTTCATAGGTGCTGGCATACCGTTCCCCCGGGGAGTAGCGTTCCTCATCGGTATTTTCCGCCGCTTCCACAAAAATTGCATCCGCCGGGCAGGCTGCCGCACAAAGCGCACAACCGATGCATTTTTCCAGCCCATTTTCATAGCGCTTAAGCGAGTGCCGTCCCTTGAACCGTTCCCGCACCGGGCGTTTTTGCTCCGGGTACTGGATCGTGACCGGTTTCTCCACGAACATCGCTTTCAGCGTTGTCAGCAAACCTTTCAGCATCACAACCTCCTGGATCTATTGGGGAGTGGATCAGGCAATCAATACCACCACAATGGCTGTCACCAGCACACTGAGCAGCGCCAGCGGGAACATGACTTTCCAGCCCAGTGCCATCAGCTTGTCATACCGGATGCGGGGCATGGTCGCCCGGATCCAGATCAGCACAAAGAGCCAGATTGCCACCTTGATGAACAGGTAAAGAGGTCCCAGCCAGGGAACCTGGTCCACAAATGGACCGCGGTACCCGCCCAGGAAGAGCGAGGAACCAATCATCGCCACGGCAATCATCTTGATGTATTCCGCCATAAAGAAGAGGGCAAATTTCATGCCGGAATATTCCACGTGATACCCGGCAGTCAGTTCCTGCTCGGCTTCGGGCATGTCGAAGGGCGCCCGGTTGATCTCCGCCACGGACGCCATAAAGTAAATGGCAAACGCCACCGGCTGCAGCAATACAAACCAGGCGCCGCGTTGTGCTTCAACAATATCGCCAATGCTCATGGAGCCCGCCAGGATGATGGGACCCACAAAAGACAAGCCCAGCGCCAGTTCATAGCTGATCATCTGTGCAGTTGCCCGCAGACCGCCCAGCAGGGCATACTTGTTGTTGGAAGACCAGCCCGCCAGCGTGATGCCGTACACCGAGATGGATGTCACTGCCATGATGTACAGGGTGCCAACGTTGACATCCGCCAGGTGGAGGGCAACTTCCCGCCCAAAGAGGTTCACCGTTCCACCCCACGGAATGACCGCCGTGACAATCAGTGCGGGGATGACCGTGATGATTGGCGCCAGGACAAACATGATCTTCTCGGCGCCTGCCGGGATCAGTTCCTCTTTGAAAATCAACTTGATACCATCCGCCACCGGCTGCAGGATGCCCCAGGGACCTGCCCGGTTGGGACCAATCCGCACCTGCATGCGCGCCAGCACCTTGCGTTCGTACAGGGTGACATAGGCAAACCCTGCTGTCATCACCAGCACGAGGATTACCGCCTTGATGATCCATTCCCAAATCATGGTCTGCACCTCTTCATCATCTCGTCTATCCTAACGGACTGCCAGCGCAACCGCCTGCGGCATCCCATCGTCCAGATGCACCACCCGTTCCAGCAGGCGACCATCCACATCCACAGTAATGACCTGCCCTTCCTGCAAGCCAAAGCGGGCAGCCAGGTCAGGATGCATCCAGACAGCATTGGGTGCCAGCCGCTGGTGCAGCAGGGTGGAGTGCATCATCAGGGCACCATGATCATACAGCCGGTTGATGCCCACCACCCGGAGAGTCTCGTCCGAACGGGCAGCCTGCACCCCTGGTGCAGGTATCACCACTTCCGCGCCGGTTTCGGCAGGCGGGGCAAGCTGAACGCCCAACCCCTGCTGGTTATCATACCCGGTGCCGCCGTAATACAGTTTTGACCTGCCCACCATTGGATCCTGTGGGACCACTTCCGCCAGCCTGGCGTAGGTGATTCCGGCAAAGGCGGGGATTGTTTCTGCGATCCGCTGCAATACCAGGGCTGCGGCACGCTCTTCAAGGTCCACGCCCATCTTCCGCCCAAGCTGGGCGGTGATGGCAAAATCGGGACGCACCCCCGGGATGGGGGGAATTGCCGGGTAAAACCGCTGCACGCGGCGCTTGCCGCTGGTGTATGTGCCTTCCCGTTCCGTAAAAGCCTCTGCCGGGAAAACCACATCGGCGCGCCGGGCGGTTTCAGTGAGGAAGAGTTCCTGCACCACCACGAAGCCTGCCGAATCCAGCGCTTCCGCCAGCCGCGGGTCATCACCCGCCGGGTCGGCTGCGGCAATCAATACCGATGCGGCGTTTTTCAAGTCCGCTGCCAGGTCGGGGGATGGCTGGAAGCCAAGCTCCCACGCACCCTGGGTGTTGCCGTGCTGCCAGACGGGCACCAGCCCGTTGTTGGTGCGCCCGGCATGCCCGGTTTTCACCAGCAGGTCTGCGGCAACCCGCGCAACCGCTTCGCTCCCGGCATAATCCAGCCCGTCACTGCCAAAGAAGATTATCGCATTGGCGGCATTGGCAAAGGCACTCACCATCTCGCAGGAGATGGAGCAATCCTGGCTGGACAGTTCGGACCCGGGCAGGAATTTCGCCAGGGTTTCCGCTGCGGATCCATAGGGGTGGCGGATGACATATGTTGCATAGGTTTCCAGGCGGGTTTCGCGCCCGCCCAGGACGATCAGGGTGGCGCCGCGTTGGGCTGCCTGTTTTACCCGCAGCCACCACAGCGGAGCTTCCTGGTGCAGGTCGCTCGCAACCACCAGGATGGCATCTCCCCTGCCCATATCCTTGAGGTTCGTGCCGGTTCCCACCCCCACCTGGCGCACCAGGTCACCGCCAGCCATGGCGGAATAGAGAATCGCCCTGCCCTGCTGTTCACTGGCAAGGCGGGCAAGGTTGAACAGGTCTTCGTTCGAAAGCCTGCCGCCTGCCAGCACAAGCGGGTTGTGCAGTTTTTCGGCAGCCAGCTTCAGCGCGTCCTCCCAGTCGGTTTCCACCAGTTCGCCATTTTTGCGAACCAGCGGCATGACAAGGCGCTGCGGGCTTTCCGTGTACTGATAGACCATCCTGCCCTTGTCACAAATCCAGGTTTCGTTGACCTGCTCGTTCTGGCGGGGCATGATGCGCTTGATGACATTTTTACCGCCCGAACGCGCCTCGCGCCGGACGTTGATGGTCAAGTTGCAGCCCACCGGGCAGTGATTGCAGATGGAAGCCGCATATTTCATCTCCCAGGGGCGGGCGCCAAAGTGGAAATCCACCGTTGTCAGCGCTCCCACCGGGCAGATATCGGTGGTGTTGCCGGAAAAGATCGAATCAAAGCCCGGTGTGGAATGGGTCTGGATTTCCAGTGAGCGACCCCGCTGGTAGAACCCAATGACCGGGTCGTCCACCACTTCGTGTGCAAAACGGGTGCAGCGGGCACACTGGATGCACCGCTCCCGATCCAGGTAAATCAACTCACCCAGCGGGACATGCTTGGCAAGATGTTTTTTATCCGAATATTCAAAGCGGCTTTCCCCCGGACCAAAACGCATGGTCAGGTTCTGGAGCGGGCATTCGCCGCCTTTATCGCAGACCGGGCAATCCAGCGGGTGGGATGTAAGGAGAAATTCCAGCACATCCCGCTGGGCTGATTTGACCTTGGGGCTGCTGGTGATGACCACCATGCCCTCGCTGACGGGCGTGGTGCAGGCAGTTTCCAGCTTGGGTCCAAAGCCAAGCCTGGGGGTTCCATCCGGCTCCAGCACAGGCTGCCCGGTTGCGCGGTCCATCACCGGGCGTCCAACTTCCACCAGGCACATCCGGCACATACCCACCGGCTCCATCTTGGGATGGTAGCAGAAAACCGGGATGTCCACACCCGCCTTCCGCGCTGCATCCACCACCAGCATTCCTTCCGGAACGGTGATGACTTGACTGTCAATGGTAAGGGTCACCAGTTTGGGAGGCATCATGATTGGACCTCTTGCTCCACAATGGGGGATACCTTCCCGGAAAAATCCTCCGGGAAGAGCTGCAGCGCGCTCAGCACTGCCATGATGGAAAATTCGCCCAGTGCACACAGGCACTTGTTCTGGATCTGGCGCGCCACGCTGCCCAGCAGTTCAATGTCCTCCGGCGAGCCGCCGCCATGCGCCAGCCGGTGGGTGATTTGCGCCATCCAGTAGGTTCCCTCGCGGCAGGGAGTGCATTTGCCGCAGGATTCGTGCTTGAAGAAATGCACCGTTTCATTGACCATGTCGGTCATATTGACGGTTTCATCCAGCACAATCACCGATGCCGAGCCAAGCTGGGAGCCAATTGCCGCCACGGATTCATAGTCCATCGGTGTATCCAGTGCGGCATCGTCCGCCTTGATGAGCGTGGAAGATGCCCCCGCCGGCATGATTGCCTTGATCTGACCATCATCGATGATGCCGCCCCCGTGGGTGTAAATCAATTCCCGGAAAGTGGTGCCGAGTGGCAATTCATAATTGCCGGGGTTCTTCACACGCCCGGAAAGCGAAAATATTTTGATGCCGGGGCTTTTATCGGTGCCAAACTGGCGGAACCAGGAAGTGCCGTTTCGGATGATGAAAGGCACATTTGTGAGTGTCTCTACATTATTAATCACCGTTGGCTTGCCAAACAAGCCATAGACCGCCGGGAATGGCGGGCGCAGGCGGGGCTGCCCCAGCTTGCCTTCCAGCGATTCCAGCAGGGCGGTTTCCTCGCCGCAGATATAGGCTCCGGCGCCAAGATGGGTGTGCAGGTGCAGGGAATATCCCGTTCCCAGGATGTTTTCGCCCAGCAAGCCCGCCCTTTCCAGATCGGCAATCTTTTCATCCAGCCAGCGGGCAATCCCCCAGAACTCACCGCGCAGATACACGTAGGAAAGATTCGCCAGCACTGCATAGGATGCAATCATCAATCCTTCCAGGAACTGGAAGGGATTGCTTTCCATGATTTCCCGGTCCTTGAAGGTACCGGGTTCGGATTCATCGGCATTGGCTACCACATAGTGCGGCATAAGGTTGGTGGGCAGAAAACCCCACTTGACGCCCGTGGGGAAGCCTGCTCCGCCGCGGCCGCGCAGCCCGCTGTTTTTAACCTCGTTGAGGACATCCACCGGCTGCATGGTGGTGATTGCCTTGCGGAACGCCTCAAATCCGCCATTTGCCAGGTAGACTTCCAGGTTGTCGATGCCGGGAATGGAGCGATGGCGCAAAAGATGATATTCTGTCATAGTTTGCCGTCCTCCCTTTAACCAGCCTGCTGACGGCTGCGCAGGGTTTCCACCAGTGCCAGTGCCAGGTCAACGGTTTGATTTTCATGGTAGGTGATTTCACCATCCCCTTGCAGCTGGAACATGGGCGCCCGGTGGCAGGCTGCCAGGCACTTGACCTCCTCCACGGTGATGATCCCATCGGGGGTGGTTTCGCCGGGCTGAATGCCCAGGGCTTCGCACAGACTGGTGAGGAAGGCTTTGGCACCGCGCAGGGCGCACGGCAGATCCGTGCAAACCTGGATGCGGTAGCGTCCCCCGCCTTCCGCTTCATCGTGGAACAGGGTGTAGAACCCCACCACTGAAGCAACATCGGTCGCGGAAATTCCGCAGATGTCCGCAATTTCTTCCATTGCCTGGACACTGATGGTGCCGGTGGCACGCTGCGCCAGGAACAGGAGCGGCATCACCGCCGAGCGTTTTTGCTCCAGCGGATACCGCGCCAGGATGGCTTCAACTTCCTGAGGGTATTGAGTCAACAACTGGTTCACCGGTCACAATCTCCCAAAACAATGTCAATGCTGCCAATGATGCCAACCACATCCGCCACAAAATGTCCTTTTGTGAGCAGCGGCATGGCTTGCAAGTTCGCAAACGAGGGGGTGTTCATATGGATGCGCCAGGGCTTGGGACCGCCGTCGCTTTCCAGGTAGGCGCCCAGTTCGCCGCGCGGGGATTCAGTTGCCACGTACACCGCCCCCCTGGGCAGGGTAAAGCCTTCGGTCCACAACTTGAAGTGGTGAATCACCGCCTCCATGCTGGTACCCAGCTCGGAGCGGGGCGGCGGGACGTACTTGCGATTGTTGCTGCGCACCGGTCCATAGGGCAGGTGGTTCATCGCCTGTTCAATGATCTTGAGCGACTCGCGGATTTCCTGCACCCGCACCAGGTAGCGCGCGTTGATGTCGCAGCCCGTCCGGGTGGGGATATTGAAATCGTATTGTTCGTAGCCGGAATAGGGGCGGACTTTGCGCAGGTCATGGGCAATCCCGGACGCCCGCATGACCGGACCGGTCAAACCATACCGGATGCAGTCCTCGGCGCAGACTTTCCCAATGCCCACGGTACGCTCCAGGAAGAGCTTGTTGGTGGTCAACATGCCCTCGTACTCATCCACGCGCTTCGGCATGATCGCCAGGAAATCGCGGACAGCATCCTCAAATTCCACCGGCACATCGCGCCAGAGACCACCAGGGCGGATGTAGGTCGTCATCATGCGGGCGCCGCTGACCATCTCAAAGATATCAAGGATGATTTCGCGCTCGCGCATGCCATAGAGGAAGACGGACATTGCTGCCAGGTCGAGGGCGGAGGTGCCCAGCCACAGCAGGTGCGAGGAGATTCGCTGCAGTTCCAGTAAAATCACCCGCAGCACCTGCGCCCGTTCCGGCACATCCAGCTCCGCCAGCTTTTCAATCGCCAGGCAGTAGGTCAGGTTGTTGCCCATCGGATTCAGGTAATCGAGGCGGTCGGTCATCACCTCGGCTTTCTGGTACGTCTTGGCTTCCATGTTCTTTTCCACGCCCGTATGCAGAAAGCCAATGTCGGGGATGCAGGTGACCACAATTTCCCCGTCCAGTTCCAGCAGAAGACGCAGCACGCCATGCGTGGAGGGGTGCTGGGGACCCATGTTCAGCAGCATGGTTTCGCCCCGCAGCGCCCGTTCGCTGACGAGGTGCTTTAATTCTTCAATATTGACATCGTGAACAGCTTCAAATTCGCCCATTGGCTACTCCTTGGGATGAAGCTTGGTGCTTAAGATTTGTTCGTGATTAAAGGAAAACTGGGGTTCCTCGTAGCCAAGGGGATAATCCTTCCGCAACGGGTGCCCCTGCCAGTCCTCCGGCATCAGGATCCGGCGCAGGTCCGGGTGCCCCTCAAAGCGGATGCCGAACATATCCCAGATTTCACGTTCCTTCCAGTTGGCATTGGGATACACCGGCACAATGGTGGGCACCACGGGAGCATTGCCGTCCACGGGGACGCGCAGCCGCAGCAGGCGGTTATGTCCCAGTCCATACAGTTGATAGACCACATGGAAACGCGGCGCCTGGGCGGGCCAGTAATCCACCGCAGTCGCATCCATCAGCATGTTATAGCCATATTCGTCACGGGCTGCCAGCGCCGCTGCCACAATCTGCTGGGGCGGAAGCACCAGTGTCACCTCGCCGCGGAATTCCACCAGCTCCGCGCCGAACCGTTCCTGAAACGCATTCACCACCACCCGGGTTTCGTCGTCCATCTATGACCAATCCTTCAGCTTTTCTTTTTTGACCTTGGCATGCAGGGTCATCACACCGTGGAGGAGCGCCTCCGGGCGCGGCGGGCAGCCGGAAACGTACACATCCACCGGGACAATCTCATCCACGCCCTGCAGGATGGCGTAGTTATTGAAAACACCCCCACAGGAGGCACAGTCGCCCATGGCAATCACCCACTTGGGGTCGGGCATCTGGTCGTACAGTTTGCGCAGCACGGGCGCCATCTTGCGGCTGACCCGTCCCGCCACAATCATCAGGTCCGATTGCCGCGGGCTGGCGCGCATCAATTCCATGCCAAAGCGGCTCATGTCATAATTGGCTGCCTGGGCGCCCATCATCTCAATGGCGCAGCATGCCAGTCCAAACAGCATCGGCCACATGGAATTCTGCCGCGACCAGTTGACCACCGACTCGAGGGTCGTCGTCACCACCCCCATGTTGCCGGCTTTTTGCTCTATTCCCATTCCAAGGCTCCTTTCTTCCAGGCGTAAATAAAGCCCACCATCAGGATCACCACGAAGAGGATCATTTCAATCAATCCAGGAATACCCAGTTCCTTAAGAACCACCGCCCAGGGAATCAGGAAGATGGTTTCCACGTCAAAGAGGATGAACAGTACAGCAATCAGGTAATAGCGCACGGAAATCCGCCGCCTGCCTTGCCCATAAGGCACCATGCCCGATTCATAGGGGGCAGCCTTGCGCTGGGTGGGGCGCCGGGGACCAAAAGCCATGCCAAGCCCCACCACAAGAAAGGCGAGCGCTACAGCAATGACGAAAATGATAATGAGAGGAAGGTAGTCCTGCAGCATGATCACCTCTTTAATCCATGCAAATCTTATCGGAATTGTGGCATAAGTATATCACAGCAAAACCGGCTGATCGGTTTATTAATTGTAATATAGATGCAGGGAATCAAGATTTATATTGGCGGACAGCCTGCCGCACACCGGGATCAATTACCGTTCAAGCCATAATACCCGGGGTCACGTTCCTGGATGCGGCGGATTTCGTCCGCACACAGGTCCGAAGCACCGGCATGGGACCCGCTCGCCTGGTAGAGATGACCAAAGAGATTTGGATCGCTCCAATGACTGCGGTCCACGTACCCCAGGCGATACCCATCCTCCCCACCCTCATAACACCAGTCCTGTCCATAGATAATGAATGGGACAGGCAACAGGAACAGGTCCCGCGGGGAGAGGCTGACAAGTTCCTGCGGATAGGCTCCCGTCCGCGCCTGGTAAGCATCCAGGGCGCGGGTGACACGGGCGGCATGGGCGTCGGTCTGGGCGCGGAAATCCACCGCCACGCCCATCCAGGTCACCATCACCAGCACCGCCGGGACCAGCAGGAGATACAGGGCGGTCAGCAGTCCCTGGCGCGGTTTCAACAGGCTGAACACCATCCCGGAGAGCAACACGGCAATCAGCGGAATTGCCAGCCAGATGTATTCCAGGGCGTCATCCGTGGTATCCCAGGCGATAAACCAGTACCAGGTGACAAAGGCTGCCGCAAGCAGAAGGATCCCCAGTGTCACCAATCCCACTTTTGCGAAATCCGCTTGGGCGACCGGCTCCTGGACAGCAACCTCGCTGAGCGGTTTTTGCCTGTCAGGTTTTGTTCCCCTGTACAGTAAAAAGGCAGCCACCACCAGCGAGCCTGACGTCACGAAGTAGGGAGCCAGGAGAGGGATTTCTGAAAATGCGAAGGGGAAATAGGCATCCAGGCGGGTGACCAGCAGGAGGCAGGCAAACACCTGCGCGGCGAGGAAGAGCAGCCCCAGCCCAAGCCAGGCAGCCGTGCGGCTGTTTTGCACTGCATTGGAAAGAATCCGCACCAGGAACCAGCAGACCAGTGCAGCGACAAGAATGGTGACCACAATATTCCCCCAGGCAGGCAGGTCCGGCATCCATACCCAGTCACTGAATGTACTGTTAAACACCAGTGTCACCGCCAGCACCAGGAGAATAAACAAAACCACCGGGAGCATCTTCATGCAAGCCTCCTCCACCAGAAACGGAAACCAGTTACCGTTTATGATAGTAGAGCATTCTGCCACCAAAGTCAACAACCTTGCTATGTGGAATAAAAAAGCAGGGCATCCATGGATGCCCTGAACCGGTTTCAATCCTTCCCGTTACTGTTTTACAAACACAAACTCCAGCGTCAGCAGCGCACCGTCCGTCACCGAGAGAATACCGGCAATCGAAGGCGGTTCCACGTCAAAATCCACCAGCATGATGTTGGTGGTGGCGGTTCCTGCCAGGCGGTCGCCCTGCAGCACGCCGGTTACATCCCAGGTGACCTGCCGGGTGGTCTGGCGGATTTTCAGGTCGCCCACAAGCTGGAAGTTGACCTTCTGCCCTTCCTGCCAGCTGTTGGGGAAGTTCTGCACACCAGTGACGGTGAAAACCGCCAGCGGGTAGGTGCTGGATTCCAGCCAGTTCTGGCGGATGGCATTATCCCGGCGGCTGGAGTCGCTGGTGAGCTTGCTGATGTCCACCTGGAACTCGCCAAACTGCGAGGCCGCGGGATCAGCATAATTCAGGCGCAGTTCGCCGCTGAGCGTGGTGGTCACACCCACGGCGGTGAACAGGCGGTTGTTCTGGTTGATGAAGGTCTCATCAATCATGTAACTCGCCTGGCTTTCCCCGGCAACCAGTACAAAGCGGACCGTCCCATCTTCGGCGGGCTGCTCCGTGGCGGCAGGGATTTCGGCGGGAGTTTCAGCGAGGGCTTCGGTTGGGGTGGGTTCCACAACCCGGGTCGGCACCGCCGTGGCAGCTGCCGCAGCGGGCGGGGCAACTTGCGTGGCAGCCGGGGTGCAGGCTGCCAGCAGGAGGGCAATCACAAGGAGGAAAGGAATCGTTTTCATGCCATAACAATAACAAATTGGATAATTAATGTCAATATTTTGTCCCGTTTTTTACCATCTTTTTACATTTTGCAGACGCATGCCTGCAGCCTCCCCCATTTTCCTCATTCTATGTTAAAATATGCGCACGGAATCGCCAAACTGGGGCGTAGTGCAATGGCAGCACACCAGACTTTGGATCTGTGGATCTTGGTTCGAATCCAGGCGCCCCAGCCTGACCATTTCAACCGCATGAACACTGAGCCTGACCCTCTTAGACCTCATCTTTCACCTCTCCCGGCGAGCTTCGCACCCCTCTGCATGGTGACGGGGCTCGGTTTGTTTAACAGGAGCCTCCCATGAACATTGCCATTATCATTCTGGCTGCCGGACAGGGCGTCCGGATGAAATCCAGCCTGCCCAAGGTGCTGCACCCGCTGGCAGGCAAGCCGCTCATCCGCCATGTGCTGGAAACCGCCCGCCAGCTGACCGACCAGCCGCCAGTGGTGGTGATTGGTCATGGCGGCGACCAGGTGCAGGCGGTGGTGGGCAATGACGGAACCTGCGTCCGGCAGGAGCAGCAACTCGGTACGGCGCATGCCGTCATGACCGCCCGTTCCCTGCTGGCAGGCACAACGGACCTGGTGTTGGTGATGAACTCCGACATGCCCCTGCTGACCGCCCGCACACTGCAATCGCTGGTGCAGGCGGAGGCGGAAAATCGTGGTCCCATCAGCATGCTGACCCTGCTGTCCACCGATTCCCGCGGGTTTGGCAGGGTGGTGCGAGACGGGCGCGGGATGGTGCAGGCAATCATCGAGGAAGCTCATGCCACGCCGGAACAGCTTGCCATCCGCGAGCTGAACGCCGGGGTGTACTGCTTCCGGGCGGAATGGCTCTGGCAGGCGCTGGAACGCATCCCGCTTTCCCCCAAGGGCGAATATTACCTGACCGATACGGTTGGGCTGGCAGCGGAGGAGGGGCTGCCCATTGAAGTCTCCATCGTGGATGACCCCGCCGAGGCGCTGGGAATTAATACCCGCGTCCACCTGGCGGAAGCCGAAACCCACCTGCGCCAGCGCATCAACCGCCGCTGGATGCTCGCCGGGGTGACCATCCTGGACCCCGCCACCACCTACATTGAGGCGGATGTCACCATCGGCGCGGACACCGTCCTGTATCCCAACACCCACCTGCGCGGTAACACCACCATTGGCAGCCACTGCCGCATCGGTCCCAATTCCATCCTGGAGGATACCCGGGTGGGGGACCACTGCCTGGTGCTTGCCTCAGTTACCGAGGGCGCCATCCTTGAGGAGGGCGTGAGCATGGGACCCTACGGGCACCTGCGCAAGGGCGCCCATCTTGGTGCGGGGGTGCACATGGGCAATTTTGGCGAAGTCAAATCCTCCTATCTCGGTCCCAATACCAAGATGGGGCATTTTTCCTACATTGGTGATGCGCAGATCGGCGCGAACGTGAACATTGGCGCCGGGACCATCACCTGCAATTTTGACGGCGAGCATAAACATCCCACCGAAATTGGCGATGATGTATTCATCGGCAGCGATACGATGCTGGTTGCGCCGCTGAAGATCGGCGACCGCGCCCGCACCGGCGCCGGGTCGGTGGTGACCCACGACGTCCCCGCCGATACCATCGTGGTGGGCGTGCCCGCCCGACCGCACCGAAAGCACAATCCCAGTGAATAACCCCGCGTACTGGATCCTGCTTGCTGTTTTTGTCCTGCTGGACCTGGTGTTCGCGGCAGTGCGCGCCAGCCTGATCAACGCCTCGGTGCCGGAACTGTTGGACCTGCGCGTCCGCAATGCCCGCGCCGTGGACCATGCCTTGCGGCTGCTGGAAAAGCCCCGCACCCGCGCCACCATCCGCTTTTCGCTGGCGTTAATGCATATCCTGATGACCGCAGTGGTCGCCTGGCTGTTGGTGGAAAAGACCCCGCCGCTGGACCTGGGCTGGCTGCTGCTGATTGTGACCGGGATTGCACTGCTCATCCTGCTGCTGGAATTCCTGGCGGAACGGCTGGTGCTTGCCGACCCCACCGCCTGGGCGATCCGCCTGCTGCCCTGGGCAGTGTTGATGGATTTCTTTTTCAGCCCCTTTGCCACCCTGCTTACTGCCATCCTGGGTTCCCCCGCCGGGCTGGAACGCCGCATCGGGCGCGTGACCGAGGATGAACTGAAGACCTGGGTGGAGGAAGGGCAGCCGGAAGGCGGCGGGTTGGAAAAGGGCGAGCGCCAGATGATCTACTCGATCTTCCAGTTCGGCGACACCATCTGCCGGGAGATCATGATCCCGCGCATGGATGTGCTGGCACTGGACGTGGATGCCACGCTGGATGAAACCCTGACGGCGGTGCGCGAGTCGGGACATTCCCGCCTGCCGGTTTATGAAGACAACATTGACAATATCATCGGGCTGCTGTATGCCAAGGATTTACTGCGGCTGGACCTGCAAGCCGGTGCGCCGGAGGTCTTTTCACTGCGCCCCCTGCTGCGCCCCGCCTACTTTGTCCCCGAGGCGAAGAAGGTGGATACCCTGCTGGAAGAAATGCAGGACCAGCGCTTTCACATGGCAATTGTGGTGGACGAGTACGGCGGCACCGCCGGGCTGGTGACGCTGGAGGACATCGTCGAGGAGATCATCGGCGAGGTGCGCGACGAGTACGACCAGGCGGAGGAGCTTTCCTATGAAGTCATCAGTCCGGATGAATACCTGCTGCAGGGCAGGGTGGACCTGGACATGGTCAACATGCTGCTGGGCACCCGCCTGGTAAAGGAAAGCGGCGAGACGCTGAGCGGATACATTTATGGCAACCTGGGGCGCGTGCCGCTGCAGGGCGCAGAAATTCTCATTGAAGGCTGGACGCTGCAGGTGGAGCAGGTGCTGGGGCGCCGCATCCGCAAGGTGCGCGCCGTGCGCCGCCCGCCCGAAGAAGAACCCGAGGAAAAGAACCATGAAGAAACCAGGCATTGAAGAACGCCAGCTGTTGATTGAAACCGCCCGCCAGGCGCGCCGCTGGGCATACGCCCCCTACTCGCAATATGCCGTGGGCGCTGCGCTGCTCACCGCCTCGGGCAGGGTGTACGACGGGGTGAATATTGAGAATGCCGCCTACCCCACCGGCATCTGCGCGGAGCGGGTGGCGGTCTTTAAAGCCGTCTCGGAGGGGGAGCGCGAATTTGTGGCAATCGCCGTGGTCACCTCCAACGCCGGGTCGCCGTGTGGATCGTGCCGGCAGGTGCTGGCGGAGTTTGGAACGGGAACCATCGTGTACCTGGCGGATGAGGAAGGCAACCTGCAGGTGGAAACCACGGTCGCCAACCTGCTGCCCTTCTCGTTCGGTCCCGGCGATTTGCCAAAGGTCTAAGCGATTCCCCGATCTTGATGCTACAATGGATGTATGCCAGCAGCCAGCCGCACCTTGCGGGTGGAGGCAATCATCCTCCGCCACATCGATTGGGGGGAAGCCGACCGGATTCTCACGCTCTACACGCGCGAGGAGGGCAAGCTGCGCGCCATTGCCAAGGGGGTGCGCAAGGTCACATCCCGCAAAGCCGGTCACCTGGAGCCGTTCACCCGTTCGGCACTCCTGCTTGCCCGCGGGCATGACCTGTGGATTGTCAGCCAGGCGGAGGCGCAGGAGGTTCACACCCCCATCAGCCAGGACCTGACCCGCTTTGCCTACGCCTCCTACGTGGTGGAACTGCTGGACCGCTTCACCTACGAGGAGGGGGAAAACCGGCGGCTCTACCAGCTGCTCAGCGAGACGCTGCAGCGGATTGCCACACTGGAGAATCCATACCTGGCAGTGCGTTACTACGATATCCGCCTGCTGGACCTGCTGGGCTTCCGCCCGGAACTGCATTCCTGCGTGAGCTGCGGGGCGGTGATTCAGCCGGAAAACCAGTATTTCTCCGCCCAGCTGGGCGGCGCGGTCTGCCCCACCTGCGGGCTGACCGTCTCACCACTGGCGCCGGTCTCAATGCCGACATTGAAATATCTGCGCCATCTGCAGCGCAGTTCGTGGAACGAAGCCCAACGCGCCAACCCCACCCCGGAAATCCGCCAGGAGATGGAAACCCTGCTGCAAAATTACTTCACCTACCTGCTGGAACACCGGCTGAACACGCCGCGCTTCCTGCGGGAGGTGCGGGAGGAATGGTAGCAGGGCATGACCGGCTCCAAGACCGCCCGCTTCCTGGTCTTTTTTGGCTGCCTGGTGATCATGGGGCTGCTGATCTGGCTCTTCCAGGACACACCCGCCGTGCGGCTGGCGGGAGAGGCACGCATGCCCTCCCTGCCCACCCGCACCTTCACGCCCGACCCGCCCACCCCCAGCCCTGATCCCAGCCTTGCCCCGCGGGCAACCCCCACCCGCCGGTTGACACCCACGCCCACACCCAACTTCACCCCCACGCCGGTGGGAATTGAAGGTGAACCGGTCTCCATCGGCGTTTCGGTGGAGGGACGCCCGCTGGAAGTGGTGCGGTTCGGCAGCGGTCCCTCGCGCCGGATGATTGTGGCGGGCATCCACGGGGGCTACGAAGCCAACACCATTGTGCTGGCAGACCAGTTGATTGCACACCTGAAGGAAAACCCGGGCATGGTTCCGCCGGAGGTGACCCTCTACATCCTGCGGTCGTTCAACCCGGATGGCGCCGCCCGCGGGGAAACAGGGCGCCCCAACGCCAACAACGTGGACCTGAACCGCAACTGGGGCGTCAACTGGAAGGAGGACTGGAACCGCTCCGGATGCTACGGGGACGCAGCCATCACCGGCGGGGAATATGCCCACTCCGAGCCGGAAACCCAGGCTTTGGCGGGCTTCCTGGTGGTGCAGCAGGTGCAGGTGCTGATCAGCTACCATTCCGCCGGGCTGGGGATTTTTGCGGGCGGCGGTGAGCAGGATACCCCCTCCACCCGGCTGGCGGAGGTGCTGGAAGCCGCCAGCGGCTACCGCTTCCCGCCGGTGGATACAGGCTGCGAGTACACCGGTCAGCTGGTGGACTGGGCTGCCGTGCTGGGAATTGCCGCCGTGGACGTGGAACTGACCAACCATTACGACACCGATTTCAACGCCAACCTGAAGCTGCTGCAGGCATTTCTCACCTGGCAGCCATGACCGGCAAAATGTTAATGAAACTCCTATCCATTTGTAGCATCCTGGCGGGGGGTGTGACTGGAATTTCCTTCAAAGTTTGGTAGAATCAGGCTGCATGAAAGCCGTGCCGACCTTTCCGGACCACCACGACCAGCGGCGGAAGCCATCCGCCGTGGTGCTGTAACCCCCGCAAACCGCTGGTGGAAGCCGGAGCCAACACCATCTGCCCGGCATTTCACGCAAAGGAGTATCTGTGGCTGGATTGGAACGATTTACCCAACGCGCCCGGCGGGTGCTTGGACTGGCTCAACAGGAAGCCGAACGGCTGCGCCAGCCGACCATCAACACCGAGCATTTGCTGCTGGGTTTGATGGAAGAGGATGGCGGCGTGGCAGGCAGGGTCCTGCGCGACCTGGGGCTGGAGCCTGACCGCGTCCGCGAGATCGTGGAGCGGCTTTCCGGGTTTGGACAAACCACCGGGCAGCGGATTGACCTCTCGGCTGGCGTCCAGCAGGTGCTGGAATTTGCCATCGAGGAGGCGCGCCGCCTGGATCATCATTACATCGGCACCGAGCATCTCCTGCTGGGGCTGGTGCGCTCCACCGAGGGGCTGGCACTGGAAGCGCTGAAGAAACTGGGCATCACGCCCGAACAAATCCGCCGGCAGACCCGCCGGGTGATGCAGGAAGGCAGTTCGGCGGCATCCCCCGCCGGTGCACAGCAGCCCCCTGCCGGATCGAAGAAAGAACAGCAAAAGGGTGAGAAGACCCCGCTGGTGGACCAGCTTGCCACCGACCTGACCGCCCTGGCGGAGGAGGGCAAGCTCGACCCGGTGATTGGGCGGCAGATGGAGATTGAACGCGTCATCCAGGTGCTTGCCCGCCGCACCAAGAACAACCCCGCCCTGATCGGTCAGCCCGGCGTGGGCAAGACCGCCATCGTGGAGGGGCTGGCGCAGCGCATCGTGGAAGGCGACGTCCCTGCGCCGTTGATTGGCAAGCACGTCCTGCAGCTGGATGTGGGTTCGCTGGTGGCAGGCACCATGTACCGCGGGCAGTTCGAGGAACGGTTGAAGCGGGTGATTGATGAGTTGAAGTCGAGCGGCGCAATCCTGTTCATTGACGAAGTGCATATGCTGGTGGGCGCCGGTTCCGCCGGTTCGCAGGTGGATGCCGCCAACATCCTCAAGCCTGCCCTTTCGCGCGGTGAATTGCAGGTGATTGGCGCAACCACGCTGGACGAGTACCGCAAGCACATCGAGAGCGATGCCGCCCTCGAGCGCCGCTTCCAGCCGATCCTGGTGGAGGAGCCGACCATTGAGCAAACCATCGAAATCCTGCGCGGCATCCGTAAAGCCTACGAGGATCACCACCAGTTGATCATCTCGGACGCTGCGATTGACGCTGCCGTGCGGCTTTCCGCCCGCTACGTGACCGAGCGCTTCCTGCCCGACAAGGCAATTGACCTGATTGACGAATCCTCCTCGCGGGTGCGGATGTACAAAAGCCCCGCGGCGCGCTCCTCCAAGGAGATCATGACGCAAATTCGCGAGACGCGCCAGCAGCACCGCCTGGCGGTGGAAAACGGGCGGATGGACGAAGCCCAGGACCTGCTGGAACGGGAAGCCTCGCTGGAAAGCCAGCTCAACCGGCTGCGCACCAGCTTTGACCGCAACAACAGCCCGGTGGTCACCGCCGAGGATATTGCCGAGGTGGTCTCCATGTGGACGGGTGTGCCCGTCATGCAGATGACCGAGACCGAAACCGAGCGGCTGCTGCACATGGAAGAGGAACTGAATGCCCACATCATCGGGCAGGGCGAGGCAATCGAGGTGATCTCGAAGGCAGTGCGCCGGGCGCGTGCCGGGTTGAAGGACCCCCGCCGCCCGATTGGTTCCTTCATCTTCCTGGGACCCACCGGCGTGGGCAAAACCGAGCTGACCAAGGCGCTGGCAACCTTCATGTTTGGCAGCGAGGATGCCCTCATCCAGCTGGACATGTCCGAGTTCATGGAACGCCACACCGTCAGCCGGTTGGTAGGCGCGCCCCCGGGCTACGTGGGCTTTGAGGATGCCGGTCAACTGACCGAAGCCATCCGCCGCCGCCCCTATTCAATCGTGGTCTTCGACGAGATCGAAAAGGCGCACCCCGAGGCGCACAACATGCTCCTCCAGATCATGGAAGAGGGTCACCTCAGCGATGCGCGCGGCCACAAGGTGGACTTCCGCAATACGATCATCGTCATGACGACCAACGTTGGCGCCGACATGATTCGCAGGCAGACCTCGCTGGGCTTCACCCTGCAGCGGGATGAAACCGAAGAGGAACGCGTCTCCTACGAGGAAATGCGCAAGAAGCTGATGGAATCACTCAAGCGGGTCTTCCGCCCGGAGTTCATCAACCGGCTGGACGGCGTGATCGTCTTCCGCCAGCTCAACCGGGAGGATATCCGTCGGATCGTCTCGCTGGAGCTGGACAAGGTGGCAAAACGGCTGGCGGATCACCGCATTTCGCTGCGCACCACCGAGGCGGCAATTGACCTACTGGCGGCGGAAGGCTACGACCCTGACATGGGCGCCCGCCCGCTGCGCCGGGTGATCCAGTTCCGCATTGAGGATAAGATCTCGGACTTCTTCCTCTCCGGCGAAGTGGTGGACGGCGACACCGTGCTGGTGGATGCCTCCGATGACGGTGAAATCCTGCTCAAGCGGATCGACACCCCCCTGCTGGAGCCGCAGGCGCCACCCGCCTGATGCTGATCAAATCAACGACCGCACCGGAATGGTGCGGTCGTTTTTTATGGCATGCAGCCGGGCATGGTTTCGTGATATTCCTCAATGCCGTATTTAAACTCCAAGGGGCTGTTATACGATGCATCATCTAGAATCGGATATTCTCCTCCAAACACTTCATTGAAAATAATTCGAAATGAATTGACAGGAGTTATATCCGGGTATACCTTTTCCATGGCAGCCTCCGGCAGAAAATAAGCATTCAAAATTGCCAAACGATTTGGCACATCATATCCATGATCCCCCTGGAGAATAATCATGGGGGGGGTATCTGATTGAACCAGTTTTTCGATGAAGGGCAGTATTTGGCTGTTCACATATTCAACTGCCTCCGCATACTCATCCATTGAGTCTCTCCAGGGAATCCCCCCCCTCCCATGATAATATTTTGGGATTCTCAATAATACTTCCATCTGCATGGAAGTAAAACGGCGGATGGGGAATGTTAATGTGGATAAACACAAATTTTGGACCGGGAATCTCGATGATTTCATTCAGTTTTTCAAATAGATACCAATGAATCCTTACCTGATCCTCATAAGGATAATTTGAAGGAATGGTCAGGTTATATTGCCTGTTTATGGCAATATCGAATAATGGCTTTAATACAGTTTTTCTTCCCAGCATTCTTTCAAACTGGGTTAAGTACGAAACTCCTTTTTTAGACGCCACGTATTCCGGGTCAGTCGGATAATATACATCTGCATCGTTCCACACAATGGGTTGGTACGCAACAATGGATACCGTTTTATACCCAAGTGCTTCCAAATTAGCTCGCACAACATTATGTTTAACAAGTTCATAGTAACGGGGAAGGTCGTTGTAACCCTTGGGCGGAAAAGCAGGGTCCATATTCTGATGGTAATCCATATTCAGCATGGAAGATAATGATAACGGAGTATGGGAATAATTACTCAAGCTGCAAGGAGCCACATAGAAACCCAGGTTGGATAATGCATTGACAAAAGGTTGATTGTCCAATCCATACATTTCTTTAAGTACATCTTCGCGAGTGTATGAATCGAGGACAATAAGATAAATATCCGGTGGATTTTGGGGAGAGACCAAGTCAGCTGGACTGAAATTTCCATCCTGCAAGATACCATCCATGCTTATATCCCGCATCTTCACATGGTATGAAACCACTTGAAAAATTGGCATAATTAACAGGAAAATCGATAAGGCGTTGAATATTTTTATTTGGTTTTCTTGATAACGAAATTTCTTGTGGATCAGATAGGATCCGTCCACCCAAACAATGGTCCAAATTGGGAGAAGAATATAATTTGCACCAATGAACAAGGCAAAATTATTCCCGCCATGGCTCAGGTTCTGTACTCCCCCATAGGTATAGAAAAGTAACAAGAAAAATGCAGTCAGCAGGGCGGATTTTGCCCAGGAGCGTGTCACCAGTCCCCACAATCCCCAAACCAGGAGCGTTCCAATTACCACCACCAAAAGGGAGCGATTTGCCGCCCCCGCTTCCAACTCTTGAATATTATGTCCCAGTAATGATAAGACCGGAAAAATGGCAAACAATAACGGGTAAAAGGGAAATGGTTTGGGTGGTTTCATGCCTGCCGGGACGCCCCGCAATGGATTTTTGCCATTATATCATTCCAATTCTGTTCGATACCTGACAGAACGGTAAGGTGGCAGGATTTTTAATCGCTGGAATTTATGCCGGATAACAACCAGCCAGAAGAATCAGCCCTGCGTTCTAATTTTACGGTCTGCCCTGCGGGTCAACCCGTCTTTTTTTATTTCCCAGACAAATAGAGTGGTTCGCCGTCATCCATCCCGCCGATGATGATGCCATTCTGCACAGCCGCCCCGCTGATGACGATGGGGGTCTGCGTCACGGGCTCCACCCTCCAATCCAACCACGCAGCATCCCGGTACAGGTAGGCAAAAATTGCCGGGAATACATCCTGCAGGACGGTGATCTCGTCATACGCAGTGTACTCCCCGTCAGGCCAGCGGATTGCCAGGAAGGTTCCAAACCGGTCCTGGATGTCCAGGCGGGATATCTCGGCGAGGTCATAGGCATCGGCTGTGTTGTAACAGTTCTTCGTCAGGTATGGACCGTGGTCCCCCGCCACAATCACAATTGCCCCCGGGTCATTGGCATGAATCAGTTCAAGGTCCTGGCGCATTTCCCGGTTGGCGCGCTCCAGCCTTTCGGCATACAGGCTGGTTTCTTCAGAACGGCAGTTTCCCGAATTCTGGCTGTGGTTGGGGATGTTGGTATGCGAATACAGGAAAATCGGCTGGCGGGGAACATCCCCCAGGACCGCCTGCTTGGCTGTAACATACTGGTCGTGGGATTGCTCGGTAAATCCCAGTTCAAACCGGAATTCACCCACCAGGACGGCGGAAGCCAGGTTCCAAAACGCCCCTCCTTTGATCCTGGGAAAGAAAACGTCATAGCTGGAACCGACCCCCTGGAACATGTAATCGGTGGGGAAGATGCCATAGGTGGTGTAGCCCAATTCCTGCAGAGCATTCTGCACCACCCCGTCACCGGAAACACCCTTCCGATACTCCCCTCCAAAACTGGTGGACATGTTCAGCACCCGGCTCATCGTGCCGACTGAATCCGCCCCAATGGAATAGGTGTGAGGGTACAGCACAAAGCCCTGGTCACGTAAATACTGCTCCTGGGCGCGGTTGTCGATGCCGTAAGCCTGCATGGTTTCGTCCGGCACATAGGCATCGTACACCAGCAGGTAAATGTTTGGAGCAATCACCGGTTTTTGGGTAACATCCAGCACCGGCAGGGTTTCATCCGGTACAGCGGCAACTTCCTGCGCCTTGTTAAAATGGGAGATCAACTGGAATCCGCTGTTCGCCACAAAATACAACAGAATCACCAGTGCCAGGTATTTCCTGTTCTTCAGGTGGAATAATATCAAGCCCACCAGGAAGAAAACGGCAAAATAGACCAGTTGAATCTTCAGGCTGCCTTCTGCAAACCAATGAAATTGCTGGCTTAAGATCGCCATATTGATGATGGTGACCGCAAAAGCCAGGCCCAGTGCCATCAAAACCCGGGTGGAACGCAGGAAGCCAAACAGGGCGGGGATGATGAAGATATAAACGCTGGAAAATATGATGAAAAAACCCACCGTCAGGGCAATATCCGTCAGGCTGAGAATGGTTTCATTGTTCACCATGTACTGGACCACCGGCGTGAGGGGGAGGAGCAGGAACAGAAAATCCGCCGGGTGCAGATCGACCGTAAATTTGCGGAAGCTGAGCCGGTTGTTTTTATCGAATACCCATGCCAAAACCGTCAGCACCAGGAGAACTGCCAGCAGCCCCAGCAGATACTTCCACAGCCTGTCGGTAAACACCTGGTTGACGCCTGCAGGAAGATAACGGGCGGAAACATACGCAAACGTCCCGCAATAGACGGTCAGCAACAGGACGGGGACAAACAAATGATGGACCAGGAAATTGACGTCAAGGATTTTCTTGATGATTGATGAATTTTTCACAATTACACCCTCTGCTTTGACGATGGAACGCCAGACAATCAGGATACAATTAAATAGGGAATTCAACAACATATAATGGAAACAGAAATCGATCCGAAACTTATTTATATCACCGCCCTATTGGTTTTGCCAAGCGAGACAAAGCCTGGTGCTGGAAAATAAAAACCTCCCGGGTCAAATTTGTGATTCGCCCAGGAGGTTTCCAATCTGCTTCTTTAGGGAAAAGCCAGCCCCAAAGATGTCCTACATTTACGGGGTTACAGGATTCCCGTTGTAGTCTTCACACGCAGCTACAGCAAGGGCTGTATTATAAGTACAAACACGACCCATTACTGCAAGCTCAGCACCAGTTGCGCTAACAATAGCACCACCGCCAATTACACCAGGTACCGCATAACCAAATTCAGCACCTGCTCCACCAGGGATTTTGTTGGCATTCGAAGAGTACTTTCCACCTACTGCAATTTCCGAAGGATTGGAGTCTGTACCAACCAAATCACCATTAACATCATAGTAGCTGATTGTAATTCCACCAGCCGGGATAGGTGCAGTACCAACATTTTGGATGGCAATATTTACCTGCTGGCGTACACCAGTCAGATATTGGGTCTGCGACCATCGGACATAGGGCATGGCAACTTCAGAATATCCTTGGGAGAAACCAGAGTAGGCAGTCGAGTAACCACCATCACCGCCGACCTTACCCATGGCAACAATTTTGCCGCCCACAGATGTGATAATTGCCGAACCGAGGAAATCTGTTGGGTTGAGTGAACCGCTCTGACCACAACCAGAGAAGCTGGCTTTTTCACCCGGATGAATTGTCACAGGGGTATCAGCGTTCCCGTTACTGTATGTTACAGTGACGACCGCGTCAGGACCACCAGTGGGTTCCGTGTTCTGCACGGCAAAAGCAGACCGAACTTTATCTGTTGGGCCCCAATTACAGAAAGCAGAAGGCATGTAGACCGTATTCGATCCAGTAGTAAACCCTTCAAAAGCATATGCTTCATCATTGGTGATGCCTAGTTCAACCGAGGTTGCAACAACAGAGCCAGGATTGGTTGTGCCAGCTTCATAAGCCTGGATGGTGACCGATCCATTGAAGGTTGGGGTCGTGATTTCGGGCGCTGTTGCCATGTCAAAGAAGCGGGCGGCACCTGCTGGCAGGTCATTTACTTCCACATCAAACGGAGTACCGCCAACCGGTTTGAAGGTAACCGTCAAGTCAGCAGCCACATCATCCACATTTTGCACAGACCAGAGAGAGTGCTTATTAAATGTTGCTTTCAAAATAGTCGGAACCAGGACATAGTCCGAACCCTCCACAAACCCATTGGAAAGCGGGCGCACTTTGACCGTGGAACCGCTTGGAGGAAGCTGGACAAGTGTAGCGGCTACCTGTTGAGTAGTCATCAAGACAGCGGATCCCTGGAAACCAGGATCAATGTCGCCCAAGCTGCCAACAAAGAGGGAGGAGGCAGCCATGCCGGGAAGATCCGGTCGGTCAATCGGGATGCCAGTCCCAATCCCACCAGGATAAAAGATGAAGTTTACAGTGGTGGCTGCATCGGTGACATTCTGATACGTAATGGATGTTGTGAACGTTAAGCCATACGCAGCTGCTTGAACGTTGGCTGGGCCAGCAAGGGCAACCAGCATGGAAATTAAAACAACCAGAACCAACAATTTGCTTTTCATGTTACCTCCATCGGGTATAATCAGAATATGCTTTTGTAAGCTAAGGATATTTTAGTCCACCGGCAAACAAAAATCCATAACCCATTTGGGTTAAATACTCCTGAGGAATAGTCAAGCCATGAAAAACAAATCACTTGTACTTTTATTTCTTATCCTAATGCCAAGCCTGATCCTGACCGGCTGTACGGATGAACCGATGAACTTGGCGCCTACAATTGCCACCCCAGAAGCAAACAAAACCGTCATCACAGGGCGTCTCCTCAATGACGAAAGCTCTGCGCCATATACAAACACCCTGGTTCGCCTGGCAGAAGTTTATCGGAATGAACAAGGCGAGGGAGCATTTGCCTTGGATCAATCTTTCAGTCCCGGCACTTATACTGATGAAAATGGTTATTTTGTATTTAATAATCTTACACCCGGTGAATTCGTAATGGTAGTTGGAGACCCAACTGTAAATTACCTGATCATTGTGGATGAAACCTCAAAGCAGGCAAAAATTTATAAGGGAGATGCGGGACAAATTTTGGATATTGGGACATTATCGATTGATTTCTAATCAAGGCAGACGTTCAAAGCCAATCATCACAAATTGGTTATCATCCGACGCATAATCAATCCAAAATCGGAATCCGTCCACTTCCTTTGGTCCAATCCAGGAAAAGTTTGAGAGGAAGGTTTTTATTTCCTCCGGTGTGGATTCCCTGCCAAGATTGGAATAACGAAAGTAATAATGAGAGGCGATATACCGATATCCCCGGTCATATGCCAGATCGAATAACGTTTTGTCATGCAACGCCTGTTGTGCTTGCGGATCAAGGCAAAATCCAAGTGCGGACATTGCGTTAAAACCAGTAGTGTATGCGATGATGCCATCATCATATTCCAATAAACGCACATCCCGACCCTGATAATGTGATTTAAGATTTGATGCCTCCTGGAAAAACCAGACGTTACGAGCATTCAGTGTAGGATCATGATATATACACATATAAAACCAGGCATTAAAAGCCAGCAACAAGATGGGAACAGCCAATTTTATCCAACCAGGGTTAATCCGTATATGAGATGCCAACTTAATCACCCACATACTCATAAACAGGATGGAGATTGGAAAATACCAATGTCCCTGGTCCAACGTTGGAACATAGAAAAAATTATAAGAAGCCAGGAGAATTACAAACAAACTGGTACCACTCCATACCAAGGATTTATCATCCAACCGCCGGAAGCGAATACCACGCCATACCTGTGCAACAAAGACTGGCAGGGCGATGAGTACAGGGAAAATAATCTGCGTATAGCGCCAAATATTTAATCCAAAAGCAGGTTGCCCGATCTCTTGAAGATATTTCCTGATTTCTTCAATTTTTTGTGAACCCTGTAGCATGTATGGAAATGTGCTTTTTTCCACACCGCTCACTGGCAACCAGACACCCAGCGTTGCCTGGTTGGCAAGCAAGTAACCAAAAATCACCAGACTGGAAATCCCCCCCGCCAACACCAGCCATTTTATATCAACAAAATTCCGTTCCAGGATGATCCGGAACAAGACCATCAAAAATAATGCAGGAATGATAAGCCCATGATCAAGCCGCGCCAAAGTCATCACGCCTAATATCAAGCCTGTGAGGATCGAGGAGCGACAACTTTTCAGCCACCCAGGGCGGGACATCGACCAGGTCAAAAGAGCATACATTAAGAGCAGGGGAGCGCTTTCCATCCCATTAGAAAAACTCCACAATGTTCCGTAACGATGAAGGATAGGGGACATCATTAAGGCATATACTCCAATCGGTAAAAACAGGAACCAAGATGGCACCTCGCCAAACCAATTTTTATACGCCCATCCCAACAGAACAATGGTAAGGGAAATAAGGATGACAGACAGCGTCAGAACAGCCACCAAATATACAGCCTCTGAAACATGCCCCGCTGACATAAATCGGTAAAGATATCCGGTAATTACCTGCCAGAGTGGATGAAATCCATTTGTTATGTACTCACCATCAAAACTAAAAATTCCCAAATCGCTGAAGTTACGCGCAACGGTAAGGTAGTAAAAGGTGTCCGCAGCAAAATAACTAAAGGTTCTAACCCAACCGTTGACAAGTAAATCCACGTAAATCGGCAATACGTAGAGAGTAACTGTGAGAAAAATGAGGATACAATTTGTTTTTTGATTCTGTATAATTTTCATGACTTTTTCCAACAAAATTATGGCAGCCCATTAGCATAAAGATCCTGGTAAGCTGAGCCCACTTTTTCCATCGTATAAGCCATCACCGCTTGGCGACCATTTGCTCGCACTTGATTGCGCTCCTGTAAATTAGCAAGAACAGTAATAATTTTCTGTGCCAAGGCATGGAAATCTCCAGCCATTACCAACCAACCTTCCTGTCCATCCGTTAAAATCGCTCTTATACCTGGGATATCCGAGCCAATCACCGGCGTTCCAATTGCCCAACTTTCCAGGATCGTGGTTGGCAATCCCTCAATAAACGAAGGCAAGACGAACAGATCCATCATCCCCAGCAGATCTGGAACATCGTAACGCGCACCCATAAATTGAACCTGATTTCGCAAACCAAGCTTATTGGAAAGTTCTTCCAAGGTTCGTCTTTCTTCTCCATCGCCTACCAACATCAATTTTATTGCTGGATAAATTTCCCTGACAAGGGCAATAGCCCTCAGAAGATCATCATATCCCTTAATCTTCCGTAACGAACCCACACTACCGATGACGTATTGTCCATCTGCTGGTTCTGCTTTATAAGGATCATCGAGTCGCCGACGGTACATATCCGGCAAAACGGGAGGAATCCATATTGCTGACCGATGAGACCATTTTACTCCGGCACGGCGATTTAACATATCTGTGATCGGTGGGGATACCCCCACCTCCATATCAATGCAAATGGGAAAGAGGAGATTGGTAAATAAGAACCGGCTTATATTCCCCAGTAGACTTGTTCCCCATGGAATTGGAGTATGTTCGGTACGCACCATCTTCAGATAAGGCGTCCCCCATTTTATAAATATACCCGCCAGGCTTCCAACCGGGGTATGCGTGTGAAGAAGTTCAATATGCCTGATGACGCATTCATTTCTCAAGGTTCCAATTGTTCGCAATAAATTCAAGCGCTGGTTGGAATTAAGGTATATGACATCCATACCGGCACGCCGAATTTGATTTTCCCAATATTGTTCCACAGACGTATGAAATCGATACAATGCCGCAACATGAACCTCTTCGCCTCTATCATGCAAGTAAGCGCTTAATTCCAACGCAAATTGAGCTGCGCCACCACTTTTGCTTCCAATATCCAGACCATTAACAATCTGAAGGATTCTCAAATTTTTTTGCCTCCCGTTCCTGTAAGAGTGTCTGATAGATATCTACCAAGTTTGTCATGACAGCCTGTTTACTATAATTCCGGGAAACATGTTCATGCAGATTTTCAGCAAGTCTCCGGCGAATTTCTGGATGTTCCAGTAAGTTTTGTATGGCTTCCGCCATGGCAGAAATATCCCCAGGCTGAACCAGCAACCCCGCTTCTCCACCCAAAAGGATTTCTTCGCAATCTCCAACCCGGGTGGAAACCACTCCCAACTTTGCCCATCCGTATTCCATGAGCACCAATGGGAATGCTTCTGATATGGAACTGAGAACCGCCACGTCACAGAACCGTAGAATATTCAGCACATCCATCCGCTGCCCCAGAAAATGAACCGCACCTTTCAAGCCATGTTCAGAGAGATAATCTTCCAACTCAACCAACAAATCGGGTTCATTCACTTTTCCCACCATGATAAGAGTTGCGTCCGGGATCACTGTTATTACCTGAAGAAATGCCTTCACGAGGGTCAAATGATCTTTTTGTTTTCGAATATTTGCTACACAAATGATTCTGAAACCGGATTTCCCAGGCAGGTTGAGGTCGATATTTTCTTGATTTAATGGATATTCCACAAAATTAGGTAAATACCAGACCTTGTTTTGTGGAACTTTCATTTCATTCACTGCCCAATTTTCAAGTTTACGGCTTACTGACAGCACACCATCCAATTTTGATAAAGCCAGCCAATAAAGAAATACCGGACGTTTTCGGATCTCAAGCCTCCCGTAATGATCATGCCAAATCAAGAGCGAGTCTGTTCTTGAAAGCTGGTGCGCCAAGACTGTTATGATGAGTGCATTGGAATGTACATGGATGATGTCAAAATCTTCTTTCTGAAGGAAACGAGAGAATTTAATCACGACATCAGGATCATAACGAAAGCGTGCCAAAAAATGAAATTTCCTGACATGCGGGGCAATTTCGCTTTGCAATTCTCCGGTTTTCCAGGTTGTAGCAAGGGATACTGAAAAGTCATTCACCGGCAAGGAATTCGCAATGTTCACCGCCATCCGTTCAGCACCACCCGCAATCAATGTGTCCACAACCTGTAAAATACGAATGCTCATTCCTGCTCCTTGTTCCAATCCCTCAATATATCACTCCCAACTTTCAATGCTTCACAAGCAATCCCGGGAATGATTTCCTGTAATTTTTTCCTGCGAACGTAGCGATCATTCCATGCCTGATTGATGACTGCCCAGAGGTCATCTTCGGTAAGTCCGTCAATAGGTACACACCAATCCGCCAGATCCAACGAAGTCAGGACACCACGGGTTTTGGTTAAATATCCCACAAATACTGTTGGAACATGCATTCCAAGAGAAAAAATACCCGAGTGCAACCGGGTTGCAAGAAAAAGGTTCATTTTCCCGTAACACGCTTTAAGCAGTGCCGGTGACAACTGTTCGTCCACTAATACAGTTCGATGACGCAAACGCCCCGGCATTAGTTCCAAAACTTTTTGCGCACCGTTCCTGTCATTTTCCATGGATGTTGGCCCCGAAACTTGGATAAACAAGTAAACATCGACTCCCAAATTACTGATCATTTTTTCCAAAACCCCGGCAATCACGCGGTAATATTGATGCATGTGGCATGAATTAATTGTACGCCCCATGAATGCAAGCACCGTTGCACCAATTGACAGTTGGCCTGGTTTCCAGCCATACTTCTCTAGCAACTCACAAGCAATTTTTTCTTCCTCCTCATCAAATGCAAATGCCGGATCAGGCGCATAGATCAGCAGTTTGGGGGGAATGCCAATGGATTTTGCGAGTTCAATGGACACCTGATCCCGCAAGTATATTTTTTTTCCTCTGCCATACAGCCACTTCATGAGTAAACGCTCCCACCATCGCCGGAGAGGTCCTAAAGATTGTGGCATGGTGTAAAACGGTTTGCGAAACAAATGCGCCATGTATACAGATAGGGCATGTAAGGGAAATGGCCAGCCATACCTCCCCGTGGAATAAAACTGATTCCCGGCAACTCCAACAACAAAGTCAGCTTGACGATATGCTTCCACGAAAGGCTTCCAGCGGGACCATCTCGGTAACGGAAGATGACAAAAAGCCCACCAAGCAGTCAATAGACCAGATAACAATCGCAATATCTGCAGCCAGATTGGTTTCCCCTCTCCAGCACCTGCAATCCAAAATGGAGAGGGGATCACCTCCAATTGATTTTTCTTATAGTAAGCCTCATCAATCCAATTGGCGCAAATAATAAAGTGGGATGATGGCGAAGATTGCCGTAACTGGGACAATGCGCATTCCAATAGCGCTAAATCACCGGCATTTTGTGTGGAGTGCACATTTACCAATAGAATTCTTGGTGGATTCATAAAGTTTCCGCCATAATTTTTTGCCATCCTCGCCAGGCAACCAACCCATATCCAAACGCCAGGACTCCCTCACCTGCCAGGTATACCCAGGCAGCACCCAGAGGTCCATGGGATGGAATCACCAATAAATTTGCCAATATTCCTCCAAAAGCGACTAATGCCTGTGGCAGTATCCGACGTTTTTGCCAGCCAATTGCCACAATCCAGGTAACAAATCCAAAATTAATTGCTTTCAAAAGTAAAATTGGGCTGAGAACGGTCAGTATCCTCCCCGTCATGGAATAATCCTTCTGCAAAAGAAAGTCCAAAGCGGGTTTTCCCAAAGTTCCCACAATCAATGCTAATCCAACCCCTATGGATGCTTGAACAGCGAGTGACCACCCCAACAGTTTTCTTTTTTCGTCCAGGTTACAATTGGAAGATAGGGAATCCACCGTGTGCGGTAAAAAAGTCAAATACACTGCATTAGGAATAACAAAGAGCGCATTAATCAAACTTACCGCGGGAGAATAAACTCCTGCCGCAGATTTACCAGCCAATAACGCTAATAATGTAACATCTGCTTGTGAATAAATCAATACCAGTAACTCAGAAAATGAATATGGGACAGATTGCCTCCAAGTGGATACCAGTGTCTCCTTATCACCCATGACTGCGAGGGAAGGCTTCATTAACCGCAGCACAAATAATAATGACACAATGTTAGCCAGTGCTCTCCCCATCGCATAAGCCAACGGATGGTCCATTCCAATAAGAACAAGACCAATTGCTCCACCCAACCGGAGAACCCGTGAGACCAGGATAACTGTTGAAGATTGGCGGAGTTTCTTTTGGGCATTGGAAAATGCCAAGAATGTATTTGTTATACTTTCCACCCATACATCAATAACACATAGCAACAACAGGCTAAATGTGAATTGGTTTGGGAACAGTAAGATCGGCAATAACACCACCAGGATGCTCCAACCAGCCCCAAAACATGTTTTTAACCGCAATACATTTGGAAGAAGCTGTGAAGCCGCATTTTGATGACTAGCTTCCCGGAAAAGCCAGACATCCATACCCCAATTCACAAGAAAGGATGACAAAGTCACGATGGAATAACTGCTGATAAATATTCCATATCCTTCCCTTCCAAGTATACGGGCAATAAGAATTGTATAAACTGCCAACATCACCTGAGCCAAGCCATTACTGCCCCCAAAAAGGGTTAACTTGGTTACAAGTTCAGACAGGGTTGGCATGGAATGAGAGCGAGCATTCATTTAGACTATTGCACCTGCCATGGAGACAATCTTCTGAACCATTAATTCCCAACCGGGCTGTGGCAGATTCGCCGGATCCGGAACCCATTCTCCTTGAAGCCATTTTCGGATACCCTCTGCCAGGCTTACAGAATCAGCCGGAGGGATAACCATTACTGCTGATGGACAATTCATCAGGTCTTCCGAAGCCAGTGGTCTGGTAATGAGAAGAGGCAAACCCGCGCCGATTGCAAGTTTGACGGCACCGCTCTGAGTGCCATCCACGTAAGGCGCGACAAAAAGATCTGCTGCTGAAAAATAAAGTGAAACTTCTTCATCCGGGATATATCGATTTTCAATATGAATTTGATGCTCCAAGCTCAACTTCGCAATCCTGTCCGTATACCCACCCGTACCTCCCCAAAATTCACCAGCAACCAATAATTGCAATTGCGGGCTTATGCCGCGTAAAAGCCCCATTGCTTCTATTAAATGGGTTAATCCCTTGTATGGGCGTACAATACCAAAAAAAAGCAGTACCGGAGCATCCAACGGGATACCCAATTGCTTCCTGGCATCCGCTTTGGATGGCTTGCAACCTCCCGGCAATTCATATACGGGATGTGGGCAATCCATAATTATTGAACCGGGCATGATGGTTTCCAATCGTTTATGCTCGCGCTCCGATTGTACAATGTAACTATCGGCATTCAAAAGGGCGATCCTGGTAAGGAATTTATCCAAAGGGTTTGATTCGTGGGGCATGACATTGTGAACAAGGTAACAAACCTTTATTTTTTTGCGTCTTAATTGATTGGCAATCATTGAGAAGGATGGCGACCAGAAAGGATTCCACCACTGAAATACAACCACGTTTGGTTGCACCATTTCAATTACGCGAATTGTTTTCACCCAGGAAAACGGATTCAACGGGTCAAGAATAAATTGGGAATCGGGCAGAATATCCTTTCTACTGGGATCTCGATCTGATTTACCCGGATACAACCAGGTTGGATACTGGCGCAAGAAGGATACGACCTGCACGTTGTGCCCCATTTTTTTCGCTGTTTTGATCAGTTCTGTGGTATGGTGCGCTATTCCACCCCGATATGGATAAACAGGTCCTACAATACTGATTTTCATTGTAATTGGTTATGATCCGTTTTTCATGCCTTGAGAATGGATTGATTAATCATTTACCAATGATACCAGCAAAGCCCTTCTCCATTATAATCAAAAACGTGGAAAACATCCCACCCCTGCCTGCCGGTGCCATTCTCCTCATCCTGCCGGGTGCGGCGTTGCTGGCGTGGCTGCCCACCCGGGGCAAGCCCGCCCCATCCTCCGCCATCCGCTGGCTGGCGGACGCGGTTGCCCTGTCCATTGCCCTCTCCGCCCTGGCTGCACTCATCAGTTCGCTGCTGGATGTCCGCTGGACGCGCACCGGGCTGGTGACAGCCTATGGCATCTGCGGCGGGCTGGCAGCAGCGGGCTGGCTCTTCCAGCTCTGGCGGGATTGGAAGACTGCCCCCCGCCCCTGGTTTGACTGGCAGCGCGTGCGGTCGGCGGTTCCGGCGGGGATTTTCCTGCTGGCTGCACTGGCGGCGCTGGGCGGGATGATCTTCTGGCGGCTGTACCAGGCGAGGGAGCTTGTGCTGCCTGCCTGGGTGGATTCCGTCCACCACACCTGGGTGGTGCAGAAAATCCTGGCTGCCGGTGGTTTGCCGCCCACCCTGGGTGCGGAACTCCCCGTTCCCTTCTATTACCATTACGGCTTTCATTTAATAACTTCCATCTACTGTTCTCTGACCGGCACTGCCCCGGCGGATGCCGTGCTGAACTTCGGTCAGGCGGTTAACGCGTTGATTGCGCTGGCGGTCTTCCGGCTGGCGATTGCCACCTGGCAGGACTGGAAGCGCGCCGCCCTGGCTGCCCTGCTGGTGGCGTTTGTGATGCAAATGCCCGCCTATTACGTCACCTGGGGGCGCACCACGCTTTCCACCGGGCTGGTGCTGCTCCCGGCTGCCATGGCTGCCATGCTGGACCTGCGCAGGGAACATTCCCCCGATGCCTGGGCGCGCCTGATGATTCTCACCGCCGGGATCTGCCTGACACACTACCTGGCAATGCTGCTGCTGGCGTTCTTTGCCATCATCGTCCTGGTTGGAGAAATCCGGCACCGGGACAGGCTGGTTCCCCTCTTCACGGCATTATCCGGCGGAGTTCTGCTGGCGCTGCCCTGGCTGTGGATTTTGTGGACGCATGCCGGCAGCCAGGCAGGGCTGACCGCCCTGGGGGCGGATGGTTTTTCCAAAGATTATGTGCAGTACCTGGTGTACCTGACCGGTCCCACCCGCAGCCACATCCTGATGGGCGCGGCGGTTCCGGGACTGGTGCTTGCCTTCACCCAGCCGCAGTCCCGCCGGGTTGCCACCTGGGCGCTGCTGATGGCGCTGCTCACCCTGCCCTGGCTGCGGATTGACCCCTTCCGTCCGGACCTGTTCGCCATCCTGCTCTTCCTGCCTGCCTCCCTGCTGGCTGCCCACCTGCTGGTGTGGCTCAGTGAACTGGCGGGCAGGTTCACCCGACCCTGGCTGGGAAGCCTGCTTTTACTGCCTGCCGCGGCGGGCTTGCTCTTCTGGGGCATCAACGGGACGCGCAACGTGCTCAACCAGACGACCATCCTCGCCCAATCCGCCGACCTGGAGGCAATTGACTGGATCCGGCAGAACACCCCGCCCGATGCCCGCTTCTGGATCAACTCCACCGGCTGGCAGGGTGTGTACCGCGGCGTGGACGGCGGATACTGGTTGATGCCGCTTGCCAGCCGCTGGACACTGACGCCGCCCGCTCTCTACAGCAGCGGCGCCCCGGATTACGTTAACCAGGCGCAGGATTGGAGCAGGCGCGCCAGCCAGACAACCACCTGCAGCGAGGATTTCCACGCGCTTGTTTCCGAAGCCGGGCTGACCCACCTGTACCTGAAAACCGGGGTGGGCAGCCTGCAACCTGCCGCACTGGCTAACTGCAGCGACCTGCTGCTGATCTATCAGCGCAACGGCATCTCGCTGTACGAGATCACCCGCCCGTAACGGCACACCGCCTGCCGTGCTATAATCAAACCACCCCCAATCAATCACCCGTGGAGCAGAGATGAGCACCATTCAATCGGTCATCAAGCGCAGTGGAGCAATTGTTCCGTTTAACCCGGACCGGATTACCAATGCCATCTACCGGGCAGCCGTGGCAGTCGGCGGCCGCGACCGCTCGATTGCGGAAGGGCTGACCGACCAGGTGGTGCAATACCTGGAAAAGACCCTGCCGCCGGGTCAGCCGCCCACCGTGGAGGAAATCCAGGATGTGGTGGAAAAGATTTTGATCGAGAACGGGCATGCCCGGGTGGCAAAGGCATACATCCTTTACCGCGCCGAGCGCGCCCGCCTGCGCCAGGAACGCGCCGACAAGGCAGCCAACCCCTCCCCCAACATCCCCTGGGCAAAAATCTGGCACGTGCTGGATTGGTCCGTGGCGCACGGGGTGAACACGGTGGAACGGCTCAACGAGCGCATCCGGCGCGGCGAATTCCCGCAGGTTGTCCGCGAAGCCGAGGAGGCTTACGAGGAGGACGTGGAAAACGCCGTGGAGCGGATTGTGGAACGCCGCGAAGCGTTGAAGGTGGTCATCATCACCGGTCCTTCCTCGTCCGGTAAGACCACCACCACCATCAAGGTGGGGCAGCGGCTCAGCCGGGTGGGCATCCGCCTGGTGACCCTCAACGTGGACCATTATTTCTTTGACCTGGAAATGCACCCCAAGGATGAATTTGGGGATTACGATTTTGAACCCCCCCAGGCGCTGGACCTGCCCCTGGTGAGCGAACATCTCGCCCGCCTGGTGCGCGGCGAGCAGGTTCTGATCCCGTTTTACGACTTCAAGACCGGCAAACGCCGCCTGGAGCAGACCCCCATGCAGCTGCATGAGAACGAAGTGATCCTGATTGACAGCCTGCATGGCTTGTTCCCCGCCATGACACAGGATGTGCCGGATGAGCAGAAGTTCAAGCTGTACCTGGAACCCCTGCTGCAGGTCAAGGGTCCCGGCGGAAAATACATCCGCTGGACGGATATCCGCCTGATTCGCCGGATGCTGCGGGACGCCGCCCACCGCGCCTACGACCCGCGCCGGACGCTGGAACACTGGCACTACGTCCGTTCCTCCGAGATGCACAATATCATCTCGTTAATCAACACCACCGACTATATCATCAATACCGGCATGCCCTACGAGCTGCCGATTTACTCCCACCGTATGCTTAGCCTTTTCTCCGGCTGGGCAGAGGAATACCGCGATGACCCGCTGCGGGAGGACGCCTTCACCCGCGCCGCCCGGGTGCACACCCTGCTCCAATCGGTTGTTCCCGTGGCGGATGAATCTTCCATCCCGACCACGTCCGTTGTTCGTGAATTTATCGGCGGCAGCAGCCTCCAATACTAACTGCCCCGCAACAGGAGACCCCCCATGAGAGTTCGAATTATTGAAGAAAGCGTACCCGTATATCCCGAGATGGACCCCGACGCCATCAGCCTGTTCTCCCTGCATGCCGGGGACCACGTGGAAATTGTCAAAATATTGCGGCGCAAGGGCAAGAGCTGGGTGCAAATCCAGCAGCCGAACGGGCAGACAGGGTACGTGGCGGGAAGCACCCGCGTTTTTGCCATCCGCAAGGTGGTGCTGGAGGAAAAGGAAGCCAATTATTACGCCGAGCCAAACAGCGAAAGCGAACTTCTGGGGGTGCTCAAGCGGGGCATACACCTGACCGTCACGGACGTCAAGAAAGAGGCTGGCTCCGATGGCTGGGTCAAGCTGGTGCATCCCGATGGACAGGAGGGCTGGATCAGCGGCAAGGCGCGCATCCGCGTGCTGCCCGACAACCCGATGGAAGCCGGACGCAAGCAGATGATCTACGGCGGCATATGGCTGGCGGTAGGCATCCTGGTTGCCGTGTACCTGCAAATCACCAACCCGGAGAGCCAGATGATGATGATTGGCTACGGGGCAGGCATCATTGGCTTGCTGCAGTTGGGGCAGGGACTGATCCAGTACCTGCAGGGGAAAAAAGAACAGCAGTAACTACGCCGGGGCTTTCACCGTGTAGGTGTCAAAATCCCGCGCCACCACCACGTTGGGGAAGACGCTTTGCGCCTCCGCCAGCACATCCTTTTCCCGGTAGCGCCGGGAGATGTGCGTGAGGAAAAGCTGGCGCGCGCCTGCCCGGATTGCCAGGTCCGCCGCCTTGCGAGCGGTCAGGTGACCGAAGTGGCGCGCCATGTCGGCTTCCTCGTCCAGGTAGGTGGATTCAATCACCAGACCATCCACGTCCCGGCAGACATCCACCAGCGAGTCCACCTCCCCGGCATCCCCCACCACCGCCAGGCGGGTGCCCATGCGGAATTCCCCCAGCACCTCCTCCGGGGCAATCGTGCGCCCATCGGGCAGCGTGACCGGCTTGCCATCCACCAGGTCCCGCCGCCAGGGTCCTTCGGGGATGCCCAGTTCGGCGGCTTTTTCCGGCAGGAAGGGCTTGCGACCCTTTTCTTCAAACAGGAACCCCATGCTGTCCGCCCCGCGGTGCGAGACAGGGAACGCCGAGACGGTGAAATCCTCCGCCCCCCAGAAGACCCCCGGGTCCAGCGCAATCATCTGGATGGGCATGGGCGCCTGACCGCCGCGCAGCACCACGCCATACAGCAGGTCGCTGATGCGATCCAGGGCGGAACGCCCGCCGTGGATGCGCAGTTCATCAATGGTCTCCCAGCGCATGAAGGTGGAAAGCAAGCCCGCCAGCCCCAGGATGTGATCGAGGTGACCATGGGTAATGAGGATGTCATTCAGGCGCTTGAATCCAATGCCGGATTGCAGGATCTGGCGCTGGGTTCCTTCGCCGCAGTCCACCAGGAAGCGGTATTCGTCGTGTTTGACCACCAGGGCAGGCAGGTTGCGTTTCGCCGAAGGCGCAGACGCAGAAGTACCAAGGAAAATAATTTCAAACAATGCCTTACATCCTTTCCGGAGTCAAACCGACGTGCCCTGATTTTACCCCATCTCGGGTCAGGATGCAAAACCAGGAAGCGGCTCCCGGGTGATATCCAACCCCTGCCAGGGGAACGTTCACCAGGGAACCCCAAAAGAAGGAGGGGCTTGTGGATGATCCACAAGCCCCTCCTGTGATCCGGGTTTCTTTTTGCCCGGTTGTGCAACTTGTGCTATACTTTTGCGTAGAATGAATTGGGGATTGTCCGGTTTTGTTTTGAAAAAGGATTTATCATGGATACTTTACGTTTGCTTGCCACCATCCTGCCGCTGGCGCTGACCTCCGGCATCAACCTGTATGCCACCATCCTGATTGTGGGGTTGAGCATCCGGCTGGAATGGGTTCCCAACCCGCCCGCCGGGCTGGATGCACTTGGCTCTTGGGTGGTGATTATCGTTGCCGGGGTCTTTTACCTGGTGGAATTTCTTGCCGATAAAATCCCGGTGGTGGATAACGTCTGGGACATGATTCATACTTTCATCCGTCCGTTTGGTGCGGCACTGGTGGCGTTTTCGGTGGTGGTGCAGATGGACCCGATTGTGGCGGTCCTTTCCGCGCTGGCAGCCGGGGGCGTGGCGCTGGTCTCGCATGGCGGCAAAGCCGGCAGCCGGATGGTGATGAACGTGACCTCCCCGGCGGAAAACATCAGCAATATCGTCGTCAGCCTGGCAGAGGATGTTGGAGCAGGCTTGCTGGCGTTCCTGGCACTCAAGTACCCCTGGGCTGCTGCCGGAGTGGCAATCATCCTGCTCGTCCTGATCATCCTGTTCGTCCCGCGGATTCTCTCCTGGGGCTGGTACAACCTGAAGGCGTTTGGGGTGTGGATCAAGGGACTGGTCAGCCAGGTGGAGGAATCGGAGACCCTGCCTGCCAATCACCTGATTGTGCTGCAGCACCAGCGCCCGGACCTATCCTCCGCCTGCAAGGGACAGGGCATCCCCGGCGCCAACGGGCGCAACGGGTACCTGTCCATCCAGGGCAGTGAGCTTGCCTTTACGTATGAATCGTGGGGACGCAGCCATGCCTGGCGGATTCCTGTGGCAAACCTGGCAGCCGCCTACCTGCGCCACCGCCTGTTTGTGGACGTGCTGGAACTGCACTCGGCGGCGGGCTCCGGCAAGCCGAAGGTGTTCCGCTTTGTGTTCCTCAAGGACCGCATGCCGCTGGTGGATGCGTTTGCCGAGCGGCTGAACGCCACCGAAACCCGCTAACCCGAGAGCGCTTCGCCCAAGCCGTATCCACCGCCCACCAGCATTCCCACGCCCAGCAGGAAAATCAGGATAATCTGGGCGTTGAGGAAGATGCTTTCCACCACTGCGGTGAGGGCGTCCACGCCGCTTGCCTGCAAACCGCGGGCAACCTCGATGACCGACCAGACGGAAATACCAATCAGGACGATGCCGCCAATCATGATGGCAACGCCCAGCAAAATCCAGAGCGGGCTGCGCCTGCGGCGGATCTGCTCCGCCCGGTAGAGTTCCACCGCCTGTACCCGCGCCTCCGCATGGTTCCAGTCCATGCCGGTGCGGTTGCACACTTCCAGGATGATGTCATCCCGGCTGGCGTGACTCACCAGCTGGTCTACAATCCAGGCGTCCAGTTCCTCGGGGTTGAGAAGATGGGGGGACATAACCCTATTTTACGTTAATTGCCGCACCCTGGGGTAGCGGATGGCAACAAACAAACCATAGAGCAGCGAGAGACCGGCGCCAATCCCCACGGAAAGCGGCGCGCTCAGCCAGTCCGCCACCAGACCAGCCTGCATCCCTCCCAGGCGCATCATGGACTGGAAGGAAAGGGAGTAAAAACTCATCACCCTGCCGCGCATTTCGTCCGGCGTGTTTAACTGGAGCAGGGTGTTGGCAAGTGCGTTTTGCCAGGTGAAACTGACACCAATCATCAGCATGACCAGGAGAGAGAAACCAAACGAACGCGAGACCGCCAGCAGGATCAGCGCGGCGGGGAAGCCCAGGTTGCCGATGGTAAGCATGATGCCGCGCCGGGCACGGTCGGGCAGGGAGGCAACTGCCAGGGCGCCTACAGTTGCACCAACGCCCATCATCGTCAGCAGCATTCCCAGCGGCAGGGCTTCCGGGTTCCGGCAGGTCATCACCCCGCAGATGGCACCAATCACCGGCTGGGCGCTCTGGAAGAGCACTTTTTCGGCAAACACCGGCATGAGGGTGTTGTAGGGCATGGATAGAAATGCGCTTACCCCCACCAGGGAGATCAATACCAGCAGGGTCTGCTGCCTGGACAAAAATTTGAATCCTTCCACCATGTGGCCGCGCACCTCGCGGGACTCCACCTTGCGGTGAGACTGGGGCAGGTTGCGCATCATCAGGAGGGAGATAATGACCGGAATAAACGTGAGACCGTTGATGAAAAAGGCGGTGCCTTCGCCGGTGGCAGCCACCAGCAAACCGGCGGCAGCCGGTCCAATTGCCCGCGCCCCGTTGAACATGGCGGAATTCAGCCCGATGGCATTGGTCAGGTCCGCCTTGCCTTCCACCAGGTCCACGGTGAACGCCTGGCGGGCGGGCAAATCCACCGCCTGGACGGCAGCCAGGAAGAGCGAGAACACATACACCTGCCAGACCTGCACCACGCCCGTCCAAACGACAACCGCCAGCCCAACCGCCTGCAGCATCAACAACACCTGGCAGACCAGGATGACGGTGCGCTTGGGCATGCGGTCGGAAAGCGAACCGCCCCACAGCGCCAGGGGCAGGAGCGGGATGAGACCGAGCAGGCTCATCAATCCCAGGGCGGTTGCCGAACCCGTCAGCCGGTAGATGAGCACCTGCTGCGCCATCGTCTGCATCCAGGAGCCAATCAGGGAAATGCCCTGCCCGATGAACCAGAGGCGGTAATTGCGGTGACGTAAGGCGCGAAACGTAGAGGACATGGACAAATCAATAACCCCGGAGCAGAGGATACCCCCATTCTACTCCAACATACAGGAAATGTCAGACAGGCAGGGTTTACAAAATCATTAACAGATGCAAGTTTTTCCCCGGGGAACCGGCACCGGCAAACATCAATCTGTGATAATATATTCCTGTTGACGAATATGAATTCCCCTGCTGTTATGGATAACCAACCTGCGAATATTTTCCGCCTGCTGGGTCAACCCAACCGGCTTGCCATCCTGCTGGCAATTGGCGGCGGGGAAGCCTGCGTCTGCCACCTGGAAGCCGTGCTGGGCGTGCGCCAGGCGACCATCTCGCAGCACCTGATGGCGCTGCGGAACGCCGGGCTGGTGACCACCGTGCGCGAGGGGCGGCATGTTTATTACCGCCTGAATGACCCGCAGATCCTGGAAATCATCCGGCTGGCGGCAGAAATTGCCGGGAGCAGCCTGCCGGAATTGCCCGCCTGCCCGGTGCCGGGCTGTCCCTGCCCGCATTGTACGGATGCCCCGGAATAACCATCCCAAAATCCATTGTATGAGAGGTCCCCATGAAACCCCGCCTGAAATTCCTTGACCGGTTTTTAACCCTGTGGATTTTCCTCGCCATGGCAATCGGTGTGGCAATCGGCGCGCTGGTGCCAGGTGTGGAATCGTTCATCAACCGCTTCCAGGTGGACACCACCAATATCCCGATCGCCATCGGGTTGATCCTGATGATGTACCCGCCGCTTGCCAAGGTGCGCTACGAAGAGTTGGGGGACGTGTTCAAGAACTGGAAGGTTCTGCTGCTTTCGCTGGTGCAGAACTGGGTGATTGGACCGGTGCTGATGTTCCTGCTTGCCATCCTCTTCCTGCGGGATAAGCCCGATTACCTGATGGGCTTGATCATGATCGGGCTGGCGCGGTGCATCGCCATGGTCATCGTCTGGAACGACCTTGCCCAGGGTGACCGGGAGTATGCTGCCGGGCTGGTGGCGTTTAACAGCATCTTCCAGGTGTTGTTTTACAGTGTCTATGCCTACCTGTTCATCACCCTGCTCCTGCCAGCGTTTGGCATCCAGGGCATGGTGGTGGATGTAACCATCGGGCAGATTGCCAAAAGCGTATTCATCTACCTGGGCATCCCATTCCTGGCAGGGTTGATCTCCCGCTTTGTGCTGATCCGCCTGAAGGGTAAAAAATGGTATGAAACCCGCTTCATCCCGTTCATCAGCCCCATCACGTTGATTGCCCTGCTCTTCACCATCGTGGTGATGTTCAGCCTCAAGGGCAAGCTGATCGTGCAGATTCCACTGGACGTGGTGCGGATTGCCATCCCCCTGCTGCTGTACTTCGTGATCATGTTTGTTGTCAGCTTCCTGCTCAGCAAACGGTTCGGCGCCAATTACCCCATCAGCACCACGCTCTCGTTCACGGCAGCCAGCAACAACTTTGAACTGGCAATTGCCGTTTCGGTGGCAGTGTTTGGGTTGAATTCCGGGCAGGCTTTTGCGGCGGTGATTGGACCGCTGGTGGAAGTGCCGGTGATGATTGGATTGGTGAACCTGGCATTCTGGTTCCGCAGGAAATTATTTGCCCAACCGGCAGCCGGTTGAGCGGAGCTACCTTATCCGCCGGTTCCCCTAGCCGCGCGGCGGGTAACCAGTGATCTCGCGGATTGCCTCGTAGAGCGGTTTCAGCCGCCCGTACATTTTGAGGTAGACCCGCCGGTACAACTCGTCGTAAATTTTATGGTTTTCCGGTTCCGGTTCCACCGTCCTGCCAATGCGGGTCATGGCGGCAACTGCCTGGTCAAAATTGCGGTGCAAGCCCAGCCCCACCGCGGCATCCATGGCTGCGCCCAGCCCGGAGGCTTCGTAGACGTGCGGGGTGGAGACCGGCAAACCGAAGACATCCGCGGTGATCTGCAGCGCACCATCCGATTGGGAGCCGCCGCCCGCCACCCGCACTTCCCGGATGGGCTTGTGGCTGGCGCGTTCGGTGCGTTCCGCTCCCTCCCGCATGGCATACGCCAACCCCTCCAGGATGGACCGGTAGAGGTGCGAGCGGGTATGGACATCGCCAAACCCAATGATGGCACCCTTCGCCTCGGGTCCCGGCACCTTTAAGCCCGGCGACCAGAACGGCTGGAGGGTGAGACCCTGCGAACCGGGCGGGGCGGATTCCACGAGATGATCGAACAGGTCCTCCGGTTCAATCCCGCGGTCCTGTGCCAGCCGCTGTTCCTCGTGGGCAAACTCGCGCTTGAACCAGCTGACCATCCAAAAGCCGCGGTAGATTTGAATTTCAAGGCTATACGCACCGGGAATCGCGGCGGGATACGGCGGGATGAGGGGGATGACCTCCAGGTATTTCCGCTGGGTGGTGTTGATGGTTGCCGTGGTGCCGTAGCTGAGGCAGGCAACCTGCGGGTCCACGCAGCCGGACCCGATCACTTCGCAGGCTTTGTCGGCTGCCGCCGCAATCAACGGCAATCCTTCCGGGATGCCGGTATCATCAGCTGCCTGGCGGGTGATTTGCCCCAGCACGCCGGTCGGCGGCACCAGTTCCGGCAGGATGGATGGATCCACCGGAACCGCCTGCCACTTCCAATCGGAGGGGCTGCTCCAGCGCAGGCTCTTGTAATCAAACGGGATGTACGCCACCTGGCAGCCAACCGAGTCCACGTACCTGCCCGTCAGCCGGTGGGTGAGGTAGCCCGAGAGAAGCAGGTACTTGCGGGTTGCCTGCCAGATGTCCGGCTGGAAGGTGCGCAGCCAGTTTGCTTCCGCCTCCGCCTGCAAATAAGCCACCGTCTCTGACATACCGGTCAGCCGGAAGCCCAGCCCCCACAATCCGCCGATTGGCTTCAAGCCCGGCGTGCGGCGCTGGTCGAGCCAGACGATTGCCGGGCGGAGCGGGTTGCCATCAGCATCCAGGTTGATCATCGTTGACCGCTGGGTGGTGAGCGCCACACCAGCAATGGCGCTGCGGTCCACGCCCGGCATTGTCCAGAGCTGGCGGCAGGCAGTACAGAGTGCATCCCAGAACACGGTGGGGTGCTGTTCCGCCAGCCCCGGGGCGGTGGAGAAGTAAGGCTCAATGGGAACGCGGCTTTTGGCAACCAGCGCGCCCGCGGGTGTGAAGACCAGGGCGCGCACGCTCTGTGTCCCCTGGTCAATGGCAAGAAGATGGTCAGCTGTCATGGGAGCATCCGGATACGTGAAGAAATTGGAATGAAATCAATCATTTACCATGATTATCATAGCATGGAATTGGCAGAGCAAGCCTGTCAGCCGCCTGGAAAGGCAGATTGATTTCCTGTGCCGGTTACCAGAGACCCGGCAACAGGCGAAAACGCACCTTGCGGGCATATTCTGCATAACCGGGCAGTTCGGCGTACAGGGTGCGGTCCTCCAGGAAAGTCCGCAGGATGAGAAGCAGCACACAGGCTGCCGCCGGGATGGCTGCCCACCAGGACGCAAGGATGATGCAGGAAGCCGGTTCGTAGAGGATGGCACCAAGGTATGCCGGGTGGCGGACAAACCGGTAGGGTCCGCTGCTGACCACTGTCTGCCCGCGCTCCGGCTGCAGGCGGACAATTTGCGAGAACCAGGCATTTTCAGCAGTTGCCCACACCACCAGCGCGTATCCCAGGGCAGCAATCCCCAGCGCAAGGAACTGCAACGGGAGGGAAGAATCCCCTATCCAGCCATGGCGGTGATCCAGCCCGGCAATGATGTACCGCGCCAGCTGGAACAGACCGAGCAGACTCATGATCACCGTGTCCCAGCGCTTGGCGCCCCGGCGCGGTCCCAATCGTTCCGCCAGCAGCCCGGGGTTGGTGCGGAGAATGACGACAGCCGTGGCAATGATCCAGGCTGCCATGACGGCAAGCAGCGCCCAGGCTTGCCACCAGTCCATCCGCCCAGCAGCCCAGAACAATGCCACACCCATCACCACCAGCCCCATCGCTTCCCGGACGAAATAACGCACAATCACTTTTTTCTCCATCAGATATTTCTCCAATCCAGGAACAAGCCTTATGCAAAAGCCAGAAATACATCCTCCAGGGTTGGTGCCGCGCGTTCCAGCCGCTCCATCGCCAGCCCGGCATCCGCCAGGGCAGCTGCCAGTTGTTCCCGGGTGACATGGGGCTGCGCCACCACCCGCAGGGCATCACTGTTCAAGCCGGTGCGCAGCACCCCCGGCACCGCCTGCAGGGTTTCCAGGGCGGGAATCAGGGAGGCGGTGAACACTTCCCAGACCTGACCTGCCAGATTCTGCTTTAATCCGGCAGGGGTATCCACCGCCAGCAGCCTGCCCGCCCGCATAATGCCAACCCGCTGACAGTACTCCGCTTCATCCATGTAATGCGTGGTTACCATTACAGTCACCCCGCCGGCAGCGCGGGCGTAGATCAGATCCCAAAATGCCCGGCGCGCCACCGGGTCCACCCCGCTGGTGGGCTCATCCAAAAAAAGCAGGCTGGGACGGTGCACAATTGCAACCGCCAGGGAAAGCCGCTGCCGCCAGCCAACAGGCAGATCTGACGTACGCGTCTCCGCCGCATCTGCCAGACCGGTTTGTTCCAGCACATCCCAAACCTGGTTTTCCTCTTGGATGCCATACATCCCGGCGTAAAACACCAGGTTCTCCCGGACGGTCAGGTCCGTGTAGAGGACAAACCGCTGGGACATGTAGCCCACCCGGGAGCGCAGAGCTTCCGCCTGGCGAACAGGGTCATAGCCAAGCACCTCCGCCCGCCCGCCGCTTGGCAGCAACAAGCCCAGCAGCATGCGGATGGTGGTGGTCTTGCCACAGCCATTGGGACCCAGCCAGCCCATCACTTCGCCGGGTTCAATGGAAAAATTAAGGTGATCCACGGCAACAAAATCGCCAAAGCGGCGGGTCAGGTTATCCGTCAAAATAACTGCACTCATCCACCCTCCTCCACCATGGCAATAAAAACATCCTCCAGCAGGGCATCCACCACCCGGATGGATTGAATCGTTCCGCCCGCCGCCCGGATGGACTCATCCAGCCGGGTGCAAAGCAGTTCCGCCGTCCCCGGTACCGCCCGCAGGTGCAGCCTGTCGCCAAAGCGCTGGACAGCCTGCACGGAAGGTTCCGCCATGGCAACTTTCAGGGCGGTTTCCACCGGGAAGGCGGCAGCCTCCACGATGCGCCCTGCCAGGCGGTTCCGCAGGTGCCGCGGGCTGCCTTCCGCCACCAGGCTGCCCGTGCGTATAAAGCCAACCCGGTTGCAGCGGGAGGCTTCATCCATATATGGGGTGGAGAGGATGACCGCCTGCCGCTCCTCCTGTACCAGGCGGATGAGCAACTGCCAGAAATCCTGCCGGGTAACGGGGTCCACGCCGGTGGTGGGTTCGTCCAGCAGCAGCACGCGGGGGCGCGCCACCAGCGAGACCGCCAATCCAAGTTTCTGCTTCATCCCGCCGGAAAGCTGCCCTGCCCGGCGGTTGCGGAATTGCCACAAACCGACAAATTCCAGCACCCACTGCGAACGCGGCTGCCAATCCTTTCGTTCAATGCCGCGCATCTCGGCAAAAAAATGCAGGTTTTCCAGCACTGTCAGGTCTTCATACAGCGAGAACCGCTGGGAGAGATACCCCATGCCCATCCTGGCTGATTCCGGTTCCTGTGCCAGGTCCACACCTCCCACGGTGACGGTGCCGCCGGAGAGGCTGAGTACACCGCACAACAGGCGCAGGAGGGTGGTTTTGCCCGCCCCATCCGGTCCCACCAGCCCGTAGATTTCTCCGGGGTTCAGGTCCAGGCTGACATTGCGGACAGCATGAACAGCACCAAAGGATTTGGTCAAGCCGCGGGCAACCAGCACCGGTTTTTCACTCATTTCCATTCCAGGTTCCTATTTCCCCGGCAAAGGAAGGCTCACCGAGGCAGGCATGCCCGGCTTTAACCTGCCATCCGGGTTACTCAGGGTCAATTGCACGGCAAACACGGTCACCTTGCGGCTTTTGATGGTCTGGATATTACGCGGTGTATATTCCGCCTGATCGGCAATATGAGTGACTTTACCGGGAAACACTTCGCCGGGGAAGGAATCCACTGTGACCTCCAGTTCCTGCCCAAGGAGCAGGGTGCCATATTCATCCTCAGGCACATACACAGTGAGGGTTAACGGATCCAACCTGGCAAGAACCAGCATTGTGGAACCCATCACTGCCAGTTCGCCAGGTTCCACAATGCGGGTCAGCACCACTCCATCCACCGGGGCGGTGAGGGTCAATTTTTGAATCTGCACGTCGAGCACCGCCAGCGCGGCTTCCGCTGCGGCAGCCTGGTTCTCCGCTGCCTCCACCTGCGCCCGGGCGGCATCCAACTGCTCCGGGCGGGCACCAGCAGCCAGCAGGTTGTACTGCGCCCTGGCAGAATCCAGGCTGGCTTCAGCAGCATCCATCTTTGCCTTTAACTCCCTGCCCCCGGCGGTATCCTGCATGGCGCCGGGGAGGTCCTCGTAGGCTAGCCGGGCAGCATCATACGACACCTGCGCCAGGTTCACCCCTGCCTGTGCCACGGCAAGCTGCCCGTCGGAGGGACCGGCTTGCAGGAGGGCAAGGCTGGCGCGGGCAGCTTCGGCACTGCTGAGCGCCGCCTGCCAGGTATTCTCCGCCTGCACCCGTTGTGCCTGGAGAAGAGCATCATCCAGCCGGATGAGGACATCCGCCGCCTGAACCATCTGCCCCTCCCCGGCAAATACCTCCACCACCCTGCCGCCAAGTTCCGGGGCGATCCGCACCTCCAGGGCTTCGATTGTGCCAGAGAGAGTCCTGCTTTCTGAAACGTCCGGACGCAGCAGGTAATAGCCGCCAATAAAAATTCCCGCCAGAACCAGCACAACCACCGGGATGAAATGCATTTTTTTGTTCATGATAACCTCTCCATCCAGGAATACGTGATGAAAGATCCCATTAATCCAACCGCTTGCGGAACCGCATGGCTGCCAGCCCCATCACCACCACAGAGAAGATGCATAATGCCAGCACCTCCTGCCAGAACGATTCCATTCCCACACCCTTCAGCATGATTCCGCGCGCGATGAGGAGGAAATAGCGCATTGGCACGCTATAGCTGATCCACTGCAGGACGGCGGGCATGGCTGCCAGCGGGAAAATAAACCCTGAGAGAAAAATGGAGGGATAGATGGTGAACATGGTCACCAGCATGGCTTCCTGCTGGGTTGCTGCAATTGTGGAAATCAGCAGACCAATCCCCAGGGTGGTCACCAGGAAAATTGCTGAACAGAGCAGCAACAGAAACAGGCTGCCGTTGATGGGTACGTCAAAAAGCAGCATCCCGGCGAAGAGGATTTCCAGCGTATCCAGAAAGGCAATGACCACATAGGGGGTCAATTTACCCACCACCAGCTCCCAGGGTTTGAGCGGTGTGACAATCAACTGCTCGATGGTGCCGCGCTCGCGCTCCCGCACAATGGACGTGGCGGTCAGGAAGGTGGTAAGAAACTGGAGGATGATGCCCACCAAGCCCGGAATCATGAAATGGGCGCTGACCATGCCGGGGTTGTACCAGACCTGTGTACGCACCTCAACCGGCATGGTCAGGGAAAATGACTGCCCGCGGCTGTTGATCTGTTCCGACAGCACTGTGACGGATTGGGACTGCCCAATCAACTGTGCGGCTGCCAGCACCGTGCCCGCCATTGTTGGATCGGATCCATCAAGCACAAAAGCAACCTGCGCCTGCTGCCCGCCCGCCAGTCTGCGGCTGTAATCCGGCGGGATGATCAATCCAGCCCGGATGTGGTTGGAATCCATCAGGGCGCGGAGTTCCTCCTCCGAGCCCACCCGGTATTCCAGCTTGAAGTAATCCGCAGCCTGGTATGCCGCAATCAGGGTGCGGGAATCTGGCGAGTTGTCCTGGTCCCACACCCCCAGCGCCACGTTGCGGACATCGTTGGTGGCGGCATACCCCAATAGCAGCAACATCATAATGGGTAAAATGAAGGTGACTGCCAGGGCACGCGGATCACGGATTACCTGGATGAATTCCTTGCGAATGAGAGCTGCCAACCGGGAATTACGCATGGTCATCCTCCCTCTTGAGGATACCGTGCAGGTAGATATCCACGAACAGGTCCAGGCTGTCTCCGCCAAAAATGGGCATGATTTCCAGCGGGATCAGGCGGCGGGTCATATAATATGAAAAGAATAGCCCCACGAAGGAGCGCAGCAGGGTGGGCAGAGGAATATCCCGCAACTCCCCCGCCTGGCGCTGGAACAACCTGCCCAGTTCCAGGAATACCGGCAGAGTGGATTCCACCAGCAGCGGCATGTGGCGGGCATTGAATTCCACCATCTCAATCAACATCAGGTTGACAGACTCGTTCCGTTTGTCCAGTTCCTCCACCATCAAACGGGCGGCAGAGCGTACCACCTCGGCGGTGGTGCTGCCTTCCACCCGCTGCAGGATGGGCGCAACCTGCCAAACAGGATGCCGCTCTGAAAAAACCGCCACCCAGATTTCTTCCTTGCCAGAGAAATGATTATAAATTCCGCCCAGTGTCACACCAGCACGCTCACCGATCTGCCGCATGGAAGTGGCGTGGTAACCCTGTTCCAGGAACAGGGCATGGGCGGCATCCATGATATTCTCTCGCGTAACTTCACTTTGTTTGCGGGAACTGCGGGGGGTCATGGGATCCTCCTGATAAATAACGAACGTCCGTTATTTTATCGCGCCAATCTTCCCGCATGTCAATATCCCGGAATCAATTTGCGTGTACAATAGTGGAAAGGAATCCTGTTATGAGCACTCCATCCCTCCCCCGCCAGGTACCCATCATTTCCATCTCCGGCAGCCATCGCGAAATGGGGCGCCAGATGGGCGAAGCCCGCCGCGAGCAGGTGCAGCACAGCATTCAAAACGCCCGCCAGTTGATCCAGGACACCTACGAGGAACTGCATCTCACCTGGGAGTCCGCCCAGATCCAGGCGCGCAAGTACATCCCCTATGCGCAGGAACGCTATCCCCAATACGTGGAGGAAATGCATGGCATTGCAGATGGTGGCAATGTCCTGCTGGATGAAGTTGTCATCGTGAACGCCATGGAAGGTGTCACGATGGATGCGTTGCACCTGACCAAGTGTACATCGCTGGCGGTCAACCAGCGCCACACCACCAACCGGCACGTACTGGCAGCCCACAACGAGGACTGGCTGCCCGAGGATGAGCCGGATGTGTTCCTGGTGCATGCCACCCCCAAGGATGAGCCGCCGTTCCTTGCCATGACGTACGGCGCCCTCCTGCCGAACATTGGTTTTAATGCGGCGGGGATCTGCCAGTGCTGCGATACGGTTTACCCCACCGACAGCCGAATTGGGATCCCGCGCGTAATCGTCTCCCGGGCGGTGCTGGGGGCGCGCACCCCCTCGGATGCCATCCGCTGCACCGTGATTCCCCACCGGGCTGCCGGGTACAATCACCTGATTGTCCATGAATCCGGCGAACTGTATAATATTGAGGTTTCCGCCCGCCAGTTCGCCATGATGTACGGCGAGGACGGCAGGCTGGTCCATACCAACCACTACCTGCACCCCACCATGATATCCATTGAAGATGAATCGGATGAATTAATCAGCACCCGGGTGCGGTATTTCCGGGCGCTGCGCCTGCTGCGGGAAACCGATTCCCACAGCGTGGAAAGCCTGCAAAGCATTCTTTCCGACCACATCAATTACCCCGATTCGATCTGCAACCACGACATGGGTGCCGGGAACCGGATGGATCGCGAGAAGACTGTCACTTCGTTGGTGATGGATATGACCGAGCGCGCCATGTATGCCACTTGGGGCACGCCCTGCCAGAATTCCTATCACCGCTACCAGTTAAACGCCTGACCGGCGGATTAATCGAGCGTCAGTTTTCCCGCCTGGTGAAGGGATTGCCCAAAGACAGGCTGGCAGATCGCAAAAGCCTGCTCCGGCGTAAGGGGATGCAGCGGGTGAACCATCAGGTGCATGGGCGTTGGGGGGACATGCGAACCCACTTCCTGAAGGTAATGGACTCCTCCCAGCAGTAATGCGCCATTGCGCCGGTAGAATTCAATCCTCCGGCGGGAGAATTCCGCCTGCTCCGGGGAATGCGCCTCGGCGGGTTTTTCCACTTCATACACCACTGCCGTGTATTGTTCCGGGTCCAGAGATTGGACCATTGCCCGGTACATCTGCGCACCCACCCCGCGCGAGCGCAGGCTGGGTAGAACCGCCAGGTACCATAGCAACGCCACCCCCCGATTTGGACGCTCGGAATACCAGATTAACCCGAGAAATTCATTTTCCACACTCACCGCGCTTGCCAGGTGTTCGTGCTGAAGGGCAGTGGTATTTTTCAACAGGCTGAGGATATCGGCAACCAGGATGCGTTCATTTGCCGGGAAAGCCAGTTCATACAACTCCAGCCAGGGAATCAACAATTCATCCTGCAGACCAGTCAGCGGTTTCAATTGGATGGACTCAAAGCTCATGCAACCCTCCAGAAGGGACCTGGATGTCTGTCAGGGTGCGCGCCAGCACCACCAGCGGCAAACCTGCCTCCCAGTAATCCGCAACCTCGCCACAGCGGACAAACCCCAGTTTTTCATAAAGGTGCAGGGCGGCATCCGATGCCGGTGAGGTTTCCACACAAATCATCCTGCCGCCGCTGGCTGCCGCAGCCACCAGGGTGGCATGCAGCAGGGTGGCACCATATCCCCTGTGCTGTTGCTGGGGATCCACGGCAAACCACCCCAGCCAGTACACACCCGCACCCGCCCAGCAGGGTCGATAGAGACCCGACAAGCCCACCAGCACTTCTTCATCCTCCACCTGCCGGACCAGTACATAATACACCACAGAGATCAAATCATCCTGCTGTTTTTCAATGGAAGGTGCATACCCGGGGCGGGTGAGAGCCAGGTGCAGCATCCTGCGGATTTCCGCGCCAATGGACGGGCTTTGAAAGCTGCGTTCCGCCAGCCCGGCGGCAAGCTCCAGGTCTTCCGCCTGCAGGCGGCGCAGGCTAAGACCCTGTTCACGATCCAACAGCCAGCTCATGGAAGAACCTCCTTGATCATTGCACTGACCTGTTCCTTCATTGCATCTGTCACTGCCACAGCCCGGGCAGCATAAACCGGGTCATTCCGCTGCGGCAGAGGCGGGAAGATGTATGCTGTAAGTTCCGCCTCCTGGTGATGTGCCAGCCAGCCGGTAACAATCTCCGATGAAACCGACCCAGCCGAAGGCTCTTCCCGGCATGCGCTTAGAAAACAGCGCATCTCCAGGGCGGCAGCCAGCGCCCCGCCAGGGTCACAAGCATGCCATTCCACCAGGCGGTCAAACAGGCGCTCCATTAAATCTTGCAGCATTTCAAAACTGTAAATGTCGGGCGGTTGTGGCTCGCCCTGATAGCGATAATCATACTGGAAAGCCACCTGGTATGCAAGCCATGCATGATGCAAATTTCCTGCTTTCCAATACGCATCACCCAGCACACGGAAGATGGTGGCGCGCACCTCGTGATCCTGTTCCCCTGCCTCCTCCAGGACGTGCCGCACCACCTCCACAACCCGGGCAAATTCGCCCCGGTCCAGCATCACTTCGGCAATGTGGTAAAGAACCCAGCTTTTACTCCATTCCAGTTCCCGAACCTGGCAGGAAATGGCATAGGCTTCCTTGAGATATTCCAGTGGATGTCCACCTGGGAGAAACCGGGCGGATTCACCCAGCAGGATGTCGCTGAGTGCGCGCAGGCGCACCCGTTCCAGGTCGCCTTTCAACTCCGCCAGCGGGCGGTTGCAGTCCAGCAGGGATCGCAAGCCAAGCAGGGCATCCGTGGCTGCCTGCCAGCGCTCCGTCAGCCCGGCGCGCCCCCGAAATTGGCGTGCCAGCACCCAGCCCTGGTGGAACTGATCCAACAGGCGGGCAATCTTCCCGCCCTTCAAGCTGCGGGATTGCTGGAGGAAACGCACCAGGTCGTCGCACAGTGGGAAGGGAATGTACCAGCCCCACCACCAGAATGCCTTAAAATACACCACCGCAATCGACAGGGAAGCGTTTTCCAGGTCATCTGCCAGTGCCAGGTGGCGCAGCCATTCGGCGATGCTCTCCTGGTAATCCTGGTGCTCGTAGCGGAACCAGCCGAGGTAGGAGTCTCCATCCTCCTCTTCCGATTCAAACCCTGAAAGAATCCGGGCATAGTAATCCGCTGCCCGCCGGTGAAGGATGGGGAGACCATCCTCTCCCCCGGCTGGAATCTGCCGGTAGGCATACTCACGGTTGAGGGAATGGAGGGTGTAGGTTTTATGTTCCTCGTCATAGATGACAAAATGGTCATTCACCAGGTTGCGCAGGGTGCGGCGGATGGCAGAGTTGGAAGATTCACCGCCCAGCACCACCCGGACGGCATCCACAGGCACCGGTCGGCGGAAGACCGCCAGCGCCCGCACCACCTGCTGCTGGCTCCCGTCCAGCAGGGAATGGTACCATGCCAGCCGCTTTTCGTGCTCCCGGGTCACTTCCTCCGAAAACAGGCTGGCATCGCCCAGCAGTTCTTCCAGGTCCAGGCTGGGATCCCGCCGGAGCGAATATGCCACCATGGTCACCTGGAAGGGAATTCCCATGGTTTTCTCCGCCGCTTCAGCAAATGTCCCGGCGTCCACACCTTTCAGCCGGGAACGCGCCAGTTTTTGCAAGAGGATCGTTGCATCAGCCGGATCCAGCCCCTTTTCCAGGTACACCGGCTCGCAAATCCCGGCATCGTGTTCCAGGATCAGCGCTTTCTGGCTGGCTGCCAGAACCCGCAGGCTGTGGCGGCGGGTCATCAGGAGGCGGAAAAAGAGGGCATGTTCCGGGTGCACCAGGGACCCATCGCCAGACTGGAGGCGTTCCAGGTTGTCCAGCACCAGCAGGCAGGGATGGTGGGCAAGCAGGCGGAAGAGCATCTCCACCCGGGCAGTGAGAGGCAGTAATTCATTCAGCCAGTCGCGCTCAAACAGGCGCCGGTTTTCGGCACTTAACAACCCGGCAACGTGGGTGAACAACAGCAGCGGATATTCCGCCAGCGGGTTGCAGTCCACGTACATCCCGCGCACCGCCCAAAAGCCCATTGCAGGGTCCTGGCGTTCCACCCGGCTGCAAACTTCGTGCAGGATGGCAGTCTTGCCAAACCCGGAGGGACCCACCAGCAGGACAAGTGGATTTGCCTCCTCCCGCAGCCTGTTTTTCAGTTCCTCCAGCACCTCCTGGCGGTCCACCAGGCTGCCTGCCGGGGGTGCTGCCGGAGCCGCCCGAAACACACCGCCATCCTCCGCCTCACGGTACTCCAGCGCATCCACCAGTTGATTGAGTATATCCTGGTAGGCGGCAGGGTGATCAGCGGGCTGCCAGGCAGCGCGGCAGTCAAGATATTGCAGGCGGCTGATGGAGAGAGGGATCTCCACATCCGCCAGCAGTAGGGGCACCACATGAATCCGCAGGTCCAGCGCGCGTTGGAGTTCCCGCAAACACCAGCCATCCGGCTCGCGCACGGAGTGGGGGGTAAGAATCAACACAAACTGCCCGGCGCTGCCCACTTCCTCCACCCAGTTCAAGCCCCGCCGGATGTATTCTTCCCACTCCACCCCCGGCTTGATGCGCTCCAGGTCAAACCAGACGTCATAGCCCTGTTGCTCCAGGTCACGGCACAATTGCCGGGCAAAACTGGCATAGGCATCGTGCCCATAGCTCAGGAAAATTCGCTGCGTTTTACGAACAACCAACTCTGCCATACCGGCACCCCTGCAAGATTACCGGACAGATTCACCCAACAGGATCACCAGCGCCTGCTGATTTTGCACTTCATAAGGAGTATTGGGCAGACGAATCATCTGCCCCAGGGTTGCGCCACCCACCAGCGGCACATCTCCCAGTTCTTCTGCAAGCACATGCGGCAGGATCTGCGGCTGGAGTTCCAGCAACATCCGCCAGCCTGCATCCACCAGGGCAATTGCCAGGAAAGGTCTGGCATCCCCCAGCTGCTGCCGGGCGGAGCGTGCCGCGGTGCGCAGTGCTTCCAGGCAGGCTGTGGGGTCGCCCACCATCAGGCAGGCATCGCCGCCTTCGGTGATTGGGACGTTGAGGCGGAAGCTGCCGTCCACCTCCACGTGCAACGGGGCTCGCAGCCAGGGTTTTTCGCCCAGGCTGCCCAACGGGTACAACCGCACCAGTTCATTCAACGGCGGATAGGACCACTCGCGCGGCTCGCGCCCCAGCCAGCGGCTGTACACATCCGCCGGGGTGTCATCCTCCAGGCTGGTAATCCAGCGCTCGCGGATGCGGGTAATTTTCAGGTGAACCCCGGTATCCTTCCAGCCATGCCCCCACCCGGCACCCATGCGCACACTGCCGCCAAATAGCAAGCCTGCCAATCCACCCGCGCCGCAGGACCTGGCTCCCACCCCCTGGACAGTGCGCCCGGCTTGCAGGTCACCATCCACCAGGCAGCCGGCAGCCGTAATGGGCAGTCCTTCAAAGGCGGGCGCCAGCAGCAGCGGGTTGCCCTGGAAACCATCCATGGCAAGCAATGCAGCCTGCACCACCTGGGCTTCGGTCATCATCGCCTGGGAAAGCTCCTGGGCGGCAGTTTTTCCCGCCCCGGCATAATCCGGCAGCCAGAACGGACGAGCCTTGATCTCGCTGCCTGCCGCCAACGCCACTGTAACAGAACGGGGTGTTTCCGTGTCATTCATCAGGGGGCAGCGGGTGGCAACCGCCCACAGCGGGATGCTGCCAAGCACCTGTTCCATGCCAGCCAGCACTTCACCCAGGGCAAATTCCCGGGCGGCAAATACCAGTCCAAATGCCGGACGTGCAGCACCCAGTGCCGAACTTGCCTGCTGCGCCGCAAGTGCGCCAGTCCTGCCCCCCTCCAAACCCTGTGCTGTTGCCAAGGCAGTCTTGATGGTCATCTCATTTCCTCCCGGCGCTACTGCTGCGCCACCGGTACGGTAAAGTGGAAGGTTGTTCCTTTGCGGAATTCACTCTCAAACCAGATCTTTCCGCCCTGCATCTCAACCAGGCTGCGGGTGATGTTCAAGCCCAAACCGGTGCCAGGCGCTTCGCGGGTCTTGGGGTCTTCGGAGCGGAAGAATTTTTGGAAAATTTTCGGCTGATCTTCCGGGGCAATGCCGATGCCGGTATCCTGCACCCAGATATGCACCACCTCGGTTGCCCCATCCGGATCCCAGCGGTTTTCGCAGCGTTCCGCTCCAACGGTGATCTGCCCGTCCCGTTCAGTGTACTTGTAGGCATTGGAGACGAGGTTCACCAGCACCTGCATCAGGCGGGTGCGATCCGCCCAGGTGGAGGGCAAATCCTCGGGAATGGTCACCGTCACCGCCTGGTTTTTCTCATCCATCTGCTTGCGCAGGGAGCGCAGCACTTCATCCACCACCCCAGCCAGCGGGATTGCCTGGAATTCCAGCCGCATCCGCCCGGCTTCAATCTTGGAATTGTCATTCAGGTCGGAGATCAGGGTGTTCATGCGGTCAATATTGGAACGGATGGTTGCCAGGAAGTTGGCTTGCGGTTCGGTAACCGGACCAACCGCCCCGGCTGCCAGCAGTTCGGTGTACCCCTTGATGGAGGTCATCGGGTTTTTCAATTCGTGCGCCACAAACGAGACAAACTCGCTCTTGGCTACATTTGCCGCCTGCACCGCGGCGTACAGCTGGGCATTGGCAATTGCAATGGCGGCATGGTCGCTCAGCCTGCCCAGGAAGCCCAGGAGCTCATCGCTCACACCTTCCGCCACGGGGCTTTCCATCAGGATCATGCCGATGGAATGTCCCTCGCGGTGAATAGGCAGAATCACCTGGCTGCGCGCCGTCCGCAGGATACCTGACTGTCCCTGCAGGAGCTTGCGGCGCAGGGGTTGACCGCCCTCCAGTTCCACATCCAGCCCAAAGGCGGTCAGCGGCAGCAGGGTTTCCTGGTAAGCGCCCAGTTCATCACTGTATCCCTGGGCGGACATGATCTTCAAGCCATCGCCTTCCAGCAAGCCAATCAAGCCTGCCGCAGCACCCGACTGGCGCATAGCCCATTCCAGCGTAATGCGCATGGCGCGGGCAGGTTCGAGGGAGGTGTTCAACTCGCGGTCAATCCGCTGCATCACAGAAAGCTCCTCCACGCGTTCCGCCAGTGCCTGGTCGGTGAGGGTGTAGAGGCGGGCGTTTTCCAGCGCAACGGCTGCCTGGGCGGCAAATGCCATTAACAAATCCTGGTCATCCTGGGTAAAGGGCGACCCGTCCCGGTGATTGATGACCTCAACCACGCCGATCACGGTATCCTTGACCTCCAGCGGAACCACCAGCAGGGCACGGGTGATAAAACCGGTTGCCTGGTCATTCCGGGAAAACCATTCGGGGTTGTCCGTGACATTATCCACGATGATCGGCTGGTGGGTGCGCACCGACTTGCCCACCATGCCGGAGCCGGGCGGCATGCGCGTGCCCAGCAGTTTTTCAGCGGCAACGCCTTCCACCACCCGGAAAACCAGTTCATCCGTCTGCGGGTCCACCATCACCAGGCTGCCCGCCTCGCAATCCAAAATCTCCACTGCATTGTGCAAAATATTCTTCAGCAAGGGTTCCAGGTCCAGGGTGGAGGTAAGCTGGCGGGTGACTTCGTTCAGGGTGGTCAACTGGCGGGCACGGCGTTCCGTCTCCACCAGCAGGCGGGATTTTTCAATTGCGCCTGCCACCTGGTCTGCCACGGATTGGAGCAGGTTCTGTTGTTCATGGGTAAAGGTGGATGCCGGGTCCACGCTGCCCAGGCTGAGCGCGCCGATGGTCTTGGTGCCGGTATTCAAGGGGACAGACAGCCAGGCAAAAATTGGCTGGGCAGGCAGCAGCATCCCGCGCCGCTGGGCTTCATAGTTGTAATCATCCGTCAAAATTGCCTTGCGCTGGCGGATGACCTCATGCTCCAGTGCCTGACCCGGCAGAATGACAAAGTTTTCCTGCTCCACAAGGCGTTCATCCTGGTGCACGCGGAAAACCTGCACCAGCTTTTTACCGGTTGCATCCATCAGCATCAGGCGGACATCGTCTGCCGGAATCACCTGCATCACCTGGGCGTAGGTCAGCTCGTAGATATCATCCATGTTGATGGTAACATTCACGCCCTGAGCAACCCGGCTGAGCATGTTGATTTCCTGCATCCGGCGCTGCATGGTATTGACCACCTGGGTGCGCTCGGTTGCCAGTGCTGCCTGGTCGCTGAGGGAATCCAGGAAGCCGATCTCCCGGGCGGTGTAGGGTTCACCCAAACTACGCTGCCCCAGGGCAATCCAGCCCAGCAGACGCTGGCGACCCTGCATGGGTACGAATACAAGGGTGTTCAGCAGGCGCAGGCGGGCTTCCTCCGGCTGCAGAACGGAAGGCAGGGATTGCAGGCTGTCGAGCACGAGGGCTTCCTTCTCATTCCGCAGCATCCCCACCAGGGGACCCATGGGGGAAAAACGCAGGTCGCTGGTGGAGCGCCCGGTGGAATCCGGTGCCGCTATATATGTATCGGATAACGAATCATACAGGAAGATGTGCAGGCTGCCCGGCTGCAGCGAGCGGACAAGGTATTGCCGCAGCGTCTGGACAATCGTGTCCAGGTCCACCGCCTCAGTCAGTTCCCCACTGAAGGTTTTGAGCAGGTCCTGGTACACCTGCCCCCCCTGGAAGAAGAAGCGGTCCACTGTCGCTTGCAGCCCCCGGCGAAGAGGATGGAAGAGCAGCGCCAGGATGAACACCGCCATCCCGGTAATCCAGGGGCTGTTGGGGGGCAGCAGGTCGGCAAAAATAATTCCCAAGCCGGTAACCAGCAGGGCATAACCAAGCGCTACCAGGATTCCCAGCGCGCCGTAGACCATTGCCCGGTTGGAGATGACATCCATCCGCAGGCGCCGGTCCGTGTGAATGATATACCCCGCCGCCACCGGGAACACCATCAGCGGAACGAGGAAGTATGCATAGGTCAGATTCGGTCTGGCAGCCAGGTACACAACCAGCCAGAGCGCCAGCGGCAGGTACGAGAGCAGGATGCTCCAGTACATCGCACGCGCCTGCTCCCTTTCCACACCGGCAGCCGGGTTGAACCGGAGACGGAGCAGGAGAAAGAGGGTGCTCAAACCGGCAAACCCCACCAGGATCAGGTCCCGGGTGGCAGCAGGCGGACGAAAAGCCAGCATCCCCACCGCCAACAAGCCAGCCGCAGCCCAGGGCAGGAATTGCAGCCAGGGACGGCGGGTCACCCATGCAGAGAGGGTCGGGAAGATCATTCCCATGTGCAGGAACCCCGCCCCAGCCGCAGCAACCGCCAGGGTCCATGCCGGTTGAATAAAACCGGTTGTACGCACGGGAAAGCCTGCCACCCCCATCCCAATGGATGCCAGCAGGACTGCCAGCAGCTGACCGGCGGGATTCAACCGCTTTTGCAACAGGATCCAGGCGGTGCATCCCAGGTGGATGACACCCATGCCAAAGGCAAGCAGGAACAACCCGGGCAGAGTATCCACAAACAGGGTTGCCTGCTGGATAAGCAGGTAGAGAAATACAACCAGGATAAACGCCAGGTACACCAGCGCCAGGATCCAGAGCGGCTGGCGGCGTGAAGGTTGGGACGCGGCAGCAGTTTGAAGAGCCATTGGCATGATCCTGAAAACAAGGTTCGGAGATGGAACAACCCGGCAGCAAGCGCACGTGCCGGAACAAGCCAACATCATTATAACGTAGAAAGGAGGCGCTCTTTTGCATGGAGCGCCCCTTTGGACTATACAAAGTTGAAAGGCGGTGAATCAGCCTGCGCTGGAGGAGCCGCCGCCCCCACCACCGCCACTGCTGGACGATCCGCCGCCGGTACTGGATGCCGTGCCGATGAAATTCATCAGAGTGCTGTCATCCAGGGCTTTCAGTGGTTTAAGCCATTCCGGCAGGGCGCGCACCCCCTGGCGGTCAAATGCGCGCACCCATTGGTCCCCCAGCTCAAACGTGACCGCAAAGGCAAGAAACTCCTCCAACCAGGATGGCTGCAGCGGTTCCCGGGCGCGGGTCTGCTCCCGCAGGTACTTTTGAAACGCCGCCCAGCGGTCCTGCAGGGTCTTTCCCCGGGCAGTGAGGGTGTTCCAACGGGAACTGTAGATCAAGACAACAACCCCCGCCAGCCCCAGCCCTGCCAGGATACCCAAAGCAATCATCCCATGCCAGGTGAGACCCGGGTTGAAGATGAACAGGAAGATCACCCAGAAGAGCAGGAAGGGAGGCACCAGGAGGGCGATGCCCAACCGCTGCATCATCGTCCGCTGCTTCAGGCGTTCCGGCTGCAGCAAGCCCTGGGTGGTCAATTCATCCACCAGCGTTTTGCTGATTATTTTCCATGCCCGGCTGAGGTCGAGACCCAGCTCGGTGATGCGCACCTCCTCGCGCCGCCCGCGGGCAGGTTCAAACAGCGTCTTCAAAATCAGGCGTTCATGCTCCATCAATTCCGTAAGGTCCTGGCGGGTCTGCACAAAGACAAAATCCCTGCCGCCAAACATGCCTTTTTTACCGGTCTCGCGAATCTCCACGTAACCGCGCTCCGCGAGGGAAAGCAGAGCCCCGGTTGTGGAGGGAAAACTTGCCGTACCTCCCCCCAGCAGGGCGCTGACCAGCGCAGGGGGCTGGTCACCCGGCGGGCGGTTGACAATGCCCAGCGGAATTTTATCCGCCTGCGGTTCGCGGCTGCCCGCCCAGGCAAGCCTGCTGAAGAGCGCTGCCACACCGCCAATGCCCAGCGCCAGGAGAATTGTCCAGGGCAGGGCATCCAACGTCCTCTGGCGGACGAGGAGCTGCTTCGCCTGCCACTGCGGCGGTTCGCTGACCAGGCTGCCGGATGGAAAAGCTGTCTTGATGCTGGCATACTGGTCGGCAGAAATCCCCCCAATCTCCCACGAGACCATTCCGGGAGATTCGGAAAGCACCCCGCTTTGATTTTCCAGCACGGGTGTTCCCGCCAGGGTGAGTTCCGGTGGATACATCACCGTGATGGTGCTGTGCTCGATATCGTATTCATGCTCAGCCGGGATTGCCTGCCAGTAGAGCAGGTCGCCATCCGCCGTGGGGCGGACATTGCCAACCACAAAATAACGCAGCGTGGTTGTAACCACGGCATCACTGACGGGGTCAAAATGCCAGGTCACGATGGTGGGATCACCACTGGTCACCTCCACCTGCCCCGCAGCCGTACCTGCCTCCATGGGCATGCCATTCTGCTGCGCTTCAATAAAGGTCAGCACATCCAGTTCGTTTAATTTGATTTCCCGTTTTGCAAATGTATAGGGACCGCCTACAAAGCGAAAGGCGATGGTTTCGGTGACGTAAAACGAGCCGTTGGGCTGCACCTCCACCAGCACATCAAACCGGTCGGCGGAATAGGAGCGCGCCAGGACGCCCTCCGCCCCGCCTGCCAGGATGCCCGCCACCAGGAGCACCAGCACCAGCCATTTCAATTTCCAATCAAGTTTCATGGTTCTCGCCCTCCACAATCAGGTCCGGTGCAGGTTTGCGCCAGAAGGAAGGAAACAGGTAAAAAACCGCCAGGTATGCCGCCACCGAAACAGCAAATACTGCCAGCGCCACCTGGGGATTGAATTCCCGGATGGTGAACAGGGTGGGCACCGGCAAAGAGGAACCGGCGAAGGTGACAATCCAGGAGGCATAGAGATTGTTGGCGGCATGCAGCCCCAGGGCAGGCTCCAGTCCTTCGCTCTTGAGGGTGATCCAGCCCAGCAGCAGCCCCACGCCGATGTAGGACGGCATGGTCCACAGGAAGCCGTACAGCCCCACTTCGGGATTGGCGGAATGGAGCAGCCCAAACACCAGCGAAGGCAGAATCCACGGCAGCCAGATGGTTCTGCCAAGCAGCCCCAGCCCCTGGGTGAGGTAGCCGCGGAAGAGAAACTCCTCGGTGGAGGTTTGGAGCGGCACCAGCACCAGGGAAAGCAGGGCAAACTTCCAGAACCGACCGGAATCATAGCTGAAGGTGTAATTCCCCGGCTGGAGGAAGGACAGCACCAGGTCGCCAAGCGCCGCCAGGGCAAACCAGACCACGCCGGAGATGAGCGCCGCCTTCCAGTTGATCTTTCGCGCCGGGGTAACCAGCGTGCGGATGGGACGGCGATGCAGGAACCGCTGGCTGAGCCAGAGCGTCACCAGCATTGCCGGGAAGGGCAGCATGGTCACCGTCAAGAGGGTGAACAGGGAATAGGCGTTGGGGTCCAGGGTCTGTTCAAACACATAGGCGACCACCATCAGCACCAGGGTCGTCCCGATGCTGACGGCAATCACAGCAGCCAGCGTCACCAGGTAGCGCCAGAAGCCGTTCCGACCCTGCCGGGCAAGCGCAAGGTATGCATTTTCTTTGGTGGTTGTGTCTCTTGCTGCAAGGGTTTGATTCAATGGATCATCCTCCCAACGAATATTATATACCGCGGTGCAGGCAGGAGCAGCCCCATTCCCCCGGATTGATTAATCGTCCAGCAGGCGCGGGTTCAGAATGCGCTCCAGGGCAATCCCAAACATGGAAAAACCCAGCCCGGTCAGCAGCAGCATCGCCAGCGGCTCCATCACCCAGAAGCGCGATCCGTAAAGCGCCCCGCGGGTTGCCGCCTGGTAGATGATGGTCCCCCAGGTGGGGTAACCGGTGCTGATGTTAAACAAGCCCAGGGTTGCCTCCAGGAAGATAAAGCCAGGAATTAGCAGGACAATCTGCGGCGTCAGCACCGGAACAATCCGCGGGACCATGTATTTGCGGATGATGCGCCAGTTGGTGGCTCCGTAGGATTGGGCAGCCTCAATATACGGGTCGTTGCGGATTTGCAGAAAAGCCGAGCGGAAATTCTTGGTGGGGGTGCCAAATACATTTAGTAAAACAATGATTCCCATGATCACCCACAGGTTGATGTGCAGGTAGGCATACGCCAGCACGCAGATCGCAAGAACCGGCAGCACCAGGTTCATCTCCGTCAGCCGCTGGACGAGGTTGTCCACCCAGCCGCCAAACCAGACGCCCGCCGCCGCCAGGATCATGGAAAGAAGGGTGGTGGAAACCGCCCCCGCCAGCCCAAACCCCAACGCAAAGGGCATGCCCCACAGCAGGGGCACCAGCAGGTCCCGCCGAAAAATATCGGTGCCAGCCAGCCCATACACCTGCCCCAGCAGGATCAATTCCGCCTGGATATCGCTGCCTTCCTCAAAGGTGATGCCCTCAACGCGCAGCGTATAGGTGCCGTTGACCACCCTGGGCTTGTCGGCTTCCGGGTCGGCAAACAGGGCATGGTGAACCGGGGTGGGGTACACCTCGCCAAAGACCCACCATGCCTGCCAGTTTGGATTGGCATTGACCATCCGCTTGTAGCGCAGCTGGGTGTCAAAGTTGTACTGGGTGTAAGGGATGATGGAAATCCCCTGCATCTTGATCTCACGTCCATCCGGCGTCGTCCACACCAGCGAGGCAAACGGCTTTTTCTGAACATAGGTGCTGTCGAGGTACAGGTACATTTCCGACGGGAAATCGAGATAAGGATAGTCAAAGGTGAACGTGAAGGTAACCTGGCGCATGCCATCGGAGAGCGCATGCTCACTGCGCACCTCCGGCATCTGGCGGCTGTCCATCCGCAGAGTGGAGAGGTAATCATTGGCGCGGAACAGGTTGACCCAGGTGGGTTTTGCCAGCTTGGGAACGGTGGGGCGCCCGGTCAGATTGGTGCGCCCCCACTCACCGCCGATCTTCTCATACGGCATGCCCAGCACAGCGTACAACGAACCGGCAACCAGGAAGAGGATGATCACCAGTCCCACCACCGCGGTGGGATACCGCTGCACCTCGCGCAGGGCGCGCCGCATCCAGGCGGCAAGGCTCTGCAGCCTGTACCGCAAATCCACCCGGATGGAAGCCCGCCGGGGTGCAGCCGGGGTCGGCGGGCGAAGCTCCCGCACCGGTGCAGTACTGCGGCGCGGGGCGTGACTGCGCCTCTTCAGGCGGATGTGCTTCAGGCGCAGGGTTGGCTGCCCCTGGCTGAGGTGAATACGCGGATCCACCAGGATATAGATGATATCCAGCAGGAAGGCAACCACCCCCAACAGGTAGGCAAACGCCACCACCAGGGTCAGCGCCACCCGCAGTTCGCCGGGGTACATGCTTTCCCCCCAGAAATTCGGCAGCCCCACATTGATGTACAGCCAGCCAATCCCCGGCCAATTAAACACCACCTCCAGTGCAAGCATCATCTGCCAGAAGGAAACCAGCATCAGGGAAAAACTGGTGATCACATAAGAAAGCGTGGGCTTGAGGATGTACTTGCGCTCCAGCTGGCGCTTGGGCAGCCCCACCGCCTTGCCCAGGTCCACATAATCCTCTTCCGAAAAGATAACAAAAAACGTCCGCCAGGAATAAACCAGCTGGAAGAACAGGCTGAGGAAGATGGACGCCACCGGCAGGACCATGTGTTTGGCAACGATCAGAACCTGGTCGAGAGTGTTCTTCGATGGAACAGTATCGTACATCCCGCCCACCGGCAGCAGGCGCAACTCCACGGCAAAGATGGCAACCAGGATCAAGCCAATCACCCAGCTGGGGATGGATGAAATCGGGGAAAGCACCGTCATCAGGCGGTCCAGCCACGAACCATAGCGGCGCGCCAGGAACAGCGCAAAGGGAATACCCAGCAGGAAAATTAACAGGTTGGCAGTGCCTGCCAGCAGGAGGGTATTTCCCATATATTGCAAGACAACCTCGTTCAGGCTGCGGGTGTTCTGAACCCGCCCAAACGCCATGGAGGTGATGTTGCGCAATTGCCCCCAGTCAAACTGCAGGGCTTTCCACGTCCAGCGCAGGTGGCGCTGCAGGTAGGGCAGGTTCAGACCCTGCTCTTCCACCAGGACGCGGGTATAGACTTCATCAAATTTGTCCTGTTCCGCCTCGGTCATGGTGAAGTAGGCAGGATGCTGGCTTTTATAAGCCCGGACATATAGATTGATCTGGCTCATCAACGTGCTTTCCAGCTGGGGAGGAATGGTTCTCAAACCCATATCCACCGGGCGGTTGATCATCACAATGGTTAGAAAGATGCCTATAAAAATGGTGGCGGCAATCAGGATTGCCCGCAAACCCAGGAAGCGCACGGCACGCCAGATGGAACGCAGGGTTGACCAGGCGGGGGCGGGAAGGGCGGACCCTTCCGCCACGGCGGTAGAAGACGGAACGGGATCGGGGGGGATGGTGTTCGGGCTCATCAGCAGGGATGCCGGGCATCCGGCAGAGTGATTATACCTGCATTTTTCCGCTCCCTGTCATTGCGAGGCGCAGCCGAAGCAATCTCTGTTTTTTGTAGGGGCGACACTTGCACCGCACTGCGTTTGGTGCAGTGCAGGTGAGCATCCGGAAACAGCAGAACCCGTTAACCAACACATCTCATGCCGGATGCTTCGCCCCTACCGCACGGTACGCAGCGCGGTGCCCTGCCCCTGCGCGCAAAAGCAACCCCGGTTGAATTCCTTTACCAATTTTATATATAATGAATACATATGAACGCTCTCTCCATCCCCTTCCAGACTGGAAGCGGACGGGAGCAAACCATCCCGCTTCAACGCTACCTCCCGCCCGTTCCGGCAGATATGGCAGGCAGCTGGGCGCAAACAGCCTTTCCGCCGGGCGCCTGGCTGCTTGATCCGCTGGGTGCCAGCCCAACCCTGGCGCTGGAAGCCGCCCGGGCGGGGTTCCGCGTGCTGGTTGCCAGCAACAACCCGATCCTGACGCTCACCCTGGAAGTGCTGGCTGCAGCCCCGCAGGAAGCAGATTTTCAATCCGTTCTGGCGGAGATCGCCGCCACCCGGCGCGGGGAGGACCGGCTGGAAAACCAGCTGCGGGCACTCTACCTGACGCCCTGCCCGGTCTGCAATGAAATGGTGCCGGTGCAATCCTTCCTGTGGCGCAGCGGTGAGGGGCAGCCATTTGGCAGGCTGATGCGCTGCTCCCGCTGCAGCGCGGAGGGTGAATACCCCATCTCCGCCTACGACCTGGATCACCTGGAACCGCCGGGAAATGCTGCCATGCACCGCGCCCGGGCAGCCGAACGCGTCCGGCTGGGCGATGAGGAGCCGCGCGAGGCGGTGGAAGCCGCCCTCAAAGCCTACCTCGACCGCCCGCTGTACATTCTTTCCACCCTGATCAACCGGCTGGAAGGGCTGGGGCTGCCGCCGGAACGCAGGCAGCTGATGTACGCCCTGCTGGCAACCACCTGCGATGAGGGCAACGCCCTGTGGGGACATCCCCCCGGACGCCCCCGCCCCCGCCAGGTGCTGATTCCGCCCGCCTTTCGCGAGAACAACCTGTGGCAGGCTTTGGAAAATGCCGTTACCCTGTGGAGCGGGCAGAAAAACAGCGTGCCGCTGGTGCGCTACCCCGCCCTGCCGCCCGAAAGCGGCGGCATTTGCCTGTACTCGGGAAGGGTGAAAACCCTCTTTCCCCTGCAGGTGCCATTGGACCTGGCAGGAGTGTTCACCGTCATCCCCCGCCCCAACCAGGCATTCTGGACATTTTCGGCACTGTGGTCGGGCTGGTTCTGGGGCAGGGATGCCATTCTGCCATTGAAAGGCGCGTTGGAGCGGCGGCGATACGACTGGCAATGGCATACCGCCGCCATGCAGCGGGTCTTTTCTGTTTTGCGGCAACACCTGCCGCCCCAGGTTCCCCTGCTGGCGCTTGCGCCGGAGGTAATTCCCGGCTTCCTGGCTGGCACGCTGGCTGCTGCCCGGTACAGCGGATATGAGCTTGTCGGGTTTGCACTCAACCCGGAGCCGGAACTGGCGCAAATCCGCTGGCAGGCAGCCACAACCAGGCAGCCTGCCCATCCGCAGCCGGATGTTCTTTGCAGCGAAGCCATCCAGGAACACCTCTCGGCGCGCGGGGAACCCGCCAGTTACCTGCAGGCGTTTTC
>ENA-UOYA01000234-UOYA01000234.1-activated-sludge-metagenome-genome-assembly--contig:-NODE-234-length-78415-cov-17.725817_pt1 | contig 78415 bp, 74 predicted proteins | sample MGYA00238163_ERZ764804 | MGnify/ENA primary metagenome ERZ764804 (study PRJEB28919, sample SAMN05720223) | activated sludge metagenome | isolation source: Anaerobic digester | place: Hong Kong...
CAGGTGAAACTGCGCGTAAAACGTCACCACCCCGTAGATCTCCGCCGTCGGCATCTTCATCTCCCTGGAGATGACCTCGATGGCTTCCTTCGGAACGTATCCAAAGGCGTGTTGAACTGCCTGAAGCACCGGAATCAGGAACCCTTTGCGTCCCCGCCACGGTTCCAGGATCTGCATCGTTTTCTCTGGAACCTCGCTGACCGCTGTGACCAATAAAACCTCCCCCTTCCCGCACGATAGTCAAAGTCGTTTGAACTCAAAAAAAAGCACCGGGCAGAACAGCCCCCTTTTGAACAATGTTAATAGGGTAACAAAAGCTGCCTAACCGTGCAATCCATTTGTGGATGTGATCTTTTTTGAATATCGTAACATTGTGCGTTTCATTTTTTGTCAAGATTGGGTTTTCTTCCAAGCTCCCCTATAATTAGGTTGAGAATGCGCGAGAATGCCTGTTCCACATGACAGGGGGGATCGATCTTGAGGGCCGTCGTGATTCATGCGCATTTTTACCAGCCCGCCCGTGAAGATCCCTGGCTCGGCGCCGTCCCGCCGGAGCCCTCCGCATCACCCTGGAGAGACTGGAACCAACGGATCACCGCCGAATGCTATGCGCCGAACGCTTCCGCCCGCCTGCTCGGGGACGACGGGCGAATCCGGCGCATCGTGAACAACTACCGCAGCCTGAGCTTCAATGTGGGTCCGACCCTGCATGCCTGGCTGGCCGTCCACCGGCCGGAGATCGAGGCCCGAATCCGCGAATCGGACAGGGGCAATGCGATCTCCCAGGCCTACCACCACATCATCCTCCCTCTTGCCCCGGACCGTGATGTTCGAACCCAGGTTCTGTGGGGAGCCGCGGATTTTCGCTTTCGCTTCGGCCGGGACGCCGAGGGGATGTGGCTCCCGGAAATGGCCGTAGACCTTCGCTCTCTCGACGAAATGTCGAGAGCCGGGATTCGGTTCGTTTTGCTTTCTCCCCACCAGTGCGCAGCCGTCCGGCCGCCAGGCGGAACCTGGAGGGACACCCCGAAGGGAGCCCGGCTTGACGCCACAAGACCTTACCGGGTCGACTTGCCGTCAGGAAGAACGATCGCGGTGTTTTTCCACCAAGACTTCCTGTCCAGGGAAATGGCCTTCGGGACCCTCCTGGACAACGGGGACCGCTTCGCTGAAAGCCTGCTGAAAAACCTGCCGGATGACGGGGAGGACAGGATCCTCACGGTGGCGACAGACGGGGAGACTTTCGGGCATCACCACCGGTTTGGAGAAATGGCCCTGGCCAGGGCATTCGACGTTCTGTCGAGGATTCCCGGTGTTCAAATCATGGGTCCCGGAGACTTCCTGAAGAGCTCTCCTCCCACGTGGGAAGCCCGGATCCATGAAAACACGTCCTGGTCCTGCCCTCACGGCGTGGAGCGGTGGAGGTTCGACTGCGGCTGCAGAACCGGCGGCGAGCCCGGTTGGAATCAGCGCTGGAGGGAACCACTTCGAAAAGCGCTCGATCGCCTCAGGGACGCTTTGGACGAGCGATATGAAAGGGAATGTCGCCGTCTCGCCCTGGACCCATGGGAACTGCGGAACGCATCGGTCGCCCTTTCCCTGGGTGCCGAACAGGCTCAGCATTGGGTCCGCGAGAACCTGGGAAACCTCGGAGACACCGACCGGACGGCACTGCTCTGCCTTCTCGAAAGCCAGCGGCTGCGGATGGCCATGTACACTTCCTGCGCCTGGTTTTTCAATGACATTGCGGGCCTGGAAACCCGGCTTGTTCTCGGCTTTGCCCTCCGTGCCCTGGAACTCGGAGGCGGAGGCCTGGACAGCGCGGTGGGGAAGCGTTTCCTGGAGGACCTCTCCGCAGCCCGGGGCAACCGCCAGGATTACCCGGACGGGAAGGTCGTCCTTGAAAAGACGGTCCTGCCCAAAAGCCGGCGGCTTGAAGACATTGCCGCTTCATCGGCCATCCTGGGATGGAAAGGCTCCTTTTTCGCCTACGAGGTCTCACGGACCGAACAAGTGCTGAAGGGCGGCGAACTCTCCCTGCGCCTGGGGGAGATGGCAGTGACCGACCGGCGCACCGGGCGTTCCTGGAGGGGGTTCCATGCCGTCCTCTCCGCCGGTGGCCTCGATGACACCTGCCGGCTTTCCGTTAACGGGAGCAACGATCGGGAGACGCTCAGGCAGAAGTTTTTCCGCGGGTCCCTCGAACAGCTCACCGGGTTTCTCGAACAAGCTTTCCCGTTGGGGCCCTGGGGAATGGATTCTCTGCCCCCGGAGCAACGGGACGGCCTGGCTCGGGCTCGATCCAGAAAAGCCGAACTGGATTGTCTTCGAAAAGCGATGGAAATCTTGGACGACCACCGCAGGCTGATCGTTCAGCTGCACGCCATCGGGGCTCCGCTTCCGCCTTTTTTGGCCAGCGCCGCATCTTTCTCGGTCCAGGAAACCCTGGATGAAGCCGTACGGAACGCGCCTGGCGCGCTGGAACTTCTTCAGGCGGATTCCCTGCTGGAGACCATCCTGGAGGATGCTCATTCCATGGGGCTCAAACCTGAACTTTCCCTGCTCGCGCCTCGCCTTGTCCAGGAACTCGCACAACTGTTCAGGGAAGCGGCAGGGCAGCGTTCTGCCGTTCCCCTGGAAAAGGTCCTGAAGGCGCTGGAGCGGGCTGACAGCCTTTCGATCGACCTTCCGCTTCCCCCCCTGCAGGAGAGCTTCTGGGAAGTGCTTGTCCGGGAGGACTTCCCTCCTTCCCCCGTTCTGGATGCGCTGGCAGGACGGCTGGGGTTTTCAACGCGGCGCTGACCTGCTTCAAGGAGGATGGATCATGTCTTTGATGAACTACGGGAAATCGGTCGGTCACTCGCTGAGAAAAATGATGGAAACGGACCCCTCCTTCCGGACGGTGGCTTACTTTTCCATGGAAATCGGGCTTCGCCCGGAACTGCCAACCTATTCGGGGGGGCTCGGAATCCTCGCGGGCGACATCCTGAAGGGCGCCGCGGACCTGGGAGTCCCAATGGCGGGTATCACCCTCCTCTACAGGAAGGGGTACTTCAGGCAGACGATCGACGCAGAGGGCTGGCAGCACGAATCCCCGGAGGAATGGAAACCGGAGCAGACCCTTCACCTTCTGCCGAACGAAGTTAGCGTCCAGATTTCCGGCCGGACGGTCAAAATCCGTGCGTGGATGACTGAACTGGTTGGGGCTTCCGGATTTCCCGTCCCGGTCTATTTCCTCGACACGGATTTCGAGGAAAACCAACCCGAGGACCGTCCCCTCACCGACTTCCTCTACGGTGGCGACCAGCGTTACCGGCTGGCGCAGGAAATCATCCTCGGCATCGGTGGACTTCGGATGCTCCGGGACCTGGGATACCGACGCATCGAGACTTTTCACCTGAACGAGGGGCACGCGGGATTCCTGACCCTTGAGCTCCTTCGAGAACAAGGCTACGAAGACCTGGAAAAGATCAAGAACCAGGTGGTCTTTACCACCCATACCCCTGTTTCAGCCGGTCACGACCATTTCCCCATGGATCTTGTCCGCGAGGTCCTTTCCCCGGTCTTTGCCGATCAGCTCCAGAAAATGATGGGACCTGGCGGGGTTTCGATGACGGACCTCGGCTTTCGGCTCAGCCGCTTCGTCAACGGCGTCTCCCGAAAGCACGCCCAGGTGAGCCGGGAAATCTTCCACCACCCTGGAATCGAGGCGATTACCAACGGGGTCCATTCCCGCACCTGGACTTGCCCCGGGTTTCGGAAACTTTTTGACCAGGCCATTCCCGGCTGGGACGCAGATCCTTCTAGGCTGATCCAGGCTCTCTTCCTGCCGGACGAAGAGGTCTGGAAAACTCACCAGGCGGCCAAAATGAGGCTTCTGGCAAGAGTTCTTGAGGAAACCGGTGTCGAGCTGGACCCCGACCTTCTGACGATTGGCTTCGGCCGTAGGGCGGCCGCCTACAAGAGAGCAGATTTAATCTTCCAGGACATGGAAAAACTGGCGAACATCTGCTCGGGAAGCGTCCAGTTTGTGTTTTCAGGAAAAGCCCACCCGCAGGACCAGGAAGGAAAGCGGGTCCTTCAGAGGGTCATCCGGGCCGCCCGGAAGCTGGCCCCGGCCCTGAAGGTCGTTTTTCTTCCCAACTACAACATGGAAATTGCATCCCTCATGACCAGCGGGGTAGACGTCTGGCTCAACACGCCGGTTCGCCCGAGGGAAGCCTCCGGAACCAGCGGGATGAAGTGTGCCCATAACGGGGTTTTGAATTTCTCCGTCCTGGACGGGTGGTGGATCGAGGGCTGCCTGGAGGATGTGACGGGCTGGTCCATCGGGCCCATCCCGCTGCCGGGAACGGAAGACGACCGCTCCGAAGAGGACGTTCGAGATTTTTACGCCAAGCTGGAGCGCAGGATCATTCCCCTCTTTGAGAAGGATCGCAGCCGCTGGGTCTGGATGATGAAGAACGCGATCGCACTGAATGCCAGCGTGTTCAACACTCACCGGCTGGTGAGGGAATACTGCCAGAAGGCCTACGGGATCGCTTTCAGAGGCCTCTAAAAGGTGTGCAGGAGGGATGATGCAAATGGAAAAAACGTCCTTCGCCATGCCGATCAAGCCCCGAATCCTTCATGTCGCTTCGGAAATGGCCCCTTTGGCAAAAATGGGGGGCCTTGGGGACGTGGTCCAGGCCCTGCCGAAAGCGCTTCGGCAGCTCGGCCTGGATTGCCGTGTCCTGCTGCCGGCTTACCCCTGCGTGATGGGGAATGTCGAGAAAAACAGGCTTTCGCTGAACCGCCTCCGCGCACCGGTTCACGTGGCCCTCGAATGGCGGGTCTACTCCGCGCGCATATTAAGGACGGAGCTCGAGGGTGTTCCGATTTACCTGCTGGAGCAGCCTGAGCTTTTCTCGAATCCCTCGATTTATCCGATGGACCTGACCGAATCCTCCGCCCTGCCATTTGCCTTTCTGAGCCTCGCGGCCCTGGAGCTGCCCGCTGCGTCCCGGTGGCATCCCCAGATTTTTCACGTGCACGACTGGCCCACCGCCATGCTCCCGGTGGCCCTGCGGTGGCATCGGCATTACCGAAAGATGGCTCCGGCCGTGGACACCGTTCTGACCCTGCACAACCTGGCGCATCACGGGATTCTTCCGCAGGAGGCCCTTGCGGGTTTCGGACTGGATGCATCTTCTTTCGGCATGGATGGCCTGGAGTTTTACGGACAGGTGAACCTCCTGAAGGGGGGCATTCTCACGGCAGACGCCCTGACGACGGTTAGCCCCCGTTACTCCTGGGAAATCCAGACACCGGATGGAGGAATGGGGCTCGACGGCGTGCTGGCCTCACAGAAGAAGAAACTCCGGGGCATCCTGAACGGGATTGACACGGAAACCTGGAACCCGGCGACGGACCCGGCGCTGCCGGCTCACTATCGAATCGGCAGCATGAAAGGGAAAGATCTCTGCCGAAAGGCACTTCTGCAACGGTTGGGTTGGGATGACGACGGTTCGCCCCTTCTCCTTTGGGTGGGCCGCCTCGTGGAACAGAAGGGCATCGACCTGCTGCTTGCCTCGGTGGAACCCCTGGTCAACCTCGGTTGCCGAATCCTCGCTGTGGGAAGCGGGCACGCGGTCTACGAGGAAGGAATCCGCAAAGCCGCGGAGAGGTTCGAGGGCCGCGTCTGGTCCTACGTCGGCTATAACGAGGAGATTGCCCGTCTAGCTTACGCGGGGTCGGACATGCTGATCATGCCTTCCCTTTTTGAGCCTTGCGGCCTTTCCCAGCTCATCGCCCTGCGGTACGGGACGATCCCCGTGGCTCGGGCCGTGGGAGGCCTTGCCGATACGATCATTGACGCGGATGGTTCGCAAAGGGGATACGGCTTCCTGTTTTCCGACTACGCCGCAGAAGAATTGATTCACGCGGTGGAAAGAGCAATGACCGCCTACTCGGACCGAAAACGATGGGAAAGGCTCGTGGCCCGGGGCATGGCCCTGGACTTTTCCTGGAAAACCTCTGCGATGGCTTACGCGAAGCTCTACCTGGAGCTTCTGGGTGTGGAAGTTTCCGATCTGAAGGAATCCTAAGGGGGGAGCCACATGATCTACGGGAAATACGGTCGTGTCCTGGGCATCGTCCTGGCGGGAGGAAAAGGAGAACGCCTCATGCCCCTCACCAAGTACCGGGCCAAGCCTGCCGTTCCCTTCGGGGCGAAGTACCGGATCGTCGATTTCGCCTTGTCGAACATGGTCAACAGCGGGTTGTTCTCCATCTACGTGCTGGTCCAGTTCAAAAGTCAGTCCCTGAACGAACACATCGACCGCGGCTGGCAGTTCGGAGGGGCCCTTCGCGGACGGGATTTCTTCGTGACAAACGTCCCGGCACAGATGTGGACGGGCGACCACTGGTACTCCGGCACAGCGGACGCCGTTTTCCAGAACCTCCACCTGATCACCCTCTTCGATGCGGACCGCGTGTGCATCTTCGCGGCGGACCACATTTACAAGATGGATGTCGAGCAGATGCTGGCCTACCATCTGGACAACAAGGCGGACCTGACCGTCGCAGCCAACGTCGTTCCCAAAGCGGAAGCCTGGCAATTCGGGTGCATCGACACGGACAAGGACGGGGTTGTGACCGGCTTCCTGGAAAAGCCCTCCACCCCCCCCGAAATCCCCGGAAAACCCGGATGGAGCTACGTTTCGATGGGCAATTACATTTTCGAACGGGAGCTTCTCGAACAGGCCCTGATCGAAGACGCCAGGAACCCCGCCAGCAGCCACGATTTCGGGAGGGACATCCTCCCCTCCCTTTACAAGAGGACTCGCGTCATGGCCTACGATTTCTCCACGAACGTGATCCCCGGGAAAGACCGCCCTTACTGGCGGGACGTCGGGACGATCAAGTCCTACTGGCAGACCCACATGGACCTTCTCCAGCATCCCTCTGACCTGACCTTCTACAACCCCCATTGGCCGGTCCGCACCTCCTCTTACGCGGACCCGCCGTCCTTCACCTACCCGGACAAGGGAATGGGGTGCTCGGCAGAAGGGACCTTGAGAGCGGAGGGGAGCCGGATCCTGGGCGCTGTCGTCCACCGGTGCGTTCTTTTCCGCAACTGCGAGATTCAGGCGGGATCGGTCATCGAGGAAAGCCTGATCGGGCACGGGGTGATCATCGGAGAAGGCTGCAAGATCCGACACGCCATTATCGACGCGAACAACGTGATTCCCCCGAACACCGTCATCGGGTACAATCGCGATGTCGATGCGGAACGGTATTTCCTCGACGCCGAATCCGGCATCACCATCGTGCCGATGCCCGAGGTGCGGCTGCGCTCGGAGCCCCAGCGGCTTTTCGGCCTGGCCTAGCCGCACTGCGGGATACGGAAGAAAATAGGGAGGTTCTGTGTGAATACGGATCAAGCATTGCGGAAAAAGGTTACGAAATGGCTGGAAGAGGCCTACGAAACGGATGACGACCGGACCTGCGAAGCACTGGCCCGAAACGTCCTTTCCGTTTCGCCCGACAACCCCGAAGCCCTGCTGCTTTTGGCAGAGGTTTTCCAGGGGAACGAACAGGAGTACCAGGAACGTTTGCGTCATGTTCTCGAAGTGCTCCGCCGCCCTGAGGCGGATTGGCTCGGGCTTCTCTCGGAAGGCTGCCTTCCGGAATGGCTGAAGGCCGCTTCCCTGCAGCGCCTTGCTTTTTCGCTGCTGGGAAACGAGAACAGCAGCGAGGAGGAACTGTCCGAAGCCCTTTCCCTTTCCGGGGAACTGGTGGATCTCGACCCGGAAGGACAGACGCTCGGGCGCCTTCTCCGCTACGGGGCACTGCTGCGCCTGGGACGCTACCGGGAAGCCCTGAAGGAAGCGATGGCGGATCAGACGGATTCCCCCGAAAGGGCGTACACGAAGGCCCTGGCGAGCTTCCGGCTATCCGGCCCCTGCTCGGAAGCCTACCAGGCACTCTGTTCAGCGATCCGGCTTGACCCGGACCTTCCCTTCCTGATGACGGGGATCTGGGAAATGGACGACGAACCTTCGGAAGAAAGCGATCGGGCCCATGCCATGGCTCTCGTTTTCGGCCCCCTGCTTGAACAGGATGAACGGACGGCGGCCTGGTTCAATACCCCGTTCCTTCTCTTCGGTTTCCTGACGGACCGTCTACCGGAAGACATGGCCCAGTCGCTCGAACCCCAGCTCGAGGAAGCGGGAATGGCAGACATTCTGAAGATGGCCCAGGGACAGCTCGAGGCTCTCCTCCAGCAGGATGCCGAACAGGACCCGGACAAAATCGACAATCTTGCGGCGGATATCCTTACGCAGATCGGGGATTTCTAGCCGCAGGGGTTCACCAGGGGCACAAGCCGGGCATGCCCGGCTTGTGCCCCTGGTCCTTCCCTACAACCACGGCCACTTTACGGCAATTCCGAACCAGCCCCACAGGGAGGGACCGTAAAGCAAGGAGAGAAAAGCGCCAAACGCGAGAAAAGGCCCGAGGGGGATCGGATCTTTCCTCTTGACGATCCCCAGGACAAGAAGCCCGAGAGCCACGATCCCGCCGACGATGAATCCCAGGTAGAGAGCCACCAGCGTCAATTGCCAGCCCAGGGCAGCCCCCGTTCCGGCCATGAGCCAGGCATCCCCCCACCCCATCCCGCCCCTGGAAACAAGGATGATGACCACGATCACCCCGGCTCCCGCCAGGGCTCCCAGGAAGCCGTCGAAGAGGGCATTGAGCCCTCCCCCCAGGCGAAACAGCATCCCGACTCCGCCCAGGACCAGGGCGAAGGCATCGTAGATAAACCCGCTGTACAGGTCCGTCATCGCGTTCAGCAGCAGGAGGAATCCCGTGGCAACCGCGAAAAAACCGGCGAAGGTCCATCCCCAGCGCCAGCAAAGAAATCCAGCCGTTGCGGCCCCGGCCAATTCCGCTAGAAGGTAGCGGACCGGGATTTTCCCGCCGCAGGTTCGGCACCTGCCGCAAAGGAAAACCCATGACACCACCGGGATCAGCTCAAAGGGGCTCAGTACTCGACCGCAGGAGAAACAGCGGGAGCGCTCTCCCCCCCACCAGGGTTTCTCCTCAACCGTTCGCTGTGCGACGACATTCAGGAAAGATCCCATGCAAGCACCCAGCAGGACCGAAAAAAAGACCGCAACGATTTCCTGCAAAATCAACTTCCCCTTCTTTTTTTCGTCATCTTAACATACACCCCTTCTTCCCGAAGAAACACCTTGATAAGTATCTTTCTCTTCACTATACTGATATAAGAACGTGTTGGAATGGACAAGAAGATTCCTGACCGAAAGGGGGGCGCTGGCAATGCCCAAGAAAATCCTGGTAGCCGTTGACTTGAGCGAACTGGGGGAAAGGGTTGTTTCCTACGGCCATTCCCTGGCCCACAGGCTGGGAGTTGAGGCCACGTTCATCCACATCCTCCCCCAGCCGTACCTCTGGAGGGGGTATGAACCCTGGGTGCCTCCGGACCTAGACTCGGAGGTCCGAGAAATCGCGGAAAAAAAGATCCAGTATTTCATCCGGAAAGCGGAGAAAGGGCTGGGCCTGGAAGGTCATGAGCACAAAATCGTGATCGAGGAGGGCGACCCGGCCGACTCGGTGATCCGGACTGCCAGGGAGGGAGGATACAACCTGATTGTCGTCGGTTACCGGGGGCACAGCACCCTGGAGTACCTTGTCGTTGGGAGCACTGCCGCGAAGGTCGCCCGCTACGCCCCCTGTTCCGTTCTGATCTACCGTCCCGGTTTCGAGCCGTTCTGAGCCTTTCCCCGGAACGAATGGAAAGAAGCGGCGGGGCCGTGGGGCCCCGCCGCTTCTTTCTTTCGGGGGAATCTAGATGATCAGCTTGCTCCCGGGCTTCTTCCCGCTCATCCGATCGATCTGCTGGAGGACCGAGGACGGCGCCACTTCGATGCGGGATTTCTGCGCCTGGGCTTCCTGCATGGCCAGCTCCCGCATCTTCTTGTCGTACTCTTCCATGCTTTTCCGGATCGCGGCCACGTCGCCCCGGATCCAGAGGAGGATGCTTTCGGCCATCGTTTTCAGGTTATCCTCTGAAGGAATCTCGGGGATCAGGCCGAGCTCCTTCAGGATCTGATGCTCTTCCCGGACGGAATCGACCACGTCCTGGTCGGTCAGAAGTCCTTTCCGGTAGAGCACGCGAGCCAGGATGTTGAACCGGGTCTTCTGGTTTTCGTCCGAAAAAGACAGGCTGTCCACCCTCGCGATGAGCATGGAAAGCAGTTCCTCGAGATTGATCTGCATCGGCATCGCCATTTTCAGTTTGCCTCCTCAAAAGGGGGAATAAAGAATCGATTCATTCTAGCACAACCGCTCTTCGAAATCGGGCAAGAACAGGCTGGCGGCCCCGATCACAGCCGCGGCCTTTCCCAGCTTGGCGATCCGAAGATCCAGGAAGGATCGGTACGGGGCTCCGAGGTGCCGTCTCACGATAGGTTCCAGGACCTCCACGAACCCTGCTGCGGGCCCCAGCCCCCCTCCGAGGACAACCGCCTCCGGGTCCAGGACATGCACCAGTGAAGCGACCGAAGCCCCGAGGGCTTCCAGGGCATCCTGCCAGATGGGTTCGACCCGGGGATCCCCGCGTTGTTCCCAGAGGCTTTTCAAATCGGGGTTGATTCCGGCTTCCTTCGCGCGCCTTTCGATCCCGTCAGCCCCCGCTACCGTTTCCAGGTGTCCCACGCCACCGCATCCACACGGCTTCGAACCTCCGATGACCAGGTGGCCGGGTTCTCCCGCCATGCCGTGGCCCCCCCGGAGGAGCCTGCCGCCGGTGACGATCCCTCCGCCAATTCCCGTTCCCAGTGTCAGGACGATGTAATGGCTCAAACCGCGGGCGGCACCCACGAGCCCTTCCCCGATCGCGGTGCAGTTGGCGTCGTTTTCCATCCGGACGGGAATCCCGAGCGATTTTTCCAGCAGGAAACGCAGGGGCAACCCTTCCCATCCCGGAAAATTGGGAGACCGGAGCACTTTTTCCCTTTCCAGGTCCAGCATGCCCGGAACCCCGATCCCAATCCCGTCCACCCTGATTCCCGAGGCCATCTCGTCGATGCGTTCCCTCAGGGCGGTGGAAACCGCCTCGGCAGTCCTGGAGCGGGGTGTTTCGTACTCTCGCAGAGACAGCACCGAGCCGTCCCTGACGAAGCCAAGGGCGAAGGAGTGCCCCCCCAGGTCCACCCCCAGGATCACGGCCTAGCCCCTTTCGTGAGCCGCCAGGTCGAGCGCCGCGCAGAGCCAGCGCCGGGCATCCAGCAGATCACGGGATTCGTATCGGAGGGTCCGGCCGCTCAGGCGGTAGGATCCGGGAGCATACGCGGCTGCATCCGCCTGGATCGTCCGCTGAAAGGTCAGATCCATCACGAAGGGAGCCTGGAGGATCAGCTTCGGAGATCGTCCTTCCGCCACCCTTTTAACCGCTGTCCGGGCTGCCTCCCGAAGAAGGGCGGCCGTTTCCGAGGGTGAAAGGAGTTCTGCGGAATGGCGTCCGTGCCCCTCCTTGACCCCGCAGGTCACAAGACCTTCCCCCAGCAGGCTTTCCGCTTCCCAGCAGGCGGCAAGGTCTCCCGTCACCAGTGCCACCGGGACTCCGAGAAATCCGCACAACGCGGCATTGATTCCCGTTTCCCCGACCCGCATGCCATTCAGCCGGACCTCGTAGACGGTGCTGCCGGAAAGGGTGTGGTCCAGCACCGCCTTCTCCGTTCCCGCCATGGCGTGGGTGCAGAGAAAGAAAGCCGCGTCGTACCCCTGGACTCCCTCCACCATGCTGAGCGGTTTCGGGTACCCGCTGATTAGGCGGACCCCCGGCGGCAGGTCCCTGAGATCGAGGTTGGTCATGTCCCAATGACTGTCGTTTACGAGGACATCCCTGATCCCTTCCTCCTGGAGGCCTTCCAGGACGGCCTTAAGATCATGGGCCTGCATCGCCCGGCCGAAAGGGTACTCCGGGGAATTCGGCCGGACCTGTTCCGGCGAAACGATTCCGGTGGCTCCTTCCATGTCGAGGCTGACATAGATTTTCATCTCAGGTTCTCCTTCCATTTCCGGACCAGGTCCGGGTCTTTCTGGAGTCCCCTCCCGATCCCGACAAGATCGCATGCCCCGCTTTCGACCAGGCGGCGGGCCGTCTCCAGGTTGCGGATCCCGCCGGTACAGGTTACCGGGACCTTCGGTGCAGCTTCCCGGGCAGCCCGGGCCCAATCGGCGAAATAGGCCTCTCCCGGGGCATCGTATCCACAAAGGTTGCCGGAGATGTCGAGGTGATCGATCCCCAGGCCGGCGAGCTCCCTGGCCACCCAGAGCCCTTCCTCCAGCGTGAGCCCCTCGGGGGGGTCCTTCGGGAAGGAATCCGAAAGCCCCAGCCGTACGGAAAGAACGCCCTCGTCTCCGATCGCCGGCCGCAGGGCTTCCACGATCTCGAAAAGAAGGCGGGCCCGATTCGCGATCTTTCCCCCGTAGGCATCTCTCCGTAAATTCGTGATAGGGCTAAGGAACTGCCCCAGGAGGTACCCGTGACAGGCATGGACCTGGACCCCGGGGTACCCGGCCGAAATCGCCCTTTTCCCGGCTGCGGCAAAGGATTCAATCACCGCGTGAATTTCTTGTGCGTCCATTTCCTTCGGCCTGACCGGGTAGGGACATGCCGGATGTTTGACCTCCGAGGGGGCGGAAACGGGGTATTTCTCCGCGAGGAGGGCTTCATCCCGGATCTGGCTGCCCGCGTGGTTGATCTGAACAAAAGCGGGGCAACCGGCTTCCCGGAAAAGCGCGGCCATGGGGCGGTTCGCCTTCTCGGAAGCCTCCGAATCCAGCCTGAACTGGGCCACCCGGGCCCTGCCCTTCCGGCTGACGGCATGATGCTCCACCACGACAAGATCCACTCCGCAACGGGCCAGCCGCCCGTAGATTTCCAGGCTTCTCGGGGTCGGCCCTCCCTCGGGGTCGGCAGACGCGGTTGCGACCGGAGCTGCGGCAATCCGGCCTTCAAGCCGGATCCCGCGGATTTCGAGAGGGTCCTTCAGGCTGACGGCTTTCACGCTTTTTTCCCTCCTCCCAGGATGGGGGTCATACGCCCCGGGACGGTTCAAGGCGTATTCTAGCACCAGTTTGGGGGTCCCCCGGCTCTTTCGCTTTCCGGGGAGGCCTACCCCTCCCGCCGGTAATCGTCGTCCAGCCTCACGATATCGTCCTCGCCGACGTATTCCCCGTTCTGGACCTCGATGATCTCCAGGGGGACCTTGCCCGGGTTGGAAAGCCGGTGGGGGGTTCCCTTGGGCACATAACAGCTTTGCCCCTCGTAAACCAGCTTTTCCGATCCATCCAGCGCCACCAGGGCCGTCCCCCTGACGACAACCCAGTGCTCGCTGCGATGGTGGTGATACTGCAGGCTCAGCCTTGCGCCAGGTTCGACGACGATCCGCTTGATCCGGTACCTGGAGCCCTGACCCAGGGTCTGGTAGGTTCCCCAGGGGCGGGCGTTGACCGGGGCCTCCACGGCTTCCCGTCGCCCCTCTTCTTTCAGGGCCCGGACCACATCGCGCACTTTCTGTGAACTGCCCCGTGGCGCGATGAACAGGGCGTCGGGAGTGTCGACCACCAGCATGTCGCGCAGGTCCACCCCGAAGACGAGACGGTGGTTCCCGTACAGGAGGTTGCCCTGCCCCCCCATGAGGCGGACGTCTCCCCTGAGGGCATTCCCGTTCTCGTCCGCGGGCAGGGCCTCGTAGACCGAGTCCCAGCTCCCGACGTCCGACCATCCGGCATCCAGGGGAACGGCCGCGACCCGATCCGTTTTTTCCATCACGGCGTAGTCGATGGAAATGGAGGGAAGGCTTTCGAACGAATCCAGGAGGGCCTGGAGTCCTGCCTCGCAGAGGGTCCCCACCTCGGGGATGTGGCGTTTCAGGTCTGCCGCCATCCTTCCGAGGCGGAAGCAGAACATGCCCCCGTTCCAGAAATGGCGCCCGCTTTCGGCATACTCGCGCGCCTTTTCGGGGGAGGGCTTCTCGACAAAGCGGAACACCGGCCGGGCTCCCCCCGGATCCTGGGCCGGACCGCATTCCATGTATCCGTAACCGGTCTGCGGACGGTCCGGTTTGATCCCGAAAGTGACAAGAAGATCCTTTTCCGCTGCTTCCGCTGCCGTGCGGACCGCCCGCCGGAAGGCCTCTTCGTCACGGATCACGTGGTCGCTGGGACAGACCAGGACAATGTCGTCTTCCGAGGTGGAAGCGTTCTCCCTCAGCGCGGCAACTCCCAGGGCGATCGCTGGGCAGGTATTCCGGCCCACCGGCTCAATCAGAACGGGGTCAGCGTTCCCCTGCCGGGGAAGCACCTCTCGGACCTGGTGGCGGACCAGCGCCTGCCATTCACGGCCCGCGATCACCCGGACAAACCGGTCCGAGGCGACGGGGACCAGGCGGAGGACCGTTTCCTGAAGCAAGGTCCTTTCTCCGATCAGGGGAAGAAACTGCTTTGGCAGTTCTTCCCTCGACAAGGGCCAAAGGCGCGTTCCGCTTCCGCCGGCCAGGATCAGGACATGGATCTTCGGCACAGAAGTCCCTCCCTCCTAGACGTTGAACCGGATCTCCAGGATATCCCCGTCTTTGACCGGGTATTCTTTCCCCTCGAGCCGGAGGACCCCCGCTTCCCGGCAAGCCGCGAAGCTGCCCCCGTGCCGCATGAATTCCTCGTAGTTGACCACCTGGGCCCGGATGAACCCGCGGGCGAGGTCCGAATGGATCGTTCCAGCCGCGTCGACCGCTGTCGCGCGGCTCTTCAGGGTCCAGGCCCTGACCTCGTCGGGCCCCACCGTAAAGAAGGAAATCAAGCCCAGCAACCGGTAGGCTCCAGAGATCAGCCGTTTCCGCCCGGTTTCCGCAACGTGCAGCTCGGCCATGAACTCCGCCTGTTCCTCCGGGGTCAGGGTGGACATCTCCATCTCCATGCGGCCGTAGACTTTCACGAGGGGCATGCCGCGGCTCTCGCAGAGGGCCGCCAGCTTTTCATACCCGGGGATGGAATCATCCGTCACCTGGGTTTCGTCCAGGTTCAAAACCACGAGTTCGGGCTTCAGGGAAACGAACGTAAAGCCCCGAAGTACCCGGCGCTGCTCTTCGTCCAGGGGCAGATCCCTCAGGGGGCGCTCTTCCAGGAGGTGTTCCTGGCACCTTTTCAGGAGATCCGCCTCGATCTGCTCCTCCGGAAGGAGGCGTTTCTTGGCCGAGAGGCGGCTGAGGCGGGTTTCGGTCAATCCGAGATCCCGGAGGATCAGTTCCGTTTCGACGATCTTCCAGTCCCTGAGGGGATCCAGGGTTTCCTCGGGATGGGGGACCTCGGGGTTGTCGAAGGCCCTGAGCACGTGGATGAGCGCATCCGCCTCCGCCACGAACGACAAGAAGGCGTTTCCAAGACCGGCCCCCCTCGAGGCGTCCCTGGAAAGACCCGCCAGGTCGACGAATTCAACCATCGCGGGGGTCCGTTTTTTCGGCTTGAAGATCTCCGTCAGTTTATCGACCCGTTCGTCAGGCACTTCCACGATGGCCCTGTTCGGGTCCGTTTTGCCTCCCGCGTACGGCTTCACCTCGGCCCCGGACCCGGTGATGACATTGAAAACGGTCGTCTTGCCGCTCAGGGGCAGGCCGATGATCCCACAACCCAGCATTTCGATTCCTCCTCGATCAGGTTCAAGAACAAAACGGGGGCACCGCCCCGCATCATTATAGCGGGATGACACCGATCCGTTATGATTGTAAGAGAAGGGGGTGTTCCGATTGAAACGACTGCAGCGTTTTTTGTGCATCTGCCTGTTGGCCGCATGGACTGTCCCGGCCGCCGGGCAGGAAGCCGCCGTGAAAACGGCCGACGTCTATCCTCAGGGGGCCTGGGTCACCTTCGAGGCTCCCGCCCGCCCGGAGATGGAAGTCGACCTGCCCCTGTCCTTCGAGGAGGATTCTCTCCGCGTGACGGGAGAAAGGACCCGGATCCTTTCGGTGGACACCACCCGGATCCAGAGAACGGGATGGATCTTCCCCGCACTGGCGGGCCTGGATTCCCGGATCCGGAAAACCCGTTCGGAGGTTGACCGTCTCGAGGCCCGCGAGGCTTCCCTGCAGCAGACCGCGAAACATCTCCAGGACCCCGTGCCCTCCAGCTGGAAGCCCCAGGACCTGATGTCTTTCCTTGAAACCGGGGCGAAGCGGAGGGAGCAGGTGGAAAGGGAAATCCGCGACAACGCCCGCGCCCTGGAAAAAGCGAAAGCCGAGCTCTTGCGCCTCGAACAGGAACTCTCCGGGAAACTGCCCCCCGAACCGGAAGCGGCCACCCGGGTCCGGATCAAAACCTCCGGGGGAGGCGTCATCCGGATCCGCGCATGGACACAGCAGGCCTCCTGGTCCACCCGGTATTCCCTGGACCTGGCGGGCAAAACAGGGTTGGTGACGTTCAGCCAGGAAGCCGTCGTTCAGCAAAAGACAGGGCTCGACTGGGACGGAGAACTTGTCCTGCACACGGTCCAGCCCAGGCGAACTCTCGTTGCGCCGCAGCTTTCGCCCCTTGTCGCCGACTTCAGGCGTCCGCAGGAGAGAAGTGACGGCATCGCGATGATGAAGGAAGCCGCCGCTCCGGAGAAGGTCCTGGAGGAAACCCCCACTGACCTGAGCCTGAAGGTCCGTGGCCGCACCACCGGCGATGGAACTCCCGCGAGGCTCTTCGTGGCCCGTTTTTCTCTTCCCGCAGAAACCGGTGTGGTAGCGATCCCGGCTTTGGACCGGGAAGCCTGGCTGACCGCGGAAATCAAATCCCTGAACCGGCCTCTCCTTTCCGGGGGTGCGGACCTGTACCTGGACGGGTCCCCTTCCGGGAAAGCTTTCATTGAAACGAGCGGCCGGGGAGAACCGCTGAAGCTTGCCTTCGGCAAGGTCCCCCTCGTCACGGCGGCGATCGAAGAAGCCGTCCCCGTGGAGGGAACGACCTGGGGACGGGGGAAACTCGAGAAAGCCTTCACTCTTTCGGTGACCAACGGGATGGGAACCCCGACGAACGTGAGCCTCCTGGACCGAGTGCCGGTGAGTGCGCAGGAGAAAATCCGGATCGAGGTCCTGGTGCTGGATCCCAAGCCTTCCAAGCAGGACGACCGTGGAATCCTCACCTGGAACCTGAAGCTGGCGCCCGGGGAAACCAGGAAACTGACCGTGAAATACCGCCTGACCTACCCCGCGGACCAGCGGGTCATTTTCCGCTGAGGCCGGCCGCTTTCAGGCCTTTCAGGGCGAGAATCCGTTCGGCAGCCGAGGGATGGCTCGAGTACCAGGCGGCGTAGCGGGGCTCGGACGGGGTCCAGGCAAGACTGTCCGTCGCCAGGCGGGCAAGGGCACCGATCATGGCGTCCGGCCCCTCCTGCTTTGCGGCGTAGTGGTCCGCCTCGAACTCCCTGCGTCGGGAAGCAGCGGAAAGGAGCGGCTGAAGGAGAAGGCTGGCCAGTGCCCCCCAGAAAAGGTAGGCCATGACGGCGAAGGCCTCGGGCCGGCCGGGAAGACCGAAACTCTCGGGGAAACCACCGATTCGCCAGGCAAACCCGGCGAAAAGGACGAGGGAGGCCTGAAGCGCAAACAATTGCGAAAGACCTGCCGGGACGTGCTTTTTTTTCCAGTGGCCGATCTCGTGGGCTACAATCGCTGCCGTTTCCTCAGGGGGAAAACGCTCTGCGAGGGTGTCGAAAAGGATGACCCTCCGGGAACGTCCCAGCCCTGCAAAAAAGGCATTCCCGTGGGTGGAACGGCGGCTTCCGTCGGCGATCTGAAGCGCAGATGCCGAAAACCCGGTTCGTTGGAACAGGGATTCAAGCCTCTCTTTCAACATTCCTTCTTCCAGGGGACGCAAGCGGAAGAACAGGGGAAGGACAAGGCGGGGGAAAAGGAAAGCCGCAGCAACGTCAAAAACGGCGATCCCCAAGAGGGCAAGAGCCAGGCCGCCGGGGCGGACAAGGAGGGAAGAAGCTCCGCCCAGCAGGAAACCCGCGAGACCTGCGGAAAGCGCCGTTTTCAGGGACACATCCCGCAGGTAGAGGCCGGGGGAAGACCGGTTGAAACCGAACCGTGCTTCCACGCTGAAGGTTTCGTAAACGCCCCAGGGGAGTTCGACAAGGGCGAAGGCCGTCGTCAGAAAGGCCCCGAGAAGGAACCCGGCCTGAAAGGGTGACTCGGAAACGGACCCGGCCAGTTCGCACGCTACCTTTAGCCCGCCGGTTCCCACCGCCAGGGCGACAGCCGCGTAGCGGGTCAGCAGCAACCCCAGCGAAACCCTGATGCGTTCGCGGGCGTAGGTGACGCCGCGCCACCAGCCGTACCCCTCGGGCAGGAGGGAAGCCAGTTCCGCGGGAACGGTCCGGCCGAGCCTGTTGAGCCAGCCCCATTGACCGAGGAAAAGGGCGGTTTCAACCAGGGCATCCACCGACAGGAAAAGCCAGAAAAGGAAAGACCACATATTTGAGAGTCTATCACGCGAGGGAGGGAAAGATGCATGATGAAGGAAGCGAGCCTTCTGCTGCTGTTCGATGAAAACCGGCCATGCTGGTCCGCCCGCCTGGTGGAGCTTGCCGGGGAGGACCCGGCCGGCCTCAAGGTCCTGGAAGGGATGGGGCTGCTTTTTCAAGCGGGGAAGGAAGGATATGTCCTGACCGACAGCGGAAAGGAACGGTTCAGGGAACTGGCGAAGGAATCCTTCCTCGAGGATTTGCCCGGGAACCCGCCGATCGACCCGGACAAAAGCCTGTTCGCCCTGGAGGTCCTGCTCCGCCTGAACAGGGGGTTTCACAGCCCCTGGGGAAGCAAGGACGCCAGGACAAACGTCGAGCTTCCCTACTACCCGGCCCTTCCCCCTGCTTCCAGCCTGGGCGATTTGGACTCCCTGGAAAAACATCCGCTGGCGGTTTCCTTTTCCGCGGAATTTTCCAGGACCCCGACTCCCTCCGGCCGGCCCAGGGCCGAGCGCCTGCGCGAATGGGCCTCCCGAACGGGGGCCCGGGAGGGCCGGCTTCCTCTCGAGGTCCTTTTCCTGCACCGGTACGACTACACCTACTACATGGACGCTTCCTCCCCGGAGGATCCGTTCCGCCTGATGAACACGGACAGGCTGTTGATCCGGCTTGCTGAGCCTTCAGAAAACGGAAGGCAGGCCTTCCTCGAACAGGCCGCCCGGGATCTTTCTGCGCTTCGCCCCTTCCTGGAGTATGCCAGGCGATTCCTTCTTCCCGGACGGTTCGACACCGACACGCAGGAGCAATCCTCGGTCACCTGGTGGGTCTGGGCAACCCGAACCCGGGAAGAGTCCCAGAGAATCCTCCAATGGCTGTCGCCTTTCTCGGAAACCCTGATCGGTCCCTCCGCCCCGCTGGATTTCTGGATCCTTTCACTGGAGGCCCTGGAGGCGGAGCCCCACCGGCACGAAACCTTCTTCGAGCTTTTCGAGAGCGCCGGCATCCCTGTCGCCCGAACGGCCTGACGATCGTCTATAATGGCCCCGCAGCAGTCCCCGGAAAGGAAGGGAAATCCATGGGCCTGAATGTCTTCAAGCTGGGCGGACCCCTGATGTGGGTGATTGCCGCTGTATCCGTCCTGGCTTTCGCCATCGTGATCGAGCGGCTGTTTTTTTTCCGGAAAGCCTCCACCGACCCCATGGCCCTGGAGACCGCCCTCGGGAAAGCCCTCTACGAGAAAGACGCAGCCGCCGCGAAAGCCGTGGTGACGTCCGGCTCCAGCTCCCTCCACCGCCTGTTCGAGGTCGCGGTCGACCACTGGCAGACCGGGCCCGACTCCCTCGAAACCCTCATGGAACAGCAGCTGCGGAGGGAGATGTTCCGGTGGGAAAAGGGATTGGGCACTCTGGCCACGATCGCGCGCGTGGCTCCCCTGCTGGGGCTCCTCGGAACCGTCCTCGGGATGGTGTCAACCTTTCGAGGTCTCCCCGCCGTGTCGGGAGCCGTTTCCGGGGGCGCAGGGATGGCCGAACTGGCTTCCGGGATCTGGGTCGCACTTCTGACCACCGTTGCCGGCCTGTCTGTCGCCGTCCCAGTCATCCTCTGCCATACCTTCCTCTCCGCCCGGGTCGACAGCGAGGAGGAAACCCTCCACCGGGGAATCGATTTCCTGGTCCGCGAGAAGCTCCTCCAGGATGCCGTGCGCCCGGAGGAACGGGAGGCCTCATGAACATGAAATGGCTTTTTCCGTTCCTGGCGGCTTTTCTCCTTTCCGGCTGGAACGGAACCGCCGGGGCGGCCCAAGCCGAGCGGATCGTCTCTCTCGCCCCGAGCATCACGGAAACCCTCGATGCCATCGGCCTGATGGGATCCGTCGTCGCCGTCTCGGAATACGACGACTACCCGGCGTCTGCCCGGGCCCTGCCCAAAATCGGGGGGTACTCCAACCCCTCGATCGAAAGGATCCTGTCCTTCCGGCCCACCCTCGTTGTCGGAGAATCGACCTTCCACACCCAGACGCTTTCCCGGCTTTCCGGAATGGGAGTCCGAACGCTCTCCCTCACCCTGCACAGGTCTCTGGACCAGGTCGAAGAGGCGATGAGAATCCTGGGACGCGAGCTGGGCAGGAAGAAGGAGGCCGACCGGGCCATCCGGAAAATCCGCTCGGAACTGGAAAGCCTCCGCCGGAGAATCCGCTCCGCCCACCCCGGCAGAGTTCCCTCGGTTCTCGTGATCGTCTGGCACGATCCGTTAACCGTGGCAGGGAGAACCAACTACATCCAGGACATCCTGGCACGCCTCGGCATTCCCAACGCGGCAAGCCGGATCGTTACCTCCTTCCCCCAGGTCGACCGGGAAACGGTGCTGTCCCTGGACCCGGACGTCATCATCCTAGCCCAGGCGGAAAAGGGAATGGCCATCACCCGCGAATCCTTCCTGGCCCTCTTCAGGGGACTGCCCCTCCGGGCAGCCGCCTCCGGCCGCGTCGTCGAAGTCCGCTCTGACGCCCTTTTCCACCCGGGCCCCAGGGTCCTGGAAGCCGCACGGCTTTTGGCAGAGGCGCTGGACAAGGAGGAAAAACCCCGTGTCCCGTAAACGCCTGCAACCCGACCTAGACCTGACCCCGCTGATCGACGTGCTGTTCATGCTGATTCTCTTTTTCGTCTTGACGGCTTCCCTCCTCCAGGGCCAGATCTCGGTCCGGCTGCCGCAAGGCCAGGGGGCCCCGATCGGGGGAAAGCCGGCCGTCATCGAAATCCTTCCCGACGGCCGGATCCGGTTTGACGGGGCCTGGGTTTCCCGGGAAGAAACCATCGCCCTGGCCGTGAAAGCCGACAAGGCGGGAAGGGAACTCGTCCTCGCCGCCGACCGGAAAGTCCCGTACGGCAACGTCGCCTCTCTGCTGGAAACCCTGCGCAGATCCGGGATCCAGGACGTGGGGCTTGGTCTCGAGGGGGGAAAAACCCCTTGAAACGATGGGGAATTCCCCTGCTCCTCAGCCTTGCCTTTCATGCCGCAGCCGCCTTCCTGCTTTTGGATGACCTCAGCACGGCGGCCCCGCCGCCGCTCGTGATGAGAGCGCGGCTGGTCCTTCTCCCCCAGGCCGTCCATGAGCGGCCCAAGGCGGAGGAAAGACCCCGCGAAATGCCGTCGAACCCGCCCCCGGCCCGACCCCTTCAACCTCTTTCGACTTCCCCGCAGCGGCCGGGGAAGAAACTTCCCGCGACCCCCGCGGCAAACCCACAGCCTTTCGGGCAGGGCCTCCGGGAAACGGCCATGGATGGGTTCTCGACAGGGTCGGGCGAACCTGCAGCCTCCCCTTCGGCAGAGCCCCCCGCATCGGTTCCGGAGGCCCGGGAACCGGACATCCTCGCCCGGACCAAGCCGCTTTACCCGCTGAGCTCCCGGAAAAAGGGCGAGTCCGGAACCGTGGTCCTGCTCGTCAGGCTGGACGACCAGGGGCATGTCCAGGAGATCTCCGTCCGTTCCTCATCGGGATACCCCGCCCTGGACCAGTCCGCCCTGCGAGCGGTCCGAGCCTGGAAATTCCGGCCGGGAGCCCCGGGTTTCCTGCTGGTGCCGGTTGTGTTCAGGCTGGAATGACAAAGGAGCCGGGAGCATGAAAATCAAGGTCCTTCCCGAGGATTTCCAGGTCAGGGAAAGACTGGACCTGGAGGCTTCCTCCGCTCCAGGAGCCTATCGCCTCTACCGGCTTTCAAAGAAGGGCTGGAACACGATGGACGCCATCGCGGCCGCCGCCAGGGCGAACAACGTCCCGCTCTCGGCCGTCGGGTACGGCGGCAAAAAGGATCGGCATGCCCTGACGGAACAGTTCCTTTCGGTCCCCTCCCGCTACCGCCTGGATTTCGATTCAAAGAACGTCTCCGTTGCCCAGGAGGGGTTTATCGACGACTACCTCTCCCCCTTCCACCTTCTGGGAAACGATTTCCGGATCACGGTCCGGGACCTCTCCCAATTCGAGGCCCGCTCGTTCGAAAGCGGGCTGGAGCGGGTGTCACGATGGGGGTTCGCCAACTACTTCGACGACCAGCGGTTCGGCGGGGTCTCCGAAGGAGCCTTCCTGGCCGAAAGGCTGATCCGCGGGGAGTACTCGGGAGCCCTGCAGCTTTTCTTCTGCGCGATCCATCCGGAGGACCCGGCACCCTTGAAAGCCCTGAAGACGATGCGCCGTAGGGCCTGGGGCGACTGGAACTCGCTGGTCCTCATGTCCCGAACGAGGGAGGAACGGGAAATCGCCCGCCTGCTTTCCCGCGATGCCTCCCGCGGCGGGCTGATCCGAGCCCTAAACGCAATCCCGCGGGAGGAGCTTTCCATGGCGTTTGCGGCCTTCCAATCCTTCCTGTGGAACTTGGCCCTTTCCCGCCTGGTCCTTCTTTTCGGGAAAGACCCCTTCGAGGTCCCAGGAAAAGCAGGGCCCACGGTGCACTTCAACAGCCTCGAACCGGAAGGGGCCAACCCGCTGACGAACCTTGAGATCCCCACGGAGGCCTCGAAAATCCTCCCCGCGGAACCGCCGGTCCGGAAAATCATGGACGAAATTCTCCAAGCCCGCGGCATCCGCCGCCCCCAGTTCAACATGAGAGAGTTCCGGCGCACCTTCTTCAAGTCCTTTCCCAGGAAAGCCGTTTCAAAGCCGGAAAACCTGTTCTTTTCAGGCTTCGAGCCGGATGAGCTTTACCCCGGGAAATGGCGGGCCACCCTCGGATTTTTCCTGCCGAAAAGCTCCTACGCGACCATGTTCCTGAAAGCCATGTCGGGAAGAAACTGACCCCCCGTCTTGACAGCGAATGGAGGGTCGGCTATATGTTAGGCAGGCCTAATAACGGATGGAGATTTCGATGAAAATGACACTAAACGCTCTTGAAGACGGAACCCGGGCGGTCATCGCCGAGATGCCGCCCGGCGAGTGCGCCCAACGGCTGGAGGCTTTGGGCCTCTACCCCGGGAAGACGATCCGGAAGATCTCCGGCATGCCCTTCAAGGGCCCGGTGACCATCCTGCTGGACCAAAGACAGATCGCGATCGGTCACGGGATTGCCTCGAGACTCATCGTGGAAGTGGAAGAAGGGGAACCTCGAGAGGGGGACCGGGCCTGATGCCTTCCTGTGACGGCCGCTGCACGTCCTGCGAGGGCTGCCTTTCTCGTTTGCCTTCCTTGCCCGACGGCAGGGAGGATTGCCCGAAGCGAATCCTCCTGACGGGAAACCCGAATGTCGGGAAGAGCGCCTTTTTTTCCAGGCTGACCGGCGTTCACGCCATTTCCTCAAACTATCCCGGGACGACGGTCGGCTTCATGGAAGGAACCCTCCGGGCCGGCAAAACGTGTTACCGGCTAGTGGACGTCCCGGGCGCCTACACGCTGGAACCGACCAACGAGGCGGAGGAAATCGCCCGCAAAATGATCGAGGAGGGTGGCGACAAGGTCATCATCGTGCTGGACGCCACCGCCCTTGAAAGGAACCTCGTCCTGGCGCTCCAGGTGCTCGAAAGGGGGATCCCGTCGATCGTCGCGCTGAACATGGTGGACGAGGCGAGGCACCGGGGCGTCCTGGTCGATCCGGCGGCCCTGCAGATAGAGCTGGGAGTTCCGGTCGTCCCGACGGTCGCGGTGACGGGGCAAGGCATCCGCGAACTCGTAGCGAAGCTGGACGAGGCCACGGTTTCCCCCCTTGCCGGCGTCCCCAGGGAGGAGCGCTGGCAGCGAATCGGAGAGATCGTCGGCCGGGTCCAGAAGGTCGTCCACCGTCACCACACGTGGAGGGACCGGCTGGAGGACGCCAGCGTCCACCGGTTCTGGGGAGCCCTCATCGGCATCGCGGTACTGGGCGTCAGCTACCGGGTGGTCCGGCAAATCGGGGAAGGACTCATCAACCTGGTCCTGGACCCGTTTTTCGAAAGCGCCGTCCGGCCGGTTCTCATGAAGATCTCAGACCTTTTGGGGCCGGGGTCTTTGCTCCACACCCTCCTGATCGGGACCCTGTTTGACGGAAGGATCGATTTCGAGCTGAGCTTCGGGATGATTTCCACCGGGCTCTACGTCGAGTTCGTCATGGTGCTCCCGTATATCGTGGCTTTTTACGCGGTCCTCAGCTTCCTCGAAGATTCCGGCTATCTCCCCCGCCTGGCCGTTCTTTTCGATGCCTTGCTGCATCGGCTGGGAATACACGGCTACGCCGTCATCCCGACCCTCCTGGGGCTGGGTTGCAACGTGCCGGGGATCCTGGCGACCCGGGTGCTGGAATCGCGGCGCGAACGCTTCATTGCCGCCACGCTCATCTCCGTGGCGATCCCCTGTGCCGCCCTCCAGGCCATGGTTGTGGGCGTTCTTGGAAATCTCGGCCTCCGCTACGTCCTTCTCGTCTACGGATCGCTTTTCCTTTCCTGGCTGATTCTGGGAAGGGCCCTGCACAAGATGCTTCCAGGATTCAGCCCGGAATTGATCGTCGAGATCCCTCCCTACCGGCTGCCTTCGGCTGAGGCCTTCGCCATGAAACTCTGGTTTCGGATCCGCGGTTTCCTCCTCGAGGCGACCCCGCTTGTGCTTGGGGGGATTCTGGTAGCCAACCTCCTGACGACGACGGGAACCATCGGGTTTCTTTCCCGGCTTTTCGCTCCGCTTTTCAACGTCGTCCTCGGCCTTCCCGCATCGGCCGCCGGGGCCATCCTCCTGGGAATCCTGCGGAAAGACGTGGCCGTTGGGATGCTGGTGCCCCTGGGACTCTCGGCCAGCCAGCTAGTCGTCGCGACGGTAACCCTGGCCATGACCTTCCCCTGCATCGCCACCTTCGTGGTCCTGTGGAAAGAGCTGGGGGCAACGGATACCCTGAAAAGCCTGGGAATCATGCTGATCACGGCTTTGGCCGCGGGAGGGATCCTGAACGCGGCTTTCTCGTTCTTCTCCTAGACGGGGAAGGCCAGCCGCGAAAGGCCGGGCCCTGGGGCAAAGCGCCATCCCACTTCAAAGACGGATTCCAGAATGGTCTCGTTCACTTCGCGGGGAGCGAAAACCCCGAGCAGCCGGCCCTCCTTCAGGAAAGCCATCTTCGATGCGTAGCGAAACGCCAGGTTCACGTCGTGCAGGGCCACCGCGAGGCCCTTGCCTTCCCGCGCCAGGTCGGCCAGCCGCTCCATCACCAGGAGGGCATGACGGGGATCCAGGGACGCGGTGGGCTCGTCGAACAGGCAGAAGCGAGTGTCCTGGGCGAGAGCCCGGGCAAGGCAGGCCCGCTGGGCTTCCCCGCCGGAAATTTCTGTCACCGGCTTCTCCCGGACCTTTTCCAGGTCCATGGCCTTCAGAGCCTCTTCCACCTTGAGCCTGTCCATTTCCCCCGGGCGCTCGAAGGGCCCGAGCCAGCAGGATCTTCCCATGAGCACGATCTCCGCCACCCGGAATCCCTGCGTGAAGGCGAACTGCTGGGGGACGTAGGCGACCTGCCTTGAAACGCTTCTCCTGTCCATCCCGGAAATCGGCCGGTCTCCAAGGCGCACCTCCCCTTCGATCACCCGGACGACCCCGCACAGTGCCGAGAGCAGCGTGCTTTTGCCGCTGCCGTTCGGTCCCAGAAGAGCCAGGACCTCCCCGGGGCGGATCTCCAGGGAGATCTCCCGGAGCACGGGCTGGCTCCCGTAGCCGGCGGAGATCCTGCTTGCCGACAGCATCAGGCCCGCCTCCAGAGGAGCAGGCAGAAAACCGGTCCTCCGACAAGCGCCGTGATCACGCCGACCGGCAATTCAGAAAGCCCCCGGGCCGCCTGGTCCGCAATCAGCATCAGCAGGCCGCCGCCAAGGAAGGAGAGGGGCACAAGCCGGACGTGGTTGGGACCCGCAAGGATCCGGACCAGGTGAGGAACGACCAGTCCCACAAAACCGACAACCCCCGAAAAGGACACGAAAACAGCCGTTGCAAGGGAGGAGACCAGCAAAAGCCCCAGCCTCAGGCGCGGCTCGTTGACTCCCAGGGCCATTGCCGGGCTGCCGGACGCCACGATATCCAGGTCCCTGTGAAGGCCGAATCCCAGCCCTCCCACCAGGATTGCCGCGGGAAGGCACCAGGCCACGCTGACCCAGCTGGACCCGGCGAAACTGCCCATGATCCACAGGACGATCGCCGCCATCATCTGCCCCGATAAAGCCTTCAGCAGGGCGATGGCGGCACTCAGGATGCTTCCCACGACCACGCCGGCAAGGATCATCCGGGTGGGTTCCCGAAGGGCCCCCCGCCCTCCCAGCAAGAAAACCACCCCGAGCGCCCCGACGCTACCGGCGAAAGCCCAGAAAGTCAGGAAGGGCCATTGAAAGGAGATTGCCGCCGCGGCCCCGAAGGCCGCCCCCGATGCCACTCCCAGCGTATACGGTTCGGCCAGTGGATTCAGCAGGAGGGCCTGGAAAAGGACCCCGCAGCCGGCGAGACCGGCACCCGTCGCCAGGGCGGTCAATGCCCTGGGCAGCCGGACCTGCCAGATGACGGCCCTGGCAAGGTTCCCCTGGGAACCGTTGACATCGCCGGCCCCGCTCGAGAGGATTCTCAGCACTTCCCCCAGGGGAATCCGGACATCCCCGGACAGAAGGGAATAGCCGAAGGCCCCGGTCAGGGCCACGGCGAGAACCAGAAAAACAAAAGCCGGTCGGAAATGGTCTCGGGGGGTTGCCAAGAAACCCACGCTCCTGTTAAGGGGATCCCGGCCAGTATAAAAGAAAAGGGGCGGTTCGCGCATCCTGCGCGCCCGCCCCTGAATCAGCCACTATCCGGATGGATCCGTTTACAGGGCGATCGAGGTATGAACCGGAGTATAGGTGCTTCCCGCGAGGCCGGTGGCGGTCGCCGTGACGTAGACCCAGCCGCCTTCCGAATCCTTCTCCCAGCTGCCCGCGGCCGCGCAAATCCCGCCGATCGGCTCCTGCCCTGCCATATACCAGTTCCCCTTGCTGTCTTTCAACCACATGTCAAAACCTCCCTTTCCGAACTCGACTGGCCGCAGGACAAAACTTGCGGCGTTCCCTAGATCAACGCCCGCGAAGCTTCGTCTCGCTCGTCTTATTCGGCTGGTCGGGACCGTGGTGAATTTCATCCTTTACCCTCCGTTCCAAATTCTTGCGGCTTTTATACCAGAAGTCACAACACATGTCAACAGCAGTTTATTTATATTGTATAACTAAACCCATATTGTCAGACAATTTCCTCGCACCCCTCGAAGCCCGTATCTTCGACCTGCAGTCGAGGCCGCACCAGGACTACATCGGGAAGCGCTCCCTGCCCCTTGAGCGCATTGAGGAGGAGGCGCGCGGAAAGAACTCCGGTTTCAAAGGCAGGCCAGATGAGGCGGGGAAACCCGGAACGGCAGCAATCCTTTGCCCGGCCGCAGGCCAACACGGCCTGCCCTCCGGGAGTCGGAAACTCGCCGTCGCAGAGCACCCATCCGGTTTGCGTCCCTTCCTGGCCCTCCTGTTCCCGGAGGGCTTCCCCGATCTCAGGAAAGAGGGCCTCCGGACCCGGCCGATAGGCGATCGGCGCCCCCCGTGAAAGAGTCCTCAGCTGCCGGAGCCCCTCTTCCGCGTCGATCAGAACCGAGTGCGCACCCTCCAGCCGGAATCCTACGGTCACCACCGGGATGCCCGGAATTTTCCCAAGGTGAGGATCCAGGCTAAGAAGGCCATCGACTCGACGTGCCGAAAGGGTTCTCCGGAGACTTTCCCGGGTTCCCTGCACCCCTCCCGTCGAGCGAACCATGAAGTCCGTCTGCCCCTTGGCCAGCACCCGCTCGACACCGGACAGGAAACTGCCGGTCCACCCGCACGCCAGCGACTGAAACACCACCGCCACCATGCCGCTTTTTCTGCTGGATAGTCCCTTCGCCACTGCATCCGGCTCGTAGCCCAGTTTTTTAACCGCTTCCCAGACCTTCTCCCTCGTGGCGAGGGAGATCCTCGGGTCGCCCTTCAGGGCCCGGCTGACCGTTGCCTTGTCAACCCCCGCTTCCCTGGCCACCTGGACCATTGTGACCCGCATCCTGCACGCCCCTTTCGTTCAACCGGTTGCAATTCTATCATCTGGAGCGCTGCCCCGCACGCATCGGCTACAATGGAGTCGATCCCACTGCTGATTGGAGGAATCTTCATGATCATGATCGGAATCTTTGCCGCCGTCGTCGCCCTCGTGTTCGCATGGTCCGTATCCGTCTACAACCGTTTTGTCCGGCTGCGGAACCTCATGGCAGAGGCCTGGAGCGGGATCGACGTCCAGCTCAAGCGGAGAGTGGACCTGATCCCCAATCTCGTGGAAACCGTCAAGGGCTACGCCGGCCACGAAAAGGAGCTTTTCGAGAAAATTGCCCTAAGCCGGGCCCAATCCGTCAACGCGGGTTCCGTCCGCGAACAGGCCGCCGCGGAAAGCGCCCTGACCGCCTCCCTCCGAACCCTTTTTGCCGTGGCGGAAGCCTATCCCGATTTGAAGGCGAACACCAATTTCCTGGAACTCCAGAAGAGCCTGGCGGAAATCGAGGACCAGATCCAGATGGCCCGTCGGTACTACAACGGGACGGTGCGGGAAAACAACGTCCTGGTCGATAGTTTCCCCAGCAACCTCGTCGCGCGCTTGGCCGGTTTTACAAAGGCCGATTTCTTCGAGCTGGAAGACAGTGCGGAGCGAAAAGCCCCCCAGGTTCGTTTCTAGGCGGAACAGCAGATGAGAAGATCCCGATCCTGGTTTTTAGTCCCCTTCCTGGCCCTTTTGTGCGCAGTCCTGTGGGGTTTTTTCCCCGGGCCTTCGCAGGCCGACGAAAGGATCCTCGAATACGGAAGCGAGATCTCCGTGGGGACGGATGCCTCGCTGCAGGTCTCCGAAACCCTGCGAGTCCGGGCCGAGGGAATGGCCATCAGGAGGGGGATCTACCGCGACTTTCCGACCACCTACACTTCCCCGAGCGGCGAAACCGTGGTCGTCCCGTTCGAGGTTTTGGCCGTGATGCGGGACGGCCGGCCCGAACCCTTCAAAGTCCAGCGGCAGGCCAATGGGGTGCGGGTTCTCATCGGGGACCCCGATCGTTTTCTCATCCCGGGGATCTACACCTATACCCTTGTCTACAGGACAGACAGGCAAATCGGCTTTTTCCCGGATCATGACGAACTGTACTGGAACGTGACCGGCAACGGATGGCGCTTCCCGATCGATGTGGCCTGGTGCGTCGTCACCCTGCCCGGGAAGGCTGCCGTTACGATGACGGAAGCCTACACCGGGAAAATGGGGGAACGGGGAAGAGATTTCCGCATTCTGAAGGAGAACGGGGGGGTCTTCCGTTTCGTGACGACCCGCAGCCTTTCCCCGGGAGAAGGGTTTTCCATCGTTGCAGGCTGGCCGAAAGGGATCGTCCGCGAACCCTCCCGTGCCGAGCGGCTCAAGTGGAAACTCCGGGACAACGCCGGGCGGCTCGCCCTTTTCACCGGCCTGGGGATCGTTCTGCTCTACTATTTCTTCACGTGGTTCCGTTACGGGCGGGATCCCCGCCCCGGGACAATCATTCCCCGATTTGCCCCGCCGGAGGGCGTTTCGCCCGCCGCAGCCCGGTATCTTTACCGGATGGGATTCGACGACCGCTGCTTTACCGCCACCCTGCTCAAAGCCGCCGTCAAGGGACTTGTGACCATCGAACAGGACGGGAAAAACTACTTCCTCCGGCGGGGTCCTAAACTCGATTTCGATTCCCTTGACGAGGAGGAGCGCTTTGCCGTCTATCCGCTTGTCGGCCTCCACGAAACCCTCGCGGTGAACGCGGCCAACCACACCGTTTTCAGCGGTGCCGTGACGGCCCTGAGGGACCTGCTGAAAAACCGCTACTACGGAAAGGCTTTCGTCCGCAATACGCGTTTCTTCGTCCTCGGGGTGCTTTTGACCGTTCTCTCCCTGGTTTCCGGGGTGGTCCTGGATCCCAGCCCCGATAATCTTCCCCGAAACGCCGCCTTCGCCTTTGTCTTCCCGATCCTGACGCTGATGGCCCTGGCCTTCGGGGCAGGCATCCTCAAACAGCTGAAAATCCTGAAGAACGGACCCCGCCGGATTTCCGCCCTGATCCGCCTGCTCTTTCTCTCCCTCTTCGTCCTGCCGCTGACGTCCGTTTTGGGAATCCTGGGGCCCGGACTGGCCAGGGCCGTCTCCTGGCCCCTTCTAGCCGCCGTCGTCCTGCTTGTCCTTTCGAACGTCCTCTTTGCGTGGCTGCTGAAGGCAAGAACCCCCGCGGGGAGAAAGATCATGGACGAGATCGAGGGATTCCGCCTCTATCTTTCGGTCGCGGAAGCCGACCGACTCAACCGGCTGAACCCGCCCGAGCGGACTCCGGATCTTTTCGAGCGCTTCCTGCCCTATGCCCTTGCGCTGGGAGTCGAGCAGGAATGGTCGGAGCAGTTCGCGGAAGTCTTTGCCCGAATGGCCGCGGAGGGCAGGGCCCCGGAATCCTGGCAGGGGGGGTACCGGCCGTCCTGGTACATGGGGGACGCACTTCGTGGTTTCAACGTCGGGGCGTTCGCTTCGAATTTCGGCTCGAGTTTTTCCGGAGCGATTTCTTCGGCCACGGTGCCCCCCGGCAGCAGCTCGGGCTTCGGTGGCGGCGGGGGGGGTGGCGGCGGCTCCGGAGGCGGGGGAGGCGGCGGTGGCGGCGGCGGATGGTAAATTGATCACCTTGGCACCCTGGTCTTGTTGCAGTATCATAAAATGGCACACCAGAAACCCACCAAGGGAGGGATCACTGTGCCAAAGCTGGGCTGGCCGCATCCGGATCACGAGAATCATCTTTGCTATTACCAGAACATGGGGATGGTGGAAGCCGATCTGGAACACTACAAGGAATTGGTCAAGGACGGGAAATTCGTCTGCGCAAACTGCGGGCGCGTTGCAAAAGAGGCCAAGAGCCTCTGCAATCCCGTCTCCCTGTAGTCGATCGAGAAATTGAAAGGCAAGGGCCGGGGGGCTTGAAAGCTCCCCGGCCTTCTTTCAGGGGAAAAGGATTCAGACCTTGAAACAGCTCCCGCCGATGAACTCCCTCAGGATCGAATTGTTCGGAACGTCTTCCGCCGGCAGGAAAGGGGCATAGCGCAGCAGGTCCAAAAGCCTCTGGGCTTCTCCGAAAACCGGCGACTCTTCGCGAATCCGCCTGAGCAGCGGCTCCGCATATCCCTTCAGAACCGAGAGTTCGTAGACCAGGGCGGAGTTGAACATCGCGTCCGCCCGCTCCTGGTAGGGAAAGATGTGGCGCGCGGCTCCGCGGATCACGGAAGGCCACTGGAGGAGAGTCGCCTCGGGCTTTTTGCCCCTCGTGCGGTAATCCCTGACCAGGCGCCTCAGCAGGCGGTTGTCCGTCGTACTGGTCCGATTGTGCCGATCGAGGTTGACACCCGTGAGGGGGGACAGGTAAAGAAGAAACTTCTCAGCGTCGGGCACGCTCTGCCCGACCTGATCGTTCAGGCCGTGAATCCCTTCGATGACCAGAATCTCTCCCGGTTCGAGAAGCAGCTCCGGGCCGCTTTCCCGGGTTCCGTTCAGGAAATCGAAGCGCGGAAGACGCACCGACCGGCCTTGCAGCAGGGCTTCGATGTCCGAATTCAGCAGATTCAGGTCCAGGGCCTCGATGGCTTCGAAGTCGTAGTTCCCCTCGGCATCCCTGGGGGTTTTACTCCGTTCGAGGAAATAGTCGTCCATCGAAAGAATCTTCGTCCGCTTCCCGCAAACCGCCAGTTGGATCGACAGGCGATGGGCGGTCGTGGTCTTCCCCGAGCCGGAAGGACCCGCGATGCAGACCATCCGGCAGTTCGGCCTGGACACCACGGCCTCGGCGATCCGGTTCAGCCGCTGGGAGTGAAGGGCCTCCGAGATCAGAACCAGTTCGGTTCCCCTCCCCTGGGCGACCGCGCGGTGAAGGCTTTCCATCGTGCTGATCCCCAGGATGTCGAGCCAGCCCGAGTATTCGAGGAAAACTTCGGAAAGCTGTTTCGGGGGCTGAAAAGGCGGGAGTCCTGCCGGAGAGGCAACCGTGGGGAAGCGAAGAACCATCCCGGGGGAGTGCAGCACAAGATCAAAGACCGGAACCGCGCCTGTCGAAGGTGCCATGGGACCGTAGAAAAAGCCGTTCCGGTCCCCGATCCGGTAGGTTTCGACCGGATCGATGCCGATCCATCTCAACAGTTCCGCTTTCTCCCGGTTTCCCTGCGCTTCGAAGAGCGTCCTCGCCCGGTCCAGGGAGAGGACCTCCCTCACGATCGGGACGTCAGCCCTCACCAGGTCGCCCATCGCCTGCCGGACCGCTTCGACCTGTTCGGTTTTCAGCGCCTCCCCGGGAACTTCACAGTAATACCCGTCGCTGAGGGAATGGCGAACCAGCACTTCCCTGCCAAGTGCCGTTCTGCAGGCCAGTACGAGGAGGAACGTGAGAGTCCTCCGGTAGACCTCTTTCCCCTCGAAGCAGGAGGTATCGACAAAGGAAACCGTGCAGTCCTCGGAAACCTCCCAGCAAAGGGGACGAAGGTAGCGGTTGACCCGCCAGGCCACGACATTGCCCCTTTTCCGCCCGTCCCGGGACAGGACGTCGATCCCGTTCAGCGGCCTGTCGCTCTGGAAAGCCCCGTTCCCTTCCTCCCTGACCGTGAAGACCATCCGCCAGCCTCCTCAGAACTGAAAATCAAGGACGTACCGGTAGGGCTTTTCCAGCTGGAAATGCCGGACACTTTTCGCCGTGTGGGAAAACTTCAGGAGGGCTTGACCCGTCGATTCGACCAGGACCACCGCGACCTCCTTCTCGTAGGGAGAAGGCAGGCCCGAAAGCGTAGCAGCCGGCAAGGCCCCGAAAGAAAGCTCCACCAGGCCGGGCTTCACGAGGACCCGAGGCTCCGAAACCCGGTCCAGGTCAATTACCGCCCGGATCTTCCTGCCTTCCTTGTTCCAGCGGATGGCGGTAATGCGGGCCAGCGCAGGAATGGAGGACTGCGCCGCAGCGGGAGGCATCGGTTTCACCTCTTCCGTCTTGACGTCCGCTGACACGGGGTTGACAGGGACCGGAACCGGTTTTGGGGACTGCTCGGTTTTGCCCGTCAACGGGGGGACGACGTCCGTAGAAACCGGTTTGATGGGGATTGGAAGGGGTTTCAGGGATTGCGGGTTTTCAACCGCCGGCTGGGTTGCGGCATCGGCCGAAAGTACGGCGGCTTCGGCCGGCTTGAGCGGGGCGGACGGCTCAGAGGCTTTCTTTTCAGGCGCCGGAGCGGCCACCAGTGCAGGCAGTTCGCCGGGGCCCCCCGTTTCCACCGTGAGCTCGGGGATTCCTGCCCACTCGTGGAAGGAGGCATCATAGTTTTTCACGTTCCCGTACCCGAGCATCAGCAGGACCCAGGTCACGTAGGCTGAACGTACCCCGGCCGTATCGTAAACGATGATCTCGTCCTCGGGCGCAAGCCCGGCTTTCCCGAAAAGGGCCTTCAGGTCCTCGTCGGGCAAAAGGAGACCGTCCCGGCCGATCAGGTTGTTGTAGGGAACGAGGATCGCCCCCGGCAGATGCCCTCCCCTTTTCTCGCTGAAGTACCGGGCCCCCTTGTATTCTTCGAGGGTTCGGACATCGAGCAGCTTCGCGGATCCCATCCGCTCCCGGATGTGCTCAACCGTCGCCAGCAGGTCGCTCCGGAAGGATTTCAGCGCAAAATTCGCCGGACGCGGCTTGGGGAATTCCCGGGTCACCGGAAGGCCAGCGGCCCTCCAGGCGGGCCATCCTCCATCCAGGACGCGGACTCCCGGCACGCCTGCCATCCGAAGCGCGAGGGCGACAAAACCTTCCTGCCCCCAGCTTCCCGGCTCGCCGTAGACGATGACCGGCCGGGTTCCGTCGATCCCCAGCGCTCCGATTCGGGCCGCCAGGGATTTCGGCGCCAGCAGCGTGGCCCAGCCCCGGCTTCCCGGAAGCCCCTTCATCGAGCTGAAGGACTGCCACTCCGCGTTCACGGCCCCCGGGATATGCCCGCCGCTGTACAGGGAAGCGGGACGGGCGTCGAGAAGGACGACTCCCTTCGTGTTTTCCTTCAGCCAGTCCAGGGAAACGAAAAAGGCCTCCCGCCCGGTTGTGCCTCCGGGCAGCTTCGCTGCGGGTGCCACAGCCATCGCCGCCGGCTTCGGCGAAACCGCCTTGGCGGGGGCCGCAAAGGAAACTCCAGATGCGGCAAGAACCAGGGAGAGGGACAGCAAAAACGACATCGCCTTCGTTTTCCTCTTCATCAACGGGGGAACCCTCCTTCGGATCGGTTCTAGTTTCAAGGTGAGGCTTTTTATCATATACCGTGCCCTGCCCTGGTCAAACAAGGGCCATTTTACGGATGCGCAATTCGCGATGGGCCTTTCTTCCCGGCTCCTGTAGCGAAAGTTGCGGTCTGCACAGTAGACTGAGACGGGATATTTTTGGTTGGATCCATTCCCCTTTTTCATCCCTTTTTTCACCCCATGGCGATCCTTTTCCACGAATTGACTGCAAAATATCTTAATATTCAGACGCCGTAATCCCCCTTGCGTCTTCGTGTCCGTAAGGGTATAAGTGCACTGGGTGGTCCACGCAAGGAGGAATCCCATGGAAACCAAAAAAGTCAAGCCGACCAGGATCTACGAGAAGGTCGTGGAGGAGCTCAAGGATCTCATCTCCCGGGGGGAACTGAGGCCCGGGGATCCGCTCCCGCCGGAACGCCAGATGATGGAAGACCTGGGAGTCAGCCGCAGTTCCCTGAGGGAAGCCTTCCGGGTGCTGGAGCTGATCGGCCTCATCGAAAGCGTTCCTGGAAAGGGACGTTTTGTGCGGCGGCCCGTCACGGAAACGGGGGAATCCCGCAACATCCCGCTGGAAGGAGCCGCCGTACTGGAACTGATGGAGGCCCGGCGGATCATCGACCCCGCTATCGCGGCGGAAGCCGCAAAGCGTGCGCTGCCCGCCGACCTCACGAAACTCCGGCGCATCCTTTCAAGAACGGAGCAAAACCTGGAATCGACGAGCCACCGGGCCCAGAACGATTTCGACTTTCACCTCGCCCTTGCCGAGGCAACCCACAATTTTATCTTCGTCAACATCGTCAAAATGACCTTCAACCTCATTATGGCCGCCCACGACCGGATCTACAGCCGATTGACGGATAAACAGGCGTTTCTCAAGGAACATTCCGGGCTCTACACGGCCATCGTCGACCACGACTCGAAGCTGGCGGGAAAAATCGCAGGAACCCACATCGAGCGGGTCTACCACACCCTGCAGGAAAGCATCTCCCTGGAAGATCAGGGATGATCTTGCAAGACAGAACAAACCAAGTCACGGGAGGGAAGAAACATGAGAGAGAAAATCGTGGAGCTGCTGCCGGAAATCAACTGGATCACGGATCCGAAGCTGCGTGAGCAGGTGATCGACACGTACGTGGACGCCCTGAAAACCGGGGGCTGGGAACCCGAAGACATGGCGAAGATTCCCTTCACCCTGCTGATCCCCAACTGCCCCGCTTCCTACCTGACCCACACGAGGGGCGTAACCCGGGTCTGCAAGAGAGTCTACGAGGAGTTCAACGCGCTGTACAAGGACGAGGGCGGCTTCCAGCTGGATCATGACAAACTCATGGCCGGGGCGATCCTTCATGACGTGGGCAAGCTCGTCGAGTACGAGAAAGCTCCGGACGGCTCAACGGTCAAATCGCAGATGGGCAAGGACCTCCGCCACCCCTTCTCCGGGACGGTGCTGGCCCTCCGCAACGGCATTTCCACGGAGATCGGCCACATCATCGCCAATCACGCTCACGAGGGCGACGGTACCCTTCGGAGCCCCGAGGGCGTCGTGGTCAACAAGGCTGACTTCGTGAACTTCGAGACCATCAAGTCGTTTTTGGGCATGAAGTAGGCTGTTTCCACAACTTTTAACGGGAGGTGCAACGCCATGGGCAAGACGATGATCCAAAAGATCATCCAGAGGGCTTCCGGCAAGGAAGTCCAGGTAGGCGACCGGGTCTGGTGCAGGATCGATCTCTCCACGGCCCGGGATTTCGGGGGCCCCAACTGCGTCCTGCAGTTTGACGAGGTGACCGACAAGGGGAAAGTCTGGGACCCCGACAAGATCGCCTTCACCTTTGATCTTCAGGCCCCGGCCCACGCAGAAAAAGTGGCCAACAACCAGAAGATCATCCGGGATTTCGCCAAGCGCCAGGGAATCACGAAAGTGTTCGACGTCAACTGGGGAATCGGCCAGCACGTCCTTCTCGAGAACGGCCTCGTGAAACCCGGTGACGTCATCCTCGGAACCGACAGCCACATGAACCTGCTGGGCGGAGTCGGGGCATTCGCGACAGGCGTTGGCAACACCGACATCGTGGCCTCCTGGATCAACGGGACCCTCTGGTTCCGCGTTCCGGAAACGATGAAGATCACGGTCAGCGGGACCTTCGCCAAGGGAGTCTGCATGAGAGATTTCCTTACCTTCCTCGTGGGCAAGCTGGGTGCTGACGGCATGTTCTTCAAGGCCGTGGAGTTCTACGGCGAAACCATCGAGAAGAGCTCCCTGGCCGACCGGATCACCCTTTGCTCCATGGTCACCGAGATGAGCGGGAAGGTCGGGCTCATCATGCCGAACGGGGAAGTCCTGGACTGGCTGGTCAAGCGGGCCGGAACGGAAGTCCTGGATCGGGTCCAGACTCTGAAGGCCGATCCCGATGCCGTTTACAGCGACGATCTTCATTTCGACGTGACCAGTCTCGAACCGATGGCCTCCTGCCCGGACGCGCCCGACAACGTGAAGACGGTGCGCGAAGCCGCTGGAGCCCACATCGACCAGGTTCACATCGGTTCCTGCTCCAACGGCCGGTTCGAGGACATCGCGGCGGCCTTCGAAGTCCTGAAAGCCGCGAATTTCCAGATCAGCGACAGCGTCCGGACGATCATCACCCCGAGCACCCGCGAAGTCATGAAGCAGTGCGCCGAGGCAGGGTTCATCCAGAAGTTCCTCGAGGCAGGGGTCATCTTCACGAACCCGACCTGCAGCCTCTGCACGGCGGAACACTACGGAGTGCTTCCGGGAGGCGACGTGGGCGTTTCCACCACGAACCGGAACTTCATCGGCAAGGTGGGCAAGGGAAGCCACACCTACCTCGTCAGCCCCATGACGGCGATGGCCTCCGCGGTGAAGGGCGTTCTCACCGACCCGCGGGACATCCTGAAGTAGGCCGACTGGTTTGAAGGAGGGACAGAAGATGGAACAGAACGTCCTGCGAGGAAAGGCCTGGGTCTTCACCGACGACGTCGATACGGACCTGATCTACCACAACAAGTACCTGGCTGAAACCGACCCCAAGAAGATGGCCCAGTACTCCTTCGAGTACTACCCTGGCAAGGAAAAGTTCGCCAAGGAGGCCAAACCCGGCGACTTCGTCGTGGCGGGCCGCAATTTCGGGACGGGCTCCAGCCGCGAGCATGCGGTTTATTGTCTCAAGGAGCTGGGGATCCCCGTCGTCCTGGCGGAATCCTTCGCCCGGATCTACTACCGCAACGCCATCAACAACGGCTACCCCGTGCTTTTCGTAAAGGGACTGAGCGACGCGATCAAGGAAGGCAAAGTCAAGGACGGGGACGAACTGGAAGTGAACCTCGCCACCGGCGAGATCAAGGACCTGACCAACGGCAACACCTTCCACGGAGACGCGGTCACGGATCTTGAGAAGGACATCATGGCCAGCGGAGGCCTGATCGAGTACCTCAAGGCCCAGGCGGCCAAGAAGTAGGGAGGGGAAGGACTCATGGGCATGACGTTTGCTGAGAAGGTTCTCGGCAAGGCAGCGGGTTACGCGGTCAAGGCGGGAGACGTCGTCACGGTCGAGCCCCATTTCTGCATGAGCCACGACAACGCCGCCCCCATCGCCAAGACGTTCAAGAAGATCGGGGTCCCCAAGGTCTGGAAACCGGACCATCTGGTCTTCATCCTCGACCACGCGATCCCGGCGCCGACGGACGAGCACGCGATCAACCACAAGGAAATCCGGGAATTCGTTGAAGAGCAGGGAATCCCCCACTTCTACGACGTCACCAGCAAGGGCGGCGTCTGCCACCAGAAGATGTGCGAGGAAGGCTTCGCGCTGCCCGGACTGATCATCATCGGCAGCGACAGCCACACCTGCACCTACGGGGCCTACGGGGCCTTCTCCACGGGCATCGGCCGCAGCGAGATGGCGGCGGCCTGGGCCACCGGCAAGATCTGGTTCCGGGTTCCCGAATCCCTGAAGATCACCGTGAAGGGCAAGTTCAACAAGGGAGTTTCCGCCAAGGACCTGATCCTGAAGATCATCGGGGACATCAAGGCCGACGGGGCGGACTACATGTCGGTCGAATTCCACGGCCCGGCGATTTCCGAGATGAGCCTCGCCGAAAGGATGACCCTCTGCAACATGGGCATCGAGATGGGCGCGAAGAACGCCGTCTGCCCGCCGGACGAAAAGGTCCTGGAGGCCATCAGGGGCATCGAGAAGACGAATGAATGGGAAGCGATCTGGGCTGACGAGGATGCCGTATACGCCAAGGAGCTGACTTACGACCTGGCCGAACTGGTCCCCTGCGTCGCGAAGCCCCACACCGTCGACAACTACGCCCCGATCGACGAAGTGAAGGGAACGAAAATTCACCAGGCGTTTTTGGGCAGCTGCACCAACGCCCGGATCGAGGACCTGCGCCTGGCCGCGGAAATCCTGAAGGGGAAGGAAGTGGCGGTCCGGACCATCGTCATCCCGGCCTCCTGGAGGGTCTACCGCCAGGCCCTTGACGAGGGGCTGCTCGAAACATTCCTCGATGCCGGCTGCGTCATCACGAACCCCGGCTGCGGCCCCTGCATGGGCAACCACGAGGGCATCCTGGCCCCGGGTGAAGCCTGCATCTCGACTGCCAACCGCAACTTCAAGGGACGCATGGGAAACAAGGACAGCTTCATCTACCTGGCCAGCCCCATGACCGTCGCCGCCTCCGCCCTGAAGGGCGAGATCGCCGACCCGCGGGAGGTGCTGTAACCATGAAGATCCAGGGGAAGGTCTGGAAATACGGGGATGACGTGAACACGGACGTCATCTTCGCCGGGAAGTACACCTACACGATCAAGGATCGCGCCGAGATGGCCAAGGTCGCCTTGGAAGACCTGGATCCGGAATTCACGAAAAACGCACTGCCGGGCGACATCATCGTCGCCGGAAAGAACTGGGGATGCGGGTCCAGCCGAGAGCAGGCGGTCACCTGCCTGAAGGAGCGGGGCATCGGGGCCATCATCGCCAAGGGCTTCGCCCGCATCTACTACCGCAACTGCCTGAACGAGGGCTTGCCGATCATCGTGTCTCCCGAAGCCGTCGACGCGATCAACGCGGGCGAAACGGTGGAGATCGATTTCGACGCGAGCGAGATCAGGACCGCGGGCGGGAAGGTCTTCAAGTTCCCGCCCTACCCCGAGTTCGTCCGGGGCCTCATCGAGGACGGCGGGCTGATCCCCCACGTGAAAAAATCCCTGGGGATTTCAAAGTAAGCTCAAGGGCGCGGGAGGATCTCCCGCGCCCTGTTGAAAACACCAATTCAAGGGAGGGTAAAGCCGTATGGATATCCGCAACGTTCTGAGAGTGAAAGAGACCAAGCCCCGCTACAAGGTCGCGTACATCCCCGGAGACGACGCCGGTTTCGACGTCATGGAAGGCGCCATGATCGTGCTCCAGGCCATGGACAAGGCCTTCGGCCTGCCGATCGACTGGGTGCGGGCCGACATGGGCTGGTGCATGTGGGCAAAATCCTGCCAGGAATACCCCGAGGGCGACCCGAGGCGCAACACGGTCCCCGAGGAAACGAAGCAGATCCTCCGGGAGAGCGACGCCGCTCTCATGGCCGCCATCACTTCCAAGGCCGGCGTGAAGGGATTCAAGTCCGCCATCCTGCAGATGCGCCAGCTGTTCGACCTCTACATCAACCTGCGCCCCGCAAAGTCGATGCCCGGCATCACCTGCCCCCTGAAAGGCGATCCGAAGATCGACCTCGTCATGTTCCGTGAGAACACCGAAGACCTTTACGCGGCCGTCGAGTTCCGCCCGACCCCGAAGGAACACTTCGACATGCACCCCGGCATGGCCCGCTTCAAGGACAAGGAAGAAGTCGCCGTTTCCTGGAAGGTTTTCTCCAAGGAAGGCTGCGAGCGCATCATTCGCGCCGCCTTCGAGTACGCCAAGGCCACCGGCCGGACCAAGGTCGTCTGCGCCACCAAGGCCAACGTCATCCGCGCCACGGACGGCATGTTCAAGGAGATCTTCCTGAACATGGCGAAGGAATACCCCGATATCCAGGCCATCGACGAGAACGCCGACGCCACCGCCATGTGGCTCATCAAGAACCCGCAGGACTACCAGGTCATCGTCACGCCGAACGTCTTCGGCGACATCCTCTCCGACGAGGCCAGCCAGCTCGTCGGCGGTATGGGATTCGCCCCGAGCGGCAACATCGGGAAGGACTTCGCCCTCTTCGAACCCAGCCACGGTTCCGTGCCGAAGTATGCCCACCAGTACAAGATCAATCCCTGCGGCCTCCTGAACGCCGCCACCATGATGCTCGAGTACCTCGGCCTCGAAGAGGCCGCCAGGAAGCTTGAGGCCGCCATCAGCGCGGTCCTCGTCGAGGGCAAGGACCTGACCTACGACGTGTTCCGCGACAACGGCGATCCGGACTGGGAGAAGAAGGCCGTCTCGACGCTCGACATGGCCCGGGCCATCGCCCGGAAGATCCTCCCGGACTACGACAAGTACGATGCCGAAATCTCCAAGAAAGCGAAGGAGATGTGCGCCTGGGAGCACCTGCCCCAGTAAGGGCGGCATACGCGGACCCCGAGGGGCCCACTGCTCCGCGGTGGGCCCCTTTCGCATCACAGAACGAAAACGCGAAGGAGGTTGCAACCATGAAAACCGCACAGGCCGGAACCGTGGAATCCATGGACTGCCTAGTCACGGTTTCCGAAGCCGAGCCGGGCACGGGGCTCTCCCTGACCCTGGCTGGATCGAGCGTGGCCCGATTTTCGAAGGCCATGGAGAAGGCCGTCCGAGAAACGCTTGAAAGCCTCGGGATCCGGGACCTGGCCGTCAGCGTGCAGGACAACGGGGCCCTGGATCTCGTTCTGAAGGCCCGGGTCGAAGCCGCGGTCGCCCGGCTGAAGGAAGGGGGCGAATTGGCATGAGGCTCCGCAGAACGATGCTCTACCTTCCCGGGAACAATCCCAACATGCTGCTTCGCGGCCACCTTTTTGCTCCCGATGGGCTGATCCTGGACCTGGAAGATGCCGTTGCAGTCCGGGAAAAGGACGCGGCCCGGATTCTGGTCCGGGACGTCCTGAAACGCGGGGAGTTCGGCTCTTGCGAGGTCACCGTCCGAATCAACGGGCTGGACACTGAATACTGGAGAAAAGACCTGGAGATGCTGGTTCCGCTGGGCAGGCTGGACGGAGTCCGCGCCCCGAAGGTCGACGATGCCGCCACGGTCCGGCGCCTGGACGAAGCGCTCAGCGAGATCGAGGAGAAAGCCGGGATCGAGGTCGGCAGGACAAAAATTTTCTGCCTGCTCGAAACGGCGAAGGGGATTTTCAACACCTACGACATCGCCACGGCCTCGCCGCGAGTGGCGGCAGTCATCCCGGGAGGCGAGGACTTGACCGCAGACCTTCGGACAAACCGCTCTCCCGAGGGAACCGAGCTTGAAGGAATCCGCAGGTCCGTGATCGTGGCGGCCCGCGCTGCCGGGGTCGACGCCCTGGACACGGTGTTCCCGAGGATCACCGACGACGAGGGACTGAAGCGGGAAACCGAATTCATCAAGCAGCTCGGTTTTGACGGAAAGAGCGTGATCCACCCCAACCAGATCCCGATCATCCACGAGGTCTTCACTCCGTCGGAAAAGGAGATCGAGCGGGCGCAGAAGATCGTGGCGGCCGCGAAGGAAGCCGCGGAACGAGGGCTGGGAGCCGTCCAGGTGGACGGACGGATGGTGGACGCCCCCGTGGTGAAGCGGGCTCTATTCACGCTCACCCGGGCGGGGCTCCTGGAGGAGGGAACCGAGCATGCCTAAAAACATCCTTGGACGCGAGATTCCGGAATTCATCGAGGGGTACGGGAAAACCCAACCCTTCATGGGAGCAAGTGCGCGAAAACCCGAGGGGAACAGGGCCGGCCCGAAACTTCGCGCTACCTTCAGCGACCGGACCAGCAAGCTCGTCCCGGACCTCAAGGCCGCCATCGCCGCTTCCGGCCTGAAGAGCGGCATGACCGTGTCGTTCCACCACCATCTCCGTAACGGCGACTACGTGGTCAACGCCGTCATCGATGCCTGCGCCGAAATGGGAATCCGGGACTTGACGCTATTCCCGACGGCCCTGTTCGGCGTCCACAAGAAGCTGATCGAGCACATCAAGAGCGGCGTCATCCGCCGGATCATGGGGTCCGTCAACGGCCCCATCGGGCAGATGGTCTCGGAAGGCGGCATGGACGTTCCCGTGGTCCTTCGCAGTCATGGAGGGCGTCCCAGGGCCGTCGTCTCGGGGGATGTAAAGATCGACGTGGCCTTCATTGCCGCACCCACCGCCGATGCCTACGGGAACATCTGCGGCTCCCAGGGGAAATCGGCCTGCGGCTCCCTGGGTTACGCCTTCACGGACGCGATGTACGCCGACTGCGTCGTGGCAGTGACGGACAACCTGGTCCCCTTCCCTGCCGCCCCGGTTTCCATCCCGCAATACTACGTCGATATCGTTGCCGTCATGGACAGCATCGGCGACCCGGCGGGCATCGTTTCCGGCACGACGAGAATCACCCGGGACCCCCTGCGCCTCCTGATCTCCAAGTACGCTTCCCGCCTGATCGAGGCCAGCCCCTATTTCAAGGACGGGATCAGCTTCCAGACCGGTGCCGGAGGCATTTCCCTTGCGGTCACCGCATTCATGAAAGAAGCCATGAAAAAACGGGGAGTGCGGGGCAGCTTCGGGCTGGGCGGCATCACGGGATACTTCGTGGACCTGCTCAAGGAAGGCTACGTCGAGAAACTCATGGACGTCCAGTCCTTTGACCTCGAGGCCGTGAAATCCATCGCCGAAAACCCCAACCACATCGAGATTTCGGCTGACTGGTACGCCAACCCCTGGAACGCCGGAACGGCGGTCAACATGCTCGACGTGGTCATTTTGGGCGCCACGGAGATGGACCGGGACTTCAACGTCAACGTCAACACCGAGGCCGACGGCGCGCTGCTGCACGGGATCGGCGGACACCAGGACACCGCGGCGGGGGCCAAGCTCACCATCATCAGCCAGCCCCTGCTCCGGGGACGCATCCCCTGCGTGGTGGACAAGGTCTACTCGGTCACGACGCCCGGGGAAGTCGTGGATGCCCTGGTCACCGAGTACGGCGTCACGATCAACCCGCGGAGGCAGGACCTCATCGACGCCTGCAAGGAGGCCGGGAACGTTCCCCTGGTCTCCATGGACGAACTCATCGCCCGGGCCCACGAGATGTGCGGACCCTCGGACCCCGTGGAAACGGAGGACCGCATCATCGGCGTCATCGAGTGGCGGGACGGAACAGTCATCGACGTCGTCCGGCAGTTGAAGAAAAAGTAAGGGAAGAGGGAACGGAACACCGGTGAAAAACAGGGGGAGGCGGCGAACACCGCCTCCCCTTTCGTTCACGGGCGGGGGAAAAACCAGATCGCCCAGAGGTTGCCGAGAAAATGGTAAAGAATGGACGGAGCGATGTCCCCGTGTCTCAGCCGGAGCGCTCCCATGACCAGCCCCGGGAAGAAGGTGAGCAGGTAGAAGGGGTCGGACCGGAACACCAGGTGGGAGAGGGCAAAGAGGACCGAAGCGCCCAGGACGGCCAGCGACGGGGAAAGAACCCGGGCCAGCAGCGTCTGGACCCAGCCCCTGAAAAACACCTCCTCGGAAACCGCGGCAACCAGACCGGCAGAGGCGAAGGACACGACGACCCGGAAGGGAACGACGCGCGGCCAGTTCTGGGAGGGCCAGCCGAGATAGACCGCAGCGGTGAGAGGAGCCAGGGTCAGGATTGCCGCGGCAAGCGACTCGGCGATGGCCCGCCTGTCGGGGCGCAGGGCCAGGCCGTATCGCTCAAGCGGTTCTTGCCGGGCCATGGCCCAGAGGTAGGGGCCATACAGCATACCCGCTACGGCGACAAGAGGTCCAAGCATGCCGGGGCTCACCGGTTTTCCCTCCCCTTCCGGCTGCCAGCCTTGATTCGTGAAAGCGACAATCCCAGCCAGAGAACGCCTAGCAGGAAAACCCCCAACCCCCAGGCCCTTGCCGAGGGCTCATCAAAAACACCGTCACCCCGAAACGGATCGACGACCAGGCGGACAAGCCCGTATCCGGCAAGAAACCCGGGCCAGAGGACCGCGACAGGAGGTCGTTCTTTTCCTGCAGAACCCAACCGGTTTTCGGTCCAGGCCAGAAGGGAAAGGAGCAGCACCCCCCCGGCCGATTCGTACAGCTCCGTCGGGTGCCTCAAGATCCCCGGGGGATCGAAGGGGAAATGCACCGCCCAGGGCACCGCGGCCAGCTTCCCGTAGCAGCAACCGTTCAAAAAGCATCCCCAGCGCCCCAGGGCAATGAGCGCCGCGGCCGGGAGGCTCGCGGCTTCAGCCAGGGGCCAGGGCGGGATTTTCCTTTTCCGGAGAACCCCCCAGGCCGTAAGCCCCCCGCCAAGAATGGCGGGAAGGGCGGAAAGGCCTCCCTCCCAGGGGCGCAGCAGCTTTTCCGGGTGCGCCGCGTTGGCCTGCCATTCCACCAGGATGTTCCCCAGGCGCGCCCAAACGAGGATCCCGAGGAACCCCCAGAACAGGACAACGCGGACATCCTCGTCTTCCAGGCCGTAAAGCCGTACAGCACGCTTTCGGGTCCAGGCGAGGGCAAGCGCCAGGACCAATGCCCAGATCACGGTATAGGTGTCGAGGACAGCGTTCCCCATCCTGAACAGCACTGGATGCATCCGATCCTCCCAGGCCGAGCCGCGAAAAGTTGCAACCGGTGCGGTTATTGTACCCTTTTCCCGGCGGAGGCTATACTGGAGCTTGACAGGAAAGTTCTGCTCTGTCCGGGGAGGGATCGATGTGCGAAACGGTTCGATGAAAAGATTAACGGCATTGACGGTGGCGGTCGTTTGCCTTGCCTTTACCCTGGCGGCGTGGACCGGCTTTTCGAAAAGCGGAGATGCCCAGGAGATCATTCAGGGGGAAACGTCATTCGTCCCGGGCGAAATCCTCGTCCAGCTCAAACCCGGCTACCGCCTGGAAACCGTGCTCTCCGCCCTCCCCATTCAGCTTTTCGCGGAGGAACCCGGGAAACCCGCACCTCGCGGCCTTTCGAGGCTGAAGCTCCCTCCGGGAGAGACGGTCATGAACGCGGTCTCCCTCCTGAAAGGGAAAGAGGGGGTCCTTTTCGCCCAGCCCAACTACATCTACCAGGCTGCAATCGTCCCGAACGACCCCCGCTACCCCAGCCAGTGGGCCCTTCCGAAAATCGGGGCCCCGACCGCCTGGGACCTGACCACCGGCAGTCCGGACGTCCTCGTCGCCGTCCTCGACACGGGGGTTGACCTCAGCCACCCGGACCTTGCGGGCAACCTCTGGACCAACCCCGGCGAAATCCCCGGCGACGGCCTGGACAACGACGGCAACGGGTACGTCGACGACGTCCACGGCTGGAACTCGTCCGCCAACTCCTCGGACGTCCAGGACGATTCCGGCCACGGCACCCACGTCGCGGGAATCATCGGAGCCGTGGGCAACAACGGAACGGGTGTCGCCGGCCTGAACTGGAACGTCGGGATCATCGCCATCAAGGCAAACGAGGGGGACAGCTTCACCACGCTGGACCTCGCCAGGGGAACCGACTACGTCACGGCCCTCAAGACGGGCAAGCACCTGCCGATCGTGGCCATCAACGCATCGCTGGGAGGTCCCGTGTCCGAGGATCCCCTGCTGAACCAGGCCATCAAAAATACCGGGGAGGCAGGCATCCTTTTCGTCGCGGCTGCCGGCAACAACAACAGCGACAACGACCGGACGCCCTTCTACCCCGCCAGCCTGTTCAGACCAAACGTGCTGTCGGTCGCGGCCACGGACGAGAACGATGCCCTCGCAGGCTTCGGCGCCAACTCCGGCTCGAATTACGGACGACGGACCGTTCACCTTGGAGCCCCCGGCAACAAAATCCTGAGCACCTACTTCATCAGCACAAGCGCCGATAACCCGAGCAGCTACGATACCATGAGCGGAACCTCGATGGCGGCACCCCACGTGACCGGCATCCTCGCCCTCCTGAAGGCCCAGGATCCGAGCCGGGACTGGATCGCCCTGAAAAACAGGGTGCTTTCTACGGGAACCCCCTTGTCCGGGCTATCCTCGAAAACCATAACGGGACGGCGTCTCCTGGCAGCCCAGGACAGTGCCTTAGGCGCCCTGACCGGCAGCGGCCAGACGGTGAAGTCCCGCCTGCGGCCTATCCCCGACAGCCTGGACCTAAAACAGGGAACGTCGCTGGACCTTGCGGCCCTGAACATCTCCGGGGAAGAATCCCTGGGGGACCTCCCCGTTTCGATCACCCGAAACGGCGCTCCTTACGGGACCCTCACCCTGAAGGACGACGGGACCGGCTTCGACCAGGCCTCGGGAGACGGGATCGCTTCCGCGACCTGGACGGTCCCCTCGACGGCGAACAGCACCTACGTCTTCGCCTTCCCGGACGGGAACCTGACCGTGACGGTCGATCTCGCTGACGAACCTCCCGCCGCATCCGGGGGAGGCGGCGGGAGGCGGCGGGAGGCGGCTGCAACGCGGCCGGCCCAGGACCGTTTTTCCTGCTCTGCATTCCAGTCGCCCTCCTCGCCCTGAAAAGGAAAACACCCGCACCGCCTGAGCGATGAGCCACGTGGGACAAAAACCCGGAAAGGGTTTTACCCTGGTCGAGGTTCTCGTGGCCATCGGTTTGATGGGCCTGGTGTCGGCGCTCGCCCTCGGGCCCCTGGCTGCTTTGACCGTAAGGCTGGAAGCGCTTCGGGCGCAATATGCCGAAGAAGCGGCCCTTTCGTCGGCGCTTTCAGGGATCGCCGCGGACTGCCGCCAAATCCTCCCTCAAGGGGGAGATGCCCCCTTCAGGACGATCCGGAGAGAGGTCCTCGGGGGGGGCAGGAAAGATGTTCTCCTGGTCTGGACAGGGGCCCCCCTTTCCCGAAACCAGCCAGCGGCTACCGAGGTTTTTTCGATCGCCGAAACCGGCCCCTTCCGGGAGCCGATCCAGCCGGGGCTGTACCGCTGGACCCTGGCGGGGACCCTCCCCGCGGACGTCATCCCGGAGCGCCTGGACCCCAGGAAGGCGAGCCTCCTGGTGAAAGGGGCGGATCGCTTCACCGTCTCGGTGTTTGACGGCAAGGAATGGGTCGAAGATTATTCCGGACCGGTTCCCCCGGGAGTGGCGCTTGGAATCTCAAGAAGGGGGGTCGAGGCCTCCCATGTGGACACGGTGCTTTCCTTCTAGCGGAAGGCGGCAGGGCTTCGTCCTCGTCGCCGTCCTGATGGCCGTGGCCGTCCTCCTGACGGGAGCGCTCGCCTTTGCCTGGTTTTCCAGGATGGAGGTCCGCAAGGCGGAAGCTCTCGCCTTCTCGCTCGAGGCCCGAAGCCTGGCAGAAACCGCCGTATGGGAAATCAAAAGGGGACTTGTCCTCGATACGAACGGCTCCGATTCCCTCCTGGAACCCTGGTTCGGGACCTGGCCCCTTCCGGTGGAGGGAAACATAGCCGTTCTCGTGCGCCTGGTTCCGAAAAACGACGCGTTGCCGGTGAATTCGCTTTTTCTCCCGGACGGGATCACCCTGAGGCGCGAGTTGCAAATCCCCTGGCAAAGGCTCTGGGAGGAGCTGAAAAGACCGGAGCTGGCGGAAAGCCTGCTGGATTTCCTCGACAGGGACACGACCCCGAGAGCCGGGGGCCGCGAAGATCCATCCTTTCTCAATCGGCCCCCTTCTTCCCTGGAGGAGCTGCGCCTTTTTCCGGGCATTGACGAAACGCTCTACAGCGGGAAGAATGAAAAAATCCCGAAAGGGTTGGAGGATTTTCTGACCGTCCATAGCGATGGGCGGATTAACGTCAACGTTGCGGCTCCCGGAGTCCTGGAGCTCCTCGACCCGACCCTCACCCCGGCCGTGGTCCGGGAGATCCTCGAAAGGAGAAACCGGGACCCCCTGTCCGGATGGAACGACCTCTCCGCTCTTCCGGGATTCCCCGCGGGGCTGGAGCCGCGGCTTTCAGGTCTTCTGTCTTTCGCCAGCTCGCATTTTCTGGCACAGATCGAGGTTCGAAAGGGAAACCTCGTTCGACGTTTCGAGGCCGTGCTTCTCAAAAAGGAAAACCGATGCACGGTCATCGCCTGGAAGGAGATGTAGCGGGGCATGAAAGCCGAATTGACGGGTGGAAAACGCCCCTGCCGTTTCGTCACCCCGGAAGAAATGTCGTTCCATCCCTTTTCCTTCCCCTTCAGCGATCCGGCCCGCATCCGCCAGGCCCTTTCGCTTCAGCTCGCTTCCCTGATGGGGGAGGATTCGAAGCGGTTGCACCTGTGCCCGGTGGTTTTCCAGAGGGAAAAGGAACGGACCCGGGGAGTTGCCCTGGTCTATCCGGATGACCTGGACAAGGGGCTGGAAAAAGGTGGAGAAACGCGCCTCTTCCCGGCTCCCCTTGCGTTCGGCGCGGTTCTCGAAGGCTCAGGGCTGGGCGTGTGGGCCGACGAAAGCCACGTGTCGGCCGTCCTCTGGCGGGAGGGGATCCCGATCCTTTACCGCTGCGTTTCGCGGGCCGAGGCCGAACCCCAGGAGGTGATCGATTGGGTTCGGTCCTCTTCGGGAGAATCGGATTTCCCCGTCTTCCTCTTGGACAGCCGCGTCCTTCCCGATGCGGCGGAGCGACTGGAGGCAGAGGCCCGTCGGACCTGGGCCGCCTTCCCTGCCCTCGCACCCCTGGACCTTTCCCCCCGGCGCATGGAATCAGCCCTGCGGATCGAGCACCTGTCGGCCAACCTCAAACCCGCCCTTTCCGCCGGCCTGGTCCTGGGAATTCTCTTTTTGGCCGCTTCCGCCCTTTCCGCCCTTTCCGCGCAAAACCGTCTCGAAGCCTATGAAACGGCCTCCATCCGGCTTTACCGCGAAGTCTTCGACCCCAGCGGCCCCGTTCGCGACCCCCTGAGCCAGGCTAAAGCCCGCCTGGCCGCCGTTTCCGGTACGGAGGAAAACGACGGGCTGATCCAGGTTTTCGCCATGCTGGGACGGGCCTGCCAGAAATCCGGTGAGGGGATCGTTCTCGATACGCTGCGATACTCCCAGAGACAGACGGAATTGACCGGCAAGGGACCATCCGTGGAGGCTGTCCGGGCCTTCCAACAGGCCCTGGAAGCCGGGGAAACTTCGCTCGAGGATCTCCAGCAGCTTCCCGCGGGACAGTACCGCTTCAAAATCATCGTCAGGGGGAAAAACCAGTGAAGACGCTCTGGAAGGAGCTCATCGCCCGGCTTGGTCCATCCGCTTCCGGGGACGAGGCCACCCCGCGGAGGACGCGGATCTTGGCCATGGCGATCCTGGTCTTTTTCCTGTGGGGAACCGGTTTGCTCCTCCTTTACCGTGCCCGTGAAACCGAAAGCCGCATCGCCCTGGCGGCGGCCCGATTCTCCAGCCTGGCGAAAACCTCGCAGGCCTACCGGGCCCTTGTGCCCTCCCGCGCCGCGGGGAAAGCCATCAGCAACCCGGCGGATCCTCTTGCCGCTGCCTCGGAAGCGATCGACCGGCTGCAGGTCAAGGATCGCCTGAAAAGCCTTTCAAGCTCCAGCCGAGGGGTTTCCATCGAACTGGAGGGACTCGGACAAAAGGAAACCCTTTCTTTGATCCGAGAGCTGAAGAAAGCCCGGCTGGCCGTTACCGCCGCCGAGATTCGCGCCCTGCCGCTTGGCGGGAAGAGGAGCCTTTCCGTGACCCTGCTTTTGGGAGGACAGCCATGAACCGCCCTCGGATCTCGGCCATCGGAACCACACTCGCCCTGCTCGCGGCTTTTCTCCTGGGAGCTTTCTGGGCTTTTCCCTGGGACCGGCTGGCGGAAACGATTCTTGAAGAAGCCTCGCGAAAAGCGACAGCCGCAGGATTTCGCCTGGACCAGGGAGCCGTGCGGACGAACTCCCGCTTTCCCCCCGAGGTCGAGATCCGGGAGCTTTCGCTGGCGAACGTCCTGGGCTCGGTTCGGGCTCCTTCGGTCAAGGTCCGGCTGAAGCCGCTGGTCTTTCTTACCCGGATGGCAACGGGCCTGAAACTCGAAAGCCAGGCAGCCCAGCTCGAGCTTCCAGGGAGCCGACCCCTGGCCCTGACAGGGATCAAGGCTGATTTGGATTTCTCCCGTTTGGAAGCCCGGATCCGCTCCCTTTCTGTCGGTGGGGACCTGGGCCTTTCCGGAACGCTGACCTGGTCTTTCAACAGAAGGCGGCTCTCCTTCGCGGACCTGTCGATCCGGGCCCCCGAGAGCCTGGCCCCCGGGCTGAACCTTCTCCGCTTCTCCATCGGCCTCCGGCCCGAAGGAAGCGGCCAGTGGAGGCTGAGAGTTCCATGAGACTGACTCGGGTTGATTGGGCTTTTCCATGGAGGCTCCTTTACCGGATCATGGCCGCCTTTCTTTGCGGTGTTCTTGTCGCCAGGCTCTCCGGCCTGTTCCTGGACGGTCTTGCCTCGAAACGGCGTTTCGAGCGGGCCCTTCGATCCGATCCCGCCGCCGCTCAGCTGGAAGACAGAAGCTCCCTGGAGAACGATCTCGAAGCCTTCCTTGGGCGCAATCCCTTCTCTCTTGAAGAAGAGGAAGCCTCAACTCGTGGCCTGTCAGGAGAAATCAGGCTCCTGGGGACCTTCCCTCCCCTGGGAGCCCTTTTCGCAGTGAACGGAAGTTCCAGGGCGGTCCTGGCGGGCCAGAAAATCGGGGGCGAAACCCTGAAAAAAGTCGAGGGAACGCGCGCCGTCCTTGAAGGATCCGGCGGGACCCGTGTCCTTGAGGTTTCCTACGCGGGAGTCGGGGGAAATTCCCCCGCTTTTGTGCCCCCGCCTTCCTTCCCCTCCGAACGGGAACCGCGAGGTGCCTTCGACCCGAAGCGGGGAATCCGGGGACCTTCCAACGGGCAGGAGGGAACCATCGAAAGGGACCTGATCAACAAACTCCTGATGGATCCCTACCAGGAACTGAACCGGGTCCGATTCCGACCGAAGATCGGGGAGGATGGAACCGCCCGGGGAATCGAAGTCCAGTGGCTTCAAAAAGACAGCCTCCTTTCGGCCGTCGGGATTCGTTCCGGGGACGTCATTCATTCGCTGAACGACATCCCCATCCGGACCACCTCGGACATCGTGAACGCCATCAACTCCCTGCTGAACAGCGACCGGTTCGTCGTGTCCTTCTTCCGGGACGGGGCGGACTCGCAGGTCGCCTACTCGGTAAAATGAAGAGAAAGGGAACGTTCCGCCGGGGAGGCTTCACCCTGCTGGAAGTGTTAGTGGCTGTTTCGATCATGGGCCTTGCGGCGGCCGGGGCACTGAGGCTGGTCTTTCTTTCCGAGAAGGCCCTGGATGAAGCCCGGCAGGAACGTCTTTTCACCGAGGAGGTTTCACGCCTGCGCCTCGATCTGCTTTACGGGAGGGTTCCGGACAACGGCAGCAGCGGCGACCTGTCCTGGGAAACAGGCCGGGTTAGCCGCCCTTTTCTGGATAACCAATGGGACATCCGGTACAGGACGGTGTCGGTCAAATCAAAAACCCGCACCATGGAACTGATACTTCCCTGAGGGAGGGGATTTTCTTGCACCGTAAGCGTCATCCATTCTTATTTTTCGTCCTTTTTCTCACGATCGCTGCTGCAGGAATGTCTGCAGCCACACCCTGCCGGGGCCAGACCCCCCAGGACGAAGGCAGCCTCGTCGAAGCCGCTAGGGCAATGAGAAACTCGGGATCCGTCCAGTTCAACTTCCGGGACCTGGATCTCGGCACCTTTATCCGGTTCATGTCCGAACTGCTGCAGGAGAACATCCTCATTGATCCTTCCGTGAAGGGGACGGTTACGGTGGTTTCGCCGAGAGCCCTCAGCCTGCCGGAGGCCCGACAGGCGATGCTCTCGGTCCTGGAAATGAACGGACTTTCACTCCTGCGAACGGGAACGTACAGCAAGGTCGTTCCGGCGTCCAAGGGACAAAGCACCGATTACGCCGTCCGCAAGGGAAGGGTGGGCCCGGGCTTTGGTGAGAGCTTCGTCACGCAGATCGTCCCGCTGGATTACGTTTCCGCATCCTTCGTGGCAGACGGGATCAAAGCCGCCATGAGCGGCGAGGTGGGGGTCGCCCCCATGGCCAGCGGTGCCAAGGTCCTGCTCATGGGCAAGGCGACGGCGATCCAGAAGGCGCTGGGGGTCATCAACGCCCTCGACGCGGCCGACAGCCTGAAGAACAGCAGGACCGTCGACATCCGGAACACCACCCCCTCTTCCCTGGCCTCCCAACTGACGGCGATGGCGAAAGACCCGGCTTCTCCCCTGGCGGGGCTTTTGGCCGTTCCTGACGACGCTTCGCGCAAGCTCGTCCTCATCGGGGAAAAACGCGTCTTCGGCGAAGCCCAGAAAATCATCCGGGAACTGGACATCCCCGCCCGCGCGGGGCAGTACCACGTGGTGCCGCTGAAGAACACCGACGCCAAAATCATGGCCGAGAAACTGAGCACGATCCTTTCCACCGCCTCAAAGCTCCAGCCTGACCAGAAAGGGGCCCTTCCCGCCAGCGTGGTGGCAGACACCGGGACAAACAGCCTGATCTTCGTGGCGGACGACGCCACCGCGAGGAACATCGAGACCATCATCCAGAAGCTCGACATCCAGCCCAAGCAGGTCTTTATCCGCGGGCTCATCGCGGAAGTCAACATGACCCGGCTCAACAACGCCGGGATCGACTGGGCAACCTGGGGCGGAGCCATCACGGGGGACGCCGTGCTGGCCGGCCAGGCTGCGCTGGGCAACCCCACGGGCATCCCCTCGGAGTTCGTCAACTGGTTCCGTGACCTGACCCGGGTCGATGAAAAGGAGTACGACAAGAACGGAAACCTGATCACCACGACGAAATACGAGGGGAAATCGCTCATCTACGCCACGATCAACATGCTGAAAAAATACGACGCCATCAACGTGCTGTCCATGCCGAGGATCCTTTGCACCGACAACATGGAAAGCGAGTTGCAGGTCGGCCAGGTCATCCCCCAGCTCAAGTCGAAACTGGCGGACACTTCCAACCCCAGCGCCGTCCAGAACAGCTACGATTACAAGGATACGGGACTCATCCTGAAGGTGACCCCCCACGTGCGAAGCGGAAACCTGGTTGCCCTGGAGATCGACCAGACCGTAGAGGACGTTCTCACGCCCATGACCGTGAACACCCCCACCACGTCCAAGCGCCAGATCAAGAGCAACGTCACCGTCGGGGACGGGCAGACCATCGTCCTGGGCGGGCTTATCAAGGAATCCGACAAGTCCGTCAAGTCGAGGGTTCCAATCCTGTCTTACATCCCCATCCTCGGGGACTTCTTCAAGAGCGCGGCGAAATCGCGCGAGAAGATCGACCTTTTGATCTTCCTGACTCCCCAGATTCTAGAGACCCCGGAAGAGGCGAGCCTTCTGACGAACCAGATTTCCAATGCGTCGGGCGACGTGGAAACCCAGCTGAGTGAGATGGAGCGCCTTTACAAGCAGAAGAACGACGCCCTTTACCGGCAGGGAGTGAAAAACCAGTGAGCGAAACGGGCTTCGACCCCGAGGAAATCCTTTCTCTCATCCCAGAAAACCTGAGCCTCGACACCCTCCGGGGGGCCGGAGTCCTTCCGCTGCGCAGGGAGGGAGAAACCCTGGTCCTTGCCGTTTCGTCCCTGGAAACCTACGGCAATGCCCAGCTCCTGTCCAGGGCCTTCGAAGGGAAAACCCGGATCCAGGTCGCCGATCCCATCCTGATGAACGGGCTTTTTGACCGCCTGTACACCCTCCGGAGCCGGATCGCATCCGAAGACCTCGAGGCGATCGAAGGGGTTGTGGACCTGGACGCGGTGGCCCGCGAGGACATCCAGAGCGACTCGGTTTCCGCACCGGTCATCCGCCTCGTGAACAGCCTTCTCTTTGAAGCCGTGAAGGAGAGGGCGACGGATATCCATGTCGAACCGTTCGAGGACCGCTGCGAGATCCGCTTCCGGGTGGACGGGGTTCTCCACGAAAAGCTCCACCTTCCGAAAACCCACCAGGCTCCCCTGACGACAAGGATCAAGGTCATGGCCCGCATGGACATCTCCGAGCGCTTTTCTCCCCAGGACGGACGGATCGGCATTTCGGTAGGAGGGCGTTCCGTGGATATCCGCGTCGGATCGGTCCCCACGCGGCACGGGGAGAGGCTTGCCCTTCGGCTCCTGGACAAGAGACAGGGGCTTTTGACGCTGGACCAGCTCGGCATGCCGGAAAAAAGCAGGAACGCCCTGGAGGGAATGGTTTCAAGGCCATACGGGATGATCCTCCTGACCGGTCCCACGGGGTCGGGAAAGACGACAACCCTTTACGCCATCCTGCAGAAGCTCGCGCGGCCTGAGGTGAACATCATCACCGTCGAAGACCCGATCGAATACGACCTGCCGGGTGTCGGGCAAATCCAGGTCAACGAGAAAGCCGGGGTCACGTTTGCTTCCGCCCTGAGGGCCATCCTCAGGCAGGACCCTGACATCATCATGGTGGGCGAAATGAGGGATTTCGAAACCGCGCACATGGGGGTCCAGGCTTCCCTGACGGGCCATCTCGTCCTGTCGACCCTCCATACCAACGACGCCCCCAGCGCGGTCGTAAGGCTCTCGGACATGGGGGTGGAACCCTACCTGGTGGCAGGATCCCTCCTGGGGGTCGTGGCCCAGCGCCTCGTCCGGCGCACCTGTCCTTCCTGCGCATCCACCGTTGAAGCCCCGCCCCCCTTCCGAAAGGCCGGGATTGAAACCGTTCAGAGGGGGACCGGATGCGATCGCTGCCTGGGTACCGGTTATTACGGCCGCTTCGGCCTTTACGAGCTGCTGGTGATGGACGACGCCCTTCGGGAGGCCGTTTCGAAGGGCGCTTCCTCCTCGAAAATCCGGGAACTCGCCCGGGAAAAGGGATTCAAAACCCTCTGGGAAGCGGGGCTGAAAAGGGTTCGGCAGGGTCTGACCACCCCCGAGGAACTGCTTCGAGCTGTCGGGGAGGCTTGAACCCATGCCGCGATTCCGCTACACCGCCTACGACGCCCAGGGGAAACCGTTGACGGGAGAGATGGAAGGCGCCAACGAGGGCTTTGTGGTACAGGCCCTGCAGAAGGAGGGACTGGTTCCCGTCGAACTTCGGGGGCTGTCCGACCGCAAAGGCGCTTCCGGGAAAAGGGAAAAACCGGTCTCCCTCGAAGACCACCTGCTCTTCTGCCGAAGCCTTGCCGGCTACCTGCGAAGCGGCCTTACCCTGAGCCACGTCCTGGTTCTCCTGGGGAAGCAGTCGCCAAACGAAAGCCTGCGTGAGCTTTACCGCGGACTGAAGACGGAAGTCGAGGCGGGAAAAAGCCTGGGAGGAGCGATGCGGGAATCCAGGCGTTTCCGGGAGGACCTCGTAGGGATCGTGGAATCCGGGGAACGGGGCGGCTCCCTCCCCCAGGTCCTGGACCGCGCCGCCCGCCTTTACCGCCTGGAAATCAGCCTGCGCCGGAGGATCCGAAGCGCTCTCACCTATCCCCTCGTCATGGCCGGGGTCGGAATGGTTGTGGTGGTTTTCCTCCTGACCTATGTCGTTCCCAAACTTTCCGCCCTTTTCACGGACATGGGGGAAAGCCTTCCCCTGCCCACAAGGATTCTCCTCTGGCTCTCCGCCTTTCTCAAGACAGCAGGGATCCCTCTCCTCATCGCGGTTGCGGCATTGCTTCTTTACCTGGGGAGAAAGAGAACGTTCCTTTCGAGACTCCCGTTCAGGGACCTCAGGGAACGCATCACCCTGTCCCTGGTCTTTTCCCACCTGGCGACTCTCCTGGATTGCGGGATTCCTCTCGTAGAGGCCCTTTCGATGATTGCCCCGATGGATCCAGCCCGGTCAAGATGGGAGACGATCTCGGAACGGATCCGGAAGGGGTACCGCTTCGGCCAGGTCCTCCGGGACGAAGGATCCTTCCCGGAAGACGCCGTGTACATCGTCCAGGTGGGGGAAGCCGGAGGAGAGTTGTCCGACGCCCTGCAGCAGGTGGCGGACAACAGCTGGGAGATCGCCGAAAACCGCATGGCGCGGCTCGCCGAACTCGTCGAACCGGCGATGGTCCTCGCCCTTGGGGCCGTCGTTGGATTTGTCGTCGTGGCCATCCTCCTGCCCATCTTCGATCTGTCGTCCCTCATCCGGTAGACGAATGAAAAACAAAACCAAGGAGGTCCTTCTTGTGAGAGAAAAACGCAGAAGCGGTTTCACCCTGGTGGAGATCCTCGTCGTGGTGGTGATTTTGGGCCTGCTGGCCACCCTGGTCATTCCGCGGGTCGTGGGACGGGGAGAAGAAGCCAAGCGAACCGCGGCCCTCGTGCAGATCCGGTCAATCGAGCAGGCCCTGGAACTCTACAAGCTCGATAACGGGTTCTACCCTTCAACGGAGCAGGGGCTGGAAGCGCTGGTGACCCGGCCGTCGGGTTCGCCGGAACCGCAGAATTACCGGGACGGCGGCTACATGAAGAAGATCCCCCTGGATCCCTGGGGACGGCCGTACGTCTACCGCTGCCCCGGGGAACACGGGGAAACGGACATCCTCTCCTTCGGCCCGGACGGAGAGGAAGGCGGGGAGGGAAAGAACCGGGACATCACCAACTGGGAGGAATGATTCCGCGCGGGAAAAGGCAAGCCTTTTCTCTTCTTTCGTTTTCAGCGATAGATCGAGATTCCCAGCAACCAGACCCAGGCGGGGATCGAAACCACGGAGAAAAGGGTGCTGGCCACGATGACTTCCGCCGCGTACTCTGCATCCATCCCCATTGAATCCGCGATCACGAAATTGTTGACGGCCGCGGGCATGGCGCAAACCAGCACGACAGCCTGCAAGACCGACCGCTCCACCGGCCAGGGAAGAAACGCCAGCCAGACGATTGACGGCGAAAGGAAAAGCCGAACCAGGACATCGGCCCATGTCCGTGAAACAACCTCGAAGAGATGTTCGACCTTCAGGGAGGCCCCCAGTGCAATCAAGGCCACGCCGCTGGCCATCCCCCCGGTGATCTTCAGCGCCTCGTCCAGCGCTTCCGGCAGGCTGCCCACCCCCGAAAGCGCCAGGGCGACTCCGGCTATGCAGGAAAGGAGAAGGGGATTTCTGGAAAGCCCAAAGACCGTTTTTTTCAGGGAATCGCGGCTGATCCCGCCGGATACGGCCACCTGGGCCCAGGTCAGGGTGATGAGGTGGTACCCTACCATGCACACGGCGAAGAAAAGCCCGAGGGCCCTGGCGCCGACATCCCCCATCGCCAGGGTAACGGCCGGAATTCCCATGTAGACGTTGTTCGAGCGGACGGAAACGAGAACCGAAACGGCGCGCCGGCGTGGGTCCTTGTGGTAGAGGGAAGCCAGCAGCCAGGCGACCGCCGGAGTCAGGATAAACGAAAGATGAACGGCCAGGAAAAGATTCGGTGAGGAAAAGGCGTCCTTTCCAACGGACAGGGTGGATCGGAACAGCAGGGCCGGAAGGCCGATCCAATACAAAAGGTCATTCAGCTGGGAAATGCTTTCCTCTCGAATGAGGCCCCTCCTCCGGGCGATCCACCCCGCCGCCATCACGAGGACCAGGGGAGCCACGATCTTGATTCCGTGCAAGAGACTCACCGCCGTTTCCAGGTTGCGCCGCCACCGACTATTCTACCCCACCTTGCGGTAGACTAAGGGTGAAGAGGTGATCGGAACGGTGCTGCGCAAACCCCGGAAGAAAATCGAAGAGCTGCTGAAATGGATTGAATCCCGTCCCGGGGAGGTGGCCGTGTGGCGAACCTTTCCCCCCCAGCCTCCCACTTTCGGGACATGGCCGGCCCTGGACGCCCGCCTGATGAATGCCCTGGCCTTGCGGGGGATCCAACGACCCTACGTTCACCAGGCCGAGGCCATCGACGCGGCCCTCCGGGGCAAAAGCGTGGTGGTCGTCACCCCGACGGCCTCGGGCAAAACCCTTTGCTACAACGTGCCGGTCGTCCAGTCGATCCTCGAGAACCCCGCCTCCCGGGCCCTGTACCTCTTCCCGACGAAAGCCCTGAGCCAGGACCAGCTTGCGGAGCTCTACGCCCTGCTGGAGGCCGTGGAAGCAGACATCGCCTGCTTTACCTACGACGGGGACACCGCCCCCAGCGCCCGGACGAAAGTCCGGACCGCGGGGCACATCGTGATCACGAACCCCGACATGCTCCACACGGGGATCCTTCCCCATCACACGAAGTGGGTCAAGCTTTTCGAGAACCTCCGCTACGTCGTCCTCGACGAGATGCATGGCTACCGGGGGGTGTTCGGTTCCCACCTGGCGAACGTGATCCGCCGCCTGAAAAGAATCTGCGCTTTCTACGGCTCCAGCCCCACGTTCATCTGCTCCTCGGCCACCATTTCCAACCCCCGTGAACTGGCGGAAGCGCTCCTGGAGGAACCGGTGGAGCTGGTCACAAGAAACGGGGCCCCCAGGGACGAGAAACACATCCTGATCCAGAATCCTCCGCTGGTGAACCGGTCCATGGGGATCCGGGGCTCCTCCCTGGACGAGACCGCTGCAATCGCCACTGAAGCGTTGGCCAACAACATCAGCACGATCGTGTTCACCCGAAGCCGGACGAACGTGGAGCTGCTTTTGCACCGAATCCGGACGAGCCTGAAGGCGCGGTCCCTCCCCGAAAACCAGGTCGCGGGCTACCGGGGCGGCTACCTCCCCAACGAGCGCAGGGCCATTGAGAAGGGACTCCGGAGCGGACAGCTCCGGGGCGTCGTCAGCACGAACGCCCTGGAGCTGGGGATCGACATCGGCTCCCTTGAGCTCGCGGTTCTCCACGGCTACCCTGGGAGCATCGCCTCGGCCTGGCAGCAGATGGGACGGGCAGGAAGGCGCCAGGGAACCTCCGCGGCCGTGCTTGTGGCCTCGTCTTTCGCCCTGGACCAGTTTTTGGCCTCCCAGCCCTCCTATTTCTTCGGCGCCTCTCCCGAGCGTGCGCGGGTGAATCCGGACAACCTCTACATCCTGGTGAACCACGTCAAGTGCGCCGCGTTCGAGCTCCCCTTCCGGGAGAAGGACCTCTTCGGAAAGGCGGAAGTTTCCGAAATCCTGGAATACCTTGAAGAACAGCGCGTCCTCCACCGGGCCGAAGGCCGATACCACTGGCAGGCGGATTCGTTTCCCGCCGAGGGATTTTCCCTCCGCAGCGCCACCAGCGAGAACGTTGTCATTCTCGATGTTTCCGACCCGGCGCGGCACACCGTGGTGGGAGAAGTGGACCGGCCCAGCGCTCCCATGCTGGTCCACCCGGAAGCCATCTACTTCCACGGGGCGAAGGCCTACCAGGTCCTGGAGCTGGATTTTAAAGGCATGAGAGCGCTCGTCAAGCCGGTGGAAGCGGAATATTACACGGATGCGGACCTGGCCGTCCGCCTGGAGGTCCTCGATGAATTTGACCATGCCGAACCCTGGGGATGGGGGGAGGTCCTCTTTGCCTCGCGGCCCACGGTGTACAAGAAAATCCGCCTCTCCACCCAGGAGAACGTGGGATACGGGCACATCCACCTGGACGAGGAGCAGATGCACACCACCGGGGCCTGGCTGACGCTGCCGGACAGCCTTTCCTGGGAAAGCTGGGAACCGGACAGGAAGAGTTCCGCCCTTGCCGGACTGGCCCATCTGCTTCGGGCCACGGCCCCCTTGTTCCTGATGTGCGACCGTGGGGATCTCCAGGTACACGGCATGGTGAGAGATCCCCACTTCGAGAGACCAACCCTTTACCTTGCCGACAACTTCCCCGGAGGAGTCGGACTGGCCGAGGCCGCCTTCACTCTCCGCAAGGCCCTGCTCGATTCCGCCTGGGAGGCTCTCGTTTCCTGCCCGTGCGAAAAGGGCTGCCCGGCCTGCGTGGGTGCCTTGGGTTCGCAGATCGGCTCCAAGGAAGCCACCCGGGCGCTTCTTTCCTCCCTAAGGGGGCTCCCCGCTTGAGCGACCGGATGTCCAGGCTGCGCCGGATGATGGGGCCTCCGGCAGAGGGGAGGGAAACCCCCAAGCCGGAAGGTGTTTCGAATCTCCCGGAGGGAGGAACGTGGGCGGCCCCCGGCGTGTACGTCCTGGAAACCTCCCACCCGCTTGAAGAGCCTTACGGTGCCGCCAGCTTGGCCGGGCTTCCCCTCGCCGCCGAACGGCTTTCCCCCTGGGGAGGGGCAAACCCGCCCTGTTTCCTGGACCTGGAAACGACCGGACTGGCGGGAGGGACGGGAACCTACGCGTTCCTCGCGGGAATCGGGACGCTGGAGGGCCCTTTCCTGGCCGTCAGGCAGGTGTTCCTCCTGAGCCCCTCCAGGGAGACGGAATGGCTTGAAACCGTGGACCGGCTCATCCCCCGCAGGGCCGGTTTCGTCACCTACAACGGCCGCCGGTTCGACCTGCCGCTGCTGCAGACGCGGGCGATCCTCGCCCGGAGAGGGCCCTTCCGCCCCGGAAGCGCCCACTTGGACCTTCTTGGCATCGCCCGGAGCCTTTGGAGGTGCAGCCTGCCTTCCTGCAGGCTCGGGGAGGTGGAGCGATCCATCCTGAAGGTCCAAAGGGAAGCCGAGGACGTCCCCGGCTGGCAGATCCCTTCTCTCTACGCGGAATTCCTCCGAACGAAAGACGCGGCCCCCCTGGCCGGCGTCTTTCTCCACAACCGCCTGGACATCCTCTCCCTGGCGGCCCTCAAAACCCACCTGGGAAGGATCCTGGCAGGAGAAATCGACCGCGGACAGGAATGCCTGCTCGCCGGGGACCTCTGGGCCGCCCGGGGAGAGTGGGAGAAAGCCGTGAAGTTCTGGACGAACGCCCTGGAGGGTTCCGAAAGCCGCGGAGAAGCACTGCTGCGCCTGGCCTCCCGGGCGAAGGCGGAAAGACGCTGGGAGACGGCCGTTGAACTCTGGGAACAGTCCCGGGAAGCCTGCCGCTCTTCCCTTTCCGTCTTGGAGGAACTGGCCAAGGCCTACGAGCACCGGCTAAACCGGCTCGAGGATGCCCTTTCCCGGGCCGAGGAAGGTCTCCGGCACCTGGACTCCCGAAGGGGGCTCAAGGGCGTCGCCTGGCTTCCGGAAAGGCAGGCATGGCTTCACCGGATTGCACGACTGAAGAAAAAAATCGATGCGCAAAAGGTGAACTTTCGGTAAAATAAACCATATCGTCCCGCTCTTTTTCAGGAAAAGGAGGAACCAGCCATGGACGTACCGTCTCATATCTTCAGGGAATACGACATTCGCGGACTGGCGGAGGAGGAACTGAACACCAGGAACGTACGGGCGATCGGGCACGCTTTCGGGACGATCCTCCAGAGAAACGGGGTCAGGCTCGCCACCGTCGGCGGCGATGTCCGGGCCTCTTCCCCCCGTATCATGGCCGACATCACCTGGGGGCTGAATGCGGCGGGCCTGGATGTCACCGATCTCGGGACCGTGATGACACCGACCTTCTATTACAGCCTCTATTCGGAAGGCGTGGGCGGCGGGGTCATGGTGACCGGGAGCCACAACCCCAAGGAGTTCAACGGGTTGAAACTGGCTCTCGGAAAGGCCACCCTCTGGGGCCAGGAGATCCAGGAAGTCCTTTCCATCATCCGAAATGACGGGTTCTTCACCGCCCCCAGGCCGGGCAGTGTTGGGCACGCCGACATCAAGCCCGCCTACCTCGACATGCTGGCTCAGCGCCTGAAGCTGGGTCCCCGCAGGCTCAAGGTCGTCGCCGACGCGGGGAACGGGACCGCCTCCCTCTTCATCGAACCCTTCCTCAGGCAGCTGGGGGTCGAATACACCCTGCTGTACGCAATCCCTGACGGCCGCTTTCCCAACCACCACCCCGACCCGGTCAAGCGGGAAAACCTCGCGGACCTGATCCGGACGGTCCGGGAAACAGGGGCCGACCTGGGGATCGGCTTCGACGGGGACGCGGACCGGCTGGGCGTGGTCGACGAAAAGGGCGAGGTCATCTGGGGAGACATCCTCATGGCCCTGTACTGGCAAGAGATCCTTCCCAAGCATCCCGGTGCGGAGGCCATCGTGGAGGTCAAATCCTCCCAGGCTCTCGTGGACGAAATCCTGCGCCTGGGTGGCAAGCCCGTGTTCTGGAAAGCCGGGCACTCCCTCATCAAGGCGAAGATGCGGGAAATCGGGGCCCTTTTCGCAGGGGAGGTTTCCGGACACATGTTCTTCGCCGACGAGTTCTTCGGCTTCGATGACTCGTTCTATGCGGCAGGGAGACTGATGCGCATCCTCTCCAACACGGACAAGTCTCTTTCGGAACTCGTCGCACCGATCCCCCGCTATTACAGCACGGCCGAAACGAGGATCAACTGCCCCGACGAGATCAAGTTCGGGGTCATCGATTCCATCCGGGAGACGGTCCTGAAGGAGTACGAGGCCATCACGGTGGACGGGGTCCGGATCCTCTACCCAGAGGGGTGGGGGCTGGTCAGGGCGAGCAACACCCAGCCCGTCATCGTGGCCCGGGTCGAGGGGCGCACTCCCGAAGCTCTTGAAGCCTACATGGCCGATCTCAAGGCGCGGATCCTCTCAGCGGGGGTCGGCGAATTCGAATGGGAGTTCTAGCCATGACGCGGATCGTGGCGTTCAACGGAAGCCCCCGGGGGAAAAACAGCCGCACCCAGATCCTGGTCGAGGCCTTCCTGGAGGGAGCCCGAAGGGCCGGTGCGGAAACAGAAACGGTCTTTCTGGCGGAACACTCGATTCTCCCCTGCGACGAGTGCATGAGCTGCCGCGTTTTGAACAACGGGGGAGAATGTGCAAGGGGGGACGACGGTCCGGCCCTGCTGGAAAAGGCGCTGAGTGCCGACACGGTCCTGTTTGCCACTCCGCTGATCATGGATTCCATGTCCGGGATCCTGAAGACCTTCCTCGAACGATGGCTGCCCCTCGTCGACAGCCGCTTCCAGGCCCGGCACGGCCAGGGGACGATGCCGGGCAGGGCTGCCCGCATCCCCGACTGGATCATTCTTTCCACGTGCAGCTTCCCGGAGCAATTCCACTTCCAGGCCATGAGCCGCACCTTCCGGGAGCTCTCGAAACGGTTCGGCAACCGCATCGCGGCGGAAATCTACCGGGGAGAGGCGGATCTTTTCGGCCGTCTCGGAACAATGTCCCACCCCGAAGTCCTCGAGCCCTACCTGGACCTGGTGAGATCCGCGGGATCCGAATTCGTAAAAAACGGGGGCCTTTCGGCAGACACCGCGGAACTCCTCGACCGGCCGCTCATCCCTTACGAACAGTACGTTGCGGAGGGAAACGCGGCCTGGGACCGGATTCTGGAAGGAACCTGCAGGATCGACGAAACCCCCTGAGTTCCCGGGGACCCCTTGCCCCCCCGCTTCATGGTATACTTGTGGGCACGATTCCAGGATCGGGGGGAAAAGGTGTGGCCTCAGCCCGAACGCGGATCCTGATTGCCGACGCCGGCATGCTGTTTGTTGCTGCCCTCTGGGGTGTCGGCTACCCGGTGAGCGATGCCCTCCTTGGTCGGATCGGCCCTCTCTGGCTTTTGGCCCTGCGCTTTTCCGCGACATCGGCGATTCTTCTGGCCCTGTTCGGCTCCCGGCTGAAACGGCTTGACCGCAGGCAGTTCCTCCATGCCTCGGGCGTGGGGCTCGTCCTGGCAGCCACCTACATCCTTCACATCTACGGACTGGTCTACACCACCGGGGGGAAGCAGGCCTTTATCGTCGGGACAAACGTCGTCATGGTTCCTTTTCTTATGGCCCTGCTCTACAGGAAATGGCCCGGCTGGATCGCCGTTTCGGCCGCTTCGGTCACTACGGCCGGACTTTTGATTATGGCCTTCTCCCCTAACATCTCCCTGAACCTCGGCGATGCGATTTCCCTCGCCCTGGCCCTTCTGGTCGCCATCCAGGTCATCGTTGTCGGCTACTGCGCCCGGCGCATGGATCCCATCGCCCTCGCCTCCGTCCAGATGCTCGTGACCTGCGCCTGCCTCCTGCCGCTTGCGCTGCTTCTCGAACCCTTTCCCTCCGCGGCGGCGCTAGGACAATCCTGGAAAGGAATCCTGTTTTTGGCTGCCGGTCCCACGGTGTTTGCCTTCGTGGTGCAAAGCCTGGCCCAGCGGCACGCCCCGGAGACCCATGCCGCCATCCTCCTGGCGATGGAAAGCCCCTTCGGTTACATCGTTTCCATCGCCATGGGAATTGACACCTGGAGCCTGCAGTTTGCAGCGGGGGGCACCCTGATCCTGGCGGGAGTCTTCCTCTCCGAGTGGGAAACCTACCGGAAGAAAGGAACAGGAATTCCATGACCGGCTTTCTCCGCTTCCTGTCCATTGCCCTCGGCGTGTACGCCCTCACGAACGTCTACATCCTGCGCCGGGCCTTTCAGGGCCTGGCTGGCCTCGGATGGCCCGAAAGCCTCCTTCGGCTTCTCCTGCTTTTCTGGGTCCTGGCCTTTCCGGCCGGAAGGATCGCAGAACGGGTTCTCCCCTGGGCGGGTTTCTCCAGGTTTCTCGTGCTGACGGGGTCCTTCTACCTCGGGGTGATGGCTACCTCTCTTTTCCTTTTCCTCGGGTGCGATGTTGCCCTTTTGGCCGGAAGGGCATTCCCCGCAATGCCCCTTTTCGGGCACAGCGGGCCGGTTCCCGTATCCATCCGGAGGGGAGTGCTCCTTTTCGTGGCCCTTGCCACCACCGTGATCGTGATTGCCGGAACCCTCAACTCCCTTTTTCCCAGGACGCGGGAAGCCGTGGTCGAGTTCTCGCGGGGCTGGGGGAAGCCGCTGCGGGTGTTTTTTTTCTCGGATCTCCACATGGGACCGCTCGTGGGAAACGGGCGGGTCAGGGACCTGGTGAAACGGGTTAACGCCCTGAAACCCGATCTCGTCCTGCTCGGGGGAGACATCGTGGATGAAGACGTGTCCAGGCTGGCGGAAGAAAAGATGGCGGAAGCCCTCGGCCAGCTCTCCCCGCGCATCGGCTGCTTCGCGGTGTCGGGCAACCACGAATATTACGCGGGAGAGAAAGAAGCGGTATCCTATCTGGAGAGCGCAGGAATCCGGGTGCTTCGGGACGAGGCCGTCACGATCGAGGGGCGTCTCGTGATCGCGGGCAGGAAAGACCGGACCTCGGTCCGGTTCGGGGAAAAGCGAAAGCCGCTTCTGGAACTCCTGGAGGAGGTGCCGGGGAACTTGCCCGTGCTCCTTCTGGACCACCAGCCGGTGAGCCTGAGGGAGGCAGAAGCGGCCGGAGTCGACCTTCAGCTGTCCGGGCATACGCACAACGGACAGCTTTTTCCCTTCAACCTGGTGACTGGACGCCTCTTCGAAGTCAGCCGGGGCAGGAAGGTGCTGGGGAGAACAACGGTGCTCGTTTCCAGCGGCGTGGGCACCTGGGGCCCACCCATGAGGACCAGTGCCGCCCCGGAAATCTTGTTCCTGGAGCTTCGCTTCCCCCGGGATTTTTGACAGCGACGGAGCTTACAAGGAGGGAACATCATGGAAAATCTTTACGCACTGTTCCGCGTCTCCGGCGCGGCCGCCGTCTTTTTCCTTGCGAGCGCTGCCGCCAGCGGGTTCTGGGGATCGGCAGTCAGGAAAAGACTCGGGCCGCAGGGTGCGATGAAACTCCATCGGGGACTCGGCCTGGCAGGCGTCGTCTTTGGAGCCCTTCACGCACTGATCTACTGGGTCTTTCTCCGGTAGGGCCGCTCCTCCGATGAAAAAGCACCACCTAGCCCTCCTCTCCTTCCTTTCTCTCCTTGTCTTCTGGGGTTCGGGTTTTTTGGCCATCCGTGTCGGCCTGGAGGGATTCCCTCCGTTCTTCTTCATGGCCTCCCGTTTCCTGATCGGCGGATCCCTCCTCTTCGCCGTGCTGTCCGCCAGGGGGCACCGGCTGCCGAGACCTCGGGAGTGGGGGTTCGCCTTTCTCGAGGGCCTGCTTTTGATGGTGGGAGGAGGCGGAGCCCTCGCCTACGCCCAGCGTTCGATCGGGTCGGGCTTGGCAGCGGTGGGGATCGCCACCGTTCCGATCTGGGCCGCGCTCTTTTCCGGCCTTTTCGGCCAGTGGCCGAGCCGGATGGAATGGGCCGGGATCGGCATCGGGTTCGCCGGGGTCCTCCTGCTGAACCTGAAAGGGGAACTTCGGGCGGATCCTACCGGGGCCCTCCTGCTTTTCACGAGTGCGGTCACCTGGGCGTTCGGTTCCATCCTGAGCCGCCGCCTTCCCCTGCCAAGGGGACTCATGGCCGCGGCTTCCGAAATGCTGGCAGGAGGGCTGGCGTTGATTCCCCTCGGGTATTTCCTGGGGGAACGCCTCACGGGGCTGCCGCCGCTGCGGCCGCTCTTGGGACTCCTTTACATCGCGATCCCCGGATCCGCCATCGCATTCGGGGCTTACACCTACCTCCTTCAGAACGTCCGTCCCGCCCTCGCAACGAGCTACACTTACATCAACCCCGCCATCGCCCTGGGGCTCGGCGTTCTGCTGGCGGGAGAACGAATCACCCGAACCGAGATCGCCGCGGTCGGGGCCATTCTCTGCGGCGTCGCGGTGATCGTCCTCAGCCGCAACCAGCGATGAGCCCCTTCTGGGGAAAGACGGAAGGCCCCATTTTCCGGAAGCACTCTCAAAACAGGAAAAGGAGGAAAGAATTTTGGCACTCAGGTACACTCCCGAAGCGATCTACGATCTGATGCTCGATCTCGTGAAAATCCCCAGCTTTTCCGCCACGGCCGGCGAAACGCTCTGCGCCGAACGGATCTGTGAACATCTTTCGACGATTTCGGCCTTCCGGAAGCACCCCGAAGACCTTCGCCGGATTCCGATCCCCGGCAGCCCGCACGGCAGTTTCGCCATCACGGCCCTCGTCCGTGCCGAGCCCCCGACCCCCAGGACCGTCATCCTGGAAGGCCATTTCGACGTCGTCGATATCGAAGTCTACGGTCCCCTCAAGGAAGTGGCCCTGGACCCAAAGACCTGCACCCGGCGCATGAAGGAAATGCCCCTACCCGAGGAAGCCCGCAGGGACCTGGAATCGGGCAACTACCTCTTCGGCCGCGGTGTCATGGACATGAAGTTCGGCCTGGCGATGGCCATGTGCCTCCTGGCCGAAGCCTCCGAAAATCCCCGTGCCTTCGGGGTGAACCTCATGCTGGTGGCGGTGCCGGACGAGGAAAACAACTCCGCCGGGATGCGGGCCGCACTCAGCGCCCTGGCGGGCGCCCAGGACGAGGGACTGGACCTGCTGGGCTGCATCATGGTGGAACCTTCCGACCCCGGCTACATCGGCGGGAACGGCCGCGTCGTATCCTTCGGAACGGTGGGGAAAATCATGCCGTTTGTCCTGGTCATGGGCAAGGAAGCCCACGGGTCGGAATACTTCGACGGCATCAACGCCAACCTGATCCTGGCGCACCTGAACCTTCTTCTGGAAGGAAACCCGGACCTGGCGGACATCGATGAAGAGGAAAACTATCCCCCCATGGCCTGCCTGAAGCAGAAGGACCTCCGGGACGCGTACTCCATCACCCTCCCGGAACGGGCCTGCGCCTATTACAGCCTGATCACCACCTGCCACACGCCGGAAAGCCTGCTTGCCCGGATCGATGAAGCCGCCGCAGAAGCCCTCCGAAGAACCGCGGAGCATTTGGACCGTTGCAAGCGCACCTTCGCGAAGCGGGCGAACCTGCCGGGCTGGCCTCCCACCCCGGGAGGCCGGGTCATTCGATACGCGGACCTCTTCGAATCGGCGAGGCGAGCTTTCGGGGCCTCCCTGGAAACGCACCTGGAGGATTTTCTCGCAAAGCTGCCCCTCTCGATGGACGAAAGAGAGAAAGGGATCGCCCTGGTGAACGAGGTCCTGACGATCTCGGGGGAAAAGGGGCCCCTGGCGGTGACGGGCTTCATGCCCCCCTTCTACCCCTACCGGACGAATTTCCGGTCCTCCGAAAAGGAGCGGGCCTTCGCAGCCATCGGGGATGCCATCGTGGAGGAAGCCCGGGAAACGTTTGGGGAAACCCTGCACAAAAACGAGCATTTCGGAGGGGTTTCCGACCTGAGCTACCTCGGATTCCAGGGAAACCCCGCCGACTTGGAGGCCCTCCGCTTGAATCTGCCCGGCTGGGGGATTCTCTACAGCCTCCCGGTGGAAGATCTGCTGAAACTGGATATCCCTGCCCTCAACATCGGCCCTTCGGGCAAGGATGCCCATAAAATGACCGAGCGCCTGGAACTGGGCTATTCCATGAACGTTGCTCCAAAACTTCTTCGGTCGGCCGTCCTCCGGCTCGGCCGGGAGGAAACGAGGTGACGGAACGAATGACGGAAAATCCCCTTTTCGGCAACCTCCCTTCATCGGCGGAAGAGGTGTTCGACTGGAAATGGAGCCAGGTTGAACCCTACTACCTTGAGCTTTCTTCCCGCCCGCTGGGGGAAGCGGCGATTCCGGGCTGGCTGACCGATTGGACCCGTGTTTCATCCCTGGTTGGGGAGGCCCTGGAAAAACTCCACGTGGGCACAACCCTCGACACCGCGGACAAGGACCTCGAACGCCGCTACCATGCGTTCCTGGAGGAGATGCTCCCTCCCCTGGAAGCCGCGGAACAAACGCTCCGGAAGAGGCTGCTGGAATCGGGCTTTGAAACCGAAAGCCTTCGGGTTCCCCTTCGCGGGCTCAGGGCGGATTCCGAACTCTACCGGGAGGAAAACGTCCCCCTCCTGGTGGAGGAGCAGAAACTCGATTCGGAATATGCCCGCATCGCCGGGGCCCAGACGGTGGTCTGGAAGGGGGAGGAAAAGACGCTCCAGCAGATGCAGCCTCTTTACCAGGAGACGGACCGCGCCGTCCGGGAATCGGCCTGGCATCTCGTGGCCGAAAGGCAGCTTCAGGACCGGCAGGCGATCGGCGATCTCTGGGTTCGGTTTCTCGATCTCCGGCTTGAAATTTCCCGAAATGCCGGTTTCTCGAATTACCGGGATTACCGGTGGAAGGCCCTGCACCGTTTCGACTACACCCCCGCCGATTGCCAGAGATTTCGGGACGCCATCGAATCCGAAGTGGTTCCGGCCGCGACGGCCCTTTACGAGGCCCGCCGCAAAAAGCTCGGGCTGGACCGCCTGCGCCCCTGGGACCTTTCGGTCGATCCGATGCTGCGGCCGCCCCTTCGCCCCTACTCCGGGGCCGAGGCCCTTGAATCGGGGGTCGAGTCCGTTTTCAAAGCCCTTGACCCCGCGCTGGCCGAAGCCTTTTCCCGCATGCGCCGATGGGGATCCCTCGACCTGGAAAGCCGCAAGGGGAAGGCCCCCGGCGGGTACTGCACGTTCTTCCCGGTCGAGAAAAAACCCTTTATCTTCATGAACGGGGTTGGACTCCACGACGACGTGCAAACCCTGCTCCACGAGTCCGGGCACGCCTTCCACTTCATGGAAACGGCCCGCTGGCCCTGGACCCTCCAATGGAACGTCGGCGTGGAGTTCGCTGAAGTGGCTTCCATGGCGATGGAGCTTTTGGCCCTGCCGTTCCTGCCAGCGGAAAGGGGAGGATTCTACCGGCCGGAAGACGCCGAACGGGCTCTAACGGAACACCTAGAGTCCATCATCACCCTCTGGCCCTACATCGCCGTCGTGGACGCCTTCCAGCACTGGGTTTACGACAACCCCGAGCAGGCCCGCGTCATGGAATCCTGCGATACGGAATGGGAACGCCTCTGGAGGCGCTTCATGCCGGGAATCGATTACTCCGGTTTCGAGGAAACCCTCAAAACGGGCTGGCAACGGAAACTGCACATCCACCAGATCCCCTTCTACTACATCGAGTACGGGATGGCCCAGCTCGCTTCCGTCCAGATCTGGAAGAACTCGCTGGAGGACCAAAACCGCGCATTGGCCGCCTACCGGAAAGGACTTTCCCTGGGGGGAACGGCGAGCCTGCCGGACCTTTACGCCGCATCAGGCGCCCGGTTCCGTTTCGACCGATCAGCCCTGAGGGAAGCGGTGGACCTGGTCATGGGAATTCTCCGTCAAAGCGGCACGGTTTGACCGGAAAAGGTTTTCGGCTTATCGTTTCATTGTATGGAATTCGGCCGATTTCTCTTTTCCGTCAAATTCGAGCAAAGGAGATGAACGACATGGTGTTCGACGAAAAAGCCTGTGCCCGGTGCCGGGCGGATTTCCCTTCCCTGGCCCGGGTTCATAACGGTTTCCAGCTGGCCTACCTGGACGGACCCGGAGGGACCCAGGTCCCCCAGAAGGTGATCGACGCGGTTTCCTGGTACTACAAGACCTGCAACTCCAATACCCACGGGATGTTCATCACGACCAACGAGTCCGATGCGGCTATCCAGGAAACCCGCGAGGCCGTCGCGGCTTTTCTCGGGGCTCCCGACTGGCGGTGCATTTCCTTCGGCCACAACATGACGACGCTGAATTTTTCCCTGAGCCACGCGCTGGTCCGCGAAATGAAACCGGGGGACGAGATCGTCATCACGGAACTCGACCACGAGGCGAACCGGGGACCCTGGCTGAACCTCGCCGAGCGGGGCATCATCGTGAAAGAAGTGAAGCTGCTTCCCTCCGGCCGGCTGGACTACGCCGACATGGCGGCAAAGATCACGCCGAGGACCCGCCTCGTTGCCATGGGGTTCTCCTCCAACGCCCTGGGCACCATCAACGATGTGGCGGAAGCCCGCCGCCTCTCCAGGGCCGTGGGCGCTTGGCTGCTGGTCGACGCGGTCCATTACGCGCCGCATTTCCCCCTCGACGCCGCGGCCCTGGATGTCGACTTTCTGCTCTGCTCGGCCTACAAGTTCTACGCCCCCCACATCGGGATCCTCTACTGCCGGCCGGGGCTTTTGGATTCCCTCACGCCGGACCGTCTCCGCACCCAGGAGAACGCGGCCCCCTTCAAGATTGAAACCGGAACCCTCAACCACGCAGCGATCGTCGGGGTGAAGGCCGGAATCGAGTACATCGCTTCCTGGGGAGAAGGTTCCGACCTCCGCAGCCGGATCGTTTCGGCCATGAACGCCATCGCCGCCTACGAGCACAGGCTTGCCTCCGAATACTACGAAAAAGTGAAGGCCATCCGCGGCGTGACCGTTTGGGGAACGGATTTCTCCAGTTCCCACAGGGCCCCGACGGTGTCGATCACCCTTGACGGCATCCATCCGGCAGATGCGGCCAAGGCCCTCGGGGAAAAGGGACTCCTTGTCTGGGACGGCGATTTCTACGCCGCCCGGGCCATCGAGGTGCTGGGTCTTGCCGAAACCGGCGGTGTCATCCGGGTCGGCTTTTCGATGTACAACACGCGGGAGGAAATCGCTCGACTGCTGGATGAAATCCGCCGCCTTGCGGGGGGCTAGCCATGGCTCGCAGCCGCTTCCCCCTGAAACTCCTTTTCGTGGGCTTCGGCAACGTTGGGCGTGAGCTGGCCCGCATCCTGACGAGCAAGACCGACTACCCGGGCCTGGCGGACCTGGACGTTTCGGTCGTGGGAATCACCACGAAAAACCGGGGGGCCCTGGCGCGGGAAACGGGGGTGGACCTGGCCAGGGCCTTGCGGGATCTCGAGGAGAAAGGCCGGTTCAGCCCCGAAAACCCCGACTGGTCAGAACTGGCCAGCCTCGAGGCAGCCAGGCTCCTGGATTATGACGTTTTGGTGGAGATGTCTCCCCTCTCCATCGAAAACCGTGGGCAGCCAGCCATTTCCCACGCTGAAGCCGCCCTTCGGAGAGGAAGGCACGTGATCACCTGCAACAAGGGCCCCCTGGCTTACGCCTACAAGGCGCTAAGAAAACTGGCCGACGAAAACAACGCTGCCTTCCTTCACGAAACGACCGTCATGGATGGAGCCCCGGTTTTTGATCTCGCCCGGTGTTGCATGAAAGGCAACACGATCCGGCGGATCGACGGGATCCTCAATTCCACGAGCAACTACGTCCTCTGCTCCATGGAAAAGGGACTGAGCTTCGAGGAGGGCGTCAAGGGTGCCCAGGCCGAGCAGATCGCCGAAGCCGACCCTTCCAACGATCTGGACGGCTGGGATGCCTCGGTGAAGATCGTTGCCCTGGCGAACGTCCTCATGGGAGCCGACCTGAGGCCCGAGGACGTGGACCGGGAAAGCATCTCCTCCATCACGCCGGAAAGGATCCGGGAAGCGAAGGCAAGGAACCGCCGAATCAAGATGATCTGTTCCGCCTGGAGGGAAGGCCCTTCCTTCAAAGCCTCGGTCAAGGCAGAGGAAATCCCGCTGGAACACCCTTTTGCCCTGGTGGATGCGACGGGTTCCATCGTCCGGTTCGAAACGGACCTGCTGGGCAGGATCCTGGTGACGGAAGAAAATCCCGACATCACCACGACCGCCTACGGCGTCCTGGCGGACCTCTACGCGCTGGATTCCGGAAACCGTTGAAACGGAACCCCTCTGCTGGGGATTCCGTTTCAACGGTTCCGAGGGTTGGGATATGATAGGCGAAAGCACCCTGAAATGGGGATGTTGATCCCGGAAGGATCACCGCGATGACAGGGGATTTGCCAAGACTTTACACCGGAAGAAGGGACCCGGAGTTTACACCGGCTTCACTGGTAGAAACCTTTCGCGAGATCGGAATCGTCGTGCACGACGAGAACGGCAAGATCGCGCAGGTCAATTCCTGCTTCTGCCGGATGTTCGGCTATGAACCCGAGGAGGTCCTCGGCAAGGACCTCGACTATCTCGTGGCAAGGAACGAGGAACTGGTGGATGCCTTGGCCCTTTCGGAGCTCTTCTGCAAGTCCGGGAGGGGCTTTTCCGTCGAGGTGACCCGCTACCGAAAGGACGGAACCCCCTTCCAGGTCCTTCTGACGTCAGAACCCATGCTCCTGCCCACCCGGGGAGGCCAAAGCGCCAACATCTGCACGTACATCGACCTCACCGACAAGCGGGAACGGGAGAGGGAACTGCGCAGAACGCTCACCCTTTTCGAGAACCTTTTCGCCAGGACCCCCACCCCCGTGGTCCTCTGCGACAGCGAAAGCCGGGTTATCCGCGCCAACGCTTCACTCTACCGTCTTTTCGGCTACACTCCGGAAGAGATGGAAGGCCGGATCATTGACTACCTGATCGCCCACGGCTCCTACCTCGAGGAAGCACGGGAGATCTCCTCCATCCTTTTCAAAGGGATCCCTCACCAGAGGCGGACCGTCCGCTTCCGCAAGGACGGAAGCCCGGTGGACGTGGCCATCACGGCCATCCCCTTCAGGACCCACGACGGGGAAGAACTCCTGTTCGGCATCTACACCGATATCTCTGCTCAGAAGGAGGCCGAGAGGAGAATCGAGAGCTACGAGGCCGAACTCAGGCACCTGGCTTTGCAGATTTCCCTCTCCGAGGAACGGGAGCGGCGAAGGATCGCGGAAGTCCTCCATGACGAGATCGGCTTCGAGCTGGCCTCCCTGTACCAATCCCTGACGATGCAGCAGGCTTCCGGGTTTCCGCTACATCCCCACGATGCCGCAGCCGAGTCCCTGAAAAACGTGATTTCCAAAATTCGGAACCTGACCCGTGAGATCAGCAACCCGGCTCTTTACGCGGCGGGACTCGACGTGGGGCTCCGGTCCCTCATGGATCAGCTCTTTACTCCCCTCGGCATCCGGTGGAACCTCTCCACCAGCGGTTCCCGACGCAATCTTCCCCAGGACCTGATGGTCGTGATCTACCAGATGGTCCGTGAACTGCTACGGAACGTCATGAAGCACGCCCAGGCCAAGACGGTTTCAGTCCGCGTCCGGTACAGGCGGCACTCCCTCGCCCTCTTGGTCAAGGACGACGGGGTGGGGTCGGTCGTCTCCGACGAGCAGATCGGGTGGAAGGCCGGAGGCTGGGGGCTTTTTGCCATCCGCGAGCGCCTGAAACACCTGGGGGGCAGGCTGATCCTCCGGAGCCGGCCTGGGAAAGGCACCAGCTGCACGCTATGGATCCCCCAAAGGGAGGAGTCCGCCAGTGAAAATCCGAGTCTGCATCGCTGACGACCAGCAGTCCGCCAGGACCCTGCTGCGCCGCACCCTGGAGCCCCACCCGGACATTCTCGTTGTCGGTGAAGCCGAGGATGGCGAAGCGACCGTCACCGTCTGCAGGGAAACGGCACCCGACGTCGTCCTCCTGGATATTTCCATGCCTCGCCTCAACGGCATCGAAGCTGCCCGGATCCTGTCAGGCCTTCCGACCCCCCCGAAGATCGTCACGCTCTCGATGCACGATGACCCCTTCCTGGCGGCGGAAATTCTGAGCGCGGGAGCCCAAGCCTACCTGACGAAAGACAGCGAGCCCGGTGAGATCGTCCGGGCCGTCCGGACCGTGATGAACGGGCGTACCTACCTGTCTGCCGGAATTGCGGGGCCGGTCGTCGATCGCTTCATCCGCAAGAAGTGTGCCCCCGGAACGGGAGACGCCGCACATGCCGGGGAACACCTGACCGCCCGCCTGAGCCCCCGGGAGAGACAGGTTTTCCGGTACTTGGCGCTGGGTCTTTCAACCAGGGAGATCGCGGAGCGTTTCGGCATCAGCCAGAAAACTGTCGAAACCCATCGGACCAACCTGCTGAAGAAGCTGGGGCTAAGCCGGATGGCGGACCTCATCCGTCTGGCGATCCGGGAGGGGCTGATCGACCCGTAGCGTCTCCGACGCCCCGCCCCATCGGAAGAAAGGCGAGGGCGAGGCTTCCGGGCCCTGCGTGCAAGCCGATCACCGGGGAGATGTCGACCAGGAAAAGGGGTCCGAACCCCAGGCTTTTTTCCATTTCACGGGCAAACTCCGCCGCTTCCCGGGGAGCGTGAGCATGGGCGACGGCATAGCCCCAGATCCCTTCGGCAGCTTGAATCTCTTCTGCGTAAAAACGGATTCGGTCCAGGTTCGCCCCCTGGCTTCGGGCTTTCCCCACTGCGATTCCTCTTCCCTGGGAATCCACCGAGATGATCGGCTTCAACCCGAGAACCCCGGCAACCGCCCCCTTCACCGGGCCGATTCGCCCTCCCCTGACCATGTAGCGCAAGGTCTTGAGGCTCACCAGGATTTTCGCCCGGCGGGTCCAGGTCTCCACGAGGCCCAGGAGTTCGCCAAGAGGAGTCCCGTTTTCCAATGCCTCCGCCGCCCTCAGGACGATGAGCCCGAGAGATGCGCACAGGTGACGCGAATCGACCACCTCGATGCAGGTCCCGGGAAAAGCGGCCGAAGCCCGTTTTGCCGCATCCACCGTTCCGCTGAGGGCACTGGAGAGGTGGATCGACAGGATGGATTCAGCATGGCCCGAGAGGGACGCGTAAATCGTTTCGAAGTCGGCGGTTGCCGGCTGGGAGGTCGTGGCCCGCTCTCCGTGTTTGATCCTCCTGTAGAATTCTTCCGGGGTGATGGTCAGGCGGTCCAGGTATTCGCTCCCCTCGATATTGAGCCTCAGCGGAACGACGTGGATCTGGTGCTTGTCCAGCAGTTCCTGCGGAAGGTCGCAGGAAGAGTCGGTCACCAGGGCCACGGGCCTTTTGAGCCTCCGCTGGACCTGCCGGAGCATGTCGTCGGCCTTGGGAAACGAGATTTTCCCGAAGGGCACCAGTTCGTCGAACATGCGGGCTGGCTCGTCGGTATGAACATGGATCCTCAAGTGTCCCGGCGTTCCTCCCACGATCACGGAATTCCCGTACATCGACAGGCGTTCCCGTACGATCTCCGGTTCGGCCCTTTCTCCCAGGATAAAGGCCTCCGTGCAGTACCGGAAGGCCGGAAGTTCCAGATCCGCCGCAGGATGGACATCAGGCTCGATCGACAACGACACCGATCCCTTGACGTTTCGGAGATTTCCCTGCCGGATGAACCACTCGATCCCCTCCAGCAACGCCAGGAACCCTTTGCCCCCCGCATCCGGCACTCCCGCCCTCGCCAGGTCCGTTATTCGGTTTGGAGTGTCGACAAGGGCCTCTCGGGCAGCCGGGATCGAATCCGAAAAAAGTGTGGCGATGTCCCGGACCTGGGACGCACGCGAGGCAAGGAAATTCGACCATTCCCGCATGACCGTCAGGATCGTGCCTTCCACCGGCCGGGCAACCGCCGCGAAGGCAAAGGAAACGGCATGGACCAAGGCCGCGGAAAGAGGGGAGGCCTCGGCCCTCGGGAAATCCTTCAGGACTTGGGCAACCCCAAGCAGGTACTGGGCCAGGATCAGCCCCGAATTACCCCGGGCGCCGAGAAGGGATGCCTCCGCCAGGGCCAGAAAGGTTCGGCCCAGGTGCCGCTCCGGCTTGACCTGGACAAGGGTGGAATGAAGGGTTGAGGCCATGTTGGTCCCCGTGTCTCCATCCGGAACGGGAAACACGTTGATGGCATCCAGGTGGGGCCGGATCCGTTCCAACTCGGCAGCTCCGGCCCAGAAGGCCGCGTAAAGGCGGTAACCGTCGAGATAAGCGATCCGCATGCTCACCGCTTCCTCGGAAACCAGGGAAAGAACGCATTCGTCCGTTCGACGTACTCCCGATACCCGGGGCGCTCGTTCATCCTGCCCTTTTCCAGCATCGGGACTCCCGAGACGCGGAGAAGAAGGAAGGTGATCGTCAGCGGGCTCACGATCGTCACCCAGCCTCCCGGAACGCTGAGGGCAATCAGGTAAAGCCCCCACCACATGGTGGCCTCCCCGAAGTAATTCGGATGCCGGGTGTACCGCCACAGTCCCCGGTCCATGACTTTCCCCCGGTTTTCCGGATCGGCCTTGAAGCGGGCGAGCTGCCAGTCCCCGACCGACTCGAAGAAAAACCCCACGCACCAGGTCAACAGTCCCACGGCATCCAGGAAACCAAGGGACGGGTTTTCCGAAACGTTGATCACCATGACGGAGGAGGAGATGACCAAAAGCAGGATCCCCTGCAGGATGAACACCTGGAAATAGCTTCGAATCACGAACCACCGGCCCCACTCCTGACGCCATTTCGCATATCGCGGATCTTCCCCTTTTCCCCGCTTCCTTTTACCGATGTAAAAGGCCAGCCGGAAGCCCCAGATGCCCACAAGGAGCGTCGCCAGGAAAGGCCTGGCCGCAAGATCCCCCCGACCGGCCAAAGTGGCCGAGCAGGCGAGGAAAAAGCCGGGCCCCCAGGCCACGTCCGCGATAGAATTGTCCCTCAGGACAAGAGAGGCGATATAAAAAGCCGTCATGTAAACCCACACGGCCAGGGCCGCCCTGCAAAAAACCGCCGCCATGCGCCTCACCTCCCGATGACCATGTCTTTTCGTCAATTCTACACTTTACCCTTTTATTGTGAAACCGGAGAAAATAAAAGGCCCGGCGCCCACAAGGGCGCCGGGCCTGAACGCTTCTTTCCTGGACTAGAGGACCACAGCACTTTCTACCAGGGAAATGCCTTCCTCCTCCAGGGCTTTCAGGCAGGGCTCGTAGATCTCGGGAAGGACCGGTGCCAGGACCCCCGTGGCGGAGACCTTCCCCTCCAGGATCAGCCGGGCGCCGATGGCCGGGGGCAGCCCCGTGGTCCGGGCGATGGAGGTGTCCCCTCCCGGGAT
>ENA-UOYA01000238-UOYA01000238.1-activated-sludge-metagenome-genome-assembly--contig:-NODE-238-length-78021-cov-10.197958_pt1 | contig 78021 bp, 64 predicted proteins | sample MGYA00238163_ERZ764804 | MGnify/ENA primary metagenome ERZ764804 (study PRJEB28919, sample SAMN05720223) | activated sludge metagenome | isolation source: Anaerobic digester | place: Hong Kong...
AATATGAACGTGAACGAAGTAGTTGCCTATAGAGCACATGTTTTGAATGGTGGAAGCCTTATGGATGAAGTGAAATTTATACATCCTAATGACGATGTGAATAAATCTCAATCTTCGAATGACACTTTTCCTACTGCAATGCACATTGCAGCCTACAAGATACTAATGGAAACTACAATTCCTGGTATTGAAAAACTAAGGGACACCTTAAAAGCTAAGTCAGAAGCTTTTATGAATGTAGTGAAGATAGGAAGAACCCACTTTATGGATGCAACTCCATTAACTGTTGGTCAAGAATTTTCAGGTTATGTAGCTCAATTAAATTATGGACTAAAGGCAATTAGAAATTCATTTGCTCACCTTTCAGAATTAGCTTTAGGCGGCACTGCTGTAGGTACTGGAATTAACACCCCAAATGGTTATGCAGTGAATGTGGCAAAGCATATTGCCGAATTGACTGGTTTGCCTTTCGTAACTGCATCAAATAAATTTGAAGCTTTAGCTGCTCATGATGCTATTGTAGAAGCTCATGGTGCATTGAAGACAGTTGCTGTGAGTATGATGAAAATTGGTAACGATATTAGAATGTTATCTTCAGGACCAAGAAGTGGAATTGGCGAAATTTTTATACCTGACAATGAACCAGGAAGCTCTATCATGCCAGGAAAAGTTAACCCCACTCAATGTGAGGCAATGACCATGGTTGCAGCTCAAGTGCTTGGTAATGATGTGGCAATTAATATTGGTGGAAGTAATGGACATTTCGAATTGAATGTATTTAAACCAATGATGATATATAATTTTTTACACTCTGCTCGTTTAATCGGTGATGTATGTGTGTCTTTCAATGATAAATGTGCTGTTGGAATTGAGCCAATTTATGAAAATATCAAAAAACATGTGAATAATTCATTGATGTTAGTTACTGCATTAAATACAAAAATTGGCTATTACAAAGCCGCGGAAATAGCACAAACAGCCCACAAAAAAGGTCAGACACTTAAAGAAACTGCCGTTGAATTGGGTTATGTCACTCCAGAGGAGTTTGATGCATGGGTGAAGCCAGAAGATATGGTTGGATTATAATTAATAATGGGAGAAAATAATTTCCTTGTTTTCTCCCTTTTTTCATATTGAATTGAAATGGTTAGTATCGAAATAAATAATGGTATTGGAACAATAACTTTTGGCACTGAGGCACACAATTCGTTGCCAGGCAAGGTGTTGAAAGATTTAACAGATTCAATAATTGGAATGGGAGAAAATGATTCCGTTAAAGTTATTGTTCTAAAAAGTTTGGGTGAAAAAACATTTTGTGCTGGAGCAAGTTTTGATGAATTAGCAGCAATAAATGATGAAAAAACAGGTTTAGACTTTTTTTCAGGATTTGCAAATGTTATTAATGCCTGTAGAAAATGTCCAAAATTTATTATTGGTAGAATTCAAGGCAAAGCTGTTGGAGGTGGCGTTGGGTTAGCTTCAGCGACAGATTATACAATTGCCACTCAATATGCATCAGTAAAATTAAGTGAACTTGCAGTTGGGATCGGACCATTTGTAGTTGGTCCTGCGGTTCAACGAAAAGTAGGGTTATCCGCCATGAGTGAATTAGCCATCAATGCTACAGAATGGCGAACAGCACGTTGGGCGAAAGAAAAAGGATTGTATAATGAGGTTTTTGATGATATAAATCAAGTGGATGATTATATTAACTTCTTTTGTGAAATTCTCATGAAACATAGTCCTGAAGCTATGGCTGAACTAAAAAAAGTGTTTTGGGAGGGATGTGAAAATTGGGATAAGCTTTTGATAGAAAGAGCTGCAATAAGCGGGAAATTAGTGTTGAGCGACTATACAAAATCTGCCATTAGGGCTTTCAAAAATGTTTAACATTTGATCATAATTCAAAAACCAACTCATTCAAAATGAATAAAGTAGCTTTTTATTTAAAAGAACTTTTTATTTTTTTAAAAACTAAATTATTTTGGAAAAATTTTGGAGGCATTTTATTGTCGCTCATTATATTAGTTTTTCTAACAAATTGGTTTTTAAAAGTTTATACTCAGCATGGCGAATCCTTGCAGGTAAATGATTTTGTGGGGATGGATGTTCAAGACGCTATAAATAAGGCTGAAAGCAAACAATTTAAGGTGCAAATAATAGATTCTGTTTTTGTGCCTGGCAAAAAACCACACACCGTTATATCGCAAAATCCTATTGCATTATCTAGAGTAAAAGTGAATAGAACAATATATCTCACTATCACTAAATCAATTGCAGATTTGGTTACTTTGCCAAATCTTGCTGGAGGTAATGAAGATCTGAATCAATACCAAAAGAAATTAGGCTTATTGGGAATTAATACAAGAGTCATTGACCGAGTTTTTGATGAAAAAGTATCTGAAAATACGATATTGGATGTAATTTATAATGGCGAAAAAATTACAGATTTATTAAATTCTGGCTATAAAGCTGCAAGGGGTGGAACTATTGATTTGATTGTTTCTGAAAAAGGTGGAACAAGTATAGTTATTCCTAATTTAGTCTGTAAAAAATTTGATGCTGCCAAATTTGTTATCACCAGTTTTAACTTAAGCTTAGGTACAGTTACTAAAGACAATACAGTTACAGACGAACTAACAGCTTATGTATGGAAGCAAGTTCCTGCATACAACCCGAATACAACTATCCGTATTGGTGAACAAGTCGATGTTTATCTTACACAAAAACCACCTGCTGGGTGTGCAGGGATGATTGATAAAAATGATATTGAAACAATTGAAGACAGATAGTTTGATGAAATTATTTAGTTTTAATATGTTCGAATTGTTTTAAAGTCTAAAACCAATATTTCCTTAAACATTTAATAATCAGCTTATTATAAAATAAATTTTATCTCCATTTTTTAAACCTTAAAATTCATTTGAATTCTTCAATACCTTAAGTGAAGGATTATTATTTCTTAATTATTTCACTTACAACGAATTAATTTATACTTATAAATCTGTTATTTTTATTTGATTCATTATTGATTCAGTTTCAAAATATATGTAATTTCCTAAAAATGAAAAGCCCCCCTCTGCCTTTCGGCAAAGGAGGACTTGCTTTCATCTATATACCCCTGAAAACGTTTGCTAACTATTCCAGGACAACCATTTTCTTAGTAGCAGAGCCGAAAGATGTGTCTAATCTATAATATAACACACCAATTCCTTTAAGCTCATTCGCCTGAAGTTGAACCTCATTATAACCTTTAGCAAAGTCGCCTTCGATAACCTTCAGGGTACGACCAGCAGCATCTAATACTGATAATTTTGCAAATCCACTAGTTGGCAAGCTGAAACTGATCACAGTTGTAGCTTTGAATGGATTCGGTTGATTTTGATATAATTCGAATGACTTAGATTTGCCATTGAACTGAAGTTCAACCTTCATAATTTCATTTGACAAATTATAAGCTTCTGCATCCAAAACTCTTGAACCAACACTCAATAAATCACTTAATTGACCATTAGTTTTTGCTTTGAATGTCATTTCGAATAATACTTCATCATTATTTAATGCACTGTTAGTCATACTGTTCCAGCTAGTTATAATTGTTCCTTCTTTCACAGCTGTCAAACCGAAGTTAGCAAGACTTAAATCTTGATTTTTTGTATTGATATCAACAAAATCTAAAGCTTTTGAATCGAAATTAGTTGTGAATTGGAATCCATTCACATTCAATTGAGCTGCTTTAACTTTGAAATTCACTTTGTAAATCTGACCAGCTTTCAATTCTTGATCTTCTGTTTCGAATACAAGAGTTGAAGCACTTCTATCTATAGAAGTTGTAAATGTACTTGAATTGTATTTTGCAGATCCATTAACGTCACCAGTTTTGATTGCAACGAAATTTGCAACTGCATCTGTAGTCAAAGGATTAATTTCGCAAGTAGATGGACATTGCTCATCAAAAGGATTGTTATCCTGGAATTTATGAGCAGCGTTGATAAATCTCCAAGACATATTTCCTGATACTTCAGTAATTTGACCTAAGATTAATTTTCTCAACATCACCAAATCTAAAGTTGAAATTTTGTCATCTTTTGCAACGTCTGCAGCAATCATTTTATATGGAGAATTCAATGGATTAGTACCTAAGATATGTTGATTGATTAAAACCAAATCTAATGTAGTAACACCATTCATCCAATCTGTATTGTTTTGTGGTAAAACAGAAACATTCTTTCCAGTTACTAACTTGTTCAATGTATATTGACCACTTACATTTGTCAATCCTTTGATTGTATTCGAAATTGAAGTACCTACCTCAACATTTTCTACTGGAACTGAACTAGTATGTGATAAAATAGTACCAGTAACATTTGCTGTACCTGTACCTCCACAATTAGCACCCATATTATTTTGAACATCAATGAATGTAGTAACATAATCCCAGTTACCAGACTCATCACCTACCCAGAAATCAATTTTAGCTTGACCTAAGTCTGCACAAGTTAATGTAACTGAAGCAGATGCAGGTGGTGTAGTTTGATTTGGTGTGCCCACTCTTCCTAATCTATAAGATAAATTAGCATATGCAGTACAATTGTCTGAACTTCCATTCTCAAATTTATCTGCACTGATTGTAACTTGACCTGTAGTTGGCATTAAATCAATTGCAAGACCTTTAAATGCTAATGGTGTAGGTTTTTTCTTATCTCTAACTACAAAATTAATTTGAGCAGTTGATACGTTTCCACAACCATCTTCAGCAGTATAAACTACTGTATAATTACCTACTTGTAAATTGTGAGGACCATATCCTGAAGCAACTTTAGTACTTCCTAGGAATACGCCAACAGAAGGAACTATATTTGGCTTACAGTCAGTTACAGTCGGTACTGGTATTGTAGCAGAACCAACACAACCTGTACCTGCTATATCTACATTGAAACTTGATGGTATAAATGTAAATACTGGCTTTTGATTGTCCGTTACGATAATTTCTTGTGTATATTCCCATAATCCAACTGTTGGAGAAATATTTGGTTTGTATTGACACATATCAATAACTCTCCATTTTCTATAAACCTTGAAACAAGCAGGAGCAGAAACTGGGAAAACAACATCTTCTGGATCGCTAATAATCATCATACCACATCTATCGCTAGTTATTCGTGGTCTGTTATAACCTGCTGGTAAATTTTCTGGGCTAATGCCAGCAGCACAATTGGTTGTGCTATAAGCTAAAGGCCAAACAATATCATTTACAGTATATTTGTTATTATTTACAACAGTGATTGTTTGAGTACAAGATGAAGTTAGATTATTGATATCTCTAATCGTGAATACTCTTCTAATTGAACCATCACCACAATCTCTTATCGTACTATCAGTATTTGTAATAAACACTTGATTACAGTTGTCAAAACCTAAACCATCTATTAAAGTTTGTCCGTTTACAGTTATTGTATCTCTCTTTTGACCTAAAGTTACAACTTTACCAAATTGATTCGGTAGTCTAGCATCATCACATCCAACAGTTACGTTTGTTGGACAAACAATTGTAGGAGCTAACTTATCTAATACATTTACAGTCATCATACAAGAATTTGAGTTTCCAGAAGAATCTGTAACTAATAATTCTACCATAACTGGAGTAGGAACATCACAACATACAAATCTTACAGAGTCTGCAAATGCAGTACCACCAGGGATACAGCTATTGCTCAATCTTCTAGCTTTGTAAGAAGCAATTCCACAGTTATCATGACTACCTTTATCGAAAGATTTTGTAAATATTTTAGCTTCGCCATTTACTTTATCTAGCGTTACTATTAAATTATCTTCACAAACTGGTGTAGGACCAACTTGATCTCTTACTGTTACGTTGAAAGAACATGTATTTGTGTTACCACATGGGTCTTCTGCAGTCCAAGTGATGGTATGAAGACCAACTCTTAAGTCTGTAACTACTTCATTATAAACAATTCTACCTGTTGGTGCAACATATTTTAAAGTCCACTCACCCGAACATTGATCTGATACTGTTGGTGAAGGTACACTCATTGTACCATAACATGAATTGTTGTCAGTACTAATTGTAACATTTGAAGGACAAGTTACTGTTGGCTTCACGTTATCTATTAATTCAATAAATTGAATGTAATCTCTATATTCTGAAGTACACCAATCCACTACTCTCCATGAACGAATTACTTTCTTCGAACCTTTACACATAGGAACAGTTTGATCTGTATAGATCGCATTGAACATACAAGGATGTGTAACATTATTCCATAAAGAAATTCCTGCAATAGTTGGTCCAGTAAATACTCCAGTTGGAGTTGGGTTGCCATTTGCATCAGGAGTGAAAGCTGTATTACAAGCTAAAGTAAGATTTGTAGGCACATTTACATCTGCAAATGTTGAAGATCTGAAATAGAATCTTTGAACACAAGAATCTATCATTACTTTCCCTTTAAATCCATTAGTATCTCTAGCATACCAAGTTCTTTCTACAACTCTTTTGAATCTTCCAGAAAGTGGATCACCAGTACAACCAATTAATCTTTCATTATCTTTATAAGTCAAGTATGCACTTGGATTACAAGAAGTAAAAGCAGGTCGGTAAGTGATGTTGGTAGCAGCAGGAGTACCATCATAGCATCTAAGTGTATCACCAGAACAACTGGTAATTTTTGGTGCAATTTTGTATTCAACATTCAAAAATCCCCAACATGATTGGCTCGGAGAATACATAGTATCTCTAACAGTAGCCATCAATGTCTGACCAATATAATTGGGAGTAATTGGATTTGGAACAACAGCTCCTGCCAAAGTAGTTAGTTCTACTTTAAATGAATTTGAACACTGTGTTTTTGAAGATAATATTGTTTCAGGAATGATATCACCTGAACATGCAGGATAAGGTGCCAAAGATACGTTTACTTGATCTTGACATTTTAATGATCCTACAGGTGGGCATGATACAAAACCAGATAGGATCTCAGAAGTGTCGCCAGCTACAATGCTGAAACAATCTGAAAATCCGTTTTTGTAAATATCACTATCAGTGACATCATCACCACCTACATTTTCGTAGGTATAAAATTTTGCTGGTGGTCTAACTACCGAGATTTTATAGGATGCACCAGGAGTTAATCCTGCAATCCATAATTCTCCACCTGCATTGGTAGTATATGTACTTATTGGAGTGTTACTGCTACAGTTGTAAAGATTTACTGTAACATTAGGCTCGGCGATTTCGCCAAACTGAAAATGTCCGTCACTATTGGCATCCAGCCAAGTGAAGACGTACAATCGTTGTGCCTGCAAATTGCTAAATGACATAAACAGTAAGAAACAACCGATAATTGCTTTACTGATGATAGACATTTTAAACTTATCGTTTAGCGTCGGTTTCAACCGAAGCAGGCTTCGTCTGCTTGAAACGAAGTAAGGTGTAAGCATGGAAAATGGGTTTTAGATGAAAAAATAAAATTACGTTTCTTTAATATTAATAAAATCCTCTATTCCAAAAGTTATAGCATAATAATCAAGCACTTATGATGACGTACATCAATAAGCAGACATTATAAAATAACCTTGTAACAGAAAATGAAATTACTTTTTAATAAAAAACTGTAAGAACCTTAATATGGGTAACTTTAAATTGATATTTGGTTAATAATTCACTATTCGTATATATAACAAATATATTGCCAAAAATTATAATTTGTTTTCAATAAAAAATATTAAATAAAATTTTGATGCGTTAAAATTCAATTAATATTGTATTAAACCTTATTTAAAATCCCTTAAAATTTAGACTTTTATATATCTATAAAAAAATAATTTAGATATATGGTTATCAAATATAATATAAAAAACTTTTTACTTATTACTCATAATTAATATACACTTCTGTTGCTCCAAAGCCATATTTTGCATGATATTCATTCTTATACTCCAAAACATCTGAGGTGGAATCTAATGATTTCCATATTGCTTCTTTTAACTTTCCCTTCCCAACGCCGTGTATTATATAGAATTTTTCGATTCCCATATTTTTTGCTTTTAAAAAATATTGCTCGAATGCCATTAATTGAATTTTTATAATATCAGAATTACTCAATTTTGCATAATCTTTATATAATTTTTCGATATGCAAATCAATTTCGATAGGAAAATTGGCATAATCAAAAACCTCATTTTTGCTCGGAATTCTATTTTTATGTTGTATTTGTATGTTCTGAGATTTTTTAATAATTGGTTTTGAATCTTTCAAATGCTGTTTTGCATATTCAACTAAACTTTCTTGCTTTTGCTCTAATTTTTTTGTAATATTTTCGACTTTTTCAAACAAAATATAGTGATGCATATCCCTATTTAGTAGGGGTACATTTCTTTGTTTTTTGAAAAACTGGTTAGCTTTCAAAGAAAATTCCTTTTGTTGGGCATCCACTAAACCTTCAGTTGTAACCCTACTAATATTAATTTCAATATTTGGGCTCTCATTCAAATCATCGAATAATAAATTACCTACTTTTTTTACAGATAAGTCTGATAATTTTCCACTTTCTTCAAGTATTAAATCGTCGCCAATAAATATTGCGATATCGAATACTATTTCATGAAAGGTATCATTGAGGATATAAATAGTGTAATCTTCAATAGTTTCGTCTTTTTTATAATTGGGTTCGAATGCTAATTGAATACCTAATGATTTGTAGTGATCAAAATCTGGAATGACAATTTCGATACTTGGCTCATAATGCTCTGATTGATCTAGTTTTATGGAACTTGATTTTTTAAAAACCACATCTAATCCATCCATTCTTTCTAAGTCATCAACAAAAACTGGAATGCTTATATCAGTTCCATCTATTAAAATAACGAACATATTTTGCTCTAAAGGTCTTATAATTTTCCCTATTTCACCAGTGAATTTTAATCTTACTTTTGTACCAATCTCGTAAAACATAAATAATAGATTTTCAAACTTAACAAATCATAACTTGAGTCGAAAAATTTTTTACAAAATATTCAATATATATTTGAATTACATGTTAAAATCAGATTATTTCAATTTATTTTTGTCAAAATTGCAATTTTGAATTCTATTGACCAAATATCTATTCATTTTAATCCTAACCAACTACATATCTTAAATATATGTTTAGGTTTTTTGTTGTTTGGCGTTGCTTTGGAGATAAAGCCCGATGACTTCAAAAAAATAATACTATTTCCTAAAGCTATTCTAGTTGGGTTAACAACTCAGTTGATTCTATTTCCGATACTGACCATTCTTTTCATATTACTAATTAATCCACCTACAAGTATTGCTTTAGGAATGGTTCTGGTAGCAGCTTGTCCAAGTGGAAATGTGAGTAATTTTGCCGTAAAAATAGCAAATGGTAATACAGCATTATCCGTTACGTTAACTTCAATTTTATCTTTAATTGCAATCGTTACTACTCCACTAAGTTTTTCAATATATTCCAAAATGGTTCCAAATTCTGAAATATTGCGAAAATCTATTTATGTAGAGCCAATAGATATGGTGTTTACAATCATCCAAATAATATTAATACCATTGTGTATCGGAATGTTATTTAATTGGAAGTTTCCAAAAACAACGATGAGATTTTTGAAAACCATCAAAATATTATCATTGCTTTTATTCTTAAGCTTTATCGTATTGGGTGTTTTCAAAAATTTAGATATTGTTCAAAATCATCTTGGTTCAGTTTTTTTTATAGTATTAGTCCATAATTTTATCGGTTTATTTGGTGGCTATCAATTTGCTAGATGGGTGGGATTAGATTTTAAGACTGCAAAAACACTTTGTTTGGAAGCTGGAATACACAACACAGGATTAGGCTTAGTATTAATATTTAACTTCTTTAATGGCATTGGTGGAATGGCTTTGATTGCTGCATGGTGGGGCATTTGGGATATGATTGCTGCATTTTCTCTTGCACAGTTTTGGGAAAAAAGAGATCAAACTATTGTACAGACTCAATAGGTTTTTTTCAAATATTAATATAATAAAATGAAAAGATTTAACTGATTTTTTTTGAACAATTCTCATCATTTTAGGTTAAAATATATCTATGGAATCTTTAGTGAATAAAGTGGCAGCTAGCGGTTTGATAACGATAAACTTAGAGGAATTTTATCCAAAAATGGATATTGTTCAATTTGACATTAAGAAATATCTTTTTATGGAGCTAATCTTAAAAGAAAAAGATTTTAGAGCTGCTCTTACAGAAATTAATTGGGCTGACTATACTGATAAAGTTGTCTGTGTGTATTGTTCAACAGATGCTATCATTCCTGTATGGGCTTTTATGCTCATCAGTAGCTATGTACAACCATTTGCAAAAATGGTGTATTTGGGAAATCAAGAAGAGTTTATCAAAGCATACTTTACAAAGACCATCGATGAATTAGACTACACCAATTTTGAGCATAAAAAAATTGTCATAAAAGGATGTAGTGATAAGCCTGTACCTGCATCTGCCTATTTGGATATCACTACCAAGCTCCGACCAATTGCTCAAAGTATTTTTTACGGCGAACCTTGTTCGACAGTACCAATCTTTAAAAAGAAAGCTGAAAAATAAAAAGTGGCTTACAATCAATTGATTACAAACCACTTTTCTAATAAAATTATTTAAGAGTTTATAGCTTCACAAATCGAATATTGTCAATTTCATTATTGTTTTCATCAATTATTTTGAGCCAATAATTACCTGCTATCAAATTAGATACATTAATATTTTTTGTAAAATCTTGAATTAATACAGTTCTACCGAACACATCAGTTATTCTAATCTGACTATTTTCAAATATTCCATTGCCTTTTATTTCTAGGGTTGAAATAACTGGGTTGGGGTAAATAAAAATTGAGTTTATATTTTGAGATAAAGTAATTATATTTGAAAAAAAATAATTTCCATCTAGATCAATTTGTTTTAATCTATAATAGTTATCACCAATAAATGGCTTTGAGTCTAAAAATGAATATTTACTTATAGAGTTTGGCAAAACAGTTCCGATTGTTTTCCAATCTTGGTTGTTTTTGCTTTTTTCTATTTCATATTCCTTAAAGTTAAGCTCTGATTGAGCCGTCCACCATAAGGAAATTCCTTCTTTGATAGCCTTACCTTGAAAAGAAGATAGGGTAACAGGTAGAGGTGCTGTAATTGAAAAAGATGCTGTATAGTTAGAGCCTCCATTACTATCATAAACATTATCAGAGCAATCGGATGTTCCATTTTGATTGCCGGGTATTTGGTAATAAACTTCCATGGTGTAGGTTCCGGGACTATATGTTGTCAAGTCTAAGTTGATGCTTGAACCGGACCCCGGTTTTTGCCATTTTTGATCATTGCCACTACAACTTCCTCCACCACAAGAAAAACTTCCACTCGTACAATTGCAAAAAAAAGGCAAATTGGCAGGTGTAAAAGAGCCTGATGGTGAACCGGAAACGTAGATTCTGTAATAAAAAATAGGTTCACAAACATTACTTCCTGCATCTCTCCATGTTTTCATTTCTGCACCTTGTAGCTTCAACAAACCTGAGTTTTGTGCAAATGAACCTAAGCTTCCTGAAAATGGTTGTGAACCAATATTAGAGCCAAAACAATTGTAAAATGCACTGGAGCCATTTTTTTCAATATAAACGGCACTTCCAAAAAAGCCGTAAGCTGCTTTGGTAGCATTAGGGATTAAAAAGACGATTATAACCAAGTAAAGTAGTTTTTTCATGATAATTTAGATTTTAATAAACTTAAAGCAATTTGTTGATGCATTGTCTTTCATTTGAATAATGGAATAAACCCCATTCGGAAATTGGCTTAAATCTAAACCTTCTGTCGGAAATAAGCCTTGCCATTCTCTAATGATTCTTCCAAAATTGTCGTGTAGTTGCCACATATCATTTTCATTATCAACTCTATTCAACAAGTATATTTTATCTGATGTAGGATTTGGGAAAAGAAGCAGTTTTTGCTCTATTTTCTCCAATAATATTGGACGAATCGGAGAATAACGGTCACTGCCATCTTCATCTAAAATACGAATACGATAATATTGATTCTTGCCAAAAATTGGATTTTTATCTAAAAAATGATACTGACTATTTCCTGTTGACTTAACCTCGCCAATTGTCGTAAATCGCTCTGTTTCATCCATTCTCTCCACGATATAAGAATGTACTCCTTTCTCATCGGCAACCTCCCAATTTAGTTCTACAGCTTCATTTTTATATTTTTTAACTTGGAAAGAAAGCAATTGCACCGGTAAAGCATCATTTCGTACCCAAACGGAATAGCTGAATGCAGGAATAGTGATATGGATTTCATTGTTATTGGTGATGGTGGTGTTCCCTCCAGCATTACCAATCAAATTTTGATAACCTGTACCTGGACCTCCACCCCAAGTAGTATTGATTGCTTGATAAACGTCCAAAGGAACTCCAGCATAATTGATCGCAACAATCACATCCACACCTGCAGCTCCACCATGGATCTGATAAATCAAAGATGTAGATGGGCTACCGTTTGTCCCCGGAACATAATTGGCAGGATATGTACTACTGAATCTGCTTAAATACTCCATATCCGGTGCACCAAAAATATAGTTTTGATGTATGTAAATTAAAGAATCAATTTTTGTTTTCAAATTAATTGTAGGAGCATTTGGAATCGTAACACCATAATAATCAGGATAAAACACACAAGGAATACCAATTTGATTATTAGTGAGAAGATAAGCATATCCCAACATAGTATTATTCTGTATTGGGGTATCGTAATCATCTCCACTACAGCCGCCATACCCTGAGAGGGATTCTCTGAGATCGTGATTATTCACAAAAGTTATAGCTCTATATTTATAATCATTGATGGGATAACCCACCATGCCTGCATTAAATACATTCCTTACATCATAACCATAACAGTCCGAAGCTTTTTTAAGAGCATCTCTCAGGCTAAAATCAAAAGTTCTGACATTCGATGGAACTGAATTAACCCAATTTCTCAAATTGGATGCACCTAAATCAAAATATTCTCCCACAAATATTGATGGGCTGATTCCATTACTATTCAAATAAGTATTGAGTTGTGTGACAAATGAAGGTGGAAAGTGCTTAACGGCATCCATTCTAAAACCTCGAATCCCGACATTGTCCCAGTTCCACTTTGTCCAAGCATTCAATACATCTTGAGTATTTTGTTGGTTTTGATCATAATCATAAAAAAACAACATCGAATCCCAGTCACCATTCAGATACGTTGAAGATGCATTAGCAGAGTTTGGCTTGAAATTATCATAATTCATGGCACCTTGACCACTTGGCAATCCCGAAAAATCGGTGTATGTCTGGTATTCAACTTGACTAACAATATCTTGCCCTAAACTACTGCTCCACACTCCATATATTCGTTGGTCAGCATAACCATTGGTGTTGTTTAAAGCAATGAAAAGTGTATCTGTGCTATTAAAATCTGAAGCAGCCAGATTAAGGTGAAATTCATCGGTATTGCAAGAAGTACCAATTTCTAATGCACAAAGATAATTGATACCTAATGAAACATCTCTGCTCGACTGCCCGCAATCTCCACCACCGTTGGGTTCATTTTCATTTTCATCTGGTAGTCCTTGCCAACCTATTTTATTAGTCCAGCAATAAAATTTGTAATTTTTGCCAGAAAATCTACTATTATTTGTTTTGGAGCTTACTTTAATGTAATAATTTCCTGCTCCATTTCCACTACTGCCCCCTATTGGAATAGCCATCCTAACCCTATCTGATGGAAAAGGCTCTTTAACCGCCAAATAATAATTGGTGATATACGATTTGACAGGGTCATTTTTTTCTGCTTTGCCACCGTCTCTATGGTTGTAAACCATATCTGCCACAGTATTGATGCCAGCAGCAGAAAATGCAGAAACCATAGCATCAACTTGTGCTCTTGTTCCAACTCCGGTTGCTCCGCCACCGAATTCTCCATAGTCATATAAATCTTTTGGATCGTAGCCATTAGAGTTGTTTCCAAAGCTTGCTCTTGCTAAAGGCGGCACCCACACATCAGTAAATCCGGCATTTCCTAAGTCAGAGGCTTTGGTTTGTAATGTGTTTGCCCAGTTTCCTTTGGGATAATCCCAATACCAGCCTTGCATCATGATTGTTTGTGAACTCGAATTGAAGGAATAAATGAGAATAAATAGTATTGAAATTTTATTTCGCATAAAGACCAAATTAAGCAATTGGTCACAAATTTAATATTTTAAATGAAAAATTACAAATCTTTGTGTAAGAATTACGATAAGTAGAGGTAATTATAAATTTTTACCTTCAAACAATAAATATAATAAGGTTGCTAGTGCTATTAATATTAGCCAAAATCTAATGTCCTTATAAAAAGAAATTTCAGAATTTTGTTGTATCATTAGTTTGTTCATATTTGTTGTGTTCATAGAATACAATTACAATAATACTACATATTAATATTATTATAAATGTTCTTAAATTATCGGAATTGGAAAAAAAATTACTTAATTAATGAGATTGAATACTTTAAAAAAATACTTTTTTGTTTAATGAATATAGACAAAAACGATGCCAATAAAAATGTTAATTATATGAAAAACAACACATTAATTATTTTTACCAAGCTTTAGATATTGATTTTATTAAGCTAGGTCCTTTGAAAATCAGACCAGTATATATCTGAACTAACACTGCTCCATTATTTTTTTTAATTATTGCATCCTCTGAATTTTCAATACCGCCCACTCCAATTATTGGATACAGTTTGTTAGATCGATTGTTTAAATATTTCAGAACAGCAGTAGATTTTTCAAAAACAGGCTTACCACTCAATCCTCCATTTCCAATATTTTTGACAATCTGTTCAGATTCTTCCAAATTTGCTCTATCAATGGTTGTATTAGTTGCAATCAAACCTGCAATTTTAGAGGTTTTTACTATTTCGTCAATATCGTCTAACTGAGAATTGGTAAGATCTGGTGCTATTTTTAATAAAATTGGCTTTGGTGATGGTTTGTTGACATTAAGTTGCTGCAATTGAGTTAGAATATTCAACAATGGCTCCTTTTCTTGCAATTCCCTTAATCCTGGGGTGTTGGGCGAACTGACATTCACCACAAAATAATCCACATAAGGAAATAGTTTTTCGAAACAAATGATATAATCATTGATTGCATTCTCATTTGTTGTGTCTTTGTTTTTTCCAATATTGCCGCCTACTATTATATTTTTAGGGCGATTTTTCAATCTTTCAATCATTGCATCTACACCATCATTATTGAACCCCATTCTGTTTATTATTGCATGGTCTTTTTTCAACCTGAATAATCTTGGCTTAGGGTTTCCAGCTTGTGCTAAAGGGGTGACGGTGCCAACTTCTATAAATCCAAATCCCAATAATTGAAGTTCGTTCAAGTATTTAGCGTTTTTGTCGAACCCAGCAGCAAGACCAACAGGGTTTTTAAATGTCAAACCAAAAATATTTATTGGAGTTTTTAATTCATGAACAAATAATAATTTAAAAATTGATTTTCCAAATGGTATTTTAATGGCAATCCTAACCAAATTCATTGTTAATTCATGAGCTTTTTCGGGAGAAAACATGAAAAAGATTGGTTTGATAAAATAAGTATAGAACATAACTTTATTTTTCGAAAAAATATGCTTTTAAAAATCCTCTTCCATATGATGTTAACTGAACAATGGATGCCCAGTAACTCATCACTCCTAATCGAAAACTTTTGTAAAAAATGGAAGCATCAATTAATACAGCTAACGACCAGATTATCAATGGAATACAAATAAGGGTTGCAAAATTGGGAAATAAAAACAAACTTAAAATACATAACACCAAATAGATGGTGAAAACAGCTGGAAACCAATGTATGAGTTTTAATGCTCCTGGTTGTAGCATATCCAAATATATTCTCGTTTTGCCAAAAGAAATGATTTGCTTTGCAAACTGGATAAATGTTCCTCTCCTTTTGTGATAAACAAATGCTTCAGGAATTAATACTGTTTGGAAACCAGCCTTATTAATTCTTAAAGTCCATTCAATATCTTCGCCCATATCTCTTTTTGCAAAACCACCAGTTTTTTCCCAAACCTTCCTCGATACGCCAAGATTATAGCTTCTGAGCTGATAACTACCGCCAATTCGGTTCTTTTTTCCCCTAATCCCCCCTGTCACCAAAGTGGCAGTCATAGCATAGTTGATCGCCTTTTGAACATCAGTAAAAGAATCGTGAGCTGCATCGGGTCCTCCAAATGCTTCTATTTCAGGATGTTGATTCAAGTAAATGTCGATATTCTTCAAATAATCCTTCGGTACAATAACATCAGAATCTAAAACAATGAAAAATTCTCCTTTTGCCCTTTCAAATCCATAATTTCTTGCGAAGCCTTGCCCTTGATTGGGTGTCACAAAATACTGAATTGCTAACTTGTCTTGATAGTCCTCTACAACAGATTTAGCATCTATTTTGGAGCCATCTTCAACTATGATTACTTCAAAATTTTTGTAGGATTGATCTAATAATGATTCTAACAATTCATTGACCTCTTCTGGTCTATTATATACTGGAATAACTATCGAATAATATCTCATTGTAATTCGCTCAACATTTTCCCTCCACTCAATCGAACAATATGATTTGCTTTTTCAGCCAATTCGTTATCATGAGTGACTATCACTAAGGTTGTATGATGCTCATTATTCAAATCGAATAAAAGTTTTTGGACTAAAGCACCAGTCTCACGATCCAAATTACCTGTTGGTTCGTCGGCAAAAAGAATTTTAGGGTTATTGGAGAAAGCCCTTGCCATTGCTACTCTTTGTTGTTCGCCACCAGACAATTGAGAGGGATAATGATCGTATCTATCGGTTAATCCCACTTTATCTAATAGGTCTTTTGCAATATCTCTAGATTTACTTTTTCCGTTCAATTCTAATGGAACTAACACATTTTCAATTGCCGTAAGTGTGGGGATGAGTTGGAAATTTTGAAATATAAAACCAATCTGTTCGCTTCTTAATTTTGCCAACTGATCCTCATTCATTTTTCCCAAATCATAATCATTCAACAACACCGAGCCAGATGTAGCTCTATCTAATCCAGCACACAAACCTAAAAGAGTAGTTTTTCCACTACCAGATGGACCAATAATTGAAACCACCTCACCTGGCTCAATCTTGAAATTAATGTTATCCAACACGACCAACTCTTCGGTCGAACTTTTATATTTTTTAGTTAAATTTTTTACTTCTAGCATAATGCAAAATTAAACAAAGCTTGAGGTATAAAGTTGGTTTTCAGAATCAAAATAATAATTTATTAGTTAATAATCCTACCAATTCACAATATCAATCCCTGTTATATTTTTCTCGAACCATTTCAACGGCACTTGAATTTTATCACCTGTCCTAGTGTCACATTTGAAAAATAGATAATAAAGTTGGAGAAAGCCGTCAATATTTTGTAATAATGAATCCAATCGTTTCATTCCTCCATCATAATCGTTGTTGTTCTGTATCATTCTCCAGCAATAATAGGCTTCATCATGAAGTTCAATGATTGTCAGTAGTTCTTCGTCATTATTAAAATCAGAAAAAAATGTCTTTGCAAAAATACCGTGATGAATTCTATTTCCTTGTGCAATGGTTCTTGCCTCTTCGTATTTGAAAGTGTCGTGAACAATAGCGATAAGCCTTAATTTTTCTCTTTGATGGGGTGTAATATCCAATTTATCCACATTGTTCAGCACCTCTCTTACATGATAAGCTACCTTCCCTTCAGGATGCCCAAAACGAGGCTCACCCCAAAGCATACCATACCTAAAATCAGAAAATTTGAGTAAAGAACTTTCTAATTCATTATTTGGCAAAAGTAAACGCTCTAAGCCATCGCCATCAAGTGAAGGTCTATCGATCATTAAATTATTTGGTCAGACAATTGCAAAAATAGGGATAATTATTTTACTCCAACAATTCTTTGAAAATTTATATCTTATATAACAACCCAAAAGTAAGATGCCTATTTCGGAGATTATATGCCGATATTCCATTTTTGACTGCATCGAAATTCCAAATTAAGGATTGATTAAATCGAACGGTGATGCCGAAGTGTTTTTTTACAAAAAAAGTAGCACCAACAAGATAACTCAAATCATTTATCTGAAATTTATCAATATTGGTCACATATTGAGAGAGGGTAGATGTATTAAATTGAATAATAGATGCATTCATCAACCGACCATAGGATAGTCCTGCATGGAAATGTACTCTATAAAATGTTTCTTCAGAAACAACAACGCCATCTTCAACTTCGCCAACTCCAGTAGTTTGCCAATCTTTATAAACAAACATAAACGGAATTTCTATATAATTCAACTTGATTTTGAAATAGGGTAATTCATCATTGATAAACAATTCGGATTGACTACCTCTTTGGCTATATAGCATTTCGAGATTAAAATCCAATTTATTTGCTAACCGAATATTGCCCAATAATCCAGCATTTAAGCCAGGTTTTTTGAAGCCAAGTCTTTTATCCCCATCAATTTGAGAGGCATTTAAACCCAAAATAATGCCAGCTCCAAACCTGTTTTGAGCATAAAGCATTTGAAAATTAATTAAAAATACAAATAGCAAAAAGGGTTTCCAAAATTGATTCATCATTATATTATGAGATTTAATAACTGGGTTAAAATTACTTTTTTTTGAAATTATAACTGTAAATAAAGTTCATTATTATTCAAAAATTACAATTTAAGTATCGGATATTTGCATTGAATTAATATTTTAAATGAAAGCCACGAAAGGAAATCTTGCAAAATTAGAATCGCTACTTCAAGAGTTAGGATTTACAATTCGGTACGAAAAAGGGAATTTTCAAGCTGGATATTGTATTGTTCAACACAAAAAGATAGTTGTCGTCAATAAATTCTTCGATTTGGAAGGTAGAATCAATTGTATGATGGACATTTTAGCAGGATTGCAAATTGATAATCCTGAAAATTTGAGCAAAGAACATTTGCATATACTTGAAACAATAAAAAATAGACACTTAATAGAAATAAATTAATATTTTGAAAATCAAATTGTTAGGTACTGGAACATCTCAAGGAGTACCCGTAATGGGTTGCGATTGTGAAGTATGTTTATCTTCGAATCTTAAAGATAAACGACTGCGAACTTCTGCCTTAATTACAGATGGACAGACAGCGGTTTGTATTGATACTGGTCCTGATTTTCGTCAACAATTACTTTTGGCAAACACAAAACGACTGGATGCAATTTTGTTGACTCATGAACATAATGACCACATAATTGGAATTGACGATATTCGCCCTTTTGTTTTCCGACAAAATATGGATATGCCAGTCTATGGATTAAAACGAGTATTGGATGATTTGAAGAAACGATTTGCATACACTTTTTCAGAAAGCCCTTATGCTGGAGTTCCTAGAATTCGTACCCATGAAATTTTACCCTTCGACACATTTAAAATTTCTAATATACCCATTCAAAGTCTTGATATACTTCATGGAAATTTGAATATTTTGGGTTATTTATTTCATGACTTTTGCTATATCACAGATGCAAGTTATTTGCCGAATGAAACTATTGAAAAAATAAAAGGGGTTAAATTTCTTGTAATCAATGCATTGCATCACGAAAAGCATCATACTCATTTCAATCTAAAAACAGCATTAGAAATGATTGAAATAATTCAGCCACAAACGGCAGTTCTTACACATATTAGTCATCACATGGGTTTATACGATGAAGTTTCGAAATCCTTGCCAAGCAATGTAATATTGGGCTATGATGGTTTGGAAATCAATTTGTAAGAATAATTATTTCTTTTCTTTCTTCTTTTCTTCTTCTGTTATTCTAGAAATTCTCATACCACTCTTCAATTTTCTCGAAATTGTAGCATAAGGACCTATAACTACTTCATCTCCAACATTGATTCCACTTAAGATTTGAATATAGTCATCATCTTGAATGCCAGTTTTCACTTCAGCAGCTCTAACTGTATCACCCACACAAACGAAAACTATTTCTTTAATTTTTTTACTCAACTCCTTCTTTTCTTCTTTGGCGGGGTCTGTGGGCTTTTTGTCTTTTTCATCGCTTTCTTCATCTCTTGTAGTTACTGCTTGAATTGGTACATTAATAACGTTGTCAACTACATTCGTATTAATATCAACAGTTGCAGACATGCCTGGTCTGAATGGATGCTTTTTATTACTTGTCAAAAGGTCTGCATAAGAAGATGGGTCAACTCTGATTTTCACAACAAAATTAGTAACCTTATCACTTGATAGCGAAGCATTTAGAGCTGAAGCATCCGTTAAATTGGATGCAGAGTTTGCTATTTTTGTCACATTTCCTTTAAAAATCCTATCCGCATAAGCATCTACTTCAATATCTACTGTATTTCCAATGGCAACTCTCGGAATATCATTCTCACTTACTTCTACTTGCACTTCCATCGTACTCATATTTGCAATTCTCATTATCTCAGTACCCGTCATTTGTATTGTTCCTAATACTCTTTCGCCTTTCTTTACATTTAATTTGGAGATAATTCCCCCAACAGGTGCATAAATAGAAGTTCTTTTCAGGCTCGTTTGCATTTCTTTCAAGCCAGCTTCGGCACTTTTTACATTGAATTCGGCACCTTTAGCACTTTCTTTGCTTGCATTTATATTTGCAATTATTGCCCTAACGTTAGCTTCTAGCTGATTGACAGATGTTTGTGAAGCATCAAGCTCTTGTTGAGAGATCACTCCATCTTTAAATAACTTGCTATTTCTATTTAGAATGTCTTTGGCATTTTTAAGCTGAGCTTCTGTTTGCTCTTTTTGTGCCTTTATACTTTCTATTGATGATTTTGCATTTGAAGCCTGTGCTTTTGCATTATTAACAGAAGCATTTCCTCTTTCTACTTGCGAAACATAAGTGTCAGGATTGATCCTACATAGCAATTGCCCTTTTACTACAGAATCTCCTTCCTCTACATTTAATTCGATAACTTCACCCGATACATCAGAGCTAATTTTTACTTCTATTTCTGGGAAAATCCTACCGCTTGCCCCAACAGATTCTTTTATAGTCCTTTTCTTAACAATTTCGGTTGACACCTTTTCACCTTTGTCTTTACCTCTGTTTTTGATTATTGCAAACACAACTAACAATAATAAAGCTCCTGCAAGCCAGTAAATCAGTTTATTACTTTTCTTAGGTTTCGAATTCGACATTTGATTAAAATGATTATAGTTCTTATTTAATTATTGATGCTTAATTTTTTCCCTTCGTAATATTCTATTACTTTCAATTTGAAAATGTAATCATATTTTGAAAGTGCAACGTCCACCAAAGCTGTATCCATTGTCGTTCTAGAGGTATTGAAATCATAGGTGCTAATTGCCCCTATTTTATATCTTTTTTCTGCGTTTTCGAAAGCAGCTAATGATGCTTTATAGGTTGTTACAGATGCCTCATATTGCTTTTGAGCAGCTTTGGCATTTGCTATTGCCTTCTGGATATCAGTCTTTAACTGCTGTTTGGTTTGTTCGGATTTTATCTCAGCAGCTCGAATATTCAACATCGCTTTTTCTTTACCTGCTTTAATTGTCCCATTTTTATAGATAGGCACTTGTAATGATAAACCAATGCCACCACCTATATTTTCACCTAATTGGTTGAAATAAGGGTTTTTAGAAAACACATTATTTTGATACGGAAAATCTAAAACAGCAGGATTGTTATTGATTCTTACAGCTAATGATTGAAAATCAAGGCTAGAATTAACTAATCTTCTACCTAAATCAGTATAGTTCGTTGCGGCTGAAAAGCTAAAATATATGCTTGGCAAACTAGCTCCTTTTGCAATATCATATCCTTTCTCTGCACTCAATATCCTCAATTCGCTGGCTTTGATAATTGGCAAATTAGACTCCGCAGCACTATATACTGAGGATAAAGTATATAAATCAGGATTTGTATCAGATGGAATTTCGATATTATAACGCTGTACCTTCATGTTATAGCCTGGATCTATTTGTAATAACTGCTTCAATGACAGGTAGTTAATCACTACGTTATTTTCTGCCAATATAAGATTTTGTTCAGCCTTAGCGATTTGGGCTAACACGTCCAATTTCTCATTTTGTGGTCTGGTGCCTGCTGCAATCAATTTTTCGATTTGATCTAATTGTCGTTTGGTCTGATCCAATCTTTTAGTAGCTATATCTACTTGCTCCTCAGAAAGTACTATTTGAAGATAGGCTGCAGCAACACTCAAAGAAGTGTTATTTAAAATATTTTGAGCATCAGCTTTAGCTATTTCTACATTCACTTTATTTTGTTCTATAGTATTATTTATTCTTCCACCTACATATACTGGTGTTGAAGAACTCAGCTGAAAGCTATTATAATTAGAAGTTTGTGTAACAAATGTATAAGTTGCAGGGTTAACACTTCTTCCTAAGTTGAGACCTACATTGGACCTAAAATCTAAATCAGGATACCGCTGCTGCACACTTTGGTTCTTATCTATGGTAGCACTTTTGATATTATTATTGGCAAGTTTATAATCCAGATTATTTTGTTGTGCCAATTGAATGCACCTTTCGAGTGACCATATTTCTTGGCTAAAGCCAATATTTGTAAATAAAACAATAACGAATAGTAAAATATACTTCATGCTAACATGATTATTCAATAATGAATACAACATTAAAAATGTTTTAAATGATAAAAAAATGAATTCTATTAACTACGTTTAAAATCAGATAAATGTAGCTTATTTTTAGTATAAATTCTTAAATTATTTTACCAAAAAAAAGCCATCAACACCTTGGGGTTGGTACAAAGGCATCAAAATAAAAGAATCCATTGGCGAGTAGATTGGTCCATACTTATCTATTGCCAATTGCTCCCCTTTTCTAATTTTTTGAAAATTCTGATACCCAGGTAACATCATAAAGTCGTCTTGTGGCTCAATAGATTGCCGATAAACCAATTCGGTAGAAATAGGAAGATCTTTTGAATAATTACTCAATATTTGATTGTGTTGGTTTTCCACATCAGTATCTTTGATACAATGCAAATGACGCATTAGATTGACAATCACTGCGATTGCTCTATTCACAGACTTGGGATCGTCGTGTTGTCCTGCTTCAAAACTAATTCCAAGTGTTTCGACGCCCATATTTTCAGTAATGAAATAATGAAGTGATGTACCAAATATTCCTTTCAATAGTCCTTTCACAACTGGCACTTCGAGTTTGGTGGCAATGGCTTCGCTTTGCTTATTTTCAGCTGGAATAATGAATATTCCACCTTGAGCAGAGGTGGTATGAATGTCCAAAATTATTAATTGTTCTGGATGGTATTCCTTGATTTCGTGCCTAATCTCATGAATCAAATCTCTAAGTTCGTGATCTTCGGCGTCCAATTCATTGGCATGAGCTTTATTTACTCTTATCACATTTTCTTTTGTAAATTGTCGATTCAAATCTTTAACAATATATCTCATTCCACAATTAATGGCTTTCAAATTACCATGAATGCCGACAACTTTTCCTTTGAACTTAAAATCTACATTGGTTATTGGCTCCACTTCGAGCATTTTGATAAATAAATCAATTGCTTTGATTCCCGCAGGCTCATTTCCGTGCATACCACCTATCAGAATAATTAATGGACCCTTTTCCTCACCTGTATAGCTACCAATAATTCTTTTACGCATCTTATACATTTAAAATTTAGCAAATATCCAAATAGTAAAGTAATATTTTGGAATCAAAACAATAATTATTTGAAATTAGCACTTTATACAACAAATTTTTTACAATTCATTACCTTTGTAGTATAATTTATAGCGATGAGTAATAAAGTAATTTTAACAATTTTGGATGGTTGGGGATTAGGTGCGGTGCCAGATGCAGATGCTATAAAAGCTGCAAATACGCCATTTATGGATTATTTGCAAATGATGTTTCCACATGCTACACTAGTGACTCATGGTGAATTTGTGGGTCTGCCAGATGGACAAATGGGCAATTCGGAAGTAGGGCATTTGAATATTGGGGCAGGAAAAATTGTCTATCAAGAATTAGTTAGAATTAATAAAGCTATTAGAGATAAGGAGCTCAACAGTAATCCTGTTCTATTGAAAAACTTAAAGTATGCAAAAGACAATGACAAAGCATTGCATTTCATAGGTTTAGTATCTGATGGAGGTGTTCACTCACATATCAATCATTTGAAGGGTCTTTGCGATATTGCTCTAGAAAATGGGTTAACCAAAATATATATTCATGCTTTTACGGATGGTAGGGATACAGATCCAAAAAGTGGCATCCATTTCCTACAAGAATTGGATGATCATATTAAAAACACACCAATAAAAGTAGTAAGTGTAATTGGCAGATATTACGCAATGGATAGGGATAAGCGATGGGAGCGAATCAAATTAGCTTATGATTTGCTGGTGAGAGGTATTGGTGAAAAATTCCTTACAGCCGAAGAAGCATTACAAGCCAGTTATGATAAAGATATTACTGATGAATTTATTCTCCCTTGTGTGATCGGAGATGCTCCAGTGGTCATTCAAGAGAATGATGTAGTGTTGAATTTTAATTTCAGAACTGACCGACCAAGAGAAATTACTGAAGTACTTTGCCAAATGGATTTGGTAGAATATGATATGAAAAAACTAAATATCCATTATGTAACCATGGCAAAATATAATGAAAGCTATGAGAATGTGGATGTATTATTTACGAAAGATAATCTAAAAAACACATTAGGAGAAATATTGGCAAATGCAGGAAAAACTCAACTAAGAATAGCAGAAACGGAAAAATATCCTCATGTCACTTTCTTTTTTTCTGGTGGAAGAGAAGAAAAATTCGAGAACGAGAATAGAATTATGATTCCATCTCCAAAAGTAGCTACTTATGACTTACAACCCGAAATGAGTGCTTTGGAAATCACAGAAGCATGTATCCGAGAAATTGAACATTATCAACCAGATTTTATTTGTTTGAATTTTGCAAATACAGATATGGTGGGGCATACTGGAGATTTTAATGCAGCCATAAAAGCTGCCGAAACTGTTGACTCTTGCCTTCAAAACTTAATAAATAAAGCTATAAATTATAATTATACTGCAATAGTTATAGCAGATCATGGAAATTCTGATTTTATGATCAACGAAGATGGAACACCAAATACTGCACATACGATGAACCCAGTACCAATTATTTTGGTTGGTAAAGATGTGGATAAATACCAACTAAATTCTGGTAAGTTGGCTGATGTTGCTCCCACAATCCTTTATCTGATGGGCATAGAAAAACCAAAAGAAATGACAGGAGACGTGTTGGTGTTTTAATATTTTTTTTATCTTAGTTAGATATTTATAAAGTTTATTTTGATGAAATTATCTACGGAATTATTTTTAGGAGATTGTAAAGATCAGTTAAAGCTTATACCAGACAATTCGGTTGACTTGATAATAACATCACCTCCTTACGCAGATCAAAGAAAAAACACTTATGGTGGAGTTGCATCTGATAAATATGTTGATTGGTTTTTGCCAATATCTGAGCAATTGCTTAGAGTATTAAAACCAACTGGTACATTTATATTAAATATTAAAGAAAAGGTTATTGATGGAGAAAGGAGCATTTATGTAATGGAACTTATCATTGAGATGAGAAAACAAGGATGGTTATGGACAGAAGAATTTATTTGGCACAAAAAGAATTGTTATCCTGGGAAATGGCCTAATAGATTTAGAGATGCATGGGAACGCCTTTTACAATTTAATAAAGAAAAGAAATTTTTAATGTATCAAGAAGAAGTAATGGTGCCTATGGGAGATTGGTCAAAAACTAGACTTAAGAATTTATCTAATACAGATAAAATAAGAGATAATTCAAAAGTAGAGAGTGGATTTGGTAAAAACATATCAAATTGGTTAAATAGAGAAAAAGCTTATCCTACAAATGTATTACATTTAGCAACCGAGTGTACAAATAAAAATCATAGTGCAGCATTTCCAGAAGAATTGCCAGAATGGTTTATTAAATTATTTACAAAAGAAAATGATGTTGTCCTTGACCCTTTTATGGGTTCTGGAACAACAATTACAGTTGCTCAACGAATGTGGAGAAAGTCAATAGGTATTGAAATAATACCAGAATATTATGATATGGTTAAAGCAAAATTTAACAATTTAGAACCATCATTATTTTGAAAATATTTATTATGCGAAAAATTAATTTAAATGATATAAAACTTTATGTTGAAAATAATATAAGTTCATTTCACGAAAAAAGAATCCAAAGTTTAGATAGTTTAAAATTAACACAAGTTTTAAAAAGAAAAAATCCTTATTTATATAAAGCTAAAAATGTATTAACTTCTGAACAAATTATTAAATGTATTGTAGATGCACATATTTCTTCTAATGAAGAAACAATATTTGGTGATTGGTTAGAGGGTTTAGCAATTTATATAAATGGAATTGTATTCAGTGGTTATAAATCAGGTATTAAAGGGATTGATTTAGAATTTGATAATAATGGATTTAGGCATATTGTTACAATTAAGTCTGGTCCAAATTGGGGAAATAGTTCACAAATTTCTAAAATGGTATTGGATTTTAAAACTGCAAAAAAAACTTTAAGAACTAGTAATTCAAATTTAAATATTATTGCAATTAATGGTTGTTGTTATGGAAAAGACAATCAACCTGATAAAGGTGATTATTTCAAATACTGTGGTCAAAGGTTTTGGGAGTTTATTTCAGGTAATAAGAATTTATATTTACAAATTATTGAACCATTAGGACATTTTGCAAAAGAAAAGAACGAACAATTCATTATTTCATATTCTCAAATGATTAATAAATTTACAAAGCAATTTGCAATTGAATATTGCAATGATTTAGGAGAAATTGATTGGGAGAAATTATTAATTTACAATTCTTCTTATAATAAACCAACCAAATAAATTAAAATTTATAGAAATCTATTTGAATTTTAAATTATTTTGAATAATAAATGAAAATATAAAAGCATACATCATTACTCCTTGACTGGTTTCAAATGTGCTTTCTACTAAAAATGATAAAAATATAGTTAGGCTTAATATGGTTGCCAAAAAGTTACGATACCCTTTTTGATAAAATAAGGGGTAGAAATAAAAAAATAAAAAAAGGAACAAACCGACAATTCCTTGGCTAGCAAGTACCACAATTATTTGATTATGTGGGAGTTTTGCATTTTCGTATGTAGGATATTTTTCTTTATAAAGCTGTTTTACTTCATTATTGACATCACCTGTACCGACCCCCAAAATTGGATGTTTTTGAAATATTTCTATTCCAACTAATATCGATGTTATTCTTTCTGAATCAGAATAATTTGTGCCATTATTTTCCAAATATTGCCCAATATCCCATCTTGAGTAATTGATTTTTGTGTTGAAACTACTACTCATTTTATAGAATGCAATTGGCATCAATACAATAATTGTTATCAGTCCTAAACCAAATTTGAAGTTTTTTTGAACCAAAATAGTCTTTATCAATATCAAAATTGAAAGAATATAAAATACAGCTATACCACTTCTTACGGATAAAATATGAAGGCAAATGATAGCTAAAAAAGATTGTATTAATGCAATTCTTGCAATCCAATTTCTATTTTTTTCATTCTTGAATAAATAAAATCCTATAAAAATGCTGAATGCTAACATCAGACTAAATCGAATATGATGCAAAGGGACTGGTATGAATTGCCCTCTTGATAACAAATTCATCATGATTTCATAATGCAAAAAAAAGTTTATTACAGCAGCTAATGCTGTGATAGTCAATATACTTTGAAAAATGAGAAGTAAAATATTAAAATCTCTTTTGCTTAACTTGGGTAGTATCAAAAAAATCAGAGGGAAAGCTAGAAATGGCAATCGGATTCGGACTTTTTCCAACCAATATTCAGTATCAGAAGACCCAATCCCCCAAATAAGAGGAATTAAGAACAAGCCAATCATGGAAAGTTGGGGTAAAAATTGCTTAATATTTCCAAATAAAAAAATGAATTGAGGGTTGAAGTACAAGGGAAATTTAAGCTTCGCATCCCAACTGAATAGTGAAATAACTGATAGCCAAATCACCCCTTGAGAAATCAAAAATTTGGACCAAACTAATCCAACTATTGTAACTAATATGAAAAAAAAGGTTAGACCATACTTGTATGGCTTTTCGAATATCATCCTACTATTTTATATTCAATTTCTTCTTCACCAATTCTATAACATCTTCAGAATCATTGGCATATAAAAGATTTCCTGGGGAAACATCAAAAATGAAATTATATTTATTTTCTTTAGCAATGGCATTCACTGCATCCCTAACCTTCAAAATTATCGGTTGCAACAACACTCTTCTCTTTTCATCCATCCTTGCTTTCGCTTCCTGGCTAAATGCCGACAGCTCATCTTGCTCACCTCTCAATACAGCCTCTCGACTTTGGCGATCATTGGCAGACATGTTTGGAGCGCCATTATTATATCGAACAATTTTGTCTTCCAGCATTTTTGCCATGGTTTCACCTCTAGCAGTCAATTGTCCTTGAAATATTTGCAATTGATCATTTGCAGTTTTCGACTCTGGCATCAGTTCCAATAAATTTCCAGTATTGAGGTGTCCAAACTTTTGTTGGCCAATCAGATTAGTAGATATAAAAGCAAGTATGATTAAGAATATATTTTTCATTTTATCAAATTAATTTAAAATAAGAAGGCACAAAGTTATACTCCTACATTGATTTTTTAAATTTAGGAACAAAAATCTTTTGTAAAAACGTTTATAATTAGAAATTTGTGTGCTTCAATTGAAATTTATGGCAAAAATCATTTTATTTTTTGGTTCAATCCTTTTAAGTACTTTGTTATTTTCACAAGATGAATCGACTTTAATCGAAAAACTAGTTACAGAATATGGACTAAAACAAAGTCAACAAGGCTATTACTACAAAATTGATCAAGAAGGAAATGGCTATTATCCCAAAAAAGGGGATTATATTATGATGAATTACATAGCAAAATTGCCAAATGGAACTGTTTATGATCGGAGTGAAATAAATGACCCATTTATTTTCCAACAAGGATTCCGTCAAGTAGTGGACGGCTGGGATGCTGGGATTATCCAATTCAAAGCAGGAAGCAAAGGAAAACTTCTTATACCATCCAAATTTGCTTATGGAAGTGTAGGTGTTGGAACAAAAATACCGCCTAACACACCAATTTTTCTAGACATAGAATTAATAAAATTTATGACTCCAGCTGAATATGATAAGTATATGATGGAAAAAGAGAAAGCAGAACAATTGGCATTTGAAGACAAGATGAAAAAGCAAAATGAGGCTGACAAAATGTTGATAAAAAGCTACATTCAATTAAAAAAAATAAATGCAAGTCAAACAAAATCAGGTGTTTACTACGAAATTGAAAAGATAGGGAAAGGCGAAAATATCAAAGTAGGTGATAAGGTAGAGATTGTATATTATGGATATTTATTAAATGAAAAACTGTTTGATTTTGGATCCGAAAAAGGAAGGAATTTTAAATTTGTAGTTGGCAAAAAAAAGGTAATTGATGGCTTGGATGAAGCCATTCTGCAATTCAAACCCAACTCGAAAGGGACAATCATCATTCCTTCTCATTTGGCTTACGGACCGAGATATATTCAAGAAAAAGATATTGACATTCCTGCCAACTCAGTTTTGGTGTTCAAAATAAAAGTGGAGAAAGTGGATAAAGAATAAAATATTCTACTTTTTTTTGCCAAACCAACTGTTATAATCCAAATAATATATTGCTTTTATGGCAAATTGATTTGCTTTTGGAGTGTCGGATAAATATCGAATACTATTGATATAATTTCCTTTACCATAATATTGGGTGTCTTGCAAGCCATTTTTCCAAATCAAATTGATGAAACTTCCTGGAGCAAACTGATAGGTGAAAACAAAATCGCTATTAAATGCATTAAAATTTTCATCGTATCCTGCCATAAATTCTCTTTTTGCTAAAGTTCCATTTTCATTCAAATTATAAAAATCTATATAGTTCAATACATTCCAATAATGTCTGATTCGCCATACAATATTAGCTTTTGAGTTAAAAGCATAATTGATTGTGAGCAAATTATTCACATTTTTTACAAACCTGCTTCCAATTATTATATTTTCATCCAAATTAGTTACAAACCCAAAATTCTTTTCATCGAAATGAATCTGACTTTGGATATTGATCCTAAATTTTTTCATAAAATTGAGTGTAGCTCCGAAATCTATACCATAAAACGGATCTTTGGGAATTGGCGACTCTGCCCCTAAAATTGCTACATTAAACACATACTTTTTTCTAGTATCTGACTGATACTGTATCATTCCAAAATAATATGGAACTCTATTGAATTTCCTACCGAAAGATCTTGGCTCATAATAATCATTGTAATAAACTAATTCTGACTCTGTTATGAATGATAAAGATGAAAAATTCTTCATCTGATATTCTGTGAATCCATTCATTTTCAACTCTTGAAAATTCAATGGAATATATCTATTGACATAGTTAAATGAAATTTCTGATAGCCAATAATTTCGCTTCGGTGTTGCATTAAAATCAAAATATCTTCCAGTTAAATTATTTTCTACTATATTATTATTGAATAACAATCCTAAATCATTCGGATTAAAATATTTGCCTATTATACCATGTGATAACTCATATTGCCATAGTCCGCTCACTTTATTGAATCCAATGTTATAGCGCATCCCCAACTGTTCCTTTGCAGTCAGATTCCTGTCCCACAATTTACTTAAAGCTCCATTCCCTACAATTTCATAAGTATTCGTTTTGTCTCTCAAACTAAAACTAGCTGCAGTCACATTAGCATCTCGGTCTGCACCATCTCGCCAAACATTCGTATTGGTGAGGCTAATAGATGAAAAATTCTTTAAAAGTTGGTCAATGACAAACACATTATAATTAGTGAGTACATCTGTTTGTACTTTTCGCTCTGCACCTGTGCTGGTGTTTCTGATAATAGCATAAGTCGGTGCTGCTATTGCATTTAATATACCAATACCTGTTTTATTACTATTTCTTCCCGAAAATTTTGTTGCATTATACAATTGGCTATGTCCAGGGTTTTTCAAGATTTCTTCATTATTCGATAGCTCATCACTATAAATATAATTTCGTGGTCTTGCCCCTATTCTTCTCGAATAAAATATTTCTCCTCTATTAAATAATTCTGTTCCTTCAGTAAAAAAAGGGCGTCTCTCATCGTAACGAACTTCGAATGGCGACAGATTTCGAACAATATTATCAGACTGGACTTGCCCAAAATCTGGAATTAAAGTTGCATCAATGGTATAACTCTCATTTACTCCATATTTGATATCCATCCCACCATTGTATGAATAAGAATTATTATAATTCACTGGATTATAAGCAGTTGGGATACTATTGGAATAACCAGCAATATAGGGGCTAAGTGCCAATCTTAGTGGGGGCTTCACTCCTTCTACTCCTTTTAGATTTCCCCATTGATTAACAATTCCGTCAACTTTTGGGTTCACAGGGCTCCAAGTGGACAACTCACCAGTCCTACTCACCATTCTCACAAATTGGATGCCCCAGTCCTGAATTTCCTTTTTTGGAAAACGAATCATGCTAAACGGAATCTTTATTTCAACACACCAACCATCACTATTGATAGAAACTTCGCTATGCCAAACGCCATCCCAGCTTGCATCAAAATCTCCAGATAAATGCCTCCCATCGAACTGAACATTTGCAGCCGAAACGATCAATTTATAACCATTCAAATCGTCATTATAAGTGTCCAAGCCTAACTCGAAACGGTCAGCTCTTCCTAAATTATCTCTTTCTGTAATGTCAGTATATATCTTATTTGGCTCATTATCAAACAGGTAAGCTGCTACATAAATTGCTGTATTATCATACATAACTCTAGTTTCTGTTCGAAATGCACTTGGTTTGCCAAAGGCTGGTTGGACTGTTATGAAATCGGTATTTACTTTTGCATTTTGCCAACAAATATCATTTATTTTTCCATCTATTCTAGGTGCATTCTCTGTTCTAGTTGCAAATGCTTCACGAAGAGGTATTTGACCAAATAGAAAAAATTGTGTCAAAAGGAAAAATAATAATAAAGTTGTTCGCATAAAATCAATTCAGTAAAACAAAATTATGTTTTAGTCGAACTTGTAAACGTAAAATTAGATAAATGATAGGATTTTATAGATTTGTTAGGAGCTATTTTGATCCTAAATCAATTTTAGTTGCAATAAAAAACGATCTCCCAAGGCTAATATCTCTTGTTGTAGTCGTTCCAGAATGCGGTTCGCCTGTTGCTGAATAAGCGATTTGTTTAACGTCAGCCAAGTTCTTTGCACCAATAGTCAATTGTATTCTTTTAATTGGCTTTATGGACAACGAAATGTTTAGATTATTCCAACTACCAATGCCACCGAGCATAATTTGGTTATTATCTGTTTCGATATATTGTGGCAAATAACCATTGTATTTGTGCCAAATAGTGAAGATTAATGATTTAGAGGGCAAAATATTGACCCAGAATTCATTGACAATATCTGGAGTCCAAAGCAATGTTTTGTAATTGGAAGAATCCTTTGATGCAGTATCAAAATAGCCAGTATATAACAAGGTGGTAGAAAAGCTCAATCTGTTTTTAAAGATAAAACTTGCATTGATCGATCCGCCAGCTGTTTTCCAGTTATAAAAATTTTTATAACCGTACTCATTGCCTTTACCTATCTGAACCAATGCAATTTTATCATAAATTGAATTATAAAAACCATCTAAATTACTTCTTATTTCATAATTTTCTTTGGCGTATTTATATGCAATTTGCCCCCATAAATTACGACTGCTTTCTGGTTTAAGATATTGATTGCCAATAACATAGTGATTTACATCAATAAACTCGAAATACAACTCCTTCAAGTCAGGAGAGCGATAGCCATAAGCATAAGATACTCTGGCATCAAATCTCGAATTTATCTTATAAAACATTGAAAATGATGGAATAAAAGCATAGCCATAATTATCATTTTTATTCAATCGAGCACCTGCCTGAAGTTTTAGTTTTGATAGTGGTTGATATTGCAAATTACTAAAAACACTTAGATTATTGATTTTTGCAAATTTGCTCAATGAATCTGCTTTTCTAATTTTATTTCCTGTAGCTTGTTCATAAAAATTTTCTAACCCAAACTGATAATTCAATTTAGATTGTGCATAATCACTAGCTATCGTTGCTCTAGCTAACCAACCAATAGATGATGCTGTATCTTGCTCACCCACAACGGTTTCTGTGCTGCTATCATTAAAATTATATCGATCTCTTTGTTTTCTTCTGAAAAATCCGTCATATCCAATAGTGGCTTGAATAGAATGATTTTTCACACCAGAATATTCCCCTGAAAAGTTAACGTTCACTCTTTTCGTAAAATACTGATCGTCAATACTATAAGGTTTGTACTGAGGTCGAATGACACTACCCAAATTCACAACTTTCTCATCGAGAAACCTTGAATTTAAGTTTAATTTTAGTTTGTCATTGGGTTTATAAACTGTGTTGAATTGAGCTGCATATTGCTTTTTCGGATTCCAAATCTGATCCCGACTACTTCCGGACGAATCTGGCTTAAATTCAAGATAATTTCCTATCAGCTGAATATTCAATTTTTCAGAATTCATACCTAACAGAACGTACTCGGTATGTAAGCCTTGCGACTCATATTGTCCTTGTATGGTTGCAGCATACTTTTTTTGATTGTTAGGTGTAGTAATAATGTTTATCACTCCTGCAGCAGCATCAGAGCCATACATCACTGATTGTGAGCCTTGTAGGATTTCAATTTTCTTCACACCAGCAAGAAGGATTTGGTTGATATCCATACTACCATTTTGCTTTCCAACGATTGGTACACCATCCACTAATATCTTAAAATTCTGACCATTCAATCCATTCATGGATATTGCTCCTCCTAAAATTGGGTCATTATTGATTTTGATATTCGGTTGGGTTGCTAACAAATCTCCTAAAGAAATAGAAGCCTGTCTTTCAATTATTTTCTGATCTAAAATTCTTACATTTTGAACCGTTTTTCGAATATCAGTTGGCAAAAATTGACCAGTAATAACCACAGTTTGCAAATTTCTTTCCCAATCCACCGAATCCTTATTCAAGGATTGGCTAATCAAAGGAGTTGGAATCCATTGAAGAGCCAAAGTTGAACAGAAAATTATGAAAATATTTTGCAAACGCTTCATTTCTAAATACTTATTTAATAACTGATAATTTCTTTGTCACTACGTTATTTCCAATTGTCAATTTCAAAAAATAAACTCCACTTGGCATCTCTCCCACTTGCTCATGAATTACATTCAAGCCAGATGGAATTTGGTAATTATGTTTCCAAACAAGTTGATTATCAACTGAATAAAGCTGAACATCCACTTTTTCATCTTTGGCATTATCCAACAAAATATCAAAATTTTGAACTGTAGGGTTAGGATATACAGATAATTTTGTAGAATTTACATCAAATTCATTCGTTGAAGTGGCTACAACAAGTTCTTTTGCAAAAACTGCAGTACCAGTAGAACTTCCTTCGAAACCGATAAAATAAATTTTGTAAACTTCTCCATTTGCTGTCTTTACGAAGTAAACTCTATCCATTGGAACATCCCAAGAAGCTCCTCCAAAATATTTCCAGTCGTGGCCAATTATATCCAATTCCGATTTTAAGCTATCCTTATATTGAGAAAATTTAGCACCTGCTTGGTCTGTCGTAAATATTTTTGCAGCTTTCACATCAGGTCCGTTCAAAATGCCCGTCAAAGTATAGTTAATATAAGAACTTGAAGCAGGGTCGTAAAGCTGAGTAACATAGCGTTGATAGATCAAATCTACAGGATAGGTTGGGAAAACACTTACAAAATCATTTTTATCGAATGAAAAATGTACCAATGGTTTTCCAGCATAATCAGCTTTTTTCAAAGTTATTGTTTTGCTATTCGATCCATCCAGATTAGCATAAGTAAAGGTATAACCAACAGCATCTAACTTATTGATCATGAACTTAATGTATATTCCATTCCTCTTAGCTATTGCAAAAACTTTGGTTCCATCCACCTGGAATTTAGCTGGATTATAAACGCCCCAACCAAAGTCGAAAGGATTTGTTTTGCTTCTTGACACATTGAATGCACCGTCGTTTTTCCAAGATAATTCAAGATTAAGCAATTCATATTTCAAAAAAGTATCAATGACAGGTATGTTGTCGAATGCAGATACTTTAGCGTCATAAACCATCAATCTTGGTGCTGCTTGACCATTCACCAAACCTCCACTTTCATTCATAAACACTCCTGCAGTTTGTTGGCTGCTGATGTCAAATGCGATATCCCAAGCTGTATTTGCAACTTGAGTTTGAGTGTTTTGCGACAAACTAATATATGCTTGTTGAGCATACCCACTGCCTGTCGAAATTTCTTGATAATCTTGACCAATTGCTTGTAGAGCAACAAAAATTAAAAAAAGATATTGTAACGATTTCATCATAATATTAAAATAACTTAAAAAAATTATGCTGCAAATTTAGTCGCTACAACAGGACAAAACAGATTTTAGGAAGTCATCTATTTGTCATATTTTGTTTGAAAAAAATTATAATTTTGATGATATTGGTTACTAATCAGCTATCACTACCAACTTTTCCGTTGCCAACACTCTAGTTCCAGACTTTTGTGGTTGCCTAAGCTGCACCCCATACACACCACTTGGTAGTTTGGAAATATCTAACTCAGCGATATAAGCAAAGTCGGGCATCATATACCGCATTACAATTGCCCCACTGACATCAACCACGACCACTTCCGTTTTTATAGTTGGGTCGTATTGAGGGAGGGTAATATCAATTTTGATTATAGTTGATGATGGGTTCGGGAAGAGTTTGATGCCAAAATCTTCTGGCTTTATATCTTTGGTAGCAACACTAACCGTATCGCAAGGGCTGCCTACTAATTTTCCTAAATTAAAATTTGGATAATTTGGCAAGGCAAAAGCATGTAGTGCTGGCAAATATTGAGATCTCCTTTTGAAATCACAAGCTACTCCCTTTTCATTAGGCTTTTCTATAGTATGAAGAAAATCTTCTCCACTCATCAAACTCATATATATTTTATTATTTGGAGCTAATTGTAATTGATTGAAAGCATTAGGTATTCCTAAATTCATATCTATATTTGGATCATACTGCGTTATCAAAGTTTTACTCTCTGCAATATTAGGTGAATGTAAGTCAAATTGATATAAATAAAATGTTCGGCTCACATATAAATACCGACTATCAGGAGAGTTAGCTATTCCCATTCCTGAGTTATGTGCAATTTCTTCTTTTTCACCTTTGAAATCGATATTTCTGAAATTACTAACTGTTCCATTACAACGATTAAAATCATAAATCCAAAGTCCATTCAAATGATTGTAAATAGCTAATTTTTTACCATCGTTTGTAAAACAGGTGACACCACTATCAAAGGGGTCATAAGCAGCACCAGTAATATCAAATACATTGTCTTGTACGATACCATCTTTTGTAAACAGAAAAATATGTCCTTTTCGATAATCAAACTCAACTGCAAATATCCACCAATCTCGACCATTTCCATGCCTACAAGCTGATATATTGCCAGGTTGAAATTGCTTTGCATTAGTAGCATTATGACATTTTTCTAAAACAGTAACTATATTTTTATTTGTAAAATTACATCTGGCATAAGCAAAGTCATTGGCATATGATCTAATAGTATCATTAATAAAATTAAAAACAAAGAATTCTTTATTTTCTTTTTCAGGAGTAGGAAGCATTATATTTGCTTGAAATGCACCATAAGTACCGTGTTTCAATATATAGGGTATAAAACTCTCATCAGTGTGGCATACTAAATTTAATGACCCAGGGATAGTATCTCCACTAGCATCCTCAAGCCAAAAGCCCCTTGAATGACAGATCAAATCACCCTCCTTGTTGCATAAAGATGCCATTGTTGCACTATACCCAACTGTCAAATAATCTAAAGTAGCTAGAGGAGGGTCATGCCTGAAATCCAAACTTATCCCATTTTTAATTTTACCATTATCGCCACTATAACCTAATTTCCAAATATTGTCATATTTGTTTTGTGCATATATTATGTTTGAAAATAAAAAACTAATTAATATTAGATATTTCATAACTCCATGTTTTTAAATGAATTAAAATAACCTAGAATAGATCCATTTAAGAATTTTCTAAGATGAATTCTTTGAAAATTAACAATTTCTATTCTCCAAATATATTAATTTTTTAGAAAAATTTCAAATAAATATATTGTCAGAAAGGTATTCAATTAAAATCCAATTTAGTTTATAAACTAAATTTATACATCAAAACATAAAATAAGAAAATAATAACTGCATGTAGCAGTAGCACCAAAAAATATAATCTGTTCCAAGTTCCCATGATTGGTGGGGTGTCTTTTTCTTCTGTTTTCATGCTCTTGATTTTAGCTCATTAAAAAAATTACTGTCATCCAAAATATCATATAAATAATCCTGATAGGATGCAAATTCAGGTAAGTTATTGTGCCCAGCACCGACTATTGGCAACAAAATGGATTGTTCCTTTACGAGTTCATGTAGCATAACTCCTTGATTGTAAGGTATCAACCTATCTTTATCGCCATGAAAAATAAAAATTGGACATTTCACTTTTTTTATATATAAGTCTGTTCTTATCTTATACTTCAGCAACAATTGTATGGGTAAAAAAAATCCATAACGATTGATTTGATATTCGAAGCTAAAATAAGGGCAATCCAAAATCAATAGTTTAGGTTTGTTCCATGAGGCAATTCGAGTTGCCAACCCACTACCTAAAGAACGTCCATAAAGTATAATATCTTGTTCATTATATTTTTCTTCCAGCCATTTATAGGCTTGCTGAAGGTCATTGTATAAGTTTTGCTCGGTTCTTTTCCCTTTGCTTTTTCCAAATCCTCTAAAATCCACCATGAAAAAATCATAGCCTTTTCCTACAAAATCTTTAGCAAATTTTCCCCAACCTTTGATACTTCTAGAGTTGCCTTTCACATAAAAAACCACTCCTCTGCTATTCGGAATCTTGAAATAAATTCCATTCACATAGCCACCATCTTCCATATTCAAATGTATCTCTTCAAAAGGAAAAGCATAATTGAAATTGAAATAATTGGGTAATTTTTCGGGTCGAAAAAAAAATAGATCTTGAAAGAAATAAAAAACAAGGCAAAGGCTTATATAAACAATTGCAATAACGGCTAATATGGAGGCAATGAACATCTTATCTCAACCTATTCATCGAACGAACTAATTTTTCATCTTTCTTAATATATCGCAATGCCAAAATTCCGAATAACACGACCAAAAAAGGAATAAAACTTCCTATAGATGGCACTAAAGAAATATTGCCGCCCATCCCTTCGATATTTGCATAAACATCCAAGGCAGCAAGAATAATCATTACTATTGTCAACATCACTGCTGCTATCACCAATTTGGATTGAGTTGGTCTGTTTTTATACAAAAAAATGGCTATGAAAAAAATTATTGCTGCCGACACTCCTACACCCATTAAGATTTTGTCCTCTGGCATCGTCAATGCCCCATCGCTGAGTAATTTCCCCGCTCCACCGCTATCGCCATTTACTCCAATTAATAACATCGAGCTGGACAATAATGATAATAAAGCAGCCGAAGCAAGAATTAAAAATATGGACTGAATTCTTTGTAACATAATCTAAATTTAATCATTTGAATGACAAAGATAATTTCTTAACACAAATTTTAAGGATAATTCCCTATCAATCTAATATCTTAGCTTCTATAATTTTTTTGAAATGAGTACGGTAAATATTAGTCCAAGATTGAGCTATTGGGAAAATGAAATATATTTTAAAAATATAGATATATTTATCATTGGAAGTGGAATAGTTGGGCTCAGCACAGCTATTTCGATTAAAGAAAAAGAGCCTACTGCAAATATTGTAATTTTGGAAAGAGGTGCTTTGCCGATGGGAGCTAGTACTAGGAATGCAGGATTTGCCTGTTTCGGAAGCATGACTGAGCTAATAGAAGATGTGAAAAGAGATGGCGAAGCTATGATGCTCGACCTCGTCAGCAGGAGATATAACGGACTAGAGTTACTCAAAAATAGAATTGACCCCAATAAAATGAATTATCGCCATCAAGGAGGTTACGAAATTTTTAGAAGTGATGATCTAGATAGTTTTGAAGAATGTATGGATCATTTGAGTCACTATAATCAGCTAGTAGCACCCATCACTGGATTGAAAGAGACCTATATTCTTGCTAACAAAGAAATTAATACTTTCGGATTCAAAGATATTGATCAAATGATATTGAATCAAGGTGAGGGCGAATTGGATACAGGATTAATGATGGATGAATTAATCAAATTGGCATATAAAATGGGCATTCGAATTGTGAATGGAATCAATATTGAAAAATACGAAAGTTATGCTAATGGAGTGAATCTTCTTACAGATAAAAATTGGGAATTGAAATCAAAAAAACTAGTTATTGCCACCAATGGATTTTCAAAAAATCTCTTACCCCATATTGAAGTAACCTCTGCAAGAAATCAGGTGTTGATAACTGAACCTATTCCTGGCTTAAAGCTCAAGGGTTGTTTTCATTATGATAGAGGCTATTATTATTTTAGAGAAATCAACCAACGTATCCTGATCGGTGGCGGAAGAAATCTTGCTGCCAACACGGAAACTACTGATCATTTCGGAATAAATAATATGATACAAAGTGCACTAAGCCAATTGCTCCGAACCACAATAATTCCTTATTCTAGTTTCGAAATTGATATGAGATGGAGTGGCATTCTAGGTCTTGGTCCCATCAAAAAACCTATCATAGAAAAGCTTGACCAACAAGTAGTTGTAGCTGTCAGAATGGGTGGAATGGGCGTTGCCATTGGTAGTTTAGTTGGTGAAGAAGCTGCAAAACTTGTTTTGGAATAGGGTTGATTTTCTTTTTAAAATCCTTACTTCTTGGCAATATATATTCCCATTATTTATCTCTATCTATGGAAATTTAGTTGTGTAATATTTGCTATTCAAGAAATAATATATGGCTTGCATTCTAGTGATAATAATTAATCACGACTTATTTTCACTTTTTTAATTAATAATATTTTTTAAAATAAAAAAAGCCATTATATTTGTAGCGAATTTTCGCTGGAATATAAAATTTTTTAAAAAATGTCAACTATAATCGAACCAACAGTATTGAAAGGTGGTGAATTTATCATAAAAGACTCAACATTTGATCAAACCTTCATACCAGAGGATCTCAATGAAGAACAACTCATGGTAAAGCAAATGTGCAAAGATTTTCTTAATCAAGATATTGAGCCAAATCGTCAAAAAATAGAGTTAAAGCAAGATAATATCACTGTTACGCTTCTCGAAAAAATGGGTGAGTTGGGGTTGTTAGGTTCTCACATGCCTACTATTTATGGTGGTATGGAAATGGATACGAATACGAATACAGTGATTTCTGAAACCTTTGGTCCTAGCGGTAGTTTTTCCACTCCGTTTGCAGCACATACAGGGATTGGTATGTTGCCTATTCTATATTTTGGGACTGAAGCTCAAAAACAATATTATCTTCCCAAATTAATAACTGGTGAGCTCAAAGCTGCTTATTGCTTGACTGAGCCTGGATCGGGATCGGATGCACTTGCTGCAAAAACAAGGGCAGATTTGACTTCAGATGGAAAAAATTATCTGTTGAATGGTCAAAAAATGTGGATTTCAAATGCTGGCTTTGCTGATATTTTTATCGTTTTTGCAAAAATTGATGGCAATAAATTCACAGGATTTATTGTAGAAAGAAATAGTGATGGCTTGACTTTGGGAGCTGAGGAAGATAAACTGGGCATCAGGGGATCCTCCACTAGACAGGTATTTTTTGAAAATACACCTGTTCCTGTAGAAAATATCCTCGGTGAAATTGGGAAAGGACATCTTATCGCATTTAATGCACTAAATATTGGGCGATTTAAATTGGGAGTAATGTGTATGGGTGGCTCAAAAGGTTCGATTAATATGAGTGTGAAATATGCTAATGAAAGATTCCAATTTGGTCAGCCAATAGCATCATTTGGAGCAATTCAATACAAATTGGCTGAACAAGCTATTCGTACATTTGCCTTAGAATCAACTTGTTACAGAGTTTCAAACTTGATGCAAGACAAAAAGCAAGAAATGTCGGATAAGGGTTTAGATTTTGGTCAAGCCCAATTGGAAGCAGCTGAAGAATATGCAATAGAATGTTCCATAATTAAAATATTAGGATCAGAAGTTGTGGATTATGTGGTGGATGAAAATGTACAAATCCATGGTGGCATCGGCTTTTCTGAAGAATATGCAGCTGCTAGAGCCTATCGAGATGCAAGGATCAATAGAATCTTTGAAGGCACTAATGAAATCAATAGAATGTTGATGGTGGATATGCTATTGAAAAGAGCAATGAAAGGAGAGTTGGACATCGTTACACCAGCTTGGGCAGTTCAGAAAGAACTTGCATCAATGCCTTCATTCGACACACCTACAGGTGATTATGCTGCTGAAAAACAAGCATTAAAAGAATACAAAAAGCTAGTATTAATGGTAGCCGGTGGAGCTGCAAAAATGCAAATGGATGGCAAATTAAATCTTAAAGAAGAGCAAGAAATATTGATGAATGTGGCAGATATGATGCTAGAAGTTTATAATTGTGAGTCCTTGCTATTGAGAGTAGAAAAGCTAAAAGATCATCCAAATAAAAAAGTAAGCCAAGAGCTTTACGAGGCTATTTTGAAAACTTATTTTCACGATGCTAATCAAAAGATGTCGAAATTTTCAACTGATGCATTATCCTCTTTCGCAGAGGGGGATTTGCTTAAAACATTCTTAATGGGCGTGAAGCGATTCACGAAATACCCACCAGTAAATATTAAACAAACTAGACGCCAAATTGCAGCTGCACTAATTGCTGCAAATGAATATTGTTTCTAAAATTTTTGTTTGACGAATAATAGGAATTAAATCCCTTAGGTGTAAAAGTCGATAGGGATTTTTTTCTTTCTAATTGGTTTGTAGAAAATTATTAACAAGATTTTCTGCATTAATCAAGGTTTCTTCCAAAACATTATTCACCAAAACTGCATCAAATCTATCTTCATACGTTAGTTCTCGAGTAGCTCTTGCTATTCTCTTTTGGAGGCTTTCTTTCGATTCTGTTTTCCGATTTCTAAGTCGATCGAATAATATTTCTGGAGTGGGAGGTTTCACAAAAACCACTAAAGTTTCATTGGGATAAGCATTTTTGATGCTCACAGCTCCTTTTACGTCGATATCAAAAATTATATTTTTTCCAGATTTCCAAACTCTATCAACTTCGCTTTTAAGCGTTCCATAGTATTGATTATCATATACTTCTTCCCACTCCAAAAATTCTTTGTTTTCTAGTTTTTGCCTGAATTGATCTAGTGAAATGAAATAATAATCCAACCCATCAGTTTCATGTTCTCTCTTTTGTCGAGTAGTGGCTGATATAGAAAACCCTAAATTATCGAACTTTTTCAATAAATGCTTCACAATAGTAGTCTTACCAGCTCCCGATGGTGCAGTGAAAACGATTAATTTTTTATTATTCATACGATTGATCGAAAAAGAAGTGCAAAATTCCGAATTTGAACGTTCATTTCAAACAATAAGCTCATTTATTGTTAAAAAAAAAAGAGAAACCCAGAAGGATTTCTCTTTTCTAATTGAACAAATTTATGATTAATATTTCACTGCATCTACTCTTTTCTTAGCTTCTTCCACCATTTTCTTAGCTTCTTCAATAGCTTTTTTAGTAGCATCTTGGTCTTTCAAGTTTGTCTCGATATCCGACTCTGCTTTCTTTATTTTTGCTCTATAATTTTCTATATCTTTATGTAGATCTTCATTGTTGCCAATTAGTTTTTTTAATTTTTTCTCTACATCTTTCAATTTATCTTCTTCATCTTCCAACTTATCTTTCATTACTGTTTGTTCTGCTTGAGTAGCAAATTTTTTCATCCATCCAATTGCTTCTTTTGCTTTGTCTGGCTGATCTTTTGAGTTAAGATATGCTCCACCTAAGTCAAAATATGCAGTCATATTCACTCCATTACTTGCATTCTCAGAGAATTGAACATAAACATCAATCGGGTTTACATCTCCACCAATTGTAGGCATTTTGGCATCTATCAACCAATATTCTTTACTTTTTTTATCGTATTTATCGTCTTCTTTTTTTATATCTTTTATAAATTTCTTCCAATCTTTTTCAACAGATTTCATTGTAACATTCTTAATATCAAGGCTTAATCCATTTTTGTTTCCTTGACTCATCGATTTTTCAACATCGCTTACTTGTGCAAAACTTATTGCATTGAAAAAAAACAAACTTACTAATGTAATTAAAAAGTGTTTCATTAATAATGATTTTAAATATTTGAAATAATAGTTATGACGAGCAAATTTACAAAAGCAACAGAATAAATGTTTTTAAACTTATTCACACTAATGACTTTTTTATCTTAAATTTGCACCGTGAATCATCACAAAGCTAACAAATAAAACCAATTTAATTTTATGTTTTTTGATCTTACAGAAGAACAATTGGCTGTAAAAGAGGCTGCAAGAGAATTTGCTCAAAAAGAACTAAAGCCAGGTGTAATAGAAAGAGATAGCCTCATGAAATATCCTACTGATGAAGTCAGAAAAATGGCTGAACTTGGGTTTCTAGGTATGATGGTGGATCCTAAATATGGCGGAGGAGGAATGGATACTCTTTCTTATGTGTTGGCAATGGAAGAAATTTCTAAAGTGGATAACTCTTGCTCCGTAATAATGTCCGTCAACAACTCATTGGTTTGTGCTGGTATTCAAAAATATGGAAATGAAGAGCAAAAACAAAAATACTTGCCAAGGCTTGCTTCTGGTGAATGGATAGGATCATTTTGTTTGTCGGAGCCAGAGGCTGGGAGTGATGCTACGAGCCAAAGAACCACAGCTATTGACATGGGAGATTATTACTTACTTAATGGGACAAAAAACTGGATAACAAATGGAGGTACATCAAGCCTTCATATTGTAATCGCCCAAACTGATGTGTCTAAGGGTCATCGAGGGATAAATGCTCTTTTGGTAGAAACAGGTTGGGCAGGAGTAGTCATTGGAGCAAAAGAAGACAAATTAGGAATTCGATCCTCCGATACCCACACCATAATGTATAATGATGTTAAAGTGCCAAAATCGAATAGAATTGGCGAGGATGGGTTCGGATTTAAGTTTGCAATGAAAGTGTTGGCAGGCGGAAGAATTGGAATAGCAAGTCAAGCATTAGGTATTGGTGCTGGAGCATACGAACTTTCAGTAGCTTATGCAAAAGAAAGAGAAGCATTTGGCAAACCTATTGCTCAACATCAAGCCATTGCTTTCAAGTTAGCTGATATGGCTACTGATGTGGAAGCTGCTCGATTAATGGTTTACAGAGCTGCTTGGCTCAAAGATCAAGGATTGGATTTAGATACTGCAAGTGCTATGGCAAAATTATTTGCATCTGAAGTAGCAATGAAACATACTGTAGAAGCTGTACAGATTCATGGAGGGTATGGTTATGTAAAAGAATATCATGTGGAAAGATTGATGAGGGATGCAAAAATCACTCAGATATATGAAGGTACTTCAGAGGTGCAACGCATTGTAGTTTCAAGAAATGTATTGAATGGCAATCTTTATTTGCCAGTTCTATAAAAAAGAAGACATCGGATGAAATATTTTATCCGATGTCTTCCAATATAATCTATTATAAATTTAATTTTTAGACAGTTAGAATATCTTTTTCTTTCAAATCTAGATAGTGGTCTATTTTTTCTGAATATTTATCAGTAAGATGCTGCACCACGTTTTCTTTTTCTTTACCTCCATCTTCTGGATATCCATTTTTAACAGCTTTTTTGATAAACTCATTGGTATCTCTTCTAGCATTTCGCACACTCACCTTTGCTTCTTCGCCCAAATGTTTTGCCTTTTTTACCAGTTCCTTTCTCCTTTCCTCAGTAAGTGGCGGTATCATAAGACGAACCATCGTACCATCATTCTGTGGTGTCATTCCTAGATTCGCTTCAAAAATAGCTCTTTCTATTGGTGCCAACATACTTTTTTCCCAAGGTTGAATTACCATTGTCCTCGAGTCGGCTACAGAAATGTTCGCAACTTGACTCATTGGTGTAGGGGAGCCATAATATTCTACTAAAATTCCCTCTAGCAAAGAGCCTGATGCCTTGCCAGTTCTAATTTTGTGTAGCTCCTTTTGCAAGTGTTCAATAGCATGTTCCATTTGTTCCTTGGCAAAATCAATATGTTCATTAATTTCCTCAGTGGTCATAGCAAAAATTTCTTTTTTATTAAAAATTATAAATTACTTCCCCATTGTTTATTGTGATTTGCTGATATTGCTCTAAGCAACTCACCACTTCTTCGGGGTCAACATCACTTACATCCAAACTATTCTGAACCCTAATAAATTGTTTTAGGTCATATACTTCTATTGGTCTTTCAATAGTCCTTTTTAACTGTCGGATAGTGTCAATTGCCGTTTGTTCCACCACATCCTCATCTTCGAAGGAGGTAGGAACCGGAGTGGTAACTGGAGTAGCAGCATCGGGTTTGTTTTCTTGTTGATTTTTATTGACTACTCTCTGACAACTTCTTCCATCATTACGAATCAGTTGAATGAGATTGTCAAAATAACTATCTTCACTTAATATTGCAAATTCTACATCTAGGTATTTATGTTCATGCAATTTGCCGATCCAGAATGACATGAAAATTTTCATAGTAATATCTATATTCTTTTCATTACATTCAACTGGAATCCATTTTATCGTTTTACCAAGTACTTGTAGTTGGCTGACAATATGAAATGGAATAGAAGTTTCTTTATTTGATATAAACAAAAAAGCTTTGTCACAAACTTTGTCTAACTTTTTAATTTTTAGTTGTTTAATATCTTCATAACTCAAGAAAATATACCTTCTGATTGTCCGATTCTTCATATACAAGGGCAAATAATGTTTGTTATTTTCGCCAAATTAGAACTTTAAGCACTAATATCAAAATTTAATAGGTAAATTTTATTTATTTTGAAAAGATTAGTCCTAACACTAATGCAATACATCAATTACAATACCTTGCCCAAAAACCGAAATACAAATATTAGATTTTTTCTTAATATTTTATAACAAAAGAATTACAAATTCCTTAATCATTACTTCTACTTCCCATAAATCTAAGGATAAGATAAAGTAGTGTCACAAATGCAGATAGAGCAGCAACCACATAAGTTAAGGCAGCCCACTTTAGTGCATCTTTTGCTCCTTCATATTCTTTCCCAACAGTATAATTTGTAGAAGATAACCAGTTCAAAGCCCGATTGCTTGCATCAAACTCAACTGGTAAGGTTATTAAACTAAATGCTGTGGTTACACCAAAAACAATAATAGTGATAAGTAAAATAGTAGTATTACCTTGAGCTCCGAACATCCCTATTGCCAACATTAACAAATATTGCTGAAGTGAGGCTGCAATATTCACAATTGGAACAATGGCAGATCTCATCTTTAACAATGGATAAGAAGTGGCATGTTGGACGGCATGACCACATTCATGAGCAGCAACTGCAGCAGCAGCAATACTATCCGTACCATATACATTCGAACTCAGATTTACTGTTTTGTTTTGAGGGTTATAGTGATCAGTTAAATGCCCTTCCACAGATATTACTTGCACATCATGTATGCCATAATATCTCAACATATCCTCAGCAACTTCCTTGCCTGTCTTTCCATTTCGCAAGCCAATCTGACTGTATTCATCAAATTTACTTCTCAGTTTACTTTGAATAAATGTGCCCAATAGAGTAAATATAACAGTGATTATTAAATATCCCATCTCTTATTTTTAGTGATAAAAACAATAATTATTTTGAAATGTTCCCTAACAATGAAATTTCAAATCATATTAATTCAAAATTGAAAAACCTGTATATTTTTGTAATACTTCTGGTATTCTAATTCCCTCTTCGCATTGATAATTCTCTATAATAGAAGCAACAATTCTAGCAAGAGCTAAAGCACTACCATTTAAGGTATGAATCAATTGAACTTTTTTGTTCGCATCCCTATATTTGGTTTGCATCCTATTGCTTTGGAAAGACTCAAAATTAGATACAGAGCTAACCTCAAGCCAACGTTGCTGGGCTGCCGAAAATACTTCAAAATCGAAAGTCAAAGCTGAAGAAAAGCTCATGTCGCCACCACAAAGTCTCAATATTCTATATGGCAATCCCAGTTTTATTAATATTTTCTCCACATGCTCCAACATTTCAAGGTGAATCATATAGGAGTCTTGAGGATTAGAAAACTGCACAATCTCAATTTTATCGAACTGATGAACCCTATTTAATCCTCTTACATGTGCTCCATAAGATCCTGCTTCTCTTCTAAAACAAGGTGTATAACCAGTCATTTTAATTGGTAATACTTTTTCTTCTAAAATATCACCTCTAAAAATATTCGTTATTGGCACTTCGGCAGTTGGTATTAAGTAAAGATCGTCTTTTGTCACATGATACATTTGAGCTTCTTTGTCCGGCAAATTCCCAGTTCCTCTTGCAGAATCTTCATTGACCATCAAAGGAGGAATAATCTCTTCATAACCAGCAGCATGGGCTTCGTCCAAGAAAAAATTGATTAATGCTCTTTGGAGTTTTGCACCTTTACCTCGATATAATGGAAAACCTGCACCGGTAATCTTTACCCCTAACTCAAGGTCAAAAATATTATATTTTTTAGCTAACTCCCAATGTGGCAAAGGATTTTCTCCTAAGTCAGGAATGGGAATTTTGCTCATTTTATAGACCTCGTTTTCTTCTGGAGTTTTGCCTTCAGGAACTGATTCGTGTGGCAAGTTGGGCACTGTTATCAATAAAGATTCAATTTCAGCTTCAGATTGTTTAAGAACTTCTTCGAGGTTTTTAACATCCGATTTTATTGAAACTACATTTTGTTTGACTAATTCAGCAGCATCTTTTTGACCATTCTTGATCAACAATCCTATTTCTGTAGCTAATTTATTGGATTCAGCTTGAAGGTCATTCAAGTTGGTTTGAATAGATTTTCTTTCATTATCCATTGCGATTAATCTATCTACAATTATCTCAGCATCTTGAAAATGCTTTTTTTTCAATCCTGAAATAACTCGCTCCCTTTGGTCTCTAAATACTTGAATTTGTAACATTTGCTTATGAATTCTGCTTTATCAAAAAAAATAATTAATATTTTTGCAAATATACTACTTGTAATCAAAAATATATTTTACTTTTGCCAATGATATCATGTCATTTTGTTTGTTATTCTATTTTAGCTTTGTAACATATTGACAATCTTGATATTCTAGCTTCATTATTTTCTATACCAATTTTATCACAACCTTTATATATTGTTATTTCATTGGTGGAAAGTTGAAAAAAGAACATTCAGCACATTAATTTTTAAAACGCCTAGAAACATATTGAATTTAATTATGACCAATTTTTATATTGAATAAATTTACTTTTCTAATTTACTAATATCATTTCATCATTAGATATGTACGACATTCTGCAATTAAACGACATGTTGCTTCCAGAATTAAAGGAAGTTGCCGAAAAAATCAACCTTAGTGGCTACAAACGCCTTGGCAAACAAGAACTTATAATCAAAATTTTAGAAGAACAAAAAAATAGTCCTGCTAAATCAGAAGAAGCTCCTGTAGTACCTGAAGCTCCTAAAAAAGAAGCAAAAAAAAGAGGACCCAAGCCTGCTGCTTCAAAAATAGCTTCAACAGAAACTCCTGTTGTTGAGACTGTGGTAGAGCCTTTAGTGCATGAAGAAAAAAACGAAGAGATTCAAGTGGTTGCAGAGCCAGAATCTAATGAAGAGGTAAATACGATAGTAAATGTTAGAGGAATTACGATAAATAAAAGAAAGAAAATCAACCCAATTAACATTGCAAATCCTGCGGAGTCTGGAATTCATAAGCAAGAAAGGAACGATAATACAAGACCAATTGCCAAAATAGAAGAAAGTGAATTTAAGCAAAATAGAGTTCAAGAAGGCGATAGAAGAAATCATAGGAAAGACAAAAACGATCTTAGGACAAATAATGACCAAAGGACCGAGCCTCGAATACACAGAAATGAAAATAGAGAGCCAATCAACAGAGATCAAAGAAATGATTATAAGAATGAAGAAGCTCAAGAAAGAACAAAACAAATTGATAACCAACAAGTAGAAGACACTTCTTCATTCTCAGCTGATAATAATGAAAACAGAAATAGAAATGATCGATTCCAACCGATCAAAAAAGAAGTGCCTCGATTCAATGTAGAATTGGATGGCGTTATAGATGGTGAAGGAATTTTAGAAATGATGCCTGATGGCTATGGTTTCTTGCGATCTGCCGACTATAATTATCTTAGTTCTCCCGATGATATTTATGTATCACCTTCACAAATTAAACTATTTGGACTAAAAACAGGAGACACTGTTAGAGGGGCAGTTAGACCACCAAAAGAAGGCGAAAAATATTTTGCCTTATTGAAAGTATCCAATATAAACGGATTGGATCCGAAGGATGTGAGAGATAGAGTGCCTTTTGATTATTTAACACCACTATTTCCAACAGAAAAGTTTAATCTGAACACCACTGTTAATGGTAGAGATTATGGCAATAGAACAATAGATTTGTTCACACCAATTGGTAAAGGACAAAGGGGATTGATCGTTGCTCAACCTAAAACAGGAAAAACCTTTTTGCTAAAAGATGTAGCAAATGCGATTGCTAAAAATCACCCAGAAAGCTATTTGATCGTCCTACTAATTGATGAAAGACCAGAAGAGGTGACAGACATGAGAAGAAGTGTGAATGCCGAAGTAGTTGCTTCCACCTTCGACGAACCCGCTGACAATCATGTGAGAGTGGCAAACATAGTACTTGAGAAAGCAAAAAGATTAGTAGAATGTGGGCATGATGTAGTGATACTATTAGATTCGATCACAAGATTAGCTAGAGCATATAACACTGTGGCTCCATCGAGTGGAAAAGTGCTATCAGGTGGGGTAGAAGCAAATGCTTTACAAAAACCGAAGAAGTTCTTTGGTGCTGCCAGAAAAATTGAAAATGGTGGCTCATTGACAATATTAGCAACAGCATTGATTGATACTGGCTCGAAAATGGATGGAGTGATTTTCGAAGAGTTCAAAGGAACCGGTAATATGGAATTGCAACTCGATAGAACATTGGCGAACAAAAGATTATTCCCAAGTATTGATATTACAAAATCAAGTACGAGAAGGGATGATTTGTTATTGGATAAAGATACACTACAAAGAATGTTCATTCTTAGAAAGCATCTTGCAGATATGAAGCCCGATGAAGCAATGGAATTTTTGCTCAAACACATGAGAGGAACTACAAATAATGAAGAATTCCTTTCTTCTATGAATGGATAAGCTGAATTATATAAAATTTTAATAAAATGCCAATACGATTAATTTTGTATTGGCATTTTTTATATTGTTCAAAATAATATTATGAAATTGTTTTGAAAACTTTAACATTAATTTAAACCTATATCCTATTGATTTCTAATATAATTTACCTCAACTTTGGTGAACTTTTTAAAAAGAACATATTCAATTTTCTAACTTAAATTAAAAAACATGAAATCAGTTTTTTCACGTCTGTTTATTTTCATTTTTCTGTTTACATTTTTTCAAAACCTCAGTGGACAAAATCTATGCCTTCCATCAAACTCTTGCTCGAATGCACCAAAGATTTGTTTGGATGAATTTACCTATTTCATTGATGCAACCAATGGCAACTCCAATTCATCTGCCACTACCCCAAATTGTTTTGGTTCGAAAGAAAAAAAATATCAGCAATTCTTTGCATTTATGCCAACTGAAAGTCAACTAATCATCCAAATTGAGGTGCTTAATCCTCAAAAAGGTACCGTTTTAGAAGCTGCTATCTTGGACAATTGTTCTAGTGGAAATCCACCACTATCTTGTGATACAAGTAGCATAAAAGTGTCAGTTGGTCAAAATGTTAAATTCACTCCAGGACAAACTTATTATTTGGTGTTAGCTGGAATAGCATGGCTTAAAACAAATTATAGGATACATGTGAGTCCTAAAAGTGCAATTCAATCTGGTGGTCCACTTGTGCCATACTTATCCTTTATTTCTGGTAAAGACATAGTCGAATGCCCTGATTACCTATCAGATTACTCAACCAATTTGATCGAATGTGCAGTTACATATAATTGGACAATAGAATCTGGGGCAGCAGAATTTGTAGATGACCTAAGTGGTAATATTACTGATATTGATATTGCAAATCCAATGACAAATATTTCTATTACTGGACCAAAACGAAATAATGTAAAAGTAAGATTCTTAGGCACTGGATCTGTAATACTTTGCGTTCAAGGAACAAATGGTTGTCAAAACACTTCAAAAGTATGTAAAACAATTACAGTAAAAAGACCTCCAGATAGAAATTTAGCGATATATCTTTGTGCTAAAGACTCTGTATATATCAATGATACCTTGCCAAATGGTCCATTTTATGCAGGATATCCTTGCAGAACTGCCGAAAAATACGATATTGAGAAAATTGATCAAAATGGTTGCAAGTACACTATAAAACTATCTGTTACTCAGTTATGTACAGATAATTTTTACAATGCAGACTATTGTGATTGTCAAAATATTAGACCATTCCTTTTAGATTCCAATCAAGTGGATTATTGTTTAAAAAATCTTACAACATTCGGTAAAGAGTTTATCGATACTCTAAATACTTCCAATTTGAACCTCAGTAGATTTTTCATTTTAACCGACTATAACACTACAAATGGGATTAATACTATAATTGAAACCAGTAAAAATGGCATTTTCAATTACAATCCTTCCTATATTACTGGGAAAACATATTATATAACTAGTGTGGTGGGCGAAGTGCTTTTGGATGGAAGTATTAATTATAACAATCCAACAAAGTGTTTGATGACGAGTTGTCAACCTATTCGCTTTTTGGATGCCCCATCTTCTAGTGTGTCTGCTGCCTATAATAAAGTTTGCGGAAGATTGGCTCAACTATATGCAAATGCAACAAACGGAAGTGGAAAATGGACAGTTATTTCAAAACCATCAAAAGCTACTTATCAATTTATTCCAAACGATACTGATCCTAATGCTCAGTTTTCAGTTACTGAAAAAGGAAATTATATCTTGAGGTGGGTGGTGAGTAATGGAAGTTGCTCAGATACAGCAGAGACCATCTTAAATATTCTAGATAAACCAACTTATAAAAATCTGGACATCAAATGCAATCAAAGTGGAACAACTTATACTGTCAATTTTAAAATTGTCGGAACTCCACCTTATAAACTATTGAAAGGCTCTTCTTTAGGATTTATAACAGGCACAAATTTCATTTCGTTTCCTATAGCAAGTGGAAAACCATATCAAGTTTTTATTAAAGATGCTCAAAACTGCGATACTCTTATCCTAAAAGGAGTTCACTCATGTACAACATTTGGAGAAAGCTCAATTATTGATCGAGAAAATGAAGCAAACATTGAAGATCCATTTAATTATTCAATTTCTCCGAATCCTACAAAAAATGATATTTGGGTGAAACTTTCTATTCCAATTTCTGGAGAGCTTTACATTCGAAATATCGAAGGAAAAGTAATGAAACAAATTAAAATCCAACCCGACCAAAATGAAATATTGGTGCAGATGAGTGATTTGGCAAATGGATATTATACATGTCAGATCATATATAAAGACAAGATCTATAGCAATAATTTAATTATAAATAGAAATTAAGTTTTTTTTTGCACAAAGAAAGGCAGTTCAATCATATGAATTGCCTTTCTTATGCAAAATTTAACAATTTTCCAAGTTCATGAAAGATATTTCCGAAATCAATTTTTTCAGATTCGTTTTGGTTTTTTATTTTGTAATATTCGTTTTGACAACGCCACATATCGAATTGAATATCAAGGATATTTAATATTTCTAAAATTTTATTTATCAAATCTACTTTAGACTTATCCAACTGGTCTGATAGCGTCAATTGTTGTAATTCAGCATATATTTTGTTGCCAATTTGGTGTCGTAAAGAATCTTTGTGTGTTATTTTCAAATTTAATAATTGTAAATAATTCACAATTTTCTCCAAATCTTGAATATTTAAGTCCTTTCCCTTAAAATAGTTTTGTAGGTCAATATTCATTTTTAATTGAAAGGTATCTTTAAATATTTCTGGAACTCTTAGTTGATTATCTATTAGACTAATGATTAATTGATAATTATTATCGAATAATTCTTGATAGAAATGCTCTGTTTCTACAAGTGATTCATTCATTATTAAATCAAAAATTCTAATTTTTTCATCCAAAAATAAATTCCAAAGTGTGAATCGAACATTCCCAAAATAATTTTGCATCTTCGAAATTAGCTCGGCAATATTATCTTTCAGAAATACATGTTTCAATTCTAATTGCATTGAATCAAATGTAGTTTTGTCCATGTCTTCGGATAATTTTCCGATCAAATGATGCTGACCGAGATACAAAACAACAAAACTAAATTGTTTTTTGAACAATGTGATGGTAGATGTCACTGTGAATCGACCAGTAACCAATGTGTGTTTTCCAATTTTATCTTTGTCAAAACATTCTCCAATTGCCTGATAGTTAAATATTTGCATTCGCTTTGGAAATCTTTCAAAAACAGATGCAATCGAAAGATGCCTGCCCACATCGGCAAGATGCACACAGTTTGCTTTTACGATTTGTTTATAAGCAATCGACCCATTTTCATATACATTGCTCGGAGCCAAAGCTAACATTTTCTCAAATTCTGTTTCCAAATCAATGCCATTTAGCTGCTTGGCAAGTTGCATTGCCCTCAAAGCATATTGTAAGATTTGGTTTGTCTCGATTCCTGAAATTTCATCGAAGAACCAACCACAACTAGTGTACATCAACATTGCATTTCGTTGCATTTCCAATAGGCGGAGGGCATCAATTACTTCTGCTTCAATGAGATTTCGATTGGCATGCTTAGAGAAAAATTGATTTCTGATCCATTCTGATCTATCCAAAACAATATTGATGTAGTCGTTTCTTGCATCTTTTGGTACTAAGAAATATTTATGAGCATTATCATTATATAATTGAATTAAAGCATCTCTTAGCCAATCTAGTGCATTTCTAAGCGGGGCTCTCCATTTTTGATTCCAACTTGGGTTGTTTCCAGTGCAGCAGCCACAGTCATTTCTCCATCTTTCTATTCCATGCACACAACTCCAAGAACTATTTTCATGAATTCTTATTTCATAAGTTGGTGGAAACAATTCCAAATATTGACTATAATTCGTAATAGAAACATTATCAATAGATTGGATATAATTGATGCAGTCCGATAATGCCATTTCACCATATCGATGATGATGCCCATAGGTTTCCCCATCTGTCGCAATATGTGATAATTGTGGCTTATCATTATTAGAAAAAGCTGAAATTAAAGCATTTGCAAATACTTTTCCATTATTCAGTAATCCACTGAAAGCAACCGACTGAGAGATATTCCCATCATAAAAAAACAAGCTGATTGATCTACCAGATGGTAAAATACATTTGTAGGATTGTGTTGTATCCAAATTATTGTTTACATCCTGCCACTCCGATTGATCATTTGCCCTAAACTGTCGTGCCTGTCTTGGTGCTAATATTGTAAAATCTATTCCATGGTCACACAAAATTTCGAGAGTTTGTGTGCAGACAGCAGTTTCGGCTAACCACATTCCTTTAGGTTTTCTTTTGAATCGACTTTCAAAATCTTTGATTCCCCAAATCACTTGGGTAATCTGGTCTGATTCGTTTGCCAATGGCATTATTATATGATTATAAACCTGAGCTATTGCTGAACCATGACCCCCAAAATGAGTTATGCTTTTTTTATCGGCTTCAAGTATAGATTCATAAGTAGATGGGTCATTAATTTCCATCCAAGAGAGCAGGGTCGGTCCAAAATTGAAACTAATAAACTCATAGTTGTTGATAATTTTGGTAATTTTTTGAGTATCATTTAATATTCTAGCGGCAGTATTGGGTGCATAACACTCAAAATTTATTCTTTCATTCCAGTCGTGAAAGGGCTTTGCTGATTTTTGAATTTCAACAAATTCCAACCAGGCGTTTTCCCTTGGAGGTTGGTAAAAATGCCCATGAATACAGATATATTTGTTATTTTTTTTCATTTTTGCAAGATCAAAATTTCTACTCTTCTATTTTTCTTTCTATGCTCATCGGTGTCATTTGCTACTATGGGTTTACTACTACCATAACCTTTATGTTGTAATCTGGTTGCTAAAATATCTCTTTCTAATAAAAATTCTTTGACTACCAAAGCTCTTTCTGCTGACAATTTCAAATTATAATCTTGACTACCAGTATTGTCTGTATGACCTTGAATTTCTATTTTCATATTGGGATATTTTTTCATAATAGCAATTAATTTATTCAACTCCTCAATAGAGCGGGGCAATAATTCTGCTTCGTCAAATGAAAAATAGATATTTTCTAAAACGATTGACTTCCCTTTTTCAAAAATTTTCTTTTTAAGATCATTTTTTTGAGGAGGATTAGGTAAGATTGGTGGAATTTTTTTCAACAAAACATCATCAATATAATAATATGCATAATTCAACGGCTTATCAACAATGGCATGATGAGCGGTTGTCAGGCTATCTGGATAAAAATTTCCCATTATTAAATAATCAAGAGCTTTGGTTGCTTTAAATTTTGCACTAATTTTAAGCCAATTTCCTAATGGGTCTGACAATATTTTTTTTGTAATAACAGTAGGGTCGAGCTTTAATAGAATATCTTCCTTTGTGATTATTGGATCTTTCGCAAATGCAACACCTAAATTATTGATATTCATTGATTTTTCAAGGTGAGTTACCCAAAATTCCAAATAGTAATATTGACCAACAATGAGCGGTTCGATCAACTGAATTTGGATATATTCTCTGCAATGTGGTTTGCCATTTGTGCAACCAAATAAGGTAAGTCCCACCATACCCGATCCTGAATGTGGCAATTTTTCTCCAAAACCATATTTTGCCCAAGAAGGTGGCACTTTTGTTTCTTCGTTATATACATCAGGAGATGCTCCAGTTGGTGATTTCCAATATTTCATTGCTTTATTGAAATCCTCTCCTTTATAGAACCAACCTATTTGATAGGCATATTGTAACTCAAAACTTGGATTAGGAACCAAATTAAGTTTGTCCTCCAAATTTTGTGCAAAACTTACAAATGCCGTCAAAATGAAAATTATTGTAATAATTTTATTCATATAAATTGATGTCATTCAACTCACAATATATTAAAACGAATTTTAAATAAATTAAGCCGCATTTAAAAAATATTTTATATTTCGATTATCAATCAAATTTAGCTTAATTTCAAAATTTTATTTTGTAGTTAGAATTATTTTTGTTTAATTTTGCATAAGAATATAGAACTGCTGTATAAGTTATGGAATTAATGGAGAAAAAGCAAAAGAGTAGAGATGATCTGAAAAATAATATTTTGCAGGTGGCAATGGGGTTGGTAGAAAATGATGGTTGGAATGCCTTATCAATGCGAAAAATTGCAAATCAGATTGATTATAGTGTGCCTATCATTTATGAATATTTTGATAGCAAAGAAGTTTTATTAGATGAATTGCGACAAAAGGGATTTGAAATATTAAACAATTATCTTAGAAAAAGCCTAGAATCAGAAAAAGCACCTCAAAAAAGAATCAATAACCTAGCTAAATCTTATTGGACATTTGCTATGGAATATCCATCTTATTATCAACTCATGTTCAATTATGATTTTATACAACTAGAGCGTAAAGATAATGTAAGCGAAAACATGCTTACCATTGCGATTTTTAAGGATGCTATTCATTGGCTCGCCCCTACTTCAAGATATGATGAAGAGCTAAGTATGGAATTAGTAGATTATTTATTAGCTTTGCTGCATGGAATGATTACTCTTGCAAACAATAAATCTACATTCGATAAAAACTTTGAATTTAATAAATTAAAAAAAGCAATAGAAAGATTTATTCGCAGTGTATCTTCTTATTAATTAATGAGTTAATGATAAGATGAAGACTAAAAAAGATATAGTTGACAATTGGCTACCCCGATATACTGGCAAAACACTACAAAGCTTTGGTGATTATATATTATTAACCAATTTTGCTAACTATGTTGTCAAATTTGCAGAAATGCATGGCGTGAAAGTAGAGGGTGAGGATAGACCAATGCAAAGTGCTACTTTCGAAAAAATTACAATTATAAATTTTGGCATGGGCAGCCCAAATGCTGCAACAATAAGTGACTTACTCACAGCTATTATGCCAAAAGCTTGCTTATTTTTAGGAAAATGCGGTGGGCTTAGACACGACAAAAACAAGGTTGGCGATTTGATATTACCCATTGCAGCAATACGAGGCGAAGGAACATCTAATGATTATTTGCCTCCAGAAGTACCTGCTCTTCCTGCCTTCGCTTTGCAAAAAGCGATTTCAACAACTGTTCGTGATTATAATTTAGATTATTGGACTGGCACAGTTTATACTACCAACCGTAGAGTTTGGGAACATAATGAAGTTTTTAAGGAATATTTAAAAAACTTGAGGTGTATGGCAATTGATATGGAAACAGCAACCTTATTCATTGCCTGTTTCAAAAATCAAATTCCATGTGGTGCCTTATTGTTAGTATCAGATATTCCAATGATACCAGAGGGAGTGAAAACTGAAGAAAACGATAAGAATGTTACCACTCAATTCGTTGATTTACACCTGAATATAGGAATTGATTCTTTGAAACAACTGATTAACAATGCTCAGACTGTAAGACATCTAAAATTCTAATTTTGTAAAAACTTTCGAATATAGGTTACTTTTTAGCTAACTCATCTTCCTTATTTGTGAAGTTATTTGCGAATGAATTTCCCATTTCATCTGCCTGTTTTTCTAACATTGGGTTATCATTGATTGGCATATTTTTTACAGAGTTTGTAGGTTGCACCATGCCATCATTTTGCTGAATGACATGAGCAAGTTCATGACCAATCAATGATTTTCCTTCAGTGGATTTTGGATCATACTCACCACTACCGAATGAAATTTCACTTCCTTTGGTGAAAGCTCTTGCCCCTAAATTATCAGCATCTTTATCATTTGTATGAATTTTTACATTCGACAAATCCCGACCAAAGCTCTTTTGAGCCTCTATATTTAAAGAATCTGGTAATTTATTTGAATTATTTGTCGTGTCATTTTCCTTTTTCTGTATAATATCTTCATTTTCATCCCCGAATGATTTGAATTGAAGAGCAGGCGGGGCAAAAGATTGCCCTTCATTATCTTTATTTTGTTCATAATAAAAACCAGGATTTTTTTCTTCTGCGGTTCTAGATGCGAATTGATGTTCCATTTGGCATAGATTTACAATGGTAAAGATTACCGAAATTTTTAAATTATTGTTTTCGTTTACAAATTTAATACTAATTTAAAATAACACAAAATTAGTCGAGTAAATTAATTACATATTATTGCAAATCAGAAGTTTAACGACTATCTTTGTAAGTAGAATCCACCAAATGAAATTATGACAAATCTTGTATTAAAGAACCCTTACCCAGGGTTCGAGAAAGGCTTAAATAAGCCTTTTGGCGCATCCGATAAAGAATATTTTTATGGTCGCCAAGATGATATAAACAATATAAAACTGAAGCTTAGGCAAAATAAATTACTTTTGTTAAGATCATTGCCCAGAGCTGGTAAAACATCTTTAATTGAGGCAGGGCTCATCCCAACATTAGAATCCAAAGGTTATTTAACGCAATATAGTAATGTTTGGAAAATATTAAGAATTGATTGTAAGGGAGATCCGATTAAGAATGTAGCAGAAGCATTTGCAAATGCCGCATATCTTTTCAAAAACAAAATGCAACCCAATCTTGAAGAAATTTACTATTCTCAGTTTAATATAAAAGATACTGCATTAAAGAATCATCTTGAGGAAAATGCAGTACTTAAGAAAATTAATTTATTGATCGTCATAGATGATTTTTATCATTTGTTTGAATCTGTATCAAACAAGGATAAGTCTATAAAATTTCTAAAAATGATTTATCATATTAGTTTGTCCAAGTCATTGTCGGTATATATGCTTATTTCTGTCAATAATAATGATCTTAGAGAGCCATTATTACTAAAACATCCCGAAATGCTTAAAAAATTTGATTCTTGTATTTATCAATTACATAATTTGGATGCAAAAGATCTAAAAAAGGCTATACTAGAACCTGCAAAAAAAGAAGATGTTGTTATAGAAGAAGATGTTTGTCAGACAATTATGGATGAAATATTCCATCAACCCGACCAGTTACCTAAGTTACAAAGATATTTGAATAGAACATGGTGGGAGTTTAAAAATCATAAAAACAAGGAAAGTATCATTAATTTAAAATTGTTCAATCTTGCAAATGGAACAAGCTCCAAAAAAATAGTTGAAGAAATATCTAATTATGAAAACCCAAATTATAATCAAATAGTAAATATTGATGAAAAAATAATACATGTAAATGATTTTCAGAATAATACAGCCTCAACCTGTCAAGATATTTTTGACAATTTTGATGTTTCACATCAAAACTGTTGTATGATGACAATTGGTATATTGGCAAATCTTCAAAACAAACAAATTAGCTTCGAAGATATTTCATCCATTACGAATTCAAATAGACAAACCATTACTGATTTGTTATATAGTTTTAATAAAATATTTTCTCAAAAAAACGAACATTTAATCCTTAACTTTTCAAAAGAAACATTGATCAATGAGTGGAGTATTACAAAAGAGTGGATCAATAGGGAAAATGAAAATAAAGTTCAATATTTATTCATTTGTAATGCGACAGTTCGACATTATATTGAAGAAGAACCACTTGAAAACGTTATGACAAAAGTTGATTTGGTCAACGCATTGCTCTGGAGAAACAAATTCAAACCGAAAGAAGTGTGGGCAAATTTATATAATAGCCAATATGAAATGGCGATGGATTTTTTAGACAAGGCAAAATCTGAGCTCAATATTGATGAAAAACTAAAATCAGAAGAAATAGTCAATAAGTCAAATATTGAAAAGCCAAACTATATCAATCTGAACAAAAACAAACAAGATATGGCAAGAGAAGCCAACCCAATTAAGAAAATTGTACTAAAAAAGAAATAAAATAGGGGAACGAAACCGCCCCCCTATATAAAATATTTTAATTTTCTTTTTTCTTTGCAGCTGCTTTTTTAGGGCTGACCATGACAATCATTCTCCTACCCTCCATTTTTGGCAATGAATCAGCTACACCAAACTCCTCCAACTCTTTTAAAAATTTGAGCAATAATAGTTGCCCTCTATCTTGAAATACTATAGCTCTTCCTTTGAATTGAACATAAGCTTTTACTTTCGAGCCTTCCTTCAAAAACGCAGTTGCATGTTTAATTTTAAATTCTAAATCATGATCATCAGTATTCGGACCAAATCGAATTTCTTTAATAACAGTTTTTACAGAGTTGGATTTCAGCTCTTTATCTCTCTTTTTCTTTTGATACAAAAACTTATTATAATCGGTAATCCGACAAACTGGTGGGTTTGCATTCGGCGATATTTCTATCAAATCCAACTGTAATTCATCCGCCCAATGAAGTGCTTTTCGAATTGGATAAATACCTGGTTCAATTTTTTCACCCAACCTTTCACTCAATTCATCTAGTGCATCACCAATAATCCTTACTTCCGGAACTCGAATCATATCATTTATTCGATGTTCTAATTCTACTGGTTTCTGAGGCAATCTTGGTCCCCTATTAAATACTTTTGCCAAACGATTTTTATTTTAATTAATAATTTAGTTTACGTTTTGTTGTGCATTTTGAATAATCAATCCATCTTTATTTTCGTTGAGATGAGCTTCTAGCATTGAACCTTCCGCAGGATTTTCATTCAAAATAAAATCAGCCAATGGATCTTCAATATATTTTTGTATAGCCCTATGTAATGGTCTTGCTCCGAACTGAGGGTCAAAACCTTTCTCAGCTACGAATTTTCTAGCTTCATCTGTCAACACCAAACTATATGTCATTCCCTCCAATCGCTTATATAAATCTTTAAGAGCAATATCAATAATTTTGAAAATGCCATCTTGTTCAAGTGAGTTAAAGACAATTACATCATCGATCCGATTCAAAAATTCTGGTGAAAATGTCTTTTTTAATGCTCTTTGTATTACATTTTTTGCATTATCATCACTAGACTCTACTCTTGCTTTTGTCGCAAAACCTACTCCTTGACCAAAATCCTTCAAATCCCTAACACCAATATTGGATGTCATGATGATTAAAGTATTTTTGAAATCAACTTTTCTTCCCAATCCATCTGTTAATTGCCCATCATCAAGCACTTGCAACAATATATTGTAAATATCGGGATGAGCTTTTTCAATTTCGTCCAATAATACTACTGAATATGGTTTTCTTCTCACTTTTTCAGTCAATTGACCTCCTTCTTCATAACCAACGTAACCTGGAGGAGCACCAATTAATCTACTCAATGAGAATTTCTCCATATATTCACTCATATCCACTCTAATCAAAGCATCATCCGAGTCGAATATATAACGGGCTAAAGCTTTTGCCAATTCGGTTTTTCCGACACCTGTTGGACCTAAAAATATAAATGAACCAATTGGTTTCTTAGGATCTTTCAACCCTAGTCGATTTCGTTGAATGGCTTTAGTTATTTTTGAAATTGCTTCATCCTGTCCGATTATAACACTTTTAAGGTCATCGGTCATTGTCACCAACTTCTTGCCTTCTTTTTGGGCAACTTTGTTGACGGGGATTCCAGTCATCATCGATACCACTTCGGCAATATCTTCTTCAGTTACAGGGAATCGTTTTGTTTTTGATTCTTCCTCCCATTGGTTTTTTGCAAAATCAATTTGGCGAATTAATTTACTTTCGGCATCTCTTAGGTCTGCTGCTAACTCGTATTGTTGATTCTTAACGGCTTGATTCTTTTGTTCTTTTACTTCTTCTATTTTCTTTTCAATTTCCTCTATATGTTTCGGAACGTGTATATTTTTCAAATGTACTCTTGCACCTACTTCATCCAATACATCTATTGCTTTATCAGGCAAGAATCTATCTGTAATATATCGATCACTAAGTTTCACACAAGTTTTTATTGCATCTTCATCAAATGTAACATTGTGGAATTCCTCATATTTCGATTTGATATTCTCTATGATATGAATAGCCTCCTCTGCTGATGGTGGATCGACTATTACTTTTTGGAATCTTCTATCTAATGCACCATCTTTTTCGATATATTGTCGATATTCATCTAAAGTGGAAGCCCCGATACATTGAATCTCACCTCTTGATAATGCTGGCTTGAAGATATTCGAAGCGTCCAAAGAACCTGTAGCTCCACCAGCACCAACAATTGTATGAATTTCATCGATGAACAAAATTACATCTCTCGACTTTTCTAATTCAGTCATGATGGCTTTCATTCTTTCTTCGAATTGCCCACGATATTTTGTGCCTGCAACTAATGCTGCCAGATCCAACATAACCACTCTTTTACCAAAAAGTGTTCTAGAAACTTTTTTCTGGATGATTCTCAAAGCTAAGCCTTCAACGATGGCAGTTTTACCAACTCCAGGCTCACCAATTAGGATAGGATTATTTTTCTTTCTCCTACTCAAAATTTGGGAAACTCTTTCTATCTCTTTTTCCCTACCAATTATAGGATCTAGTTTACCTTCTTCAGCCAACTTCGTAACATCTCTACCATAATTATCCAAAACTGGAGTCCTCGACTTAGAATTGGCTTGTTTCCGCTGCATATTTTGACGATCGTCATCTTCAAATGGATCATCATCGGATGGCGTTTGATCAAAAATATTAGGCTTGGCTGAGTCGGTTTCTAATTCTTGGCGAACGAAATTCAATTCTGATTTGTAGATTTCGTAATCTACATCATACTGATTCAGCACCTTACAAGCAATACTATCCTTATCTTTTAGGATGGATAGCACCAAATGTTCGGTACTAATCTCATCGTTTTTAAGCATTTTTGCCTCTAAAAGTGTAACTTTTAAGATTCTTTCAGCTTGCTTATTAAATGGGATGTTTTCTATCGTATAATCCGCATTTTTTAAAGTTCCTTGTGGAATTGCCTCTTCAACACTATATCTTAATTCGTTCAAATCAATATCCAAGGATTCGAAAACCTTAACTGCTATATCTTCTTCATCGAAAATTAAACCTAATAGCAAATGTTCAGGACCGATATAGTCATGACCCAAATGTTTTGCTTCGTCGCAGCTTCTTCGGATTACTCTTTTAACTCTTGGTGAAAATTTTTTACTGTTCATTCACACTAATTGACATTGTAAAGATACCACAAAAAATTATTATAATAAATTGAATTTGATTAAATTACTGAAATATAATAAAATACAAATAATATAAGAATTTCATTAACGAAGTATCGAATAATTAAAAACAATAATAAGGGTATTCTAACAACTATACAACAGTTTGTACCCAATTATAGCTAATTGCTTAAAAATAGTGCCAAATAATATTTATGACTTTTTAGCATATTACACCAAATAATCAATTCTATTAAAAAAATAATTAATTGATCTCATTTGTAGTTAATACTATACTTTTTTAAAATAAATTGATAAAACTATGATTTATTAATATTGCATTAATAACTGATAATCAGTTAGATGAAATATAATTAGATTTATTTTATCTTATTATTACCTTTCATTATTGCTATTTGCTTAAAAAAAAGATATTTTTGTGGCATTATTAAATAGTAGTTTTTTGCTATAAAAGACTATTTGAAGTTTCTATAATAATCTTGCTATATATAAATGAAGTACTCGGTAGATAAACAAGACAAATATGCTTTACTTGCATTGGAAGAAGAAAATCTTAACTCTCTATTAGCTCCACATTTAAAATCAGAGTTTTATGTAATGCATAATGAAGGTATTCCGAGCCTTATTTTGGATTTGTCAGCTGTCAAATTTGTTGACTCTTCTGGATTAAGTGCCATTTTGACAGGCAATAGACTTTGGAAAGCATCTGGAGGTAGCTTTGTTCTCACAGGACTTGTACACCCTAGTGTAAAGAAATTAATCGAAATTTCGAGATTAGACTCTATTTTAAGCATCATACCGACTGCAGAAGAATCCGTAGAATTTATTTTTATGGAAGAAATCGAAAGAGAGCTGAGTACAGAAGAATAAAATATAAAAATTTTGGATGGAATTTTCGTTTACAGTATTAGGATCTAGTGCTGCTATACCTGCTTTTGGTAGAAATCTTGCTGCTCATATTGTCCAACACGATAATTCACTATTTTTAATTGATTGTGGAGATGGAACTCAGGTTCAGCTTGAAAAACACAAAATCAAAAAACATAAGATTAATCAAATTTTTATTTCTCATCTTCATGGCGACCATATCTTTGGGCTTTTTGGACTGCTCTCATCATATAGCTTATTGGGGAGAACAAATAAAATGCAAATATTTTCTCCAAAAGGGCTAAAGCCTATGCTTGATGTTGTGTTTGAGCATTCAAAATCTTACTTGAGTTATCCATTACAAATAATTGAAATTCAAGGTGATAATAAATCTTTGATTTTTGAAAACAATCTTTTAGAAGTCTTTAGTTTTCCATTGAAACATAGGGTTGAATGCTATGGGTATTTATTTAAAGAAAAGAAAAAATCTTTTAATATTCTTCCCGATGCCATAAATCATTACCAGCTTAGTATTCCAGAAATTAAATCAATTAAACAAGGAAACGATTATTTGACCAAAGGTGGTAAATGGATCAAAAATAAAGATTTGGTGTTGCAAAAATCACCAGAAAAATCATTCGCATATTGCTGCGACACAGCATATTACGAACCAATAATCGATATGATTAGAAATTGTGATTTGATCTATCACGATACAACATTTGATCAATCGTATCAAGAACATGCTCATCTAACATACCATAGTACAGCTACGGATGCCGCTCTAATTGCTTTTAAAGCAAATGTGAAAAAATTAATTTTGGGACATTTCTCTACTAGATATTTCACTTTAGACATCTTATTACAACAAGCAAAATCTAAATTTGAGGAAAGTTATTTAGCTGTCGAGGGTGAAAAAATAAATATCTAATTTGAAATCTATCATTAAATTAAAATTATTTCTTACTCTACAATTCAACAAAAAACGAGAATTAGAATATTTTAAAAATACACTTTAAATCATATATCAACCTGAAATACAAAATATTAAATAAATTTACAATGTATTGTTGGTTAAAAATCTATTGGATTGAATGTGCAGAAAAAAATTATACTTTTAGAGTTATATTTTTTTAATATAAAAACAGAAAAATTATATATGTTCCAAAATTTATATGTTTAAACAAATTGTACGTCACACTACTTTATTTTCAAATTTTAAATTACAAAAAATTACCTACTCTTTTGCAATCATAATAGCTGAATCGACAACAATACTATGATTATTTAAAACAACTATGCGTTGAACCTATATCAAAACGAGTTCAACAATCAATATGAACAATTACATAAAAGTCATTTTCTTCAAGAGAGGAAATGGCTTTTTTATTTTAAAGTATTTCTTGCCCAATAATATATTGGTATGCCCATTAGTACAATGCCCAAACCAGGCCAAGTGTAGGCGGGTTTGTACATAAAAAGTATAATGCAAAGCAAGGATGCAGCTAGAATATACAGTAAGGGTAAAAAAGGATAGCCCAAAGCTTTATATGGTCGTTCAGCATTTGGCAACCTTCTTCTCAAAATAAAAATTCCGAGAATAGTAAGAATATAAAATAACAAAACAACAAACACCACATAATCCAGCAAGTCGCCGTATTTGCCAGTAAGGCACAATACACTAGCCCAAATACCTTGCAACCAAAGTCCATTAGCCGGCACACCATTTTCATTCAATAAGGCTGCTTTTTTGAAAAACAATTTATCATTTGCCATAGTAGAATAAACCCTTGCCCCAGCCAAAATCAATCCATTATTGCAACCAAAAGTGGAAATCATAATCAGGATTGCAATAATATAGGTCCCCGAATTTCCAAAAATTATATTCGATGCTACTACTCCGATTCGATCATCTTTTGCAAAAGCAATATCTTGCATTGGCATTAATGAAACGTACATCAGATTCGTTAAGAAATAAATTACAGTAACTGCAAGAGTACCTAAAATGAGGCTTAGCCCAATATTGCGTTTTGGGTTTTTGATTTCTCCAGCTATAAAGGTCACATTATTCCATGCATCACTCGAAAATACGGAACCAACCATTGCCACACCTATTGCTGCTATAATAGCAAATCCATATAGTGACTGTGCAACCACTTGGTTATCAACCATTGATAACTTTTTTGCTTGCCAAGCAGAAAGCCAATTGTACGTTAAGTAATTAGACTTTGCAGTTACAATGAAACCAAAAACGATAAGAGCAAACAACGCCAATAGTTTTGCTGAGGTAAAAACGAGTTGAATCCACTTTCCTTCTTGAATGCCTTTGGTATTCACCCAACTCAGAAAAAAGATGAGTAAAATTGATACTATTTGGGCTGCACTAATTTTAATGAAGCCAATATCTAGAAGTATATTTTTTTCGCTTAAATATGGGAAAATGTATGCCGCAAATTTTGAAAATGCAACACCTACTGCTGCAATCGTTCCTGTTTGAATGACAGCAAAAAATGACCAACCATATAAAAAGCCGACCAATGAGCCATAAGCTTCACGTAGATAAACATATTGTCCACCAGCTTTAGGGTACATTGCAGATAATTCTCCGTAGCTAGTGGCTGCAATTAAAGTAAGCATACCAGTAATTACCCACACCAACAATAAGTAACCTGCACTCCCTACAAACCTAGATATATCGGCACTAACGATAAAAATACCACTACCTATCATTGACCCTGCAACGATCATAGTTGCATCCAATAGCCCTAAAGATTTATTATTTTGATCCATTCGAATTGCTTTGTTGCTAAGTTACAATAAAGTCTTATTATTTAGTGTATTTTCAAAATTATGAGAAAGTAGTTTGTATTTTTATTCGTTCAAATACAATAAGATTCTTGAAAATGCCAATTACTTCTTTGAAAAAATTAATTGTTTCTACTATTTTTGTTCTTTGATTAATTTCGAAAATATGAAAAAAATATTTTTTCTTTTTTGTGTTTGTTATTCTAATATTATCCTATTTGCACAGCATGATCCGACTTTCAAGATGAATGTAAGTTCGGATTCAGTATTGTTGGGCAATCAGATTGAAGTGGAATTTATAATAGAAAATGGAAAATCGAAGCGATTTGAGCCACCTAGGTTTGATGGCTTTGAATTGGTGAGCGGACCAAACCAATCCTCAAGTATCCAGATTATCAATGGAGATATGAAGCAAAAAGCAGTCTATTCCTATATATTGGCACCAAAGAACGTTGGCAAAATTTCTATTTCTGCTGCTTCTATCATGATTGATGACAAAGAATATCTTTCCAATTCTATAACTATAAATGTTTATCCAAATCCAGAAGGAATAAAACAGGAGATTTCGCCAAGAACACAAACATTCGAATTTGGAGATTGGAATGAGTTGCCTAAGAAAAATTCACCCAAAGAAACACCACCTATGAAAAAAGAACGCAAGACAATAAAAATTTAATCAACTTTATCTCAAATTGAAGTTACCTGTTTTAATTTTCTTTATCTCAGTATTTGCTCAAAATTTGTTTGGTCAAAGTGCTATAACTTTTGATGCTACAGTTTCGACCAAACTTGTGCCACTCGATGGATATGTTGAGGTTTCCTTCACATTAAAAAATGGAATAGGTACAGATTTTAAAGCACCCAATTTTGATGGTTTTGATATTTTAAGTGGTCCTTCCAAAAGTATCAGTACTACTGTGATTAATCAAGATGTGTCAAGGTCGTTTGGCTATAGCTATATCGTCCGACCAAAACAAAAGGGTAAACTCACCATCCAATCGGCATCCATCAAAGTAAATAATCAGTTGTACAAAACCAACTCTATTTCTATTACTGCAACATCCAAACAATATTCAACCAATAAGAATGGAAAAACAATAACACCAAAAGTTTTCCTCAAATCAAAGCTATCTACCGCAAAAGCATTTGTTGGTCAGCAAGTTGTGTTGAATTATGAGTTGTACTCTAATGTGCCAGTACAAGATATAAGACTTGAAAAAGAATCAGAATATAAAGGTTTTTTTGTTAAAAACAGAAACATTCAATGGGCAGCTAAAGAGCCAGAGATTATTGATAATGTTGAATTTTTTAAATATAACATAAAAAAAGTATCACTTTTTGCTCAGCAAGAAGGCATTATTGTTTTCGATCCATTAGATTTGACAGTTTTAGTTAGTATTCCTGACGATAACAATTCTTTTTGGGGATTAGAAGAGACGAAAGAAGTAAGAATAAAATCAGAAACATCTACTTTAGAAGTTTTAAAAATTCCAGAGACAACCGATGAAAATTTTAATGGTGCAGTTGGTTCTTATTCAATTAATTATCAAATTTCACAAACGAATATTGCTTTAGGGAAACCAACAGTTTTGAAGCTGACTGTAAAAGGGGATGGCGATCCTAATAGACTATTTCCAACATTTCTATCTCCATCAGATAGCTTTAATGTATATGAACCTAAAACGTCAGAAGTTCTTTTCGAGGAATCAGGAGAATTTCTAATTTCTTCAAAATCAATTGAATATACTATTGTTCCAAAAAAACTTGGTCGGTTTGAGATTGTTCCAAATTTTATTTATTTCGACCCTTTGAAAGGAGCTTATTCTAGCTGTTCTTGTACTATTCCAATGATTCATGTAGAAAATTTTAGTAATTCGCCCACTCAAGTACAAGAAAGCAAAGATAGCAAATGGTGGATATGGAGTATTTTGGGTAGCATTATAGTTATTGGATTGTTGTTTGCAGGAAAAAAATTGATTTCAAAAAATAAAAATTCACATTCTGATGACAAAATATTTCTTAACAATTTGAATGATAAAGATTTGACATATAATAGTTTATCCATGTTGGTACAAGAATTTCTTTGTAAGAAATATAGGATTTCAACCAGTAAATATGTTTCAAAAAACTTAGCTACTGAGCTTATCAATCAAGGAATGGAAGATGTGAGAGCACATAATTGGCAAAATGTAGTGATGCACCTTCAAGCTAGTGTGTATGCACCCATCTCCGATTCTGATATTCAACAAGATATAAAGCAAATTAAGAGTTTGATATGATAGGAAAAAAATAAATTGATTTTTTTGAATAGAATAAATTAAATTTACAATCTACCTTTTTTATTTCTACCAACCTATTGCAATTTCTTAATTTCTTCAAATAATGTGTCTTCATCCCCAGGGATGTATTTCCTTTTGTGATAAATTATTTCTCCATCCTTGTTCAGCACAAACACTTGTGGCAAGCCATTCAATCCACCTGGCATTACATATTTGAACTCTCTATTTATATCATGGTAAGCTTCAAAGGGCCAGTTTTCAGACTTAACTCTTTCTACAAACTTTGTGGAATTTTCTGCCCAATCTGTCGAAATCGCCCAGAAATTGAATTTTGCTTCTTTTGTCCAGTTTTCATATTTGCTCTTTATCGCTTCTAATTCCATCCTACAAGGTCCACATGTGGTAAGCCAAAACATAATGATTGTTGGTTTTCCATTTTTTTTAAGCAATTTCTTTGATATCACCTCTTTTCCATCCGCATTTTTTAACATAATGTCGAAAGGAAATTTTTTATCTATATTATTTTCTGACCTTGAAGATTCCTTGACAAATTGGATATTTTGGCTAGAAGAATTTGAAGGTGCCTGACTAAAAGCAGCTACAATTAAAGATAGATTAAAAATAATGGTAAATAACGATTTCATTTATTAAAAATTTTCAGCAAAAATATAGGTTTTATTAATGCCAAACCTCAATAATTTGTTAATTAATGAACTATCCTCAACTCCTTCCGCCAAGTATTTCTTTCAACTATAAAGATAACAGCTAAATAGATTAGAAACAAACAACTGTGAATGAATAGCTTAGGAATTAGTTGTAATGGTGGCAATATCAGTGAAAATAAGTAAAATCCGAATGACAAACTGATATACCATAAAATGTTGGCTATAGGGTAAGGAACTTTATAGTATTTTTGCCCCAAAATATAACACAACACTAACATCACTGCATAACAAATCAATGTTGCCCATGCACATCCCAAATATCCTATTCTAGGAATCCAATAAAAATTGAAAATAATAGTAGTGGCAGCTCCAATCAGGCTGATGTACAATCCTACTTTCGTTTTATCTTTTATTCTGTACCAAATCGACACATTATAATATAATCCCAAGCAGAGATTAGCTAACAATAAGATAGGGACAACTTCAATTCCTTGCCATAATTTAGGATGAATGAGTATTTTTTTGAGTAAATCGAGATATAATAATGTTGCCAACATTCCAATAGAGCCCACTAAAGCAAAATATTTTGCAGCCAAAGCATAGATTCTTGAGGCATTTTCATCGTTTTTAGATTTGAAGAAAAAAGGTTCGGCACCCATTCTATAGGCTTGTGTGAATAAGGTTAGAATCATAGTGAGCTTATATGCTGCCCCATATTCTCCCAACAAAGCTTCATTCTTAGCTATTGAGAATGGTGACACCCATTTGAAAATGCTCCTATCAAATGTTTCGTTGATAATTCCGGACATCCCAACAATTATAAGGGGCCAGGAATATTTAAACATCATTTTCCATTCCTCCCAATTAAATGCAAAATTGTACTTTTTATATTCTGGAATCAACAATATCAAAGTTGAAAAACTTGCTAATACATTGGAAATCAATATATACCCTACCCCATATTTAGGAATATACCATGATGGAATAGACTCACTATGCGGAATCCACCAGAGGAAATATATATTGAAAATTACGTTTACACATATATTAATAATCCGAATGAAAACAAATCGCTTTGACCTATTCTCAAGCCTTAGCCTCGCCATTGGTATTTCTGCTAATGCATCTAATGACAAAGTGATTGCTATAAACTGTATAAATTCAGTTCTACCTTTGAATGCAATCCAATTTGCAATTTGTGGGGAAAAAAACAAGAGTAGGCTTCCGAGGATTAAGGTGCTACCCACAATGGATAATAATGCTGTATCATAAGGTTTGGTGCTTTTGTCATCCGTACCAAAACGAAAATATGCTGTTTCGAATCGATAAGTAAATATAACTATTAGAAATGCTGTGTAAGCATATATCTCTGTTACGTTTCCAAATTCTCTTTTATCTAACATTGCCGTATGCAGAGGCATTAGCAGAAAATAGAGCATTCTGCCGATAATACTACTTAATCCGTAGATAAGTGTGTCCCCTGCAAGTTTTTTCAATACGGACATGGAAACTTATAGATTGTTGATTTTGTTAAAGAATAAAAAAATCGCTTAAAGTTAATTAATTGCATTGATAGAAAAAAAGAATTTGATGATGGACTATTTTAATGAAAGTGAATTGGAGGGCTATAAAAAATCATTTTCAGAGCAATCTTTTTGGAATAAATTAAAAAAGTTTGCAAAAAAAGCTGGTTTAAAGGTAGTATATTCTGCATTGCTCTTGTTTTACGCTTTCAAAAGACCTGAAACTCCTTTTTGGGCAAAAAGTATTATTACTGGTGTATTGGGATATTTGATATCACCAATTGATTTCATCCCCGATCTCACTCCAATTGTAGGTTATACTGATGATCTCACTATGCTTGGTTTTGGGATTGCTACTGTTGCAGCATACATAAATGACACTGTAAAATCTAGTGCAAAAGAAAAAATCAAAAAATGGTTTGGGGATGTAGATGACAAAGAATTAAATAAGATTAACCACAACCACAAGTTAAATGAATATTAATTCGAAATGGCTAACCTAATTATCGCTTGATTTCACAAACAACTGGAAACCATTGCCGTGAATATTTACAATTTCAATGTTCGGATCATCTTTTAAATACTTTCTCAGCTTAGTCACAAAAACATCCATGCTCCGTGCAGTAAAATAATTATCCTCACCCCAAATTTTACTTAATGCTTCTGATCGAGAAAGCACTTCATTCACATTCATACAAAATAGCTTGAGCAGATGTGCTTCTTTTGGCGAAAGCTTTGCAGTTTCCACCCCATTTAGCGATAGTATTCTCAATGGAAAATTAAATAAATATTCACCGATTTTATAATCCTTTGCATCGTCTTTAGCGGTAGAGCCTCCTTTGTTGCTTCGTTTAAGAATGGCATGAATTCTCAATAAAAGCTCTTCGGAATTGAATGGCTTGGTGATATAGTCATCAGCACCAATCTTAAAGCCTTGCAAAATATCTTCTTTCATCACTTTGGCTGTGAGGAAAACAATAGGAATTTCGGTGTTTTTCTCCCTTATTTCTTTTGCTAATGTAAATCCATCCTTTTTGGGCATCATCACATCGAAGATACAAAGATCATACTTGTTCTTTTTGAATGCATCTAATCCTGAATTACCGTCCGTTGCTAAGGTAACAACATAATCATTCATCTCTAGATATGATCTCAAAACATCGCCAAAATTTTGATCATCCTCTACTAATAATATTCTCTGATTTGCAGATGCCATAGATAAGAGTTAAGTTGGTTTTGTCAATTAAAATATGTTATGGTTTTGTTAAAACGTTAATACATGTATTTTATTTTCATTTTTTTGGTAAAATCTTTAAAATAAATTGAATATAATTTGTTGAAAGATATAACTTGCTGATTGTTAATTATTTTCTGGATTTACTTTGAATGGAAAAGTTAAAATAAAACTACTACCTTTCCCAAGTTCACTCACCAAATCAATCGATCCTTTGTGTGCCATCACCATCGTCCGAACATATGTTAACCCCAGCCCAAACCCTTTCACATCATGTAAATTCCCTGTATGGACTCTAAAGAATTTGTCGAAAATCATTTTCTTGGCTTCTTTATCTATCCCAATTCCATTGTCTTTCACCGTTATTTCTATTCCCATCGGTACGTTTCTTGTAGAAATAGATATTTTAGGCTCATCGTTTGAATATTTATTGGCATTATCCAATAGATTGTGAATTATGCTAGTTAGATGGGTCATGTCTGCTTCGATAAATGGATTCAATGCTTTTAAGTCCGCAGTAATCTTGCCGCCTCTTCTTTCCACTTGTAGGCTAAAGTTCTGAATAGCAGAGTTGATTACATCGTGGGCATTGATGGGCATCAATTTCAACTTGAATTCATTGCGGTCGAGCAATGCCATCTGAAGCACTTTTTCCACCTGCCCATTCATCCGCTTATTCTCCTGACGAATGATATCTGCAAACCGCTTTATTTTTTCTGGGTTACTCAATATTGTAGGGCTAGTTATCGAATCCGCTGCTAATGAGATCGTTGCAATTGGTGTTTTGAATTCATGTGTCATGTTGTTAATGAAATCGTTTTTCATTTCAGACACTTTCTTTTGTTGGAAAATCGTCTTGATCACATAAATAAAACAATATAAAATCAATCCTAAATAAATGATAGAGGCAATTAACGTTTTCCAAACAGAGGACCAAATCATCCCTGATTTTCCTGGAAAATTGATAAAAAGTAATCCTGGAGGATGACCTGTAATTTTGCTATCAGAAAATAATCCTACTTTGAATTTTGAAAGCAACAAAGGATCGTCAGTAGCATTGCTCACTACGGCTTTAGCCGGATCTGTTTTAAGAATTCGATTGTCTTTGATTATCAATGATTGGGAGTCATCATCAAAAAGACCATAATCATATTTTGCTTCAATTCCGCTTTTTGCCATCTCTTGTTTGATGCACAAATCCAAACTTTTTAAATTAATTCTTTCGATGAGTGGGCGAGGGATAATTTCGTTTTTCAGAGCAATAAAATCTATTAATGTCTTCTTTCTCTTGAACTTACATGTTTTGCAATTCGGATCATTACAGTGATTACTACTATACATTTTTAGAAATTCCTTTCCCAAATATGTCGTAGTATCCGAATTCAAATATTTATCATAAGAAGCCTCAATGGAAAAATTATTATTAGAGTTGTCGGTTTCCGATTGCTTGATTACTAAGGAGGAAGGATCTGCAAGATTGTTCAAAATATTCAAAGCTTCATCTACTTCATCTCGTTCAATTCTATCGGAAATCCTGCTTAATGCACCAAAGATATTTTTATCAAATTGATCTTCGTTCAATTCAATCGACCATCTAATCCAATAAATCTGCAACACTGCAAGACCTATTAGAGCTGCCGCCATCAATCCGATAATGATTACTATTGCCTTCTTATTCATAGTTGGGTTTTACCCTAAACTACAAAATTAATAAAATCAATCTTTTTTATCTGATTTTAACAGAAGTTTAAGTTATTGCTATCTTCTGCTATAGTTTGGCGATTCTTTTGTAATGGTAATATTATGAGGGTGACTCTCGTTTATCCCAGAAGTTGTGATTTTTACAAACCTTGCATTTTGCAATTCATCTATCGTATTTGCTCCACAATAGCCCATACTTGCCCGTAATCCTCCCGTATATTGCACCATCACCTCTGCTAATGAGCCTTTGAATGGCACTCTACCTTCGATTCCTTCTGGCACCAATTTCTTTATATCTTCCTCTACATCCTGAAAATATCTATCTTTTGAGCCTAACTCCATAGCTCCTAGCGAACCCATTCCTCTATAAACTTTGAATTTTCTTCCATCCAAAATAATTGTTTCGCCTGGGGCTTCCTCCACTCCTGCAAAGAGTGAACCCGCCATAATAGTGCTTGCCCCCGCAGCTATTGCCTTGGCAATGTCGCCGGTATATCTTATTCCACCATCAGCTACGATAGGCACTCCCGATCCAGCTAATGCTTTGGATGCTTCCATAATAGCTGTTAGCTGTGGCACTCCAACCCCTGCAACGATTCTTGTGGTGCAAATACTACCTGGTCCAACACCGACTTTCACGCCATCCACTCCTGCTAATGCCAAAGCTTTCGCCCCATCGCCTGTCGCTACATTTCCACCAATAATCTGCAATTCAGGGAATTTTTGCTTTACTAACTTGATGGTATCCAACACCCCTTTGCTATGTCCATGAGCCGTATCCACACAAACCACATCCACACCAACACTTGTTAGGGCTGCCACTCTATCCATTATATCTTTCGTAACGCCAACGGCTGCCCCTACCACCAATCTTCCATGTTGGTCTTTGCAAGCATTCGGATTGCTTTTTATTTTCATCAAATCTTTATAAGTAATCAACCCAACCAACTTGCCCTGGGTGTCCACCACAGGTAATTTTTCTATTTTGTGTTCTTGAAGAATGTCTCTTGCATTGGTGAAAGTAGTTCCAACAGGTGCTGTCACTAAATTTTTGGTGGTCATCACTTGGCTTACCAATTTCGAATTATCCTTCTCGAATCGAAGGTCTCTATTGGTGAGTATCCCTATCAATCTTCCGCTATCATCTACTACTGGGATTCCTCCAATGCTATATTGCTTCATCAACTGAAGGGCATGCCCAACGGTGGCGTTCCCTGCCAAAGTCACGGGGTCGATAATCATTCCGCTCTCCGACCGTTTTACGCCTCTCACTTGTTCGGCTTGAGCTTCAATAGTCATGTTTTTGTGAATAAAACCAATACCTCCTTGTCGAGCAATTGCAATAGCAAGTTCTCTTTCCGTCACGGTGTCCATCGCTGCAGAAACGATAGGCACATTAAGCCTCAGAGATTTTGTAAGTTGTGTAGAAATATCCACTTCTCTTGGTAGCACCTCCGAATAAGAGGGGATGAGCAGGACGTCGTCAAAAGTGATAGAATCACTCACTATTTTAGGGTAAAATGAAGCATTTTCTCTTTCCATTTGCAAAGTTAGGATAATTGCTTTCAAAATATTGTTATAATCTATCAAAATTTTTTTGAAATAATGAATTTTATGTACTTTGTTTCTGAATAGAATATATCATGGAATTTAGTATTTATAGCCACGAATCCTTTATGAAGTTGGCATTGGAAGAGGCAAGGCTGGCTTTTGAGGCTGACGAAGTGCCTGTTGGAGCTGTTGTTGTGAGCAAAAATAGAGTGCTTGCAAAGGCAAGAAATAGTGTTCAACAATTGAATGACCCAACAGCTCATGCCGAATTGCTTGCCATTAGTGCTGCAACTGAGTTTTTGGGAAGCAAGTACCTGAATGAATGTACGTTATATGTCACCCTTGAGCCTTGCCCTATGTGTGCAGGTGCATTGTTTTGGTCGCAAATTGGCAAAGTGGTGTATGCCACAAATGACGAAAAGAGAGGCAGTAGCCTTTATTCTCCATCGCTATATCACCCCAAAACTGAGGTGATTGGAGGAATTATGGCTGAAGATTCAGCACTTTTGTTAAAATCTTTTTTTCTGAAAAAAAGATAGATTTACTTTATTGCAATTATTTCTATTCAATCACCACTAATTTCTCCGTCGCCAACACTCTAGTTCCAGACTTTTGTGGTTGCCTGAGTTGCACCCCATACACACCACTTGGCAGTTTGGATATATCTAGCTCAGCGATATAAGCAAAGTCGGGCATCTCATACCGCATAACTATTGCACCACTGACATCTACCACGACCACTTCTGTTTTTATAGTTGGGTCGTATTGAGGGATGGTAATATCTATTTTGATTATAGTTGATGATGGGTTGGGGAAGAGTTTGATGTGTGTTGATGATTTTTCTTCAGAAAAATAATCAATAAAAGTACCAATATCAAATCTTGCTAAACTATCCATTTTTCGAATCCATCCTTTTCCTAAGGTATAACCGTATGCCAAAATTCCCCCATCAGAGGTTTGAATCATATTGCCCCAATAACCGCCTGATATTGAATCATATACATGGTCTTGTCTCCATATTACATTCCCTTTGTTATCCAGTTTTGATATAAATGGATGCCCCGGATACCAATGATAATCTACAGAATCGTGACTTTGAGAATGTCCTAGTACTAAAATTGTACCATCATTTTGTTCCAATGTAGTGAGATATGCTTCTGAAGTAAATTTTTTAGAAATCTCTTTCTTTTCCCATTTTATGTTTCCGGTTTTACTAATTTTCGCAATATAAGCATCAAATATGTTCCCATCCCAAATTTTGTTGTCTCCTCTTGCAATTCCAGAACTAAAGATAATATTTCCATCTTTCGCTTTGTTGAGTCGAGAAAAAGCAACATTATAAAATTTTGTCCCTCCCAAAATTCTATCCCATTTTACTTTTCCGAGAGTATCTAATC